>WNFM01351720.1_pt1 | contig 16617 bp, 11 predicted proteins | sample 5400271 | NCBI WGS metagenome assembly WNFM01 (sample SAMN13153352, study PRJNA577476) | soil metagenome | isolation source: 60 cm saprolite on Douglas fir-dominated hillslope | place: USA:California | collected 2013-09-17
CATTAGACTCGAGCCGGTGCTGAACGCATCGCTGATCTTCACAAACTTGAATTCAGACGACGCAAACAGGATCAGATCTTCGCTCAGGCGAGAAAGATGGACACCGATGAGAGCCAGCACGAACAGCGTCTCTGCCACAAAATCCCGATCGCTTACTGCATCCATGCTATTGCGGGTCACATCCGGAAAATCCAATAGTTGAGCAATGTAGGCTCGATCAATTGGAATAGTTGAGCCGGCGATTGCTCCCGACCCAAGCGGCATCCGATTAACCCTTTTGCGAGCGTCAGCCAATCGCTCTTTATCACGCTCCAGCATTTCTACGTAAGCGAGAAAGTGGTGGGCTAACAACACTGGCTGGGCCCGTTGCAGGTGAGTGTAGCCAGGTAGTACGGCATCGGCATATTTTCGACCGGCGCCAACCAGAGCGCGTTGGAAGTCGATCAACAAAGCGCGAATCTCGGTACATTCGTTTCGAAGATAGAGCCGAAGATCAAGTGCTACCTGGTCGTTTCGGCTTCGGGCTGTGTGAAGTTTCGCGCCGGCTGGGCCGATTCTTTTGGTCAGTTCGGACTCGATATTCATGTGAACGTCTTCCAACTCCGTCCGAAACTGGAATGTGCCGGCGACGATTTCATTTTCGATCGCCAACAGGCCGGTCTCGATCTTGCTAAGCTCGTCTTCGGTCAGTAGCTCGGCTTGGCGCAGAGCTTTCGCGTGCGCAATCGAGCCCAGAATATCAAACCTGAAGAGACGCCAATCGAATGAGACGGACTCGGACAAACGTTGCATGCTTGCCGCTGTTTCTTGGTTAAAGCGCCCTCTCAACATGGAGGACGAACCTAGACCGGACTAGAGAATCCGGACAGGGAATTTTGCGAGCCCGACGAGGCTCGCATGCCAAATGGCAGGATGACGAAAGAGGCGAGGTCGGATCGTCGCAGCCGACGAAGGGCGTATTTAGAGGTGGAGCTCATCGGTAGTGTCCCCGCCAGCATCCCCAACCCGCTAAGCGAGTGCAATTCGGACTTGGCGCAGTACTCCACTACTCCAACACTTCATCACTCCGCGTGGCCGGATTCGAGGACGAAGCGCCTTGTGAGTCATCAGTCGGCGCCGAGTCGTAACCGAGTGCCTGGGCTAGTTTCAGCGTTTGTGGAGCGAGACCGGTCTTCTTCCTCCAGGGCAACTCGCCTTCGAGTGGAGGTTCGGCGGGCAGGGGAAGCCACGGTGATAGGGTCCGGAGAATTGGATCGTAGCCGGATGGAGCGTTAATTGGGCCGGGGCCGTAAAACGGGGAATTCTCGAAAGCTAGCATGGCGCTGAGAATATCCGAACTCCACGCGAGGCTGAGCCAGGAACAGAGATCGCCGAGAACCGCATCTGGCTCAGCGGCCAAATCCTCGACCCGAAGATGCCATTGCCGTTCCTTGGGCATCGCGTCGAGAAATTCCAAAATCGCGATCTGCGTTTCGAACCATGCGAACTGAGGATCGAGTTCGGAAGTCTGCGCGTCATTTTGCCGGTGGTCGCGAATCAGTTTTTTCGTACTCTGCAGGTCGCCAAGCGTTGCCCTCCCCTGCGCGAACGGGTGCCGAACCAGATAAATGAAGCGGACGTCCGGGAACGCTGCACCTATGAACGGTAGGATCGTCGCAGTGCCAGCGTGTACTGGACAGCGTTCGATCAGGGCGCGGGGAGCCGCCTTTTGGCAAATCTCGCGGTGGACCTGGGCCGAAGGCAAATGGTCTCGGCGCCGCAGCCATCGGCGTGCCATCTCGATCGATTCCACCGTCTGTTCGGACGAATAGAGGTGAGCGATAGTTCGCAGGAGGCTGTGCATCTGGGAAGGCTGCTCATTTCGAGCGAAGGCGATCGAGTCACAGACGAGCGCACCTCCGTGCAAATGAAGGCCAGGAGTCGCGTAGACCTCAGGATGCTGTCCAAGGACGGCAGAGAGCAGGGAACTGAGCGAATGCGGCGCGGCCAGGATGAAAACCGGTTCCCTCACAGGAGCCCCAGTGGGGGTATGAATTCGGGGTTCGGTAATCGATTGCACTTTCCGCTGATGATCAATATCGTTAGGTTTTCGATCGAGGATGAAGCACTTTGGAGATGCATTCAAGCAGCACTTGCAGGCGTTAACCGGACGCGCCCGAGTGCCCGAAGCTGACGGATTTCGAAAAGCTACCAAGTTGTTTGCTGTCGATCCGCGTGACACTGATGAGCGGATCAGAGAGTGGACCGAGGCTCATTGGATCTGTGTGAATTCCTTCGTCCCGGCAAATGGTCATCTCCTCGTTTTTTTAGCCGGCTCATTTGTCAACGCCGACCGAGTGAAATTACTTCTACAATGCGCGGCGGACCTTGGTTACCGAGCGATCAATCTCAGATATCCGAATTCATGGACTGTCGGCGAATTGTGCCGCAACTCGGATGATCCCGATTGCCACGCGAAGGTTCGACTTGAGATCGCCGAGGGCATTCCTGCGCGCGGGCAGTTGGGATTAAGAGCGGGCGACTCGATCGTCAGCCGGCTCGTCATGCTGTTGCGCTGGTTGGACGAGCGCCAGCCCGATCTGGGGTGGGCGAATTTTTTGACTTCCAGGGAATTGCATTGGGAGAACATCGCCCTCGCCGGGCATTCCCAAGGCAGCGGTCATGCAGCATTGTTAGCCAAGCGCCATCGAGTCGCACGAGTCGTGATGCTTGGCGGCCCAGCAGATTTCAATCTTGTCAACGACTCGCCGGCGTCGTGGCTCGGGTTGACGGGTGAGACCCCTGTGGAACGTCACTTTGGCTTTGTGCATTGCAAGGATCCGGGTTTCCCTCGGACGGCGCTTGCGTGGAAAACGATGGGAATCGGAAGTTTGGGGCCGCCGGTGAGTGTCGATGGCGAGCGACCGCCTTACGGCTACAGTCATCAACTGTACACTGATCTTGATCTGGTGAACGGGCGTTTTCACGCCAGCGTTGCGACCGACGGCGCGACACCAAAGAACGGCGGCGGCCAGGTGATTTATCAACCCGTTTGGGAATACCTTTTGAGCGAAAAAGAGGAGGATTGATGGCCACGTCGAAACCTGAATTAGAACAGCGACGCCGCGAAATTCTGGCTCGCTTCCGGGCCACGCGGGGTTCCTATCGGGCTGAGCCAAATAATCTCGGGTCGCGGCAGAAGATGATGGGCGAGTACTTCAAGCCGTTCCTGCGAGTGCGACAGGAGGGTGCTGGGGAGGGCGTTCTCGGCGTGCCTGGTGAGGCGGAACTCGAGGCATTTTGCGATGCCATAAAAGATGTTCCGCATCAATCTAATGCTGTCGAGTCGAGCGTTGCCGGGCAAACTGCCGGAGGCGGAACAAGTTGGAAGGAATTGATGGAGAGCGGTGGCCTACAACAATTTCGCGGGTTGCTCGGGTGGCTGGGCTCGGCACCGTTAGAGCTGGGATTGAATTCGACTCCTGTTTCGGAACTCAAGCAATTGCGCGCGGAGGCACAATGGCGGCAACACGTTATCGCAGAAATGTTGAAGGTAACAGAGCGAGAATTGGAGGAACTCGATACCGAGATTCGCGCTCATGGGGATTTAGGAAATTAGCGTTAGAATGCCCGAACTGCTTAACATCCTCTCACCACCGCGTTCTTTTTCATCCGTCGTCTCGACCATGATCGGCGAGCACCCGCAACTTTACGGTTTTCCGGAACTCCATCTTTTCCTCGGTGATACGGTCCAAGAGGTGATCGATCTTGAGATCAAGCGTATCCTGACTTATGCGGGTCCGCACGGCGTTCTCCGGACACTGGCGATGCTGCACGACGGAGTTCAGACAACGCCGACCGTGATTCGTGCCGCCGCCTGGCTGAATGAGCGGCGTGACTGGTCCACCAAGCGTTTGATGGACTATCTTCTCGAAAAAGTCAGCCCGAAGATGGGTGTAGAGAAGTCCCCGCTGACGGCCATTAAACCGGTATGTCTTGAGCGGGCATACACATTCTATCCGAACGCCTACTACTTGCACCTCACTCGCCACCCATTGCCTTCGCGCACTTCGATCAAGGAGTTTAAAGAACGCGGACGCAAGAAGACCTATCGAGGCATGGATCAATTTATGACGTGGCATTATATGCATTCGAACATCCTCCACTTTACCGCTGGGATGCCACTCGGTCAGTATATGCGGATCAAAGGTGAAGACGTTCTTTCGCAGCCGGAACGCTTCTTGCCACAGATTGCAGAATGGCTGGGTTTGCGGACAGATCGCGCAGCAATCGAAGCCATGTTGCACCCGGAGAACTCACCTTATGCAATGACGGGTCCGCAACCAGCTGGCGGAGGTAATGATCCCAAATTCATGCGCAACCCGGCCTTGCGGAAGGGCAATGTGAAGCAACCTTCGCTGGCAGATTTTTTCACCAAAGGGGAAAAAATTGATTGGTTACCCGAGCGGGTTTGCATCGCGCTTGAGAAAACTCCGCTGGCTATGGCTCCGCAAAAGGAAATTGAAGAAGAGATTTCCGCGATGGCGGCACTGTTCGGTTACTACTAATCTCGTGGAAGACTTTGACGTTATCTCCAGGCCAGGAACTTCCTTTCTGCGCCGGGTCACACCGCAGGAAATGCCGCTACCCACAGTGCGGTACGCATCGGCAGCCTGGGGTGAGTCTGTGCTGCTGTCAGCGCTATTCCATGATGAAGTACGAGGCAGAGATCATTGCAGTCTGTGGCGATTCGATCCTTCCGATTGTAGCTGCAAGATGCTCCACGACGATGTTTTCGATATCCCAGGCAGACATCTCGGTGAGGGTGATTCGGGAAGTATGGCCCGTTCTACGACTAGCATTCGCCTGATTCCGGGAGTTAAGAACGCAGGCGACCAAATCGCTGAAATCGTGTGGGAAACACAGGATTGGGTTAGCCGATTCCAGCTACACGACGAGAGTGTTTTGACTGAGATGCCACTTCCCTCCGTCCCAGACTGGCGCTTTGTGTCATGGCAGCTGTTGAAAGACGGGTTGATCGTTTTGGCCGAAGATGCCGATGGTCGACGGCATTTGTTGCGCACGGTGCAAGGATCGTCTGAAAGCCGGGAGTTCGTGGCAGCACCTTGCAATTCAGACCGGATCTCCGGTCTAGCCGTTTTCGACGGATTCGTCTACGTGACGATCGACGATGCCCAGAGAGGGTTTGGATTATGGGCGCTCCCGGCCGAAGAAATTCCTGCCGAAGCCGCATCGTGGCGCGCCGTTCTAGAGTTTGGCGCTTTCCGCTATCTCCGGAACGCCAACGTGCTCGAACTCGTAAGTTGCGAAAACGCCCTCTATCTAGCCGCCGGTCTCAAACAACCGTTGTCTGCCGATCAGTCCATCGCGATCTTTGCTCGCCAGGACTTCGAGCTGCTTCGAGTCTATCCCGACGGCGACGGTTGGGACATCGTGATCGGGCAACCGCGTTTCACTATTGATGGTTTGAAAGTGCCCCTTTCCGGGCGCGGTCCCGGCTTCAATGAACGCGACCCTCTCCGGGTTGGCTGCCTGATCAATACAGTCTCAGGACTGCATCTCGGCGTACAGGACGACCAAATGGTGCAACTCTGGAAACTGGACGGAACGGATCAATGGCAGGAGGTATGCCACGGGGCATTTTTAGAATACCAATGCGCGCGGCTCGCCGGGGCCTATCCAACGTCCCGTGGTATTCTGCTCATTACGGAATGCTTGGATTTCGGAGGACATGATTCACTGGAACTCTGGATCCTTCCGCAGGAAGCTTGATGACGAAGGGCGGGAGCCTGTCAGTTACGACGCTCGTGAAACTGATCCAGCGCTACCGGTTTGGCCCCGCCAAACCTCAAGACCTCCGTCTGGATTTAGCTCGTAAGTCCATTCCCATTCCTTGGGGTTTTTTCGTCGAGCGACTTTTGGTCCGAATGGATTCGCGCTACCAACGAATAACCCATGCGGGGTAGAAACGATGCTGCGGCAGCCGTAGTTGTAAGGATTTCCGAAGCCGCGCCGCGTCACAGAGAGCCAATTTTCGCCGTCGCACGTCCGCCATAGCTCAAAACCGCCGCGACAAGCAACGAATTCGTCGACTCCTGCCCCAGCGATGATTCGCGCAAGCTGGAGTGGACGTTTTTTCAGCTCGGTGAACTGGAGAATCACGCTCCAATCCATTGTGCCCGCATATAGCCAGCCATCATGGACGCTCATTCGCCAGAGATAACCAGAGAAGTAGTTATTGAAACCCGCAGCGAGCCCAGAAAGCGGCTCTTTTCCGTCTCGCGGGTTACCCACAATAATATCCCAAGAGCCGTCCTGGTTTATCCGGATAATCTCCGCAGCCGCCGGGCCGACCTTGTGGCGCCAGTCATGACCACCGTTTTGAATTCCGGTGCCGACATAGAGGGCATCTTGGAAACCAATCATGCTTGCAGCGGCTTGGTTTAAAGCGCCCCGTCCGGCGCCGCCCGAGACTACGCGCTCCCATTGATACGGCGGTTCGCCTTCCGCACGCGTGCGCCAGATTTGCAAACCGTATAGGCCGGACGTTCCGGCATAGAGCCAATCGCCTAAGGTCGCCAGTTCATAGACGGTGAATACTTCCGGAAATTGGCCAAAGCCGGGCTCATTGACGCAAACCCATTCGCCCTTAGCGGGATCGTCCGTGGCATAGATGAGCGAGACGCCGGAGGCATTGACGTTGCCCTTGGTCGCACCAGCGGGAGCCGTGAAGAGTCTGCCTTTGAACGGCGTGAGAATTCGGATCGCATTGAAGGTGATTGCCCGGCCCTGAGTTTGAAACTGCGGCTTGGGTAATACCTCGAAATGGGTGCCGTCCAACGTACGCAGAAGGTCTGGTCCGCTGCCGCGCGAACGCGACCAGGTAGAGATGTAGAGCGCCGGCGCCGGATCTGAGCCCCCTTGAAACTCGACCATCCCGCGATAGCCGAGGTCGCGGCTGAATTCTCCATCGGCATCCGCCGTGAAAGGCGCCTGATACGCCCTCGTCCACAGGTCGGAAGGGGGATGATAGCGCCAGATCTCTCCTCGCGCTGAATTCTGCTCAAAGGGAGCAGAATAGTTGGGGTGCGGGCACTCTACCGGCCAGACGTCCATCCTGACAAATGGCATTGCAAACTTGAGCAGCATGAGATTCGCACGCGAGGTGCCGACGTAGAGGTGTTCCCCGAACCATGCCATAGAATAGGCGTAGGCATTGTGGCCATCTCCGAAGCCATTTTTGCAAATCTTGCGGAAATCCGCTTGACGTAAACCCGGAATGGGAGCCGGTCCGATCTCAATCATTCGTGGCCAGATGGGTTTCGGCGGAAGTCTCTGGAAGCCGCAGAAGCTCCAGGACGGGTTCGGTGAAAGCTTCTGGTTTTGTCATGGGAAAAAAGTGACCTGCGTTGGGGACAATGCGAAGATCGACATCCGGCCTTTCGCGCCGCAGCGCTTCTGCACTGGGCATCGTTGGCGAATTCTGACCATAGATTGCGAGGATCCGTGCAGGGATCTTCCGTAGTACGGCAGGCGTGATCTGGGGGCCTGCTGAAAACTGGAAAAGCGCCGGTGTTGACTCGATCAGCTGCAGCCAGCGCTTGGCTGTGAATCGGCTCTGTGCCTGGCCGCACAGCTCGGCGACCCATTGCGGGACGTGCTGGGCAACAGATCCGTCTCGCAGTTGAAGCCGTGCGACTTCAGTAAGTAGGCGATAGCCCCCTTCAGGTTCGTCATCCTCGATGTGCATGCCGAGCTCTTGGAACGTCTGCTTGCGGTGTTCCCAATTTGGCCAGGAAGCCGGCCTCATCTGAGGTTGAAAGTAATTCAGTCGTGTATCGGCAAGCACCAAGGCTTCTACTTTCCCCGACCATCGTAGAGCGGCGTTCAACACTAGAACCCCGCCAAAGCTATGGCCGGCTAACGTCGCCACACGGACCCCAAGGAAATCCATCAATTCGGCCAGATCATCCGCCATTTCTGCCGGGGAGTAATGGTCCGTGGACATCTCGCTGCGACCGTGACCACGGAGATCGTAAAGCAGCACAGGTTGAAATGCGGAGATCTCTTGGGAGGTCCGCAGCCAAAACGCAGAACTGGCAGCGAGCCCATGCACCAGCACGATGGGAGCGCAACCCGGGGTCCAGGCGCCCAGCTGAGTGTAATTGATCGCTCCGCGGGTAAGATCGGCCTTGGGCATGCGGTCAGACGGAAAAAGAGTAACCGAGCGATTCGGCGAGACGGTAAGTCATCTGACTGAGAGTTCCCTCGCTAGTATACTGTTTCCAGCGATCGGCGGCGGTTGGTTCGATCCGTCCGTGCAAATGGAATTTGAGGTCTCCGCTGTATTGTGAAGCCACTTTCAAACCATCTGTCATTCGGCGCTCTTTCTCCAAATAGGGATCGAGCATCTCTGGCACATACGGTACGTCGAGGAAATCACAGAGCCGGCGCCCAGTCCTTTCCGATTCCCGTACCACGTCCTCGAACCGGACCAGTATCTGCCGTTCGGCGGGGACGGTCTGGAGAAAAGTTGACGCGTTTTGATGGCTTACAAGCCATGTTAGTTCCGCAAGCTGCCGTCGCGAGTAACCGCTTTCGCGCATGAACGGAATAAGCGCGTCGATCTTTGCATCTTCAAAAGAGCGAATCATCCCCTGCGGATGGCGCACCAAGTGGATATAGCGCGGTTGGTCGAACTCGTGCTCCGCGCGCTGTAGAACCCAGGGATAAAGACAGTAAATGGGGCTCTTCTCCACGAGCAATCGATCGCCCAGCAGCCGGTGCAGCAAAAAATAGAAGTCATACGTAGAAAGCTTTTGCTCCTCGTATCGTCCCATTGTGGCGGCGGCCTCTTCTTGGCTGCACGGAGTGAGCTGCATTAGTGCGCGCAAAGACCCAGTCAACAGGTGTTCGTTCAACGGGTTGTTTAGGGCGGCCTTACGCTGCCCCAGGTCAACGTAGTCCAGCAGATGCAATTCCGGGGGTGCGAAGAGCCCAGGATGGCCGGCGAGGATAATTCGTAGCAGAGTCGAGCCGGATCGCGGACTCGTGAGCACAAAGACGGCGCGAGGATGCTTGGCGCCAGAGATCGCTGGGCAGGCTCTACTGGGCGTTTTTCCCCGAAAAGCAGCTACCATTTCAGGGTCGATAACTGGACCGGAGACGGTAGACGCAGAAGCAGGGAAGGCTGCTGGTTTACCCGTCTCCAGAGCGGGTTCCTGTGCGTTGAGCTTTGAGGCAACAAACGCGACCAGTTCTCCGACCGTGAGGTCGCTCACGTACGCGCCGTCAGGCATGAGCAGATCATGGAACTTCATTTTTCGTCCAAAATGATGCTCAATTCCCACGATCAATTGGATGAAATCCACAGAGGCAAGCCCGAGGTCCCTAACCAGCCGGGTTTGTGCGGAAATCGGACCATCAAGGTCAAAGTCGAGATCTTCCGCAATCTCATCAATTAATTTTTGGATTACCGCTTGGATTTCTACTTCGCTGCCGCTCATTCGCCCGGAAACTTAAGAACCGTTCTTTTTGCGATCGAATCTTTCAAAAAGATCGAGAATACACTGTTGTTGGTTTGTAAGAAAGTCGAGCATCAACTCCTGATGAGCGACCAGAAACGCCGCTCGGGCTTCTGTTGCCGGCGCATTAGCCGCTTCGACCGCGTTCTCGACCATCACCAGGGAAGGATCGTGCAACACCGGAGTGCCGGGCGTTGGTGTACTGACAGTAGTCGCACTTATTTCGCGCTTGGTGTCCGCTATCGTCTCGTCGCTTAATTTAAGAAAAGGGATCGAAAGATTTAACACCTTGCTCAGGCTCGGCTTCCGTTTCGTCTCGGGCAAATCCAGTAGCGGTGAAATGCCACGGCCGCCATAAAAGGGAGAAAAATTCAGCGAATCGAATCCGTGACAGTAGAGTTGCCCGAGCAGGCGCTGGATTTGTTCGATGCCGGGCCGTGTCCGCTCATTACTTGCAAGGGCAAGAAATTCGCCTTTCGGCAGCGTGTCCTGCACGAAAGACGTCAAATGACTGCTCGGGCCCACCTCGATGAAGACTCGGATACCATCGGCATGAAGGCGCTCGATCGTTTCACGAAAACGGACCCGGGTCAGCCATTGTCCAGCGGCAATCTCGCGCACCGCGTCCGGCTCTGTCGGAAACACCTCGCACGTCGAACAGCTGAAGAGTGGAACGTCCGGTGTACTGATGGGCAGTTCCTTAAGGTATTCGAGCAGTAAATCCCGAATTGGCGTGGAGAGAGGGGTATGGAAGGCGGCATTAAATGGCAGAATCTGGCAGATACCTCCGAGATTCTGCAGCTTTTGAGCTAGGGCGGCGATCTCGTCCGGCGCTCCGAAAAGGATCTTTTGGTGACGACAATTGTCCATGGCCAGATGCACCCGCCCTTCGCGCTGGGCGATCTCTGCCTCCATTTGCGCTGGGTCCACGGCGCCCACGGCCAGCAGCGAGCCGGTCGGAATACAACTGGCGGCGTTGACCTCCTTTGAAAGCGAATTCAACCGGCGCTTCAAGTTAATCTCCTCGTCAAGTGAAGCCATGCGTAAGGCGCCGCTAGCCACCATCGCCGCATAGTCGCCGCTGCTGTGGCCGGCCATGACGTCGCATTTCACTCCGAAGCTTCGAAGCAATTCATGCATAGCCATGCTGGCAGTGAAAACGGTCTCAGTGGCGACATCGGCGCTGAACGCGCGTTCGGCGAGTTGACGTTTGGTGTCTTCGCTTAATCCGGTCGGAGGTGGGAAGATGTAGTCGCTCGGAAGACGCCCCCACAATCCGGAGAACGCTGCGTCGGAACGATCGAAATGCCGGCGCACCGACGGGAAAGCCATGCACAGATCACCCATCATGCCGGTGTACTGGGAGCCCTGCCCTGGAAATAGAAAGGCAGTGCGGCTGGCGCCACCACGGGCGTAACCGTTACCGAAATAAATCCCGCTACGGGTTTGGAAGTGCGTCTGTTTTGAATCGATGATCTTCTTCAGCGCGCCATCCAACTTCGCTAAGAAATCCTCGGCGCTTGAGGCGACGATTGCGAGTCTGCAGGCTCGCTGCGGTTCCTGTGACAGGGCACAAGCGAGGCTTGCAAGCGATGTCGTAGGCAGGCGTGCAAGAAGATCGCGTACTTTCCCGGCCGCTGCGGTTAAAGCTTCCACATCCTCGGCTGAGATTACTAAGAGCTCGCTGGGCCAGTGGGAGGATCCGGCAAGTTCAGTCTCGGTCCCGGTGTATTCCTCGAGGATGGCGTGGGCGTTGATCCCGCCGAATCCAAAGGCATCGACCGCAGCCCGCCTAGGGATGTCACGGGAGCCGTGAATCCAGGGTCGTGGCTCCGTGTTGATATAGAGTGGTGAGCCGTCTAACGCGAGATCGGGATTAACGCTTTCGCAGATCGTCGGCGGTAGTATCTTCCTGTGCAAAGCGAGTGCGACCTTGATAAGAGCGGCAATGCCGGCGGCGGGAATGCAGTGGCCGATCATTGACTTGACCGCTCCAACGGCGCAAGAAAGCCGCTCTGAGGAACCAAAAGTTTTGCGCAAGGCGTCAATCTCAGTCCGGTCGCCGAGAGGGATTCCGGTACCGTGGGCCTCAATCAATCCGATCGTTTTCGGTTCCACATCGCACTGCTCGTACGCTCTCCGCATGGCGAGGACCTCACCTTCGAGTCGCGGGGTGAGCAGTCCTTGTGCGCGTCCATCGCTGGCCACACCGACACCTTTGAGCAGGGCATAAATCCGATCGCCGTCGCGCACGGCATCGGGCATCCGTTTTAGTACAAGAAACCCTGCTCCTTCGCCCAGCGCGGTACCCTCAGCGTTGCTGCCGAATGGGAAAACAGACGTTCGCGTCAACGCTCCTATTTGGGTGAAAAGCATATACACAAGCGCCGGCATCGAACCCTGGACACCGCCTGCCAGCATCATTTCGGAGCGCCCGCTGGCCAGTTCCTTCATCGCCAGCTCGACAGCGATCAGCGAGGACGCACAAGCTGCATCAACCATAAAGGTCGGTCCTTGTAGATCGAGGCGATTGGCGATCCGGCCGACGGCGACGTTGGAAACCAAACCGGGTCCCGCTTCCGGAACCAAAGGTGACAGACACTCCCTTAGTTCCTTCCGAATGCGTTGCAATATTGAGGGCCCCAGTTCTGGCAGCAGACGCTTAAGCAGCGTCATAGTCTGGTCCAAACCGACACCAAATTGTACCGCGTTGGTCGTAGCGCGGTTGGGGGTCGCTCCACGTCCCAGAATCACTCCAGTCTTCTCGTGATTGAAAGATTTTGCGGTGTACCCGGCGTCGCGTAATGCCGCCGCAGCGAGTTTTAATGCGAGAAAATGATCCGGCTCCGACGCGTCCAGAGAGTTAGGCACGACTCCGAATTCTATAGGATCGAACACCGCCAGATCGCCGAGCAAACCGACCTTCTTTGTATAGATGCGCTCGATGTCCTCCGACAGTGGATCAAACATCTGACCGACCCATTCCTCAGGGCCATCGCCGATAAAGCAGCGTTTTGACAGAATATTCTCCCAATAGACATCGATGTCAGGCGCCCCCGGGAAGAGCCCGGCCATCCCAACGATAGCGATTTCCTGATTTTGTAAACTCATGGAGGATTGGCGATACGTCGCTATTTGAATTGTATTAGAGGTACCGGTGGCGGGCTCTTGAGGAGGCGATTCAGAGCCTTGCTGAACGTCACTTCCGTACCTTCACCTTTGATCGAGATGCGTCCCTGATCATCTGCCCAATGCCAGTTGCTCCGAATTGTAGTCGAATCGATACTCGTGATATGCACAAAAAGATGCAGCGGCCCGATGTCATGGGCCGGAGTGCCGAAGCGGGCCACCTTGGCGAAGTGATTGGGGAGCAGGTTGGCTCCGAGATAGGTGCGACACCAGATACATTCGGCCTGGACAGCAGCGTCGACTAAACCTGGGTTGAAAAGCCACGCACGGCTGCTCTCATTTTTGAGCCATCCTGAGAGGCGCCAGTTGGTAACGCTCGCGTGAACTCTTCCCTCGTCGATTCCATCAATCGAATCGAGCAACTGAAAGTGTGGGCCGTGGAAACAGTGGCGATCGTACGCCTCCGAAGCCGTGTACGGGGCAGGTGCAATAGGCATTGGTACCGGTGCCGCGGGCGGCCTAGGCAATTGTTGGCGAAGCACGAACTCGGCCCGGTAAAGTGAAAGAGCAGGCTGATCCGCATCTACGACTTCTGCGTTAACCGAGACTTCCGATAAAGTTGTTGCAGAGGAAACATGGGCACGGACCAGGACACGTTTCTCGGGACCGGCCTTAAGCGTAATTCCCCGCAGGAGCCGGTGCTTGAGAGCTTCCACGACACGCAGGTGCGGCCACCCTGCTTGCACCACCTGTGCCATCAATTCCAACGCTACTGCCGCTGGAACTACGGGCACTCCATCGAGTTGATGATCTTGTAGGTAAGGCTCACTATCGAGAGAAAAAACGTGCTCGCACTCGATGCTTCTGTCAGACACTACACGGGGCTGGCGACGCAAAAATGGGAAACGTTGAGGCGAGATTGGCTGGGCTTTATCAAAATCAAAAATCCCGGCGATCAATTCGACCTGTTCGCTTTGATCGTCGCGCATTTCGCGGAGCAAGAATTCGCGTCCCGCCTTGGGCGGAATCGGGATAACGCCCCGTTCGCGGAATTGCCGATTCACCTCATCGGAAGCCATCCCGCTTTCCCATGGCCCCCAATTGAAGGACTTCACTCGGACGTGAGACCACCGACGATGTAGCAACCAGGCATACCGATTCACAAGCTCGTTCGCTGCCGCATAGTCGCATTGACCACGATTGCCGGTTCGCCCAGCCACCGAGGTGAAGAAGATGAGCCACTGGAGTGTTTCCGGGCGGAGCTTTTGCGCTAGGACAAACGTGCTAACCGCCTTGGTATCGAACACGCGGGCGAAGGAGTCGAGTGCCTTGTCCGCGAGGAGCTTGTCTTCAATGACGCCGGCCCCATGAAGCACGGCATCGATCCTGCCGTAGCGCGCATACAACGAGTCAATGATGTCTCCGAACTCTGTTGGATCGCGCACATCGGCAGCGTGATATTCGACGCGCATTCCAAGTTGACGGAAAGTTTCTAGATTTCTCCGGACGGCCCGGTCACGCAGAATTGCCCTGATTTGCTTTTCAATCTGTACCGGACCGAAGCTTTGCCCTGTAGCTTTGGCTTGCTGCAACAGCGCCGAGCGCAGCGCCGGCACATCCGTTAAATCGCGAGTATTGGGAGCTTCTTCGCCCGGTTCCGGTGCGCGCCCTATGAGCACAAGAGTCATTCCTGGTACTGCAAATTCTGCGATCGTCTCCGCGGTGATTCCGCGAGCACCACCAGTCGCGAGGACTACCCATTCTGAAGTCGGAGAACGACCCAGCCCGCGCGTTGTACCAACGATGGGCAGCGGCTCAGGCACCGGTACGAAGACGAATCTGGTTCCCATGGTGTAACCGATTTCCTGAGCAGCATCGGGCGACAGCAGCTCTGCGAGCACGACCGAACGGACAACATCCGGGACCGTTGTATCAAGATCGATCGCTTTGGCTCCAAAAAGAGGCCATTCCAGAGCCACGGTTTTTAGGAGGCCCGAGTACGCTCCGGTACCCGGCGAACCGTGCCATACGTCGCTGTGCCGGCCAAATGAGCCATCGAGACTGCTCAGCGCGAGGCAACATCCGCCCGCGCTTAAATCGGTCGCACAACTCTGCAGCAGGAGGAACAGACTCTTGATTGTTTCCCTGTTGGTTGTCTGCCAGTGCTCGAGAGTTGTTGGCAATGTTTCGGCAGCTACTCCGGCCAAATGTACGATGCCCCTGACTGGACCATGGCGGTCCCGTAGCGTTTTTGCGGTAGCATTCCAACGCTCAGTATCTTCAAACCAAGTTGTGCTGACCGGCTCGGCGGCTGCTCCCGATTGGCGCAAGCCCTCGAGGACGGCCTCCCGAATCGCGCCCGGCTCACCAGTCACAAAATACAGGCCGCTGAGGCGCTGGTCGGGATTGGCCAGGGGAATGGAAACTCGCTCTCCCTTCATCACGTAACGCCCGACTGTCACGGAGGCAACCTGTTGCTGCGGGGCAGGAACTGGCAATCGTTTTACCGCGGGCTGACTCGGAAGTTCTGAGCGCCCCGAAAGTACTCGGCGAACGACGGCTTCCTGTGTTTGCAGGAAATGTTGCATCGTTTTTTGAAACGCCTGCACGACCATCGCCCGGGTCGCCAAATCGGGTGGACCGTTGTTCGAGTCCCGAGGAATCATCTAGCCTCCAGACTTAAGCTTCGACCGCGGTCATGTTAACCCTCAGCAACTCGTCGATCCAGCCTTTGAGTGTACGCAGCCTCATGAAGTCTTCCGTGCTCTCTTGAATGCGGGCGGCAATGCCCGGCGGAAGATAGTTTTGAAAAGCGCCTAAGATCTCTACTCTCTTGATCGAGTCGATACCCAGGTCCGCTTCCATATCCTGCTCCAGTCCGAGCACTTCAGTCGGATAGCCGGTACGTTCGCTGACCAATTCCAGCAAATTGAGAGTTAGGATCTCAGGTTCTAGAGCATTTTTGGCGTCACCATTTGCGGAGGGAGCAATCGCGATTGGCTGTGAAGAGACCGGATTGGAAGACACTTCCGCTAGAGAGGTGGAGGGCAACGGCTTTCTCACGGATGGCGGAAGGGGTGTGGGCCCATAGTCGAGCCTGGCCTGGCGTGGTTGTGGCGAGGGACTCGCCGGCAATAATTCACCGGAGAGAAAATATCGCATCACTTCCCCTTGGACCTTAAGAAAGGCCCGCATGGTTTCTTGATAGGCGGAATAGGCAATTATCGCCGGATCCTGCATCCCTGCACGCTCGTCGGTTCCTTCCTCTGGACCCTCTAGGGGCGCTTGGGATTGGTTCACGTTAAGAAGTTTCTCGTTAGATGGGGTTAATATTAGCGGGTTCGCAATTAGCGTAGAAGAAGAAAAATCCGTGGTGTCACTAGTCAGTGGGGCTTTTTTTCCGGTCGTACCGGGTCCCGCGTCTCGCCGGCGGACAGATCCACCGTTAATCAGCCAGTCCTGTGCCGCTGATTTAACTTTTCCGTCCCGCTGCACCGCGTGCCGGGACAAGTCGATCTCGTGGCATTGTCTATTTTCAAAGAGTTGGGTGAGATCCATGCCCACCCCATGAATAAACAGGCGTCCCAGACTTTGAAGGAGCCCTTGGAGGGTTCCCCGATTTGCATCCAATGCCACGGTCAGAGCATCGGTTCGATCTTTCAGAATTTCGCTCACAAACGAAGTGAGGACGGAGCGCGGACCCACCTCGATAAAGACGCGCACGCCGGCTGCGTACATGGCCTCGATCTGTGTCACAAATTCTACCGGCTCAAGCAAATGGCGGCACAAGCGGGCGCGAATATCAGCCATATCGGGCTCATAGATCCGACCGCCCACATTGGAAAAGATTGTTGAGACGGGCGTGCCTATATCGGCCGCGAGGATTGCTTTGGCGAGCTGGTCATTCGCGCTGCTCATGAGAGGCGTGTGAAATGCGCCGGCCACCACCAGTGGTTTCACGGCT
>WNFM01220569.1_pt1 | contig 16616 bp, 15 predicted proteins | sample 5400271 | NCBI WGS metagenome assembly WNFM01 (sample SAMN13153352, study PRJNA577476) | soil metagenome | isolation source: 60 cm saprolite on Douglas fir-dominated hillslope | place: USA:California | collected 2013-09-17
GGAATTCTCGAGCTGGCCGACCATCCCGCAGCTCTACGTCAAGGGCGAGTTCGTCGGCGGCTGCGACATCATCCGCGAGATGGCCGAGACCGGCGAGCTGAAGGAGCTGCTCGAGACCAACGGCGTCGCCACTAGGGCGGCCTAGGGACCCTTACGCCGCACGGATCCCGCCGAGGAAGGCGTCGACCTCGGCGCGCAGCTTTTCGGCCTCCGCCGCCAGCGCGTCGGCCGATTGATGTTCCTGCTGGGCGGCGGCTCTGGTCTTCCCCGCCGCTTCGCCGACGCCGCCGATATTCTGCGCCACGTCGGCCGCGCTCCTGGCCGCTTCCTGCGTATTGCGGGCGATCTCGCGGACCGCGGCGCCCTGTTGCTCGACCGAAGCGGCGATCGCGCTCGACACCTCGCTGACCGTCGCGATGGTGGCGGCGATGGCCTGGATCGCGCCGACGACCTCGCCGGTCGAGGACTGGATGGCGCCGACCTGCCCGGTGATCTCCTCGGTCGCCTTGGCGGTCTGCCTCGATCGTCGCATTGAGGGCGAGAAGATTGGTCTGGCTGGCGATGGTGTTGATGATGGCGACGAACTCGCCGATGCGCGACGCCGCCCGCGACAAGTCGCGGACCTTGACGTCGGTCTCCTCGGTCTCGCGCACCGCCTTGCCGGCGATCGCAGCGGCATGGCCGACCTGCGAGCCGATCTCGGACACCGAGGCGGAGAGCTGCTCCGTCGCCGCGGCAACGGTGCCGACATTCGCCGAGGCCTGCTCGGACGCGGCCAGAACGGTCGCCGCCAACCGGCCGCTCTCCTCGGCGCTCGCCGAGAGGCCAGCCGAGGTGGCACGGATCTGATGCGCTGCCGCGGCGAAAGCGTTGAGCGCGCCATTGGCCGAGCTCTCGAAGGCGCCGATCTGCGTTTCGATGGCGAGCGTGCGCGCCTCCTTGCGGCGCTGCTCGGCGTGCTGCTCGGCGGCGAGATTTGCCGCCGCCACGGCGTTCTCCTTGAACACGGCAAGGGCGCGGGCGAGCATGCCGACCTCATCGCGCCGTTCGGCGTGGGTCACGACGATATCGAGCTCGCCGCCCGCCAATCGCCCCATGAGATCGGTCATGTGGCCGAGCGGCCGCGACATCTGCGCGACGGCGATCCAGGCGAGGACCGCGAGAGCGAGCAATTGGGCGAGGCCCGAGCCGAGCACGAGCACGGTCGCCGCCTCGCGGCCGACCGCGATCGCATCGCCCCTGGCGCGCCGCATGTCGGCCTTGCTGAACTCGACGATCTGGCCGAGCAGCTCGTCGACCTTGGTGCGCACCACGCGCCCGCGACCGCCCGGCGGAACGACCGGGGCGGTAGCGCTGCGCATGCCCTGCAACTTGGCGGCGTTGGTCTCCTCGGTGATGCTCGCGTAATCCTTGACCGCCGCGATCGCCTGCTCGCCGATCTGGCGCTGTGCCGGCTGGGTCAGCAAGGGCAGGAGCCCGGCCACCGATTTGTCGACCCGCCCGAGCGCCTCGCGGCTCAGCGCCACCTGGCGCTCGGTCTCCTCGAGGTCCTTCGCCGCCCTGAGATCGCGCGACGCCACCGTGCTGAGATTGAGATCGCTGACCGCGCTGAGCGCGAGCTCGAGGCGGACGGCATCAGCGTCGGTCACGGTGGCGATCTTGCCCTCGACCGCGTCGAGCCAATGCCCGGCCGAAACCAGCGTCACCGCCGCGGCGACGATCAGCATTATCGCCGGAAATATCAGCTTATACAACAGCTTGAGGTCGGAGATGTATCTGCGCATAAAGCCTCGCCGAGCGATCGGCCGCCGGATCTCGGCAGCCGCAGCGCTACACTCGGCGGAAACCCTAAACTTATAGTTACGGCGCGCGACGAGCCGACGCCGTCTTCGGCGGCACGATGAGAACGCGGTCGACGCGGCGGCCGTCCATGTCGACGACCTCGAACCGATAGCCGTCGACGACGAAATGGTCGGCGACCCGCGGCACCCGGTTGACCTGCGCCATCATGAAGCCGCCCAGGGTCTGAAAATCGCCGCTCTCCTCGCCGGGCAGATGCTTGAGGCCGATGACGTCCTTGATCTCGTCGATCGCGACCATGCCGTCGATCAGCCACGAGCCGTCGTCGCGCGTCACCACCTGCGGGTTTTCCTCCTCGCCCGGGTTGGCGATGTCGCCGACCAGCGCTTCCATGATGTCGGTGAGGGTGACGATGCCTTCGAAATCGCCGTACTCGTCGACCACCAGCGCCATCGGCTCGCCCGATTTCTTCAGCATCTCAAGGGCACGCAACGCGGTCACCGTATTCGGCAGATAGAGCGGCGGACGCAGCGCCGCGCGCAGATCGAAGGGCTTGCCGGCGAGTTCGGCGATCAGCAGATCCTTGACCTGGATGACGCCGGCGACGACGGTCGGGTCACCGTCGATCACCGGAAAGCGCGAGTTCTGGCTGGCGACGATCTTCTGCTTGTTCTCCTCCTCGCTGTCGGCGAGGTTGAGCCACTCGACCTTGGTTCGCGGCGTCATCACGGCGCTGATCCGGCGATCGCCGAGCCGCAGCGCCATCTGCGCGATCGCCGTCTCGCCGTGATGGAAATGACCAGCGGCGGCGCCCTCGCGCAGCATCAGGTTGATCTCCTCCTCGGTCACCGGCGCCTGCTCGCCGAGCTTGAGCGGCAACAAGCGCAGGACGAGATCGGTCGAGGCGCTGAGCAGCCAGGCGGCCGGCGCCATCACGGCGGAGAAGCCGCGCATCAGCCACGCCATCTTGGCGGCGATCAGCTCCGGCCGGCTCAGTGCAATGCGCTTGGGCACCAGCTCGCCGATGATCAGCGAGAAATACGAGATGGCGATGACGACGCCGCCGATGCTGAGCGCGTGGGCATAGCGGCCGACGAGCCCGGGCACGGTCTCGAGATATGTCGCGAGGCTCTCGCCGAGCGTCGCGCCGCCGAAGCTCCCGGCGAGGATGGCGATGACGGTAATGCCGATCTGCATCGTCGAGAGGAAGCGGCTCGGGTCGCGCTTCAGATCGAGGGCGATGCGGGCGCCCTCGTGGCCGCGCTCGGCGAGGTTCTGCAGCCGTGCCTTGCGGGCCGAGACAAGCGCCATCTCCGCCATCGTGAAGAGCGCGTTGAGCAGCACGAGGAGGAGAAGGATCGCGATCTGCAGCGTCAGCATCTTGAGACCGGATTTACCCGTGGATTGGTAGGATAGCGCAGAGAGGGGCCGAAACGAAACGAGCCCCCGGCGGGGGCTCGTTGGCAGGAAAGCTGCGGTCGCCTAGCGCGAATAGAACTCGACGACGAGATTGGGTTCCATCGACACCGGATAGGGCACATCGGCGAGCTTGGGGGCGCGCACGAAACGGCCCTTCATGCGGTCGTGATCGACCTCGAGATAGTCCGGCACGTCGCGCTCGCTCGACTTCACCGATTCAAGCACCACGGCCATCTCCTTGGCCTTGCTGCGCAGCTCGATGGCGTCGTTGTCCTTGACCTGGTAGGAGGCGATGTTGACCCGCCGTCCATTGACCGCGACATGGCCATGATTGACCAGCTGGCGCGCGGCGAAGGGGGTAGCGACGAATTTCATGCGATAGACGACGGCATCGAGACGGCGCTCGAGCAGCTCGACGAGGTTCTCGCCGGTGTCGCCCTTGCGGCGCGAGGCCTCCTCGTAGAGCTTGCGGAACTGGCGCTCGCCGATATTGCCGTAATAGCCCTTGAGCTTCTGCTTGGCCATCAGCTGGGTGCCGAAATCGGACGGCTTCTTGCGGCGCTGGCCGTGCTGGCCGGGACCGTAGTCGCGGCGATTCAGCGGGCTCTTCGAGCGCCCCCACAAATTGACGCCGAGGCGTCGATTTATCTTGAACTTGGACCCTTCTCTCTTGCTCATCTCTGATTATCCCGTTTTGCGATTTTGTTGTCCCGGTAGGTCCGCACGCGCGGACGGGACCCCTCGACAGGGCGGGAGTCCACGTTCCCGGGAATAAGGCGGCGCACTATAGTCGGGATGGCCACCATGTCAATTGAAAGGCTCATTCCTTAACCGGCCGGTCGCGCGGGCCGGCAAAGGCAGTGATCACCCCGTGCAGCGTGCGCACCTCCTGCTCGGTGCATTGCGCGCGCTGCAGCAGATTGCGCAGGTTGCGCACCATGCTCGGCCGTTTCGCCGCATTGCGCAGGAAGCCGTTGCGGTCGAGCTCCTCCTCGAGGTGCTCGAACAGGCTGATCAACGACTTCTTGCTCGCCGGGGCGCTGTCGCCGGTCGGCAATTCGTCGGCCGGCGTCGCATCCCCGGCGGTGAACCACTCATAGCCGATCAGCAGCACCGCCTGGGCGAGGTTGAGCGACGAAAAGGCCGGGTTGAGCGGCACCGAGATCACGGTGTCGGCGAGCACGACATGATCGTTGAGAAGCCCGGCCCGCTCCGGCCCGAAGAGGATGCCGCATGCCCTCCCCTCCCCGGTCAGCGCGCGCAGCTCGGCGGCGGCCTGGCGCGGCGTCACCACGCGCTTCACCATGTAGCGGTCGCGCGCCGTCGTCGCATAGACGTGCTGGAGATCGCCGATCGCCGTCTCGACGGTATCGAACAGCCTCGCCTGGTCGAGCACGGCGTCGGCGCCGCTCGCCGCCGAGCGCGCCTTGTCCGACGGCCAGCCGTCGCGCGGCGCCACCAGGCGCAGATCGGTCAGGCCGCAATTGAACATGGCGCGCGTCGCCGTGCCGATATTCTCGCCGAGCTGCGGATTGACCAGCACGATCGCCGGCCCGCCGGCGACGCTCGGACGGCGGTAATCGGTGCCCGCCATGATGGCTAGTCTCGCCGTCCCGCGCGCCACAGCCGATAGGTCAGGCTGTCATGCAGCGCGTTGTAGGAGGCGTCGATGATGTTGGTCGAGACGCCGACCGTCGACCAGGTGGCGCCTGTCCCATCGGCGGTCTCGATCATCACGCGGGTCACCGCCTTGGTGCCGTCCTGCGGCGTCAGGATGCGCACCTTGTAGTCGGAGAGGCGGATCGAATCGAGCTCGGGGAAGGTCGGGATGAGCGCCTGGCGCAAGGCGGAATCGAGGGCATTGACGGGTCCGTTACCCTCGGCGACGGTCATCACGCTGGTGCCGCCGACCTCGACCTTGATCGTCGCCTCGGAGAGGGTGACGAGCTCGCTGCGCGCGTTCCAGCGCCGCTCGTCGATGACGCGAAAGCTGGTCAGGCGGAAATATTCCGGCACGCCGCCTAGGGCGCGCCGCGCCAGGAGCTCGAAGCTCGCCTCGGCGCCGTCATAGGCATAGCCGGCGAATTCGCGCGATTTGACGAGGTCGAGCAGCGTGCCGAGCCGATCGTCGCTCGGCTTTGCCATATGGGGATCGATCTCGATATCGAGCTCGCGCAACCGGGCGATCAGGTTCGAGCGTCCGGCCTGATCCGAGACGACGACGTGGCGGCGATTGCCGACCGCATCCGGGTCGATGTGCTCGTAGCAGCGCGGGTCCTTCTCGACTGCCGAGACATGGAGGCCGCCTTTATGGGCGAAGGCGGCCTCGCCGACATAGGCGGCATGCCGGTTCGCCGGCCGGTTGAGCCGCTCGTCGAGCAGCCGCGAGACATGCGTCAGATTGCCCATTCCCGCCGGGGTGACGCCGGTCGCGAAGCCCATCTTGAGGACGAGCGAGGGGATGAGCGAGACGAGATTGGCGTTGCCGCAGCGCTCGCCGAGCCCGTTCAGCGTGCCCTGGACGTGGCGCACCCCGGCGCGCACGGCGGCAAGCGAATTGGCGACGGCGTTCTCAGTGTCGTTGTGGCAGTGGATGCCGAGACGCTCGCCGGGGATCGTCTTGACCACCTCCCCGACGATGCGCGTGACCTCGTCGGGCAGGCTGCCGCCATTGGTGTCGCACAGCACGATCCAGCGCGCCCCCGCCGCCAGCGCCGCCGTCAGGCAGTCGAGCGCGAAGCCGGGATTGGCCTTGTAGCCGTCGAAGAAATGCTCGGCGTCGAAGATCGCCTCGTCGAGACGCTGCGCCGCCAGCGCGACGCTGTCGGCGATCATCGCGACATTCTCTTCGAGCGAGACGCCGAGCGCGGTCTCGACATGGAAATCCCAGGTCTTGCCGACCAGGCAGGCGATTTTCGCGCCGCTGCCGAGCGTCGCCGCGAGGCCGGGATCGTTCGACGCGCTGCGCCCCGAGCGCCGCGTCATGCCGAAGGCGGCGATGCGTCCGTGCTTCAGCGCCGGCGGCGCCTTGAAGAAGGCGTCGTCGGTCGGATTGGCGCCCGGCCAGCCGCCTTCGATGTAGTCGATGCCGAGCCGGTCGAGCTCGCGCGCGATCGCCGCCTTGTCGGCGGGATTGAAATCGACGCCCTGCGTCTGCGCCCCGTCGCGCAGCGTCGTGTCGTAGAGATAGATGCGCTCGCCGGTCATGTCGGTGTTCTAGCGGGGGAGGAATGGAGAGGCCAGTTTTTTGAAAGGATTGCGGCCGGCATCCGTGCATCGGTTCGAGGCGAATTCGCCCGCAAGATTCGGAGTGGCGCAGTCGGGAGAAATTGCCAAGCTTGGCCCTGTGTCGCAGCGAAGGGAATGCCACGATGTCGCGTGACATGCGTCTTGTCGGAGCAACGGTCGCGGTTACCCTCATGCTGGGCATCGGCGGCGGCCATGCCGAGAACGACGTCAAGCCGCCTGCTCAGACCGCCGCCGAGGCTCCGGCGAGCACCGACGTCGAGACGCTGAAGGAGCGGCTGAGCGACAAGGCGAGCGACGAGCAGCGGGTCGACAATTGCAAGGTGCCGCTCGACCGCCGCGGGACGAAAGCGCGGCCTGAAGGCTGCGAGCGCAACGATGCGCGAGCCGCGCCGCCCAAGCAGCCCTGAGCTCATTCCTTCTTCGCCTTTACCGCCGGCGCCAGCGCGACGGCCGCCTCGGTGGTCAGCAGCAGGAAGGTGAAGCTCTCCTGGAGGTAGAGGCGGACGGCGGCGTCGGTGTGGCTGAGATAGCCGATCGAGATGTCCTGGCCGATATGGAGGTCGAAATCGCCGCCGCGGGTGGTCATGACGAAGGCGCCGGCGATCGCCGGCGCCCAGATGATGTCGCTGTCGACGAGGCGCTTGATATGGTCGAGCACCGGGTAGCCGTGATCGCTGCTCTCGTCGAGCGCGGTATAGGCGTCGGCGCCGAGCAGCACGCAATAGGGACCGTTGACGCCGACGAGACGCAGCCGGCTCAGCGCCTCGGCGATCGCCTCGGGGTAGTGGCGGACATCGGCGGGCAAGGTCATCACCGGATTGCTGGTGCCCTGGCGGATGCCCTGGATGATGGCGGCAGCATAGCCGTCGAAGATGGCGCCGTCCTCGGCGAAGGCGATCTGCCGCGCCGCGTCCTTCACCGGCTGCCAGTCGGAATCGTTGGCGCCGCGCTCGACGTCGTCGATCGCCTGGCGGTCGAGCTCGAAGGGAACCCGCAGCTCGACCAGCGGCTTGACCTCGCGTTGGCGGGCGAGAATGCCCGGGCCTGGCGCCGCGATGGTGCGCAAGTGACCGGTGCCGACCGCGGAGAGTATCTCGCCGCTCGGCCCCTGCACGTCGACGACGCGGCGCGCGGCAAGATAGCGCTTGAGCGTACGCGTCGCCTCCTCCTCGATCTGCGCCCATGCCGCGCCGGAGATGGGAGCAAGCTCGCGATGCAGGTTATTCATCTCTTATGTCTCCTTTGAGCGAGCCGATACCGAGCGAACCGTCGGACACCGGAATGGGTTGCGCGGATGGCTGCGTGGGCGGCGGCGCTTCCGTCGGCGCGGCATCCGCCGCCGCTTCGAGAAAATCCGCGGTCGGCACGAAGAAGAGGTTGCCGGTGACGGCGCGGCTGAAATCGAGCAACCGGTCGTAATTGCCCGGCGGCCGGCCGACGAACATGTTCTCGAGCATCTGCTCGATAGTGCGCGGCGTGCGGCTATAGCCGATGAAATAGGTGCCGTACTCGCCCTGCGAGACCTGCCCGAACGGCATGTTGTCGCGCAGAATCTTCATCTCCTTGCCGTTCTCGACGATGGTCGTCAGCGCAGCATGCGCCGAGCTCGGCCGCACCGTATCGTCGAGCTCGATATCGGATGCCTTGGTGCGGCCGATGATGCGCTCCTGCGTCTCCGTCGGCAGCGTGTTCCAGCCGGCGAGATCGTGGAGATATTTCTGCACGATGACATAGCTGCCGCCGGCGAATTCGGCGTCCTCGGCGCCGATCAGCACAGCGTCGAGGGCCGCCTGGCCGTTGGGATTCTCGGTGCCGTCGACGAAGCCGAGGAGATCGCGCGCATCGAACGAGCGGAACCCGTGCACCTCGTCCGCCGGCGCCACGGCGCCACCGAGCGCCAGCATGATCTGCGTCGCCAGCTCGAAGCAGAGATCCATGCGCTGGGCGCGGATGTGGAAGAGGAAATCGCCCGGCGTCGCCGGCGCATGCCGCGTCCCGGCGACGATCTCGCGGAACGGATGCAGCTCGGCCGGCCGCTTCGTGCCGAACAGCCGATCCCAGGCATCGGCGCCGATCCCCATGACGCAGCTGAGACGCTCGTCCGCCTCACGGAAACCGACGGCGCGGATCAGCTTGGCGAGATCGGCGCAGAATTCGCGCGCCGCAGTCGCATTCTCGGCGCCCGGATTCAGCGTCAGCACGAGGAAGATCGCGGCGCGGGTCAGCGGCGCCGCGACCGGCTGGGGAACCGGGGCCGGGCTATCCACCGTCACGGACGGCATCGCCGTCGGGTCGAGCGGCGTCACGGGCGATCCCCCGGCTGCGCACGGTGCGGTGCTCCGCCTATCGAGGCGACGGCAAGCCGATGCAGATCCGACAGGCACGAGCGCATGCTATTTCTCGCGCCGCCACTCGGTCTTGCCGCCCGGCTTGTCCTCGAGAATGACGCCCTTTTCCATCAGCTCGGCGCGGATGCGATCAGCCTCGGCGAAGTCGCGGGCCTTGCGGGCGGCGTTACGGCGGGCGATGGCGTCCTCGATGGTGAGGTCGCTCCGATCACCCTTCAGCCACGCCTCGGGATCCTGCTGCAGCAGGCCGAGAAGATTGCCGGCGGCGACCAGCGACGCGGCGTGGGGCGCCGCCTCTGCCGTGCGGCCTTCCTGCAGATTGACGTTGAGATCGCGCAGATGCTCGTGCATGCGTGCCAGGGCGAGCGGCGTGTTCATGTCGTCCGCGAGCGCCTCGAACGCGGCGCTGGCGTCACCGCTCGGCATCGCCACGCCGGCATTGGCGATCTCGCGCAGTCCGAGATAGAAGCGGTCGAGCGTCTGCTTCGCCTGGGCGAGGCGCTCGCGCGAGAAGTCGAGCGGCTCGCGGTAGTGACCGCCGAGCAGCGCGAGGCGGATCGCCTCGCCCGGCCAATCCTCGAGCAGCTCGTGGACGGTGACGAAGTTGCCGAGCGATTTCGACATCTTCTCGCCTTCCGTCGCGTTGAGGAAGCCGTTATGCATCCAGTAGCGCGCGAGCGGCTTGCCGTGATGGGCGCAGACGCTCTGTGCGATCTCGTTCTCGTGATGCGGGAAGATGAGATCGAGGCCGCCGCCATGGATGTCGAAGGTCTCGCCGAGATGCGCCTCGCTCATCGCCGAGCACTCGATGTGCCAGCCCGGCCGGCCGCGTGCCCCCCACTGATTCTTCCACGGGCTGTCCCAGCCCGGCAGGTCCGGCGTCGATGGCTTCCACAGGACGAAATCGCCGGCGTCACGCTTGTAGGGCGCGACCTCGACGCGGGCGCCCTCGCGCTGCTCGTCGAGATTCTTGCGCGAGAGCCGGCCGTAATCCGGCATCGCGGCGATCGAGAAGAGGACGTGGCCCTCCGCCTCGTAGGCGAAGCCGCCTTCGATCAGCGTGGCGATCATCGCGATCATCTGCGGGATGTGCTCGGTGGCGCGCGGCTCGATATCGGGCGGCAAATTGCCGAGATCCGCCATGTCGGCGTGAAACGCCGCGGTCGTGCGCTGCGTCAGCGACCCGATACTCTCGCCGCGCGCAGCCGCCGCCGTGTTGATCTTGTCCTCGACATCGGTGATGTTGCGCACATAGGTGACGTGGTCGGCGCCGTAGGTGTGGCGCAGCAGACGGTAGAGCACGTCGAAGACGGTGAAGGCCCTTCCATTGCCGATATGGGCAAAATCATGGACGGTCGGGCCGCAGACATACATGCGAACTTTCTTGGCATCGATCGGCGCGAAATCCTCTTTCGAGCGCGACAGCGTATTGTAAAGCCTGATTGTCACGCCGCGACTACTCCGCCGCCGCGCGCGTCACGATCGCCTCGTGATGAACCGGGAAATTGACCGAGCTGGCGATGAAGCATGCCTCATGCGCCTGCTTGTGGAGCGCCAGCGCCTTTTCGTAGTCGCTGTCGGCCGAGATGACGACGCGCGGATGCAGCACCACCTCGGTGAAGCGCATCTTCTTGTCCTTGATCGCCATCGTGCCGGTCGCCTGGTCCTCGTAGGCGACGACCTTGACACCGGCGCGCGCGCAATCGGCGAAATAGCTCAGCATGTGGCAGGTCGAGAGCGCGACGACGAGCAGGTCCTCCGGATTGTGCAGCGCCGGATCGCCGCGGAACGTCGCATCGGCCGAGCCGCGCAGCGGCGGCTTGCCGGGGATCTCGACGAGATACTCGCGGCTGTAGCTCTGATAATTCGTCGTCGGCCCCTGTGCGGCGCCCGTCCAAATCACCTTGGCGTTGTAGGAATGGGTGTGAGCCATGTCATCCTCTCCTTGCTAGCCGCGCGCCTTCGCATAGGTGTCGCGCAGCCCGATGGTGCGGTTGAAGACGGGACGGCCGGGCGCCGAGTCAGGGTCGCGGCAGAAATAGCCCAGCCGCTCGAACTGTACCGGCTCCGCGCTGTTCCCCGCCGCGAGCGAGGGCTCGAGCCGGCAATCGGTGAGGATCTCGAGCGATTGCGGATTGAGATCCGCCGCGAAATCGCCGCCGGCGCCCGGATTGGGGCTGAGGAAGAGCGGATTGTACTGACGGATCTCCGCCGGCACCGATTGCGCCGCCGCGACCCAATGCAAGGTCGCCTGGACCTTGCGCCCGTCCGGCGCGTTGCCGCCACGCGTCGCCGGATCATAGGTGCAGCGCAGCTCCACCACCTCGCCGGACGCGTCCTTCACCACCTCGCGGCAGGTGACGAGATAGGCGTAGCGCAGCCGGACCTCGCGCCCGGGCGACAGGCGATAGAATTTCTTCGGCGGATTCTCCATGAAATCGTCGCGCTCGACATAGAGCTCGCGGCCGAAGGGAATCCGCCGCGTCCCCGCCTCCGGGTCCTCCGGATGATTGATCGCCTCGAGCTCCTCGGTCTGGCCCTCGGGATAGTTTTCGATCACCAGCTTGAGCGGCTTGAGCACGGCCATGCGTCGCGCCGCGCTCTTGTTGAGCGTCTCGCGGACGGCATGATCGAACATGGCGACGTCGACCAGGCTGTTCGCCCGCGCGACGCCGACGCGGCGAATGAATTCGCGGATCGCCGCCGGCGGGATGCCGCGGCGACGCAGCCCGGCGAGGGTCGGCATGCGTGGATCGTCCCAGCCCGTGACATGACCCTGGCGTACCAGATCGGTGAGCACGCGCTTGGACAGCACGGTATAGCCGATATTGAGGCGGGCGAACTCGTATTGGCGCGGGCGCGACGGCACCGGCAAATGGTCGAGCAGCCAGTCATAGAGCGGCCGATGATCCTCGAATTCGAGCGTGCACAGCGAATGCGTCACGCCCTCGATCGCGTCCGACTGGCCATGCGCGAAATCATAGGTCGGATAGATGCACCAGGCGGTGCCGGTGCGCGGATGGGCGGCATGCAGGATGCGGTAGAGCGCCGGGTCGCGCAGCGTCATGTTGCCCGCCGCCATGTCGATCTTGGCGCGCAACACGCGTGCGCCGTCGGGAAACTCGCCGGCGCGCATGCGGCGGAAGAGATCGAGATTCTCGTCGACGGAGCGGTCGCGATAGGGGCTGTTGCGGCCCGGCTCTTTCAGCGTGCCGCGCAGCACCCGCATCTCGTCGGCCGTGATGTCGTCGACATAGGCGTTGCCGGTGCGGATGAGATGCTCGGCCCAGGCGTAGAGCTGCTCGAAATAATCCGAGGCGAAATGGAGATACTCGCCCCAGTCGAAGCCGAGCCAGTGCACATCGCGTTTGATCGCGTCGATGTATTCCTGCTCCTCCTTCTTCGGGTTGGTGTCGTCGAAGCGCAGATGGCAGCGGCCGCCGAATTCCAACGCGGTGCCGAAATTGAGGCAGATCGACTTGGCGTGGCCGATATGCAGATAACCGTTCGGCTCGGGCGGAAACCGCGTGACGATCTCGCCATAGCGCTTCGCGGCGAGATCGGCCTCGATGATGTCTGGATCCATGGTGCTCATGATCGGAACGAATTCGTGATCGGATAGCGGCGATCGCGACCGAAGGCGCGGCGGGTGATTTTGACCCCCGGCGGCGCCTGGCGCCGCTTGTACTCGGCGCGGTCGAGCATGCGCCAGACCGCGCGGATCGTCGTCTCGTCGTAGCCCTTGGCGACGATCTCGGCGACCGGCATCTCGTGCTCGACCAGGCATTCGAGGATGCCGTCGAGCACGGCGTAAGGCGGCAGGCTGTCCTGGTCGGTCTGGTTGGGCTTGAGCTCCGCCGTCGGCGGCTTGGTGATGACGCGCTCTGGCATCACCCGTCCGGCCGGGCCGAGCGCGCCGTGCGGCCGGTTCTCGTTGCGCCAGCGCGACAGCGCGAAGACCGTCATCTTGTAGACGTCCTTCAGCACCGAATAGCCGCCGCACATGTCGCCGTAGAGCGTCGCATAGCCGACCGACATCTCGGATTTGTTGCCGGTCGACAGCACCATCCAGCCGAATTTGTTGGAGAGCGCCATCAAGGTCACGCCGCGGGCGCGCGACTGGATGTTCTCCTCGGTGATATCGGCGCCGCGATTGGCGAAGGACGGCGCCAGCATCGCGGCATAGGCGTCCATCGCCGGGCCGATCGTGATCTCGCGCAAGGCGACGCCGAGCAGCCGCGCCACCTCGGCGGCATCCTCCAGGCTGTCGCGCGAGGTATAGGGCGACGGCATCATCACGCATTGCACCTTGTCGGGGCCGAGCGCGTCGGCGGCCACCGCGGCGCTCAGCGCCGAATCGATGCCGCCGGAGAGGCCGAGCACGATGCCGGGAAAGCGGTTCTTGCCGACATAGTCCCGGAGACCCAGCACCATCGCCTGGTAGATCGCCTCCAGCCCCTCGCTCGGCTTGACCAGCGTCCCCTCGTCGATCGTCCAGCGATCGCCGGCGCCGCGCCGCCAGACCACCGGCAGCACCGCCTCCTGCCAATCCGGCGCCTGCAGGCGGAGCCGGCATTCGGCGTCGAGGGCGAAGGAGCCGCCGTCGAAGACCAGCTCGTCCTGGCCGCCGACCTGGTTGACGTAGAGCAGCGGCAAGCCGCTCTCCTTGATGCGCGCGCAAGCAAGGGCGATGCGCTCGTCGCGCTTGTCGTGCTCGTAGGGCGAGCCGTTGGGCACGATGAGCAGCTCGGCGCCGGTCTCGGCCAGGGTCTCGGTGGTGTCCGGCTTCCACATGTCCTCGCAGACCATGATGCCGAGGCGGATGCCGCGAAAGACGACCGGCCCCGGCGCCGGGCCGGCGGCGAAGACGCGCTTCTCGTCGAAGACGCCGTAATTGGGCAGATCGTGCTTGAAGCGGATCGCCGCGATCTCGCCGCGGTCGAGCAGCAGCGCGGCGTTGTAGGTCTTGCCCTCATGCCGCCATGGCGCGCCGACCAGGATGGCCGGGCCGCTCGCCGTCTCGGCGGCGAAACCGCGCACCGCCGCCTCGCAGGCGGCGAGGAAGGCCGGCTTCAGGACGAGATCCTCGGGCGGATAGCCGGAGACGCAGAGTTCGGTGCCGACCACGAGATCGGCGCCGAGCCCGGCGGCCTCGGCACGCGCGCGGCGCAGCTTGGCGATATTGCCGTCGATGTCGCCCAATGTCGGGTTGAGCTGGGCGATGGCGGTGACGAGACGATCGGTCATGGCGCGTAGCTGTAGGCGATTGGATTCAAGCGGTCAGCAAAATTAACACCGCGCGGCCGCCGCGGCGCTTCGGATTCGGCATGGCAGAGGCGCGGGAGGCAGGGCGATCGGCCGCCGGCGCCGCCCGGCAGGGGCGCCAACTCGCGTAATTTTCTTTCGCTCCGCCTGTTAATTACAGGCAAAGAACAGGCGAGCGGTAGTGTCGCAGTGGCAACAACTCTCCTGTTTGGAGAATTTTCGGTGATCCGGAGCGCCTCGGCTTTCATCGATAATATCGCCAACACAGCCACCTCGCTCAGCTCTCTTGGGTTAGATAAGACCACTCTGATGATTTTTCAATCCAAATCGGATGCAATCGTGCGGCCCGCAGCGCGCTTTCGCGCAGCGCACTGGACACCGGAGAGATCAAGCGCCATCTTTTGCCTTCATTGAACGCATCGTTAAATGAATTCAATGGAGGCTATATTGGCTCAGCTCACGGTACGCGGCGTCAATGATCGCGTCATCGCGGCGCTCAAGCTCCGGGCGACGAAACACCGGCGTTCGGCAGAGGCCGAGCATCGAGCAATACTCGAGGCGGCCCTCGGCGAGAACGTAACCGATTTCTGGAAGGACGCCGCGCAGCTCCGAGCCGAGCTGGCCGAACGCCAGCATAGCGACAGCGGCGAGATTCAGCGGGCCGAGCGCGATCGTCGCGGTCGCCCCGACTGACAATGGCCAGACTCGTCGACCACGCAATCATCGACGCCAGCGTCGCCGTAAAATGGGTTGTGCCGGAGATTGGCAGCGACCACGCGGCCGCGTTGGCGACATACCGGCTCTCCGCCCCCGACCTGCTCGATGCCGAGTGCGCCCATGTGCTGTGGGTGAAAGTGGCGCGGGGCGAGATCGGCGAGGCCGACGCGTTGACTCGAATTGCGCGCCTGATCGCCGCCCCCGTCGATCGCATCCCCTGCCGCGAACTCGCCTCGGCGGCGCTGAAATTGTCTATCGATCTCGGTCACCCGGCCTATGACTGTCTCTATCTCGCGCTGGCGATCCGCACCGCCGCCCCGCTGGTGACCGCCGACACGAAATTCCTGAGGGCGGTCGCCGCCCATCCCTATCTTGCGTCGCACATCATCGGGGTGGATGCCGTCTCGGGCAGCTGAGCAACCGCTTGCCGCTCGGGAAGCGGCCCTAGCGGCGGCATGGGTCATCTGTTAATTTCCCGCAGCCGCTTCAGCAAAGGCCCGGCGTCATGACTGCCCAGTTTCGCCGTGCCGCGACGCGGATTCTGCTCATCGCACTCGTCGCGGCGACCAGCCTCGTCCCGCATCCCGCCGCCGCCCAGATCGCCCCAACTCCCGCGCCGACTCCCGCGCCGCCACCGGCCAGCGAAGCCGCGCCGGCGGATGGCCAGCCGGCGGGCGGCGCCTCGCTGCTCCTGTCGGCCTCCAAGGCGACGACCTACAAGATCGGAACGGCGCTGACGAACATGCTCGTCTTCTCGGCCGGCACCGGTGTCGTCGGCGGCACTGTCCTGACCGCCTTCACCACCGCGCAAACCTGGCTCATCTACACCGCCAACGACTATTTCTGGGACAAGTACTCGCCGAGGCAGGCGCGCTCCGGCGAAACCTTCGACGTCGGGGAAAGCACCTGGCGGTCGACCGAGAAGTTTCTCACCGCCAAGCCGCTGATCGTGGCGATCAAGCTCGCCTCGATCTATGCCTGGACGGGATCGGTGGCGACCATGCTCGTCGCCGGAACCGTCTCGACCGTCGCCACCACGGCGGTGTTCTACGCGAACAATATGGGCTGGGATTTCTACGAATGGTCGCAGCGCCCGGTCGTCCCGGCGCCCGCCATCCCCGCCGCCCCGGCGCCGGTTCCCGGGCTGCAGGTCGCCGCACCCTGATCCGCGAAAGGCACCCTCAGGGCGCTGCTGCGGACGGCGCCGGCGGGCGGTAGAATGAGCCGCGAGTACGATGACCGAGGGCAAGAAGCGGAATGACCGGCGATACCGACCTCCTTCTCGTCGTCGACGTGCAGAACGATTTCTGCCCGGCGGGCGCTCTCGCCGTGGCGCGTGGCGACGAGGTGCTGGCGCCGATCAACCGGATCGGGCGGCGCTTCGCCCATGTCGCGCTGACGCAGGATTGGCACCCTGGGGATCACAGCTCCTTCGCCTCGCAGCATGCCGGCCGCCGGCCCTTCGAGACGATCGCGCTCGATTACGGCGAGCAAACGCTGTGGCCCGATCACTGCGTTCAAGGCACAAAAGGCGCGGAATTTCACCGCGCTCTCGATCTGCCGCATGCGGAATTTGTCCTCCGCAAGGGCTTCGCGCGGGAGATCGATTCGTACTCCGCCTTTTTCGAGAACGATCGCCGGACACCCACCGGCCTCGCCTCCTATCTGCGCGAGCGCGGCTTCCGTCGGCTCTTTCTTGCCGGGCTGGCGACCGATTACTGCGTCGCCTATTCGGCGCTCGACGCCATTCGCGCGGGTTTCGCCGTCATCGTCCTGGAAGACGCCTGCCGCGCCATCGATCTCGACGGCTCGCTGGCC
>WNFM01358835.1_pt1 | contig 16614 bp, 16 predicted proteins | sample 5400271 | NCBI WGS metagenome assembly WNFM01 (sample SAMN13153352, study PRJNA577476) | soil metagenome | isolation source: 60 cm saprolite on Douglas fir-dominated hillslope | place: USA:California | collected 2013-09-17
TGCATCCCTCAACAGAAGATAAGGTTTGCCCGCCGATTTCTCGGGTTCCAGGTAATACGGCGTATCGAAGTAGTAACTCGCAATCTCTTCTTCAGAAACGAACTCGTGAATATCGATGGTGGACGACTTCTCCGGCGACGCCTCTTTCAATTCTTCGTCACTAACCACGACGTAATTCCCGTCCTCGAGCTCATACCCTTTCACGATTTCATCGTAGGGTACTTCTTTGCCGGTAGACTCAGATACCCGTTTAAAGTGGATCCGAGACAGGTCCGCCTTGTGGAGCATATTGAAGGAGACCGATTCCCGTTCAGTCGCGGAATACAGACGGATCGGGATGTTAACCAGCCCGAAGCTAATGGCTCCTTTCCAGATCGATTTCATGCTATTGCGACGAATGTACGTTAAGGAAAACGACACTTCGCCTCTTAGTAATTAGGACGCATAAATTTTTAAGGTTGCGAGCTCTTTTTTTAGGAACCAGGAGGAGACGCGTATCGGCGTGCGGGTCCGGCCGCTGCCGGAACCTATCGGCGTAGCGTCCCTGCGACCCAGCCCAAAATTTCTCCGACCTATTTCTGAGATTTCGTGGACCTAAAGCCCAATGGCTTCGAACGCGCTCTTCGCTCGAGCGCCTCGCGCTGACGCCCATACGCTCCGGCAGTGGCCGGACCGATACGCCCACACGCGTACCCTCCTGGCTCCTAGATTCCAGCTCCTAGCTCCTTATATTGTACTCCCGCCCTCAGCCGACCCCAATATATTGGGTTGATCCAAAACCGTACAGGGAGTATTATCCATCAATCCCTTATGGATACGAAACGGCTACCGACCAGATGGCTCTATATTATGGACTATCTGAACGAAGACACCGGGGCAGTTACGGGCGCCATTGGCGGCGCCGAGGACCGTGACGAATGCGAGGGCGTCGTCCGCCACGAAACCACCTTCTATCAGCGTCAGGGATTTACCGTTATCCGCGGGGAAGCTTGTGAACTTTGCCGTGGTTGTGAGGGCGACGGCTTAATCGGCGCCCACGGCTCCCAGCGAGAATGCCCCCAATGCGGCGGATTTATCGGCCCGTTCCGCAAACTGCGGTTCAAGGTATAACCGCAGACTTTAGAAAATATCCGCAGATTACGCAGATTACACAGATTTCGATTTGAGGTTTTGGTCGGGCCGCCGGGGTAACGGAACAGCAACCCCTCCAAAAGATCTATTTATCTCGCCGGGCGTGGATGATCTTGGAAGTAATCTGCGTAATCTGTGTAATCTGCGGATAATAATTCTCGCGGGCCGCCTCTACAGCTTTACGGCACTTAACTGTTGGAGCGCCTTATCAAAGTTTCCCTTCGCCTCGGCGAAACGGAGGAACTTGACGTTTTCAACGCAGATCTCACTGGGAGTCGGCTGCGTCTTCAGAATTTGCATGGTCTTCTCGATGTAATCCGGCAGCGACATCATTCGTGGATCATCTGGGGACCGGCCCGGCGTAAGATCGGTTGCCACTGCGGGCGGAATAATTTCGATGACCTCCACGGGTGTGCCGGTCAGCTGCACCCGAAGTGAAAGCGTGTAGGAATGGAGAGCTGCCTTGGTTGCGCTATAAGTCGGAGTTACCGGCAGCGGCACGAAACCTAAGCCGGAGGAAACGTTGATGATCGCCGCATGCGGCTGGTTCTGCAGGTGCTTAAGCAGTGCAGCCGTTAGCCGGATCGGGCCAAGCAGGTTGGTGGTAAAGACCGCTTCGGAGTCGGCCAACCCGGCCGGTAACGCCTGGAGATTCTCAATTCTCATGATCCCGGCGTTGTTGATTAGCACGTTGAAAGTCGGATGCTCGGCCGTGACCCGAGCAGCCAATGCCTGGATGGCGTTGGGATCACTGACGTCGAAATTCATAGAAACCATACCGGGATTCGCTTTGGTGGTGTTATCCAAGACGTCTTGCCGGCGTCCGGCGATAATGACCTGGTTACCGAGCTTATGCAGCGATTCGGCCAGACCGCGGCCGATACCGGAGCCGCCGCCGGTGATGAGGATGGTATTACCTGAAAGTTGCATAGCGTGATGTAGACACTGGCAACAATGTTGTCAACGGAAACATACTGCAAATCGGCCGCTCCCTGGTAGAGTGTACCGGTTGCAAACGAATCTCCGTCCTTATCATCACGGCAATCTGCGCCAAGCCTTGCTGCAAGCAGCCGAAGCCGCGCTGGAAGCTCGCGGTGCCTCTGCGCTTTCTTTACGCGAATTGAGCCGCGAAGTGGGCGTGAGCCATACCTCTCCGCGCCGCCATTTTGCGGACAAGCAGGCTTTGCTGGATGCATTGGCCCAAACCGGTTTTCAACGCCTCGACGCGGCGCTAGCCCGGAAGCTGGAAGCGCGGCTGCGCAATTTTTCTGCGCGGGTCACTAACCTGGCTCAGGCTTACGTCGAGTTCGCCCTGAAGCATCCAGCGCTTTGGGCTCTGATGTTTGAGGCTAAACATCGCCCAGGCGCACCCGCTGAGCTATCAGGCATCGCCGACGCAGCATTTTCTCACGGGCCGGCGCTCATCAAAGCAGGCCAGGCAGCGGGTGAGATCGTACCGGGCGATCCAGCGCGTTTGTCCCTGACCCTGAGTGCCGCCCTTCAAGGGTTAGTCACCATTTCCACCGAGGGAAAGTTTAAGGGAGTCCCCCTGGAAACGCTGGTCCCGGCCATCGTGAAGAATATCCTGCTGGGCCTCAAGCCCAGATGAGAGATGCGGGCACGAAGCGCCTGGAACCGTCTCCTAGGCAAACAAAGCGGTTTTGCTCCCTGGTTCAGCCTGTATTTATCTCATTTGCGCTGGACGTAGCGCTCGGCCACGACCGAAGGTTGCTCAAGTAAACGGCCGGCTGTTAAGTCGAACGCCAGCCGGATAAACTGAGCGTGCACCCAACCCAGAGGAGTCGCGCTAGTTGTGCCGGCGCCGGACGCAAACCCGGATTGTCCGGAAGGCGGCTCGTTATCCCAAATCTGCTCCGGCAATAAATCGCCCTCGTTTGCGGTGTTCGCCATTGCCGCAAGATCAGTTTGGGCGGCGCTCGGGTTGGAAGCTGCTATTTCGTATTCACCGCGTTCGCCGGCGAAAATAGGCCACAGCCGGCCATGAGTTGTACCGCTGTCAGCTGGAGTTCCGTCCCAGGGAGTACCGGTCGATGTTTCGCCGTATCCATCGCTGGTATAGCGGTGCCAGAATTTGCCGGTAGAAGTCGTGACCGACAGCTGGGTGTCCACGACTTTAAGGCTGTTGATGATCACCTTGTCATCAGCCGGTTTGATTCCAAAACGAACCAACTCGAGAAAACTGGTATCCACGACTTTGCGCTGGTCGATAGCACCAGGCCCACCGTTACCGAGATTATAGGTGGTGTCGGAGTCGGGCTCGCCATCCTTGGTCAGTCGTAAGTAATAGGGAGATGAGCTGTATGGGCCGTTCCCAGTGACCGTCCATTTTTCGATTTGCGACCGCCAGGAATCGGCTGTCGCCAGGTAGCGCCGTGCGGAGCCCGTATCGCCGTTACTCCGGGCGATATCAGCAGCACAGACTAACGCGGCGATCTGGCTGGCGATAGAAGCCGGAGAATAACCGCTCTGTTCTTCCCATCTTTCTTGTGGCGTCCACGGCGCCGGGTGTCCGTTCAACGGAGCGAAATTCATGATGAAATCGGCGGCTGGTTTGACATGTCGCGACCAGGTACCGGCATCCTTACGGCCCAGTTTGTAGGCCAGGATTATCGGATCTGCCACTTCATCCAACTGCAAGCCTTGGAAGATCAGCGTACCGTCACAGTACGTGTTTTGAGGGAAACAACCGTCCACCTTTTGTTGGATATTAAGAAGGTAATCTAAGGCGCGCATGGCCCCATCCCGGTCGCCGTCCACCATGAGCGCGCTCGCAATCTCATAGAGATCGCGCGGCCAAACCCCGTGATAGGGTCCGGACGGATTTACCGTGCCCGTTCCAAATGCCCAGGGAATCGACGGGGAGGCTATAAACGCACCTCGATAAGTCTTATCTTCGCTGGCTGCGAGTACCATACAGGAAACCGCGTATAGCTGGCGTTGTCGCCGGCTGGAAAGGCTCGGAGGAGATGGGCGCAAGGACTGCAAGTACTTGTTCCAGCCGCCGGCGTAATCCTTGGAGGCTCGATCGAAACCAGCCGCGAGCGATTCGTTGGCCATATCAAGCGCTTTAGCCTCAGTGGAAGCGAAACCAAGCGCGAGCGTGACATGCCGGCTCCCTTTCTTTCCGGTTAAACCCAACCTACCAGTCTGCACGACGGTGCCGTTTAGTGCGGTACCGTCGTGCGTGGTTAACTGATAGTGCTGGCCTAAGTCCGTCCCGCCATCCGTGGTTCCGAGATAGCCGTTAGCCGTTTCCGTAAAATCCGGTGCCGCAACGAGTGCGCTGGCCACCTGCATCTTTTCGTCGGAAGCGACCAATGCTTTCCCTGTTGTTTCGCCCGACTCACTGAGAGGAGCGGCAATCGTCGGATTGTTAAGTTGAGGTTGGTAGACGGCGTAGAGCTGGTAAGGCTGATCGTTTAACGAGGTAAATTCGACGTCGATAAGCAAAGTCGGACGAGCAGGATCTGTGACGAACGTAGTCGTGAGACGCCAGCGATCCTTCCGGTCGCGATTGACAATTTGATAGGTCAAGCTCGTGGGATTGTCCGCACTGTCATCACCCGCCTCTTTTTGGCCGGCCGGATGGCCCAGGTTCACCAAGCGGATCAGCGATGTGGATCCGTCTTGAGCTCGTACTGCAAAACTTTGTCCATCCGTAACGATAAAGTCGAGATTACGGACGCTTGGCGTATCGAGGCGAGGATAGTAAACCTCGCTCAACCGTCCGTTCTGGAGTGTGAACCAAACGTTGCTAGCTGAGGTATAGCTTGTGCCGAAACCGGTTTTGTTCGCGGGCAACCAATCCGCATTCGCGCCTTTCCGGATCACCCCGCCCGCCGGGAGTTCCGAGAACAGCCAGCTTGGGTAGACGCAAAGGGTTACGAAAAGCGCGGTGCGTAAAATTGACATTGGACCAGGGGATAAAGAAGATGCCTCTGAACCAGGATTGGTCAAAGCCAACCACGGGGCCAAGCGGGTGAGAAGTGAAAGGCGATTCGGTAAGAGGGCGACCACCGCATTGAACGCGGTTGTTCCGGTGATCCTAAAAGCAGATCTTTTCGGGTTCCCGGCATTCTCGCTCGTTCTCGGCGCTCACGGCGTTGACGGCGTTCCCCCCGTCTCTACGATAACCGAGAGCTTATGCACCTCAGCCGCATTGAATTTCTCGCGAAGTTCTTCCTTTGAGGCGAACGAGAGCGGTTGTACAAATCGAGCAAGGAACTCGAATGTCAGAGGTGACGTATCGAAGGGATACGGAGCTAGCCGGAAATGCCGGACCCCAATATGTTCTACGATGACTGGTTCGCGGCTATTACCGGTGACGGGTAAAGCATGCAGCAGGTTGGCGGAGCCCGGGTAATCGACGCAGGTCAATAACGAGAGATTGTCGCAGGCTTGCAAGAGCTGGAAATGATCCTCAATACGTTCAGGAGCGACATCCCCGGCTTGATAACGCGGGTCTTCAGCCAGCTGAGAACGCACTTTTCTTTGGAGCGCTTTTTGGTCTTCCAGAAAGGCATCCAGCAACGGAAGCTGATCCGGACGTATGGTCGATCGATCAACCCGATTGGCTAAAAGATCGAATGTGTGCATTGCCACTAACAGACCGGCATAAGGATTTTGGCGAACGACGGTATCCACGGCTTTTCGTCGAACCGCCAAATAGTCCAGGAGATCAATTTCTTCGAAGGCGGAATAGGTACCGACCAGCTCGGTGGAAAACGCGCTCGGCTTCCCTTGTTTGGTAATCTCCGGAGCAGCATCGCGAGCTGCCCAGCCGTCATCATGGGTTTTGATCCCTTCGAGGACGTCGGCCCTTGGCTCTGGTGAGACAAAACGTTCGTTACCCCAATGTTCGGCAAATCGACCTGCCAACCTCGCATGATCCGGATGGGTAACTAACCACCAACCATTTTCTGATTGCGCGCGTAACATTTCAATCTTCCTCCGGGTTTAAAGCCGACTCATGCCAGTTATGCAGAAAGTACCACTCCAAAAAGCTGGCCAGGAAAAAGAAGGCGAACCCGAGACCACTCGCGAAGATTACCAGAGCGAATAGGTAATCTGTCTGCAGCTGGGTATTGGCATAAGTGATAGCATAACCAAGTCCGCCTACTCCGACCCGGCTGGACCCCGCGAACAGCTCACCGACGATGGCGCCGATTACGGCGATGCCGCTGGAGATACGGATACCGACGAAGAGAGCGGGCATGGCGTTAGGTAGCTGGAGTTTCCAAAGCAATTGCAGACGATAACGGAGAGCAGGCACGAATCCGCTCCCAAACGAGTTATGCATGAGAAAGAGACTCACCAGATTTTTGTCCGTGCTAATCAGCCCTTGGGTAGTATTGGCGATGACCGGCGGTAGGCAAATAATGAAGGCGATCACACCCACAGCGAACGTTCCGGCGCCGACCCACATGAGAATTAGGGGAGCGATGGCGACGATCGGTACTGTCTGCAACAGCAGGGTATAAGGATAAAACATCCGCCGAACCCAATTCGATTGGGCAAAGATGATCGCCACGAGAATTCCGATAACAATGCTAGCTAACCATCCACCCGCCGCTGCCATTGAGGTTATCTCCAACGAAAGCAACAAAGAGGGGAATCGTTGAATCACGGCCACCAGGACAGCCCAGGGAGATGGCAGGATATAATGTGGTAATTGAAAAACTAAAATGATCAGCGTCCACAGAACCAGGAGACCAAGACAAACGCTGGCAATGCTAATGATATCGATGAGACGTTTTTTCACGGCGTTAACACGCCCCGAAGGGGCAACCGGACTCAGCCCGGGGTTTTAACCCCGGGTACCGTGTTATAGCGCGACGCCCCCTGAAGGGGCGCCAGATTCGGTGTGCTGGGCAAGACCGTGGGCGAATCGATAGAGGTGGCAACACCGGGTCGCGACGTTCTACCGCCACTCGTGAGGCGCGTCGTTCTCGTCCTCGAAGCCGGCCACGCGGAGTGATGGAGTAATGGAGTGTTGGAGTACTGCGCCAATTTGGAATTGCACCCCGCGTCCGCGGGGTTGGGAGTACTTTGAGCTTCCCATACCCGGGGTTAAAACCCCGGGCTGAGTCCTCTTGCCCCTTCGGGGCAGGATTGTCGACGCTCATTGACTCCCTCCGTCCTGCCAATTCATCACACTCCGCAACTTCTTCGAAACTTCGATCACCGTTTCTTCGAATTCCGGACGCAACCGGAGCTCCGCGTTGCGTGGAAACGAGAAACGAATCGGGAGGTCATAAGCTAGCCGACCCGGCTGAGCGGCCAGAACCATGATTCGATCTGATAGAAAAACCGCTTCTGCCACCGAGTGCGTTACAAATAGTCCAGTCCAACGACTCTCGGCTCTGAGCCGCAACAACTCTTCGTTGAGGCGGTCGCGCGTCATTTCATCCAGCGCCGCAAACGGTTCATCCATCAACAGGACTTTTGGGTGAGTAGAGAGAGCTCTGGCGATAGAGACCCGCATCTTCATACCGCCGGAGAGTTGCCTGGGAAATTGATGAGCAACCTGGGAGAGGCCGACTAGACTCAGCATTTCTCGAGCGGTGGCGGCGCGTTCCGCTTTCTTCACCCCATGCAATTCCGTGCTCAGCTCAACATTCCGCTGCACAGTTCGCCAGGGGAGAAGGGTGGCATCCTGAAACATGAACGACATCATTTTGCGAGCTCGAACCGGCTCCAGACCTGCTACCCGCATGCTCCCGGAGCTCAAACGCGTGAGTCCGGCCACGAGCTTCAGCAATGTTGACTTTCCGCACCCGGAAGCTCCGATGATACTCACAAATTCCGATTCCGGTATCGACAGATTGATGTCCTCCAAGACCGGCTGCGCATTGCCATAGCGTTTCGTCACCGAACGCAATTCCACCTGTCTTGAGGCCGGCGCGACCTGTGGTTCTCGAATCTTTTCTAGGGGCAGCGTCATGGGTAACGAGTGGAGATCAGACCGTTCCCTCCGGGACTAAAATCTGCGTAATCTGTGTAATCTGCGGATCTTTCATTCTTTAAAGCTCAAGGGGTGACAGGCAATTCGAGCTTTGATCTAGATCCCGTCTCATGAAGGATCGATTGAGTTGAACGTCGCCAATTCCACGGCGAAGCTTTGGCAGGCGGGATCTTTATTCCTGGGTTTCGGTCATACAAAGGAAAAGCCGAGCTGGCGATTTCCAGGCGGATACAATCGCCCTGGTTGAATCGGTACGAGGTTGGTTCCAGTTCGATCCGCCATTCATGGATGTGATCCGCAAGATAGGTTTCCCCAAAGAGCCGATCTGATCTGCCGATACCGATACAGATGAATTCGCATTTCTGGTCGGGACGCACCCTGACTAGTTTGCCGGCGAAATCGGTAGTTTCGGCGGAACTGCTCGCGTAAAGCGTAAGAGTAGGCGAGCCGAAGACGTGAATGTCTTGCTCCAACGGGTCCGACGTGTAGACCAAAACGTTGTTACCTTGCTCGATGCCGGCTTGATCGAAACTGCCGGCTGCCGCCGTTGGCCCACCGGGAGCAATGACCGGGGTCTCGGGATCATGAACAAACCAATCCCGCGGCTCAATTCTATCGGGGCTGCTCTCACTGAGTTTACCGTCGCCGTTGCGAGAATTAGCTGAGCCGTCACTTCGCAAAAAGTAAGTTCGGTTCTGACTTCCGCCCCAAACATCAGATTCCGCCCAGCAATTTGCTCCTAGTACAAAATGACGGATAACCGGTTCACCGGCAAAATCGTCCGTCCCCTTTAACCAGTGGTTAAACCAGCGAAGCAAGAGTTTGTTGGTATCGAATAAAGCAGCCTCGCCTAGACTCATATCGCCGGCCCGATCTCCCCAGGGGATATGAATCCAAGGTCCGGCTACCAGATATTGATGGGGAATGCCTGCGGCCCGGAAAGCGTGAAAAGCATTTATGCTGCCGCGCAGAAAGAGGTCATACCAGCCCGACAAATGGAGCGCGGGTAAGCGCACAGAAGCGACCCGATCTCCGATGTCGAGCTCTTTCCAATAATCATCTCGGGAACGATGCTCGATCCAGTCTCGCACATAGGAAGGCAAACCTTTGTGAGCCAGCACGGGAAGCTCGCCGTACGGTGCAAAATGCGCTTGTTGCCTAGACTGAAGCCAAGCTGTCTCTAACTCGTCGCTGACTGACCTAAGTTGGCGGCGTCTCGCGTCTTCCCGCAGCATTTGGATGCCCCATCCGATAGTGTCCGCCAGGCGGAGCGCCCCCTGATAATAGAACCAGCCTTGGTAAAGATCGTGTGCCGTCATCCAGGGTGCGATGGCCACCAAGCCTGGGGGACGTTCCGCCGCAGCTAACCATTGGGTCATTCCCTGGTAAGAGAAGCCATACATCCCGATCTTACCGTTGCAGGCGGAATGGTTGACCAGCCAGCTGAGCGTATCGAACCCGTCAGCGCCTTCATTGCGAAACGGGTAGAAATCGCCCTCGGAATCGCCGCGGCCCCGGACATCTTGAATCACCACATGGTACCCGGCGCGAGCAAACCAGACCGGGTGAGCATATACTACCGTGGAAGCAATCGCCCGCCCGTACGGCTGGCGCACCAACAGAGTCGGGAATGGACCGTCTCCGGGCGGATAGTAATGATCGGAGACTAACTTTATTCCATCCCGCATGTCAGCGGCGAGACCGCGTTCTAGTCGTACCCCGCTTCCACAATCGATCAGGCTCGACTTAGTAGTCATTGCGATTCCTATTCCTCGCCCGGGCGCTGCCCGTTCGCGTCGACATTAGGAAGCAGGTTTATTGTCCCGTAGGGACCAGATGATGGTAGCCAGGCATGAAATGCCTGGAAAGTGGCCAGATTTGATCCGTCCCGTAGGGAACGGTATGAGTAGTGGCGCGGATCCTTGTTCATCGTGCAAGACACTAGAACGCCCTTGGCAACCCGATCACACCGTGCCCTACGGGACGGGTTCCTCGGTGCGGCGTTTCCAGGCATTTCATGTCTGGCTACCATCATTTCGTCCCTCCGGGACCAGAGCCCGCTCCATTGAACTCGACCATAGCGACCAATGCCTCGGCGACCGCGGTCGCCATTCGTTCCAACCAGCGGGCGCCTTTTTCAGCGCTGGATGGACGCGGATCGCCCATGACCCCGGATGGCGCAATATCGCGAGTCAGCCAAGCAAAGTTAGCCGGTCCACCCTCAGGTGTCAGGGTCTGCGGATCGTCGGTCTGGGCGATGTAATTAACCGAGTAACAATCCGGGTGCACCAATTCAGGACAAGCGGCTAACAACAACGAGGTCTCCAGTTCGCCGGCATGGAATCCGTAAGTCTTTTCTTGGGGATCGAGGTCGTCAAACTTTGCTCCGCCGGATCCCGATAGATAGAAGGTGCGTAACCCGAATTCGGCCCGGAGATCGCGCGCCATCACATCGACGCAGGAAATATTTCCGCCGTGCGTGTTATACAGAACAACCTTCTGAAAACCGGCGCTGGCGATACTTGCACCCAGGTCATGAATTGTGTCCATGAACGTGCGGGCAGACAGCGCTAGGGTTCCCGGGTACCCGATATGTTCGTTGCTTTTTCCGTAACAGATGGGTGGCAAAGCGTAGACCGGCAACGTTTCCGGAAGGCGCTGGAGAGCATCACCAAGAACGAAGTTGTTGATCAGAGTGTCCGTGGCTAACGGGAGGTGATGTCCGTGTTGCTCGATCGCCGCCGTCGGTAGGATCAGTAAGGTCCGGTCCCGTGGCAGTTTGTCGACTTCCGGCCACGTCAAATAAGCAAAATTACGGGAATCAGGAATCCAGGTTTTCATCGGGGAAGACGAACCGCAGATGAACGCAGATAGACGCAGATGAGAGACTGGAACGGCGAATGCACGCGAATGGACGCCAACAAAAACCAAAATTCACCGCAGAGACACAGAGGGCACGAAGAAAACCTTAAATAAATCCGCAGATTACACAGATTACGCAGATTTCGGTTTCGAACTTCGGCGGTCCGGCAGGAACGAAAGGAAACTGCTGTCCTAATCATGTCTTCAACTCGTGTGACGGGTGAGTCTTCAGTCGTAATCTGTGAAATCTGCGGATTATACTTTTGTCTTCGTGTTCTCTGTGCCTCTGTGGTGATTTTTGGTTTTTGTTCGCGTCCATTCGCGGTTTGTCTTTATCTGCGTACATCTGCGTTCATCTGCGGTTGGGTTTTACTCTGTTTGTCTCGTCGCTGTTGGATCCCCGGGCGAAAACGTGGCCATCTTTCCAGGGTTCAACAGGCCGCGAGGGTCGAACTGATATTTAGCCAGCAACTGGATGTTGTCAGAACGAAAACGTCCGCCACCTTCGACCTGGTTAACGTGCGGATTAGCTACACTCACGCCGATCTCGCGACAGTAATCGATCATCTTGTTTAGATATTTCTCCTCTCGAAAACGGACGATGGGGAGACCAGCCGGGATGACGCGGTCCCGGTCGTTCTTAATAAACTCTAGGTGAAACAGGAAATCGGTCCCAAACTGTTCTCGCAACAACCGGAATTGTTTGCGTGCGGAATCGGGATTGAAACCACACTGGAGATAAGTCAGTTCCGGGTCCGTTTTTAGCGCCCAAAGCGTGGTGTGATTCCAGGTGTAGTCAGTTAACAGCGGGCCGTTTCGCGGTTCTGAGTAAGGCTGAGAAAACACGATAGTACCGCCGGCCGGTTCCGCTCGTCGCACCAGATCGGGGAGAGCGGGATCGTCCACGAGAAAGAAGATCAGGGATTGCCGCGGCGGGCAAAACCGCTGGATCGGCGTGAAATAGGAAGGGATCGGCCATTCAAAAACGGTGACGAGTCGCTTGGTGGTAGCCGCGTCGTTAGCGATCCTCTCCGCAAAGCTGTAGGCGCTATCATAAGAGTCAAAAGCAACCACTAACTGAGCCCAATTGCGTCGCGGGCCGAGCGCTAAACGAACTTCGGTAATAATCCCGTTAGTGCCCCAGGAATGCAGGATTTGATGAACACCTTCGCCTTCAAACCGAACAAATCTCGGCTCCTTCTCCATGGTCAATAACTCAATCCCTCGCACGGTTTGATTGTCTCGCAAACCTCCGTAACTGATCGACCCGATTCCTCCGGAACCGCCGGCGAGGAAGCCGCCAACCGATGCTTTGACATAGGTTGAGGGATAACATCGGAGTTCCCAGCCTACTTTGCGGGCCTCGTTTTCGATGCTGATGAGACGCGCGCCCGGTTCACAAACCGCCACTCCGGATGAATCGATTTCCAGGATGCGGTCCATGAACGCAAGATCAACTACGACACCGCCCACTAGCGGAACGGCTTGGCCATAATTGCCGGTGCCGGACCCTCTGGTCGTCACTGGGATACCTTTATCAAAACAGTACCGAAGAATGTTTTGAAGTTCTTCTCGCGAACGCGGTTGCACAACGGCTTCGGCTCGCTTGTCTTGGAGCAATACTTTCAGGACCGGCGAATACCAATAGAAATCCTTCGACAATCGCTCCAGCATCTGCGGATCCACGATCATCGCATCTTCCCGCCCAAGAATAGTAGCCAGATCAGAAACGTGAGTTGAGGTCATTTTCGGTTGTTCCGCCAAAACTCAAATGTCTTGATCATTACAGGAGCGGTGAACAATTTGTAACAACGCTCCCGGCTGACCGGGCCGATCACTTCGCATTTCATATCGCTTCGCGCGACCACTTCTGTGGCCTTAATATGGATTTGATGACAGTGCCTGGATGCGTCTTCGATAGTGGCTCCGAAGACGACTCGATCGAGGCGCGCCCAAAGAATGGCCGCCATGCACATCGGGCATGGCTCGCACGTGGTAAACAAGGTATAGCCTTTCAGGATTGGGTGTTTGACCTTTTTGCCTGCGAGCCGGATCGCACGAACCTCAGCATGACAGGTAGGATCATTTTCTTTCCGTGAATTGTTCACGGTACGGACCAAGCGTTCCCCGGTACTGCTGTTTAGCACCATAGCGCCGAAAGGGACGGGTGAGTTCGTCAAGAATGTGCGTTCGGTAAACCGGACCAGATCAGTGATATGGTTTTCGTCCGTTATACTGGATGCGAAGTGAACGTCTTTCGCCATTAATGCCATGAATTTAGCAGTTTTTGTTCCCGGGAAGTGGACAAGACCAACCGCAGATGAACGCAGATAAAACTTAACCGCGAATGGACGCGAATAGACGCGAATAAAACCAAAATTCACCACAGAGACACAGAGGACACGAAGAGAACTTTAAATAAATCCGCAGATTACACAGATTACGCAGATTTCGGCTTCGAACTTCGGCGGGCCGGCAGGAACGAAAGGAAACTGCTGTCCTAATCAAGTCTTCAACTCCTGTGACGTGTGAGACTCCAGTCGTAATCTGCGTAATCTGTGAAATCTGCGGATTATACTTTTGTCTTCGTGTTCTCTGTGCCTCTGTGGTGATTTTTGGTTTTTGTTCGTCCGGCGGCTGCCGGATCGCGCCGCAGGCTTGGCGGAGGTGGATCCATTCGCGGTTAGGTTTTATCTGCGTTTATCTGCGTCCATCTGCGGTTGGTCTTGTCTTTTTGTTGACGCCCGAAAAGGCCTACCGGACCGTGGCCGGTCGCCATGCTGAGCAATGAGATAATTCAATCACCGATTACCGACATCCGCCAAAAGGTCATAGACGGAGAGGTAACTGCTCGCGAGCTTGCTACGGCTGCCTTGTCGAAAGCGAATTCGAGTCCGGCCAGCAATACTTATCTGGCCATCGACGAAGAGGATATCGCAAAACAACTTTCCACTTCAAGTCCGGGGGCAGGGGAGTCGCAATTGCTTCGCGGAATACCAATTTCAGTAAAGGATTGTTTTGATGTCCGGGGCTACCGGACCAGTATCGGGTCGCGCTATTATTTGGATGCCAGCGAGACCAAACCGCAAGACTCAGCGATCGTTGAACGGCTTAGAGCGGTTGGAGCCACTGTCACCGGGAAAACGCATTTGAATCAGCTTGCCTACGGTCTGACCGGCGAGAATGCAGACTTTGGCAACTGTGTGCGATTCGGCCGGCCGAATCTGCTGACCGGCGGGTCGAGTAGTGGCGCGGCGGCTAGCGTTCTGGAAGGATCCGCCATGGTCGGTATCGGCACTGATACTGGCGGGTCGATTCGTTTCCCGTCCAGCCTTTGCTCGCTCTTCGGCTATCGTTCGTCGGTCGGAGTTGGTTCCTGGCGGGGAGGGCATCATCTATCGGAAACGTTTGACACGATCGGGTTCCTGTTCCGTCATTTGATAGACGCTCAATTTCTCGGCCACGCCATACTTGGTATCCCTTCAGAAACAGATTTGGGAGCGAGAGTGCGCACTGGTTTGGTCGACGCCGCTTTCTATGCCGACGCTGAACCTGAGATTGTTGCTGGCCTAGGTCAGTGGCGGGAACGCCTGCCGAATTGCGAGTTTGAGACGTTTGCTGCGGATGTTTTTGCTGAATCCCTGGAAATTTTTCGGCCGATCCAAGCCAACGAAGCCGCGGGTTATCACGCCGGGCATTTCGATGAATTTGAGCGACCGATTGCGGATCGGTTACGCTGGGGGGCTTCGATATCGAAAGAAGAAATCAAAGAGCTGCGCCGGCGCCGGTTGGTTTTCAATCAGGGGATAGAAGCCCTGTTTGAGCGGTTCGATTTTCTCTTATTGCCGGTGGCGCCAGTCTCAGCGCTCGAGAACGGGGCCGACCATGGTCCTCTTCGAGACACCGTGTTGCGTTACACCACTCCCGCGAGCGTGGCCGGCTTGCCGGTCCTGGCGCTCCCCAATAAAAAAGGCGGATGCCAATTGATAGGACCAGCCGGAGGCGATGCCAAGCTGCTGGCCTTTGCGACTCGGTTGGTGTGAAAACAAAAGCTTAACCGCGAATGAACGCGAATTGACGCGAATTTTTCACCGCAAAGACACGAAGATCACAAAGATTTTAGAACTCTTATAAATAGTCTTTCTTGGTGTTCTCTGTGCCTCTGTGGTGAATGTTGGTTTTATTCGCGTCTATTCGCGTGCATTCGCGGTTGAGTCTTTAATTGCTCCCTCGATCTGTATAGTAGAATAGCTGGTCCGATGGCGGCTAGTGCCAGTAGAATAGCCAAATAGAGAAATGGTAATTGGTCTCCCGCCTGCAATCTTGGGATGATGGGGAATAAGTTGAGAGATAAATTAAAAGAGGTGTGAAACAGTAAGGTTGCCAAAATGCTTTGGTTGGTCCGGCTGTATATCCACACAAAAAGTATCCGCGCGGCGACGGTGGCGATGCAAAAGATCCAAAACGGCATCACGCTTTGCGCGGTTCCCGGAATAAAAAACAGTGGAAGATGCCAAACGCCCCAAATCACGCCAAGCAGCGATGCGGCCGCCAGGCGGTTCCGACCCCGCCCGAGTCCGTCGATCGCGAATGCCCAGCCAAATTCTTCTTGGAGTGAACCACCCAAAAAGAAGAGAAACGCAAAAGTGAGGAGGATTTCTTGGAGTGAAGCGGATATAGAAAATTGTTCGCCACTGCTTAAGGTTGAAAGCCAATATGCGAGGGCGGTGACTATCGGAATTAGCAGAAAAATTACTGGCAGATATTGGATGCCGATTTGGTAACGTAATCCGCGGCCGATAAATTGTAGAAGTGCGGTGACTCCGCCTTTCCAGCATGTTACTAGGAATGATGCGACCAGGGGGCCGAACGCGCCAATAATTAGAAACCAGAAAGGGGAGGCCAGATGGAATAGCCCTCGCGCCGCTAATATCGGAATCAGCCAAAACAGCCAAGAAAGTCCGAAAGCGAGAATAAAAAACAGGATGAGCGCTGGTCGGCTCGGCGCTTGTTGACTAGTCCTGTTGTCAGATGGTTTGAAGACCGAAAAAGGAATGGGTTGTTCCTGGCTCATCGTCAAAAAGAACCCGTTCTCTATCTGTAAAGTTACAGAAAACTAATTATGCGGAAGATTAACATCAAGCAAGGACGTTCCAGACGAGCCCTGGTCATCGCCCAAGGGAAAGTTTGCTGGCTTCAGTAAGGAAGTCTGTGCCTTTCACCTTTCACCTTTCACGTTCCGCCCCCAGGTAGGTCCGTCTTTTTGCGCTCTTTGCGCCTTTTCACGGCTATTCTTTCTTCTCGGAATGGTTTTGGCTTAATGCCGGGCTTCAGATAGAGGGGGTGATGGGGAGCGCCGGTCTTATTCTTGAGTAGACATTCAAACGCGACGCCCCTAGCCGCTATTAGATCGGAGACGTCCTGGTCGCGTCCCCGAAATCGGCCGTCATCACCCCAGCAAGCGATGACGCGTTCAACAGTGCAAACCTCGGTTAGCAAGTGTTTGTCGTTGTCTGGTCCAATCGGATCCGCAGCTCGCTTTAGATCGAGAGGGTCCGTGGCGCGAAAGGCAAACAGGTTCAGCATCACCACCTCAGAGAAACCCCACTTTCTCGAATACCGGCATACTGCAGCTA
>WNFM01268789.1_pt1 | contig 16609 bp, 11 predicted proteins | sample 5400271 | NCBI WGS metagenome assembly WNFM01 (sample SAMN13153352, study PRJNA577476) | soil metagenome | isolation source: 60 cm saprolite on Douglas fir-dominated hillslope | place: USA:California | collected 2013-09-17
CATCTCGGCGAGAGCACCTTCCTCCTGACCTACGGCGACGGCCTCGCCGATCTCGACGCGCGCGAGCTCGTCGCGTTCCACCGCGAGCACGGGAAGCTCGCGACCGTGACCGCGGTGCGACCGCCGTCGCGATTCGGGGCCCTCTCCCTCGACGGAGATCGCGTGCGCGAGTTCTCGGAGAAACCGCAGGCCGCCGAGGGCTGGATCAACGGAGGTTTCTTCGTGTTCGAGCCCGGCGTGTTCGATTACCTCCTGGGCGACGGTACGATCCTCGAGCGCGAGCCCCTCGAGCGACTGGCGCAGGACGGCGAGCTGATGGCATTCCGGCACACGGGCTTTTGGCAGCCGATGGACACCCTGCGGGAGAAGCGGATCCTCGAGGAACTGTGGGCCTCCGGTCGCGCGCCCTGGCTGGGGGAAGCTTGAGCGGCCGCCGTGTCTTCGTGACCGGCGCGACCGGTCTCCTCGGATCTCACCTCGTTCAAGCGGCGATCGAGCGCGGCGCCGAGGTCGTCTGCCTCGTCCGCGACTGGGTCCCTCGCGCGCGGACCGTCGAAGAGGGCTGGCTCGACCGCGTGACGCAGGTCCGCGGAGAGCTGGAGGACCCGGGCGTCCTCGTCCGCGCCCTGAACGAGCACGAGATCGACACCGTCTTCCACACGGGCGCGCAGACGATCGTCGGCACGGCAGCGCGTGCGCCCCTCTCGACCTTCGAGAGCAACGTGCGCGGGACGTGGAACCTGCTCGAAGCCTGCCGATCGATGGCGGGGAGCGTGCAGCGCATCGTCCTCGTGTCGAGCGACAAGGCCTACGGCAACTGCGACCGGCTACCGTACACCGAGGAGACGCCGCTGCGAGGTCGAAATCCCTACGACGCGTCCAAGGCCGCGGCCGACGTGATCGCGATGAGCTATTTCCACACGTTCGGCCTGCCCGTTTCGATCGCGCGCTGCGCGAACCTGTACGGGCCGGGCGACTTGAACTGGAATCGGCTCGTTCCCGGGACGATCCGCGCGCTGCTCGCGGGCGAGCGGCCCGTGATCCGCAGCGACGGAAAGTTCCTGCGCGATTGGTTCTTCGTGAAGGATGCGGTCGACGCGCTCCTGCTCCTCGCCGACCGGATTCCGCAGGAGGGGATCGTGGGCGAGGCGTTCAACTTCGGGACGGAACGCACGCTCCCCGTGCTCGACGTCGTCCGGAAGATCCTCCTTCTCGCGGAGTGCCCGCACCTCGAGCCCGTGATCCTGGACCAGGCGAAAGACGAGATCCGCGATCAGAGCCTCGACTGCTCGAAGGCCCGCGAGCGCTTGCCGTGGAAGGCGCGACACGGACTCGACGAGGGGCTGCGCGAGACGATCGCGTGGTACCGCGCGAGACTTCGGACCGGGTGAGGACCGGACGCCTCAGAGAGTCCAACGCGCGAGGAACGGCAGACCCCAGGCGATCCCGAGGCCGGCGGAGACCGCGCCGGTCGCGAACGACAGGATCCTGCCTGCGCGCGGGCTCCTGCCGATCCGGGCGAGCGGCCAGCCCGCGAGGCCGGAGAGCGCGGCCATTCCGAGCACGGATCCGGCCCCGAACATGGTCATGTAGAGGACGCGGAGGCTCGCCGAAGGCATCTCCGCGAGGGCGAGCGCGGTCAGCGCGCCGCTCCCCGCGAGTCCGTGGACGATCCCGACGAGGAGCGGCCGCCTCGCGAAGGTCCAGCGGAGGAGGTGCACGTGGTCCGCCGGACCGCCGTGGACGTGCGCGCTCGCGCCGTGCGCGTGGAAGTGTCCCGGGCCCGCAGCAGGATTTCGGACCGCCCGCAGGATCGCGCGCAAGCCGAGACCGACGAGCATGAGGGCCACGCCGAACTCGAACACCTCGGCGAGGGGCTCGGGCATCCGCGCGCGGAGCAGCGCGAGAGCGAGTCCGACGGCGAGGAGTGCGGCGGTGTGTCCGACGCCCCACAGCGCGCCGAGCTGGGCGCCGGCTCGGGGCGAACGCTCTTCGCTCACGAGCGTCGAGACCGCCGCGAGGTGATCGGGCTCGAGCGCGTGGCGCATCCCCAGCACGATCCCGAGGAATCCTCCCGCGAGCGCTTGGAACATCGCGACGCGCGGCTCAGTGGCCCGAGGTGCTCACGACGTACTTCTGGGGTGTCTTGTCGAAGTGCTTCTTGCACTCCTCGCTGCAGAAGTAATAGGTGCAGCCGCAGTGGCACGAGCACGGCGTGTCGGAGCGAACGCGCACCTTCAGGCACGCGAGATCGCCTTCGGCCTTGCACACCGGACACTCCGCGCAGGCGGGATCGGAGACTTCCGATCGCGATTCCGTCCCCGTACGGCAGGCCATCGTCGCCGTCGCGAGCAACGACGCGGCGGTGAACAGGAGGGCTCCGGCCGTTCGGCCGGCGGTCTTGATCGTCGGAAGCATCGTGGGCGCCCCGGAGGGGACTGCAGGAGAGATTAGCATCTCTCCGCCGCCAGGCGCAGCTTGTGAGCTTCGTCGGACGCTGGCAGACTCGCGCCGGTGCTGCCGCATCAGGAGCTCCAACTCGTCTACGCCGGCGTGTCGCTGGCGATGACCGCGGTCCTGTGGTGGGTGAGCGGGCGATTCCTCCGGAAGGAACGCTGGATCCTGCGCGCCGCGATCACGCTCTTCGTCATCGGGGCCGTCGGAGTCGCATCCAAGGCCGTGCTGCGCCACGTCGCCTACGGGGTCGGGAGCTTCTTCATCGCCGTCGCGATCACGTTCTATTCAGCCGGTTTCTGGCTCCCCGTGATGCTCGCCGCGACCGCGATCCGCGGGCGCGGGGCCTCGCTGCGGAAGCGTGCGCTCGCTCTCCTCCTCGCCGCGGGCGCCCTGGGCATCGCGCTCGACGCGCTGCTCATCGAGCCGAACCGCCTCGTGGTCCGGAGGGAGACGATCCCGCTCCCTGAATGGCCCGCGGGTACGCCGTCTCTGCGCGTCGCGCACGTCTCCGATCTCCAGACCGTCGGCCCGTGCGATCGGGAGCAGCGCGCGCTCGAGCTCCTCGGACGCCTCGCGCCCGACCTGATCGTCGTGACGGGCGACTACGTCGCAGGACCGTTCTTCGACATCCGACCGGCCGAGGCGGATGCGCGCGCGTTCCTCGCGGCCCTCGTCCGGATCGCCCCCACGGTGGTCGTCGCGGGCCACTGCGAGGACGAAGACGTCCGCGCGAGGATCTTCGCCGGCCTCGGCCTCATCTACCTCGAGGACAGCGCGCGGGACTTCGACTTCGGCGACGGTCGCAAGGTCCGCGTCATCGGCCTCGATCCGTTCCAGCCCGACCTGCGCCTTCCGCGCGAGCCCCGTCCGGCGGGGTCCGCGCTCCTCGTGGCGACGCATCCGCCCGACGTGACGACGAAGCTCGTCGGGATGGGAGTCGACCTGCACCTCGCCGGTCACACGCACGGCGGTCAGATCGCCCTGCCGTTCCTCGGGTCACCGGTGACGATGACGGACCTGCCGCGGAAGTACGCGCGCGGCCTCTTCCGGTTCGAAGATCACTGGCTCGACGTGTGCGCGGGGCTCGGCATGGAGGGCAACCACGCTCCGCGGATTCGATTCCTGTGCCCGCCGGAGATCGTGATGCTCACGCTCACCGGAGCGGATCACGGATCGCCGCCCTGACCAAGTCTTCTCAGGGCCCGCCGACCGAGCCCATCCGCACAGGGTGCAGGGCTTCGACGTCGAGCGCGGACCACGTCTCGATCGCGACCAGAGCCTTCTCGCGTTGCGCGCGGAGCTCGGCCAGCGCGAGCTTCGCGTCGAGCGCCGCGCGTCGGGCGCGGACGACGTCCATGAGCGTTCCTCGCCCCGCTGCGAGTCCCGCATCGGCTGCACGCGCGGCCAGATCGGCACGCGGAACGAGGACACGCTCGAACAGATCCGCTTGTCGCTCGTCGCTGCGCAGGACGTAGAGGTTGAGCACGAAGCTCGCCGCGAGATCGCGCCGGACCTGCTCGCGAGCGGCCTCGGCCGCGCGCAAGTTGGCGCGGGCCTCCTCGATCGCGCCTTGGATCGCCTCCCCGCGCAACGGGAGCACGATCATGCCGCCCAAGCTGCGCGACACGCTCCCCATCCAGCTGAACGAGAGACCGAAGTCGGGGATCCGCTGCTGGCGCGCGAGATCGAGCGCTGCCTGCTTCCCTGCGACCTCCCGCGAGAGAGCCGCGATCTCCGGGCTCCGATCGGCGGCGAGAGAGAGGATCTCCGCGTCGCTCGCGGGGAGCGGGCGCGGGGCGGGCATCGAGGTCGGCAGGGGCAACGGAGCGTCCGCGGAGCGGCCGAGCAGCGCGTTCATCTCGGCGGAGAGCGTCGCGTGCTGACCTCGGAGACTCTCGAGCTGATTCTTCGCGAGGTCGCGCTCGCCCTGGGCGCGCAACAGATCCGGAACCGGAACCCCGGTGCTCCGGACGCCTGAAGCGACCTCTTCCGCAACCAGCGACAGCAGCGCGAGATCTTCCTCCTGCGTGCGGATCATCACCTCGTGCAGCGCGAGGTCGACGTAGCGCGTGAGCACTCGGGCCTGGACCCTGAATTTTTCAGCCTCGAAGCGCAGACCGGCGGCCCGCGCTTCCTCGAGAGCCTTGCGCCCGGCCGTGGCGAGCTTCGAGGGCCACGGCAGATCCGACATCGGGTCGTTCGAGAGGCCGAGCGTCGTGCGGTCCCACGCCTTCACCTGCGGTCCGCCGAAGAGGTAGGAGAAATTGAGCGCCGGATTCGGAGGGCTCGCTTCCTGCGGGATGCGTTCGAGCGCGGCGCGCCACTCCCAATAGCGCGCGCGCAGCCTGGCGTTGGCGAAGAAGGCGACGCGCAGGTAGTCCTCCGGGAGCGGATCGGCAGGCAGCTCGGGCGCTGCACCGCTGCTCTCGATCTCGCGGCCGGCCGCCGCGGCTCGGTCGCGCTCTTCGCCGAAGCCGAGAAGGACCGTGAAAGGGAGCGTTCTCATCCGGGACCTCCGAGGGAAGGCATGTCGAGCTTCGAGACGTCGACCGCGCCGCGCTTCATCACGAAACGCCACTTCCACACCGCGTAGATCGCCGGGTACACGAGCAGCTCGAGCGCGAAGCTCGTGACGAGCCCTCCGACGAGCGGCGCCGCGACGCGCTTCATCATGTCCGCGCCGCTGCCGGTGGACCCCATCACGGGGAGCAGCCCGACGAAAGCGCAGGAGACGGTCATCAACTTGGGGCGGATGCGCTTGACCGCGCCGTGGACGATGCCCTCCGTCAAGTCCTCGAAGGTCTTCATCTTGCCCTCGCGGGCGCGCTCCCAGAACGACAGGTCGAGGAAGAGCAGCATGAACACGCCCGTCTCGGCGTCGAGCCCCATCAACGCGATCAGGCCGACCCACGTCGCGATCGACATCTGGTAGCCGAGGATGTGGAGCAGCCAGAAGGCTCCGATCGCGGAGAAGGGCACGGCCAGGAGGACGATCCCGGCCTTCACGGCCGATTTCGTGTTCATGAGGAGGATCATGAAGATCGAGAACAGGGTGAGGGGCACGAGCACCTTCATCCGCTCGGCGACGCGCACCATGCTCTCGTACTGGCCGCTCCAGGCGAGCGAGGTCCCTGCAGGAAGCGCGAGCTGCTTCCGCACGGCTTCCTTCGCTCGCGCGACGTACCCGCCGATGTCCGCGTCGGTCGTCGTCACGTACACGTATCCGGCGAGGAACCCGTTCTCGTCGCGGATCATGCCCGGTCCCTCGGAGACGCGGATGTCGGCCAGCTCGGAGAGCGGGATCTGCGCCCCCGTCGCCGTCGGGACGAGCACGCGCTCGAGCTCGGGGAGATCGTCGCGCAGCTCCCGCGCGTAGCGCACGTTCACGGAGTAGCGCTCGCGCCCTTCGATCGTCGTCGTGACGCCCTCGCCGCCGATCGCCGACAGGATCACGCTCTCCGCGTCCTGGACCGAAAGCCCGTAGCGCGCGAGCCGGTCCCGGCGCAGATCGAAGTCGAGGAAGTAGCCGCCCGCCGCGCGCTCGGCGAAGGCGCTCTGGGTGCCCGGAACCCCTTGGAGGATCGACTCGACCTCGACCGCGATCTCCTCGATCCTCTTCACGTCGTCGCCGAGGACCTTGATGCCGACCGGCGTGCGCACGCCCGTCGAGAGCATGTCGATGCGCGTCTTGATCGGCATGAGCATCGCGTAGCTCGTGCCCGGGAATCGCATCTTCTCCTGCATCTCCGCGAGGAGCTCCTCCTTCGAGATCCGGTCCGGCCAGAGGCGTCGCAGCGGGCTTTTCATCCACGCGGGCAGGTCGGAGTACCAACGTTCCTTCCCGCGCCACTCCGACGGCGGCTTCAAGTGGACGACGGTCTCCATCATGGAGAGCGGCGCCGGGTCGGTGGACGTGTCCGCGCGGCCGGCCTTGCCGTGGACGCTCTCGACCTCGGGGAGGGTCATCAGCACCTGGTCCATCCCGCCGAGGAGCTTCCGCGCTTCGGTCACCGAGATCCCGGGCAGGGTGATCGGCATGTAGAGGAGGTCGCCCTCCCACAGCGGCGGCATGAACTCCGATCCGAGCGAGCGATAGACGGGCACCGTCGAGAGGACGAGCAGGAACGCCGCGACGATCGTCCACGCGCGGTGTCGGACGACGAAGCGGCACGGTCCTTCGTAGAGGCGGAAGAGCAGGCGACTGATCGGATGGCGCTCTTCGGCGACGTACCGGCCGACCGCGACCTGGTTGAAGATCCACGCGAGCGGCCGGGGCCGGAAGCGCGCGAAATCCATCCGCGTGAAGAGCATGCGCACCGCGGGATCGAGCGTGATCGCGAGGAGCGCGGCGCTCGCCATGGTCAGCGTCTTCGTGTAGGCGAGCGGCCTGAACAGCCGGCCCTCCTGCTCCTCCAGCGCGAAGATCGGCAGGAAGCCGACGGCGATGACGAGCAACGAGAAGAAGACCGACGGACCGACTTCCTTGAGGGCGGAGAGACGGACTTCATGGAAGTCGCCCTTCCGCCCGCCGGCGATCCAGCGCTCGAGGCGTTTGTAGGCGTTCTCGACCTCGACGATCGCGCCGTCGACGAGCACGCCGATCGAGATCGTGATCCCCGAGATCGACATGATGTTCGTCGAGATCCCGAGGAAGTACATCGGGATGAACGCGAGCAGAATCGCGATCGGGATCGTGACGATCGGCACGATCGCGGAGGGGATGTGCCACAGGAAGAGCAGGATGACGAGGCTGACGACGACGAGCGCGGCGAGGAGCTCCTCCTCCAGCGTCCAGATCGACTCACGGATGAGACGAGAGCGGTCGTAGGTCGCCTTCACTTCGACGCCGGATGGGAACGAGGGCGCGAGCTCGGCGATCCGATCCTTGACTCGTTCGATCACCTGGAGCGCGTTTTCGCCGTGACGCATGACGACGATGCCGCCGACGGCGTCTCCGAGGCCGTCGAGATCGCCGATGCCGCGGCGGATGTCCGGCCCGATCGCAACGCGACCGACGTCGCGCACGAGGACCGGCGTGCCGCGATCGTCCCGGCCGACGACGATCTCGCCGAAGTCCTCGATCGAACGCGCGTATCCGCGGCCGCGCACCATGTACTCGGCGCCGGCGAGCTCGACGAGCCTCCCTCCGACGTCCTGATTGCCCGCTCGGATCGCAGAGACGACGCGGTCGATTCCGATCCCGTAGGCGGACAGCTTCCTCGGGTCGAGATCGACCTGGTACTGCTTCTGGAAGCCGCCGAGGCTCGCGACCTCCGCGACACCGGGGACGCTCTGCAGCCAGTACCGCAGGCGCCAGTCCTGGAAGCTCCGGAGCTCCGCGAGGTCGTGCTTCCCGCTGCGGTCGACGAGCGCGTACTGGAACACCCACCCGACGCCCGTCGCGTCGGGTCCGAGCTCGGTGTGCACGCCTTCGGGAAGGCGCGGGAGGATCTTCGAGAGGTACTCGAGCGTCCGGCTGCGCGCCCAGTAGATGTCCGTGCCGTCCTCGAAGACGACGTACACGTACGAGTACCCGAAGTCGGAGAACCCGCGCACGGCCTTGACGCGCGGAGCTCCGAGCAACCCCGATACGATCGGATAGGTGACCTGGTCCTCGAGGACGTCGGGGCTGCGATCCCAGCGCGAATAGACGATGACCTGGGTGTCGGAGAGGTCGGGGATCGCGTCGAGGCGCATGCGTCCGAGGCACCAGACTCCCGCGGCGACCGCCGCCCCCGCGAGGAGCAGGACGACGAGGCGGTTCTTGGCCGAGAGTTCGATGATTCGAGCGATCACGTCACGCGGACCTCAGTGGCTGTGGAGCGTGGACTTCAATCGACTCTCCGAATCGACGAGGAAGGTCGCGCTCGCGACCACCCTTTCTCCGGCGGCGAGGCCGGTGACGACGATCGCCCGACCGTCGCTGCGCGGGCCGAGTCGGACTTCGCGCGGTTCGAACGCTCCCTCCGAACTCTCCACGAACGCGATCTGCCTCGTCCCGGTGTCGATCACGGCGTCGACGTCGACGACGAGCTGTTCGCCGAGGTCCGACTGGATCGACACGGTCGCGTACTCACCGGGGAGGAGCCGTCCGTCCGGATTCGCGAGCTCGATGCGCGCGCGCGCCGTGCGGGTCGACTCCGAAAGGGTCGGGAAGACGAAGGCGATGCGGCCCTGCGTCGGCGGCGAGCCGGCCGAGCTCGCGAGCTGGATCGAGACCTCGGCCCCCACTTTCAGGAGCGCGATGTCGGCCTCGTGGGCGTCGACCACGATCCAGATTTCCGAGAGGTCGGCGATCTCGAACAGGGTCGCGCCGGATTCGAAGCGCTTCCCGCGCACGGCTTCGAGCCGCGTGACGATCCCGGCCGTCTTCGAGAGCACCGGCGTCGCGGTCGCCGGCTCGCCGCGCGTTTCGAGCTCGCGGATCTGCTCCTCGGTCATCTCCCACAAGCGCAGTCGCTCGCGCGCGCTCTTCACGGTCTCGTCGCCCTGGGGGAGCGCCGCGCGCACGGCGAGATACGTGCGGCTCGCCTCGTAGAGCTCGGGGCTGTAGACCGAGAGGAGTTCGTCGCCTGGCCGGACGGATTCACCCGTCGCTCGGACGCGCAAGTCCTCGATCCATCCGCCGTAGCGCAAGCTGACGACGGAGAGCCTGCGCTCGTCGACCTCGACGCGTCCGCTCGCGCGGATCGTGCGCGAGAACGGCCGTCGCTCCACCACCGAGGTCGAAAGACCGATCCTGCGCTGGAGGTCCACCGGGATCGCGACCGAGGCGTGCCCGGCGACGCCGCCCTCCGCGGGAGCTCCCTGGCCGTCGCGCCGCCGAACGAGCTGCATGCTGCAGATGGGGCAATTCCCCGGCTTGTCCGAGCGGTAGAAGGTGTGCATCGGGCAGTAGTACTCGCCCTTGGGCGCGCTCGCCCCGGCCTGGGCCGCCTCCTCCGCAGTAGGCGGGCGTGAACAGGCGAGCCCGGCGAGGCTCGCGAGTCCGAGCGCCAAGATGGAGTTCATGAGGTTCATGTGACGGATCCCAGGGTTCGAGCGAGTGCGTGCGGGAAATGCGCGACGAAACGAGGTGAGCACGCCGAACGCGCGCGCGTCGCACAGGATCGCGCAGCCGGCCGTGGAGGGTCGGATCGTCTAGAGACGAACGACGCCGAGCACGGCCAGGAGCCCGTTGACGCCGCGCTCGCAAGAGCGCGCGACGACGTCAGGGCAGGAGAGACTACCCTCGCAAGAGGCGCTGCACCCGGAAGGGGGTGAAGGATCCGAGCTGGAACCGGGCGGAGACATCACGGGGAACCACGCGGTGGCCGCGGATGCGCGAGCGCCTTGCGCGATCCAGCTCGCGGCCGCTCGCTCTCCGTCCGCGCTCGCGGACCGAGGATCGCTCGACCGCGGCAGGGCATCGTTCGGAGCGGGAGCGTTCATCTCGCAGTCGCAGCTCTCGCCGAGGAGGCGCGGGCCGGAGGACGGGGATGGCGCGAGCCGCTCCGAGCAGCAGGATCGAACTTCCGGACCGCGCGCTCGCATCGCGGCGCAGCAGCAGCTTCTCCCGACGAGACCCTGGAGCATCGACCTCGTCTCGCATCCTGCGGCGCGAACCGCCGGTTGGAGCGCGAAGAACACTCCGATCAGGAGCGCGAGGAGGCGGCTCGCGAGCGGCGTCTTCGTTCGGTGGGACATGGAGTCGGGTGAGGCTCTGCCGCCCTATCGTCTATCGGTCGTCCTTCGTCAGCGGAGAAAGCGTTCCTCGGTTCAGCCTTCGAACCGGATCGCGCCCCCGGGAAGCAAGTACACGATCAACATCGTACCCCCTTCGACCGTGGGGACGTGCGCAGACCCCGGGGGGAAGACCACCCAGCCCGGCTCCTGGCCGTCGAAGCGCGGAGCGCCCTCCAAGGCGATGCAGAAATTCACTTCTCCGTTCGGGTGCACGTGTCGCGGTCCGGGACCGGACATGCACACGACGTCGATCGACTGTTCGCGCGTCTCCGGGCCCGACTTGGCGACGCGGCCGTACCGGACCGGCGGAGCGCCGCGGTCCGCGATCTTCCCTTCGGCGAGCAGACCCTGAAGGACGGTCGCAAGCTTCCGCGATTCGTCTCCGCTGGGATCGAACCGGCGCACGAGCTCTGCCCGAGCGGCGCTCGGGTTCGAGAGGTCGAGGCCCGCGGCGGCATCGAACAGGGGTCGGAAGGACTGGATCACGATCCTCGAGGGAGTTGTAGCGTTCGCGGAATCGTCTTGCGACCCCCGTGCGCGCCCCGCATACCATCCGCGCATGCAGAGGCGCTGGCGCACGGTCGGATTCGTCGCCCTGCTCCTCGCCGTCGCGATCCTCGCGTTCGCTCCGCTCCTGTCGTCGCGCTACTCCATCGGCGACGTGCCGTTCCTCGTCCGCGCGAGCGGAATCGCGTCGAGCGACTCGGCCCACGTCGCGAATCGTCTCACCGCAGACGAAGGTCCGCTGGCGCGGTGGTCGCTCGCGCTCACGGGGCACATGTGGGCACACGCGGGGAGATGGACCGAAGCCGCCGCGCGAGCGATCCGGGCCGAGAATCTGCTGCTCCTCCTCGGCACCGCGGCGCTCCTGCGACTGACGCTCCGCCGCGCGCTCTCGCCATGGGCGGGCGCGGACGGTGCGCGCGCAGCCGCCGGAGCTTGTGCCCTGTTCGTCGTCTGCCATCCGCTGTGCGTGCCGGCCGTCGCCGCGGCGGGAGGGCGAGGGGATCTTCTCGCGGCTTGCCTCGGCACGGCGTCGGCCGCGCTCTTCCTGCGCGGCCGACAGGACAAGCGCGTCCCCGAGATGGCCGCTGCCGGTGCGGCCGCATTGCTGGCCGGGCACGCGTCCGCTCTGGCGCTGCTCTTGCCGCCGCTGCTGTTCGTGCTGGAGCTCTTCAGCGCGCGGCGGCACCGCCCGCTGGCCGTCCGACTGCGCACGAGCGCGACCACCCTGGTCGTGTTCGGCGCGTGCGTGTGCTCCGAAGCTCTCACCGGACCCCCGCTCGGATCCGCCGCGTTCCTGCACAGGACGATCTCCGCGATCTCCGTGACCTTCGCTGCGCAGGGAGTCGCAGGCGTCGCGCGCTCCCTCGCCGCTGGGCTCGGCGCGATCGCACTGCCCGTGACGAGCTCCGCGTCGCTCACCGACGGAGTGCCCTTCCTCTATGTTCTCTCGGGAGGGCTCCTTCTGGTCGCGCTGCAGCCCGCGCTCGTCGCCGCGCGCTCCGCTCCGCGATTGTGGGGGTGGCTCGCAGCGCTGGCCGGCACCGGGATCCTCTGCGCGACGCTCCTCGGTTCGTCGACGAGTCCGATCGGCGAAGGGCTCGCGGTCTTCCCCGGTGTCTGGATCGCTTGCGCGGGACTCGCGGTCGCGTCGACCGCACTCTCGGGACTTCGCCGCGTGCTCGTACCCGCCGCGCTCGCCGTGCTGTTCATCGTGCTCGCGCGCAAGGCGGCCGGACCCATCGTGGCCGCCGGAGCCGAGCTCGGTGTGCTCCAGGCGAGCCTGGAATCGGCGCGCGCGCAACACGCCGAGGCGGCGACCTACCTCGCGGTCGACCTGTTCCCCGCGGCCGCGGACGAGAGAGAGTTCTCGGCCGCAGAGCTGCTCCTGGATCCTTCCCTCTCGCAACACGCAAGTCGCGAACACCTCGCCGCGGTCCGCGGGATCTCCCGAGACGCTCTCCTGGCTCTCTGCCGACAGCCGGAATTCGCCGAGATGCGGCGCCGGAGCGTCGTGATCGTGCGCGCTCCGCTCGAACCCGGCGGTCTGCCGGGGATCTCGGCACTGTCGAGCCCGCAGCCCTCGAGCGGCGTGCTGACGTGGCAGGGGAATCTGCGCTCCGAGCTCTTCGACATCGATCCGCTCGAGAAGCGCGCACTGCGCGCGGTCGCCATCTCGCCGGCCTCGACGGCCGATGCTCCGCGCATGGGCTGGCGCGCGGGCGAGTCCGAGAAGAACTCCAGGGCGGGAATCTGGATCGAGGGATCGACCGGACCGGTCGCGTTCTTCGACCTCTCGGGATCGCCGGAGTGGCTCTTCGGTCCTCGCGCACGCCGGGTCTGGCTCGAACCCGACGCGGGCAAGATCGCCCTGGGCGAGCTCCTCGTCGACGTGCCCGCGATCCCTGGTCGGATCGAGCCCGAAGAGAGCGCCGCAGGCTGGCGATTCGCGATCTCTTCGTCCGCGCTTCCCCGACCGCTCCACGGAGAGGCGCACTTCGTGCTCGCGTTGCTCGAGCTCGAGAGCCTTCGGTATCTTGAGATCCCACCGCGGACGTCGTCGAAGAACGCCGGGAGCGGGGAGATCGTGGTCGATTTCGAATTCCCGCCCGCGCGGCCCGAGTCTCCAGGGCTCGCGCGCGAAGGGCGTTTCGGTCGATCCCCGCTGGCCTGGTCGCTCGAGTGGCGTTGCGGGGACGTGTGCCTTTCTCGCGCGATCGGGCGCCGCTGACACGAACCTGGAACCGCTCCACGAACTCCATCCGGAAGAACACGCATGCCCGTACCCGACCGAACCGCGCTCGAGGCCTTCGAGAATCCCCGCCCGGGGCGCGACTACGAGATCCAGTTCGAGTGCCCCGAGTTCACGTGTCTGTGCCCGCGCACCGGGCAACCGGACTTCGCCACGATGCGCATCCGCTACGTGCCGGATCGGCGCTGCGTGGAGCTGAAGAGCCTGAAGCTCTACCTGTGGGCGTTCCGCAGCGCGGGACACTTCCACGAGGCGGTGACGAACCAGATCCTCGACGATCTCGTCTCTCTGCTCGCGCCGCGGCGCATGACGGTCGAGGGCGCATTCAACGTGCGCGGAGGAATCCGCACGGTGATCACGGCCTCCCATCCCTGAGTCGACTCGAGGAGGTCGGCGGACGCGGATCTGGCCCTGGCCTCCTTGTCGATTCCCGGGTGACGGGGCTAGCATGCGCTGGACCGCTCCTTTTCTCCTGGAGGAGTTCCATCGATGCTCATCACCGTCGTCGCGCTGGCAGCCCTCGCGCTCTGTCCGTCCGCTCGTCAGGCCCAATCCAAGGCGCCGCCCGTCACGAACGAAGCGATCCCGTTCGACAACGTCGCGGGACGCCTCGTCCAATTCGGCACGGCGGGGATGCACCCTCTGGAGCTCTCGCAGGACGGTTCGGTCCTCTACGCGCTGAACCAACCCGGCGCGCACCTCGCCCTGCTCGATCCCGTCACGCTCGCGCGTGTCGGTGACGTGCAGATCGGGATCGGAGCAGTCTCGGTGATGGAGCGTCCGGGAACGGACGAGCTGTGGGTCGTCGACTCCGTCGATTCCAGCGTCAGCGTCGTCGACACTTCTCTGCGCGCCGTCGTGCGCACGATCCGCGTCGGGGGTGAGCCCTACGGAATCGCCTTTCCGCCCTCGGGGGACCGCGCCTACGTGACGTGCTCCGGCGTCGATCGCGTCGACGTGATCGACGCGGCGAGCTATCGAGTCGTCAAGTCGATCCCGATCCCGGCCCGCGACCCGCGCGGGATCGTCTACTTCCAGGACAGGGCCTACGTCGTCTCCTTCCTGTCCGGGAATGGCACGGCTCCCATGGGAAACGCGAACGATCCCTACGACGTCGAGGTGATCGGGGTTCCGGGACCGCCGGTGTCGAACGCCCTGCCCGATCGTGACATGTTCGTCATCCCCACGAAGTCCACGCCGGAACGGGACGATCTCGATCCCTCGGCGACGGTCACGGGCCTCGGCACGACGCTCTTCAACATCCACGTGCGCCCGGGGACGACCGAGCTCTGGATCCCGAACACTGATGCGTTGAATGCAGTCCACAGGGGCGAGGTCAACTTCGTCGCGGGGCAGGTCGTGCGGAACCGGATCTCGATCGTCGACGCGACCGGCGCCGTGCCGCCGCGCGTGATCGATCTCGACGCGATCGCTCCACCGGACAAGAAGTGCGCGCAGCCGGCCTACGTCGAATTCGATCCTACGCGGCCTCTCGTCTACGTCTGCGGCTACGGCAGCGACCTCGTCGCGGTCCTGCGACTGGGGAGCGGAGGCGCGGTGACCTGGGAGGGATCGATCGATCTTCCGGAGGCCGTCGTCCACTTCCGGGGGACGGGCCCGCGCGCCTGCCGGGTGCTCCCCTCGAGCACCGCGCTGATCACCTACAACACGAACGACGCTTCGGCGACGAGCATCGATATCTCCAACCTGCCGAGCGGTGCCGGATGGAGCCTCACCGCCTCCCGCGCCGTCAAGCTCGGCGTCGATCTCACCTCGCTGTTCGAACATCTCGGCCGACACGTGTTCACGGATGCCAACCTCTCCCTGTCCAAGACGTCCTCCTGCGCCTCCTGTCACATCGACGGGCACGCGGACGGGCTGGCGTGGGACTTGTCGCATTACCTCGAGCCCGAAGGCACGCCCGACGATCAGCTCACGTGCGGCTCGGACGTCAAAGGGCCCATGGTGACTCAGAGCACGCGCCGCCTGGAGGAGAGTGGTCCTTATCACTGGCGCGGCGAGATCCCCAGCATCAACGGTTTCCAAGGCGCGTTCGTGAATCTCCTCGAGCACACCGTCAACGGGACCTTGACGGGCATCGGATCGGACTTCGAGTACATGCTGCTCTTCGTGGATCGCCTGGCATATCCGCCGAATCCGCGCGAATCGCTCGACCGTCGCTTGACCCCGGAGCAGCTCCGCGGAGCGAGCTTGTTCCGGACGCGGCCCGTGCAGGGCAGCCTGACCTGCTCCTCCTGCCACACGCTGCCGCTCGGCGCCTCGGGTGAGATCGTCACCGAATCCGCCGGTGGCGTGATCCGGTCCGCCGACGTGCCCGGGTTGCGAGGCGTGGGGGACAAGCTGTCGCCCCCGATCGATCTCGGGGGACCCTACGGTGAGCGCAGCGAGCTCGGCGCTGGGTTCACCCACGCCGGTGCAGCTCCGGGGATCGTGGACGCCTTCGTGAACAGCCTGCCCCCCGGAAGCGACCATCACAATTTTCCCTTGTCCACGGAGGAAGCCAGTCAGATCGCTGCGTTCCTCTCCGTGTTCGACACCGGGATCGCGCCGGCGGCCGCGTACATGATCACGGCCAATCCGAACAACTGGGCCAGAGTCGCCGTGCACGATCTTCCCTTGCTGCGCGAAGCGGCCGCGCGCGGTGACTGCGATCTCGTCTACCATCGCGTGCCGAGGGTGGTCCTGGGACGGTTCGCCGAGCTCTCCGGCGTCTACGATCCGGTCGCACGGAATTACCGCGTGGCATCCGCGTCGGCGGCCCGGATCGACGAAGCGACGCTCCTGGCGGAAGCGCACAGCGGGCTGCCTGTCACTTTCCTCGGCGTCCCGGTCGGCATGGGCGAATCCCAGGGACTCGACCGAGACATGGACGGCCTGCTCGATCTCGACGAGCTCTTTGCGGGGACGAATCCCGAGAACCCGGACACCGACGGGGACGGCTTCGCCGACGGCTACGAAGTGCTGTGGGGGATGGACCCGCTCCACCGGACCGCGAGCTCACCGGACACGCAGGCTCCGTCTCTCGTGGGGCCGGTGCGCCTCCTCTACGCGACGACGAACGCGCTCAAGTTCGAGTTCGAGACCAGCGAGTTCACGCGGGTGGCCATCTCCTACGACAATCGGCCCCCGGTGATGCGCATCCCGTTCAACCAGATCGGCGACCACCACCACTGGTTCGTGCTGAACGAGCTCGAACCCGACACCGAGTATCGGATCTCGCTCGAGATGCGCGACGAGGCTCACAACGTGGCGACCGACAGCAGCACCCTGTTCCGGACGCGGGCGCGAGCGACCCCGGATCCCTCCCGAATCGACACGATCGCGCTGGCGATCGTCCCGGTCGCGGGCGTGACGAAGCTCAGGGCGACCGTCGGGCTCGGAGTCGGCTCCGCGACGGCTGGATTCGGCTACACCGTGTCGGCCGCGCTGTACCAGGTCGCCTCCGACGGGTCGGCGCACGTCGTGTCGAGCGCGTTCACCGGCATCACGAATCAGACCGGTATGGCTTTGCTCTCCGCCGATCTGCCCGCTCCCGGCACGACGCAGAGCACTCTGTATTTCGTGGTGAAGGACGTCGCGGCCCCGTCGGGCGGGGCGGCCTACGCGCGCGGGCTGAACCTTGCGACCGTGGGGACGATCGCTTACTAGGCG
>WNFM01283355.1_pt1 | contig 16607 bp, 19 predicted proteins | sample 5400271 | NCBI WGS metagenome assembly WNFM01 (sample SAMN13153352, study PRJNA577476) | soil metagenome | isolation source: 60 cm saprolite on Douglas fir-dominated hillslope | place: USA:California | collected 2013-09-17
AAGGAACCGTATCAACGATTGATACATCAACCGCCGTACATTGTAAGCGACCCAGAGCCCGGCCACCCAGAAGGCGCGGTCAGTCATCAGATTCGGCACGCTGATCGCGCAGGGGAGGCTGGGGGAGCTGGTTTCCTTACCGAGCAGAGGCCCGCGCCTTTCTGGCCTTCCCTGCAACTGCCGTTCGCCACGAGGAGTAACCCCCGGAATGAGATGAGTGTCGGCCAGCGGCTGTTCTGGATCGCGGCAATCGCGATCGGCGCAGCCTTCTCGGCGGGCATGTATCTCGCCGGGTTGGAAAGCCTCGCAAGGCTTCTCAAGAGCTAGCCAGCCGACCTCAGATCGGACCGACAATCACTTCGGCGCGTGAAGCGCCGGAGAAGGAGCAGTCATGCGCAGACAAATGATCGAAACCGCCGCTCACGAACTCGCCACTCAGGTCCGTACCGTCGAGGAATGTATTGAATCCGCGCTAGTCGAGCTCGCCGAGCTGCAAACTCGGATGGTCAACGCGCGTTGCGTAACAGGAGCCGGCTTTGCGGCGACCCATGCCGCGTTCGAGCAACTTGCGGCTACCACGACGGGCCTCGTCGCGGCGCGCGGCGGGATTGCCCATTGTCACGCCATCCTCGTCGAGACCCGCAAGACCATTCCGGGACTTCGCACAGTTGCGATCGGCGACGACGATTGCCCGCCAGCCTCGGGTGCCGCTCACGCCGACCTCCGGATCGTCGCTTAGGATTCTTGCCGGTTGACCGCAGCCGGTCACGCATGCTGCAGTCAAGGTAACCCATGGCACCAACTTTCTTCCGGATCCTTCTTGCGCTCGTCGCCTTGTACGCGTTCCTGCGCGGCAGCCGCGACGAGCGCATTATCTGCACCATCCTCGTGATTGGCGTCGTTGCAACGCACTTTGCCTGGGCGCCCGTCCATCAGCGTTTCGCCGGCGTCGAGACCGACGTGATGGCGGTGGATATCGCCGTCTTCGGTGGATTCCTGTGGGTCGCGCTGCGCTCGCAGCGCTTCTGGCCCTTGTGGATCGCAGGGCTTCAGCTGACAACCATCCTCGGCCACGTGATGAAGCTCGTGGACTTCAGCCTGTTCCCGCGCGCTTATGGTGCTGCCCTGATGGTCTGGAGCTATCCGATCGTGCTGATCCTGGCGATCGGCACCTGGCGAAGCCACCACCGGAGCATCGCGGAGCGACGGCAAACCGCCGCAACATAGCCGGCTCGCTGGACTCCGACACAGACCCGACTAAGCGCGGATGCGATGGGGCGGCGCAAGAAATCGCATCAAAGCCATGGAACGGCCAGCCGGCCGCGGCTGTGGGGCAAGCACGCCGTCGACGCCGCGCTCGACAATCCGGAGCGCAAGGTATCGAAAGCCTGGGCGACGCGCGACGCCGCTGCCGCGATGCAATTTCCAGCCGACGTCACGGTGACCCTGGCCGACGTCGCGGACCTCGGCCGCCTCGTGCCCCACGACGCGCCGCATCAGGGCGTCGTCATCGAAGTCGAACCGCTCGACGAAGTCTGGCTCGACGCAATCCTCACCAGCGCGGACGAACACGCGGTGCTGCTCGTGCTCGACCAGGTCACCGACCCGCATAATGTCGGCGCCATCCTGCGCTCGGCGGCCGCCTTTGGCGCGATCGGCATCGTCACCCAGGACCGCCACTCCCCGCCCGAAAGCGGAGCGCTGGCGAAGGCAGCCTCGGGCGCCCTCGAGCGCGTGCCGTGGGCGCGGGTGGTCAACCTAGCCCGAGCCCTCGACGAAATCGGCGAGGCCGGATTTTGGCGCATCGGCCTCGCCGGTGATGCCGAAACCGACCTCAAGGATGCGCTTGGCCCGCCACGCGTCGCACTCGTCCTCGGCGCGGAAGGCCCGGGCCTCAGGCACAACAGCCGGGAGCATTGCGACGCCCTCGCCCGGCTGCCGATCAGCGAGACGGTCGAGAGCCTCAACGTCTCCAACGCCGCCGCGGTGGCGCTTTATGCGGCCCGTACCCATGGTTAGGACGAAGAGCAGCATCCGCCGCGACGTGGAGGAGTTGGCGAGCCGCGAGCCGGCATTCGCCAGGGTCGTCGAGCAGCACGGCGTCCCCGAGCCGCGCAACAGCGATCGTGGTGCGCAAACCTTGCTGCGGACGATCGTCGGCCAGCAGGTCAGCGTCGCCGCCGCACGCTCGATGTGGGCCAAGCTCGAAGCCGCCTTCGGTACGCCCCCCGATCTCAATCTTCTCCTCGCGGCGAGCGACGAGGAGCTTCGTGCGGCCGGCATGTCGCGGCAAAAGGCGGGCTACATCCGCAGCCTGGCGAGCCTGGTGATCTCGGGCGAGCTAGACCTCAACAGCCTGCCAGAAGACGATGAGGAAGCGATTGCGCTGCTGACCAAGATCAAGGGAATCGGGCGCTGGTCGGCCGAAATCTACCTTCTCTTCGCGGAAGGGCGAGGCGACGTTTTCCCCGCTGGCGACCTCGCCGTGCTGGTCGAGATCGGGCGGTTGCTGGGGCTCGCCGAAAGGCCGACCGAGAGGCAGTTGCGTGAGCTGGCCGAGGCTTGGCGGCCGCATCGCGGAGCCGCCGCGGTGCTCGCCTGGCACAGCTATAATTCCGCCGTTCTCTAGGTCCTGACCGCGACCGGGAGCGGCCGTGCCCCGAGACCCAGATATTCCCGGGGCCCCTGGTCGAGCCGAAGCGGCCCCAGCTTGTCCTGCTGGGTTTCGCGGCCGACGAGATAGGCGGTCGAGGACTGCGCCTTGCCGCCGCTCCACTCGTAGAGCGCGTTGAAGGCAATCACCGGCACGAAGGTCTTGCGGCCGGCAAGCTCATATTCCTGGACCGCCGAGCGGGGCGCCACCACCTCACGCAGGAAGTTGACGCGCCTCATCGGCGGAATGACCTCAATGCGCTCGCCGGCCCCATTGGCATTGGCAAAGAAAGCGGCGCCGCAACCACCGCCCGCGCCGGAGCGGCGCCGGCATTGAACAGCTCAAGCTCGAACTCCAGCGTGACATGCTCATCGTCAACGCGGCAGCGCAGCGGCGTAAAGCCGAGCTCGAGCGCGGGCCGCAGGCGCGAGGCGACGATCCCGGACGGCGCCGCAGGCCGCAGCCGCGTCGTGACAATTCCGGCGGGCGGGCTGGCGGCGGGCGTAGGCGCGCTCGGCGGCGGAATCGGTCGCGGCAGCGGCTCCGGTTCGCGCGCCGCCGGAACCAGCAAATCGAACTGCGGCCCGGCGGTCGCCAGCTCGCGCGGCCAGCGGCGCCACAGCAGGAAGCCCGCCCCGGCGGCGAGCGCGAGTGCCGCTGCAATCCACGGCCAGAGGGATAGCCCGCGGAACAAAGCGAATGGGTCGCCCGACGGGGGTGCGGGCTCCGGTGACGCAACCTGGGCGGGCGGAGGCGCCGGGGCCTGGAGCGGCACGCTCTGAACGGGCGGCTGCGCGACAGGCTGGGGCGCCGGGGCTGGCGTGGCCGTCGTCACCTGTCGAGCCGCGCTCGAAGGCGCGGGTGTCGGCGTAGCCGGAGCAGCCCGCTCGGCACGGCGGACCGAACTCGACGGCGACGCAGCCAGTGCGGGAGGCCGAACGGGTGCCGCTTGCGGCCGCGCCGGGGTCGATACCGGCGGCTGGTTGGCCGGGCGGGTGACCGTGCCCTTGAGGCTGAAATCCTGCAGCCCCGCCGGGCCTACGGTGTCGGTCGCGGGGGCGTTCGTGGCCGGCTGCGAAGGGGCCGATTGGGCAAGCGAATTCGCCCTCATCCGCTCCCGCTCTTGAATGATTCGCCGCATCGGTCCCCCGCGGCGAAGACAAGGCCAATGCCCGCCCCATCCCCATTCTTCAAGCACTTCGCCGATGAACGGGGCCGGAACCCCGATCCGACGCCGGCTTTAGCGGGCGTCGACCAGCACCAGCTCGCTGTCGTCCTCGGCCTCGATCTCGACGCGCGTTTCGCCGGTGATCGCGACACCGTCGCGCGGGGCGGCCTCGACACCGTTCACGCGGACGCGGCCGCTCGGCACGAGATAGAGATGGCGGTCGGGCGAGGCGTCGATCGCGATCGATTCCCCGGCCTTGACGGAGGCGCCGAGGATGCGAGCGTCGGCGTTGATGGTCAGACCGCCGTCATCCTTGTTGCCGCTTGCGAGCAGCTGGAACGCGCCGTCGCGCGATTCCTTGGGGAAGGGCATCGCCCCCCAACCGGGACTGGTCGAGGGCTTGTCGGTCTCGATCCAGATCTGGAACAGGGTCGTCGCCTCGTCCTCGAGATTATATTCGGAGTGCGTGACGCCGGTCCCGGCGCTCATCACCTGGACGTCTCCGGCCCCGGTCCGGCCCTTGTTGCCCATCGAATCCTGGTGGGTGATCGCGCCGCTGCGGACATAGGTCACGATCTCCATGTCGCGGTGCGGGTGCGGCGGAAAGCCGCTCTGCGCGCCGATCGTGTCGTCGTTCCAGACGCGAATCCTTCCCCAGCCCAGGCGCTTGGGGTCGTAATAATTGGCGAAGGAGAAATGGTGGCGGGCGTCGAGCCAGCCGTGGTCGGCGTGGCCGAGGCTTTTGAAGGGGCGGATGTCGATCATGGCAGCAGATTTGGGTCCTTCGCTTAGGCCATCAAGTGTCAGGCGTGTAACCAACGCCGCGGCTCACCGAAAGGTCACAATGTTCACGTCCGCGGAGGGTAGAGCGAAGGCTCGTCCCCTTGCGAAACCGACGCCGCCGGGACACGCGGTGTGACCTTTGCAGACCGGCTGGCCGATGCCGACCCGATCGGCGCGGGTATCGAGACGTCGAAAGTTCACAAAGTTCATGCCCCTACGCGCGCGTACGCGAGGGGCGAAGGGGGTGTGTCGGCTTTGTCGGCTTTGCGGGGAATCCAGTGCGCGCATGCTTCAGCTTTGATCACAACTGGCCGCCTGTAGGACAGGGAAATCGCTGGCGTGCTAAAACTCGCGAATGGCCGACGACCCTTTCAACCTGCGGCGCTTCGTCGATGCGGGCGCGGACCGGCGACGGTTTACCATGCGTGATAAAGACGCGCTTGTTTGACGCGGGTGTTCGCGTGCGGCGCTTCCTGCGTCTCGTCTCAAATCGAATCTTTGCCGTGATCAAAAGGGTGCGAGCTGAGATTCGCAATTCCCTGAACCCGGCGGCCCTGGAGTTATTCAGAGAACGAGGCGTAATCACGTACAGCGAGGAACTAGAATACAAGGATTATTGGCGAAAGCGCACAACCTTAACGGACGATCAAAAGGCGCAGAAGCTCGAAATCAACACGCGCGTGTTGGATTACATTGATCGGGAAACAGCAAAGCTGATCGCAAACGCACGCGCGCACGGTTTGAAAATCTAACAGCGACCCAATGAGTGGCTTGGGGTCACTCCGCCGGCACGTAAATCTCGCCGCCCTCGTCGTGGAAGCGTTTGCTCATCTCGGCCACACCCCGTTCGACTTCGCTCACGGCAGGGGCTTCGGCTTGTTCGAGCGCCGGTGCAGGGGCTTCGGCTTCCCGCGAGTTCTCGACCCCCCTCTCCCCGCTCGCCGCAGGCGAGTCGCCCTCTCCCGCTTGCGGGAGAGGGGAGGGGTTGAGGCGCACCCCTACCGGCCCTGGGGCTGAGACTGCGGCTTGGGTTGGGCCGGCTGCGCCGCGGCCGCGGGCGGCGGCGAGGAGATGCTCTGGAGCAAATCGCCCTTCGCCTGGACGGCCTTGAGGCAGTCGCCCATCTTCTGACCGGCATTGGACTCCGTGATCCCCTTGGCGGCGGTGTCGAACAGCGTCTTGAGCTGCGCGGCCGTAATCCCGTCCCTCACCCGTCCCATGTAGAAATAGACCGCCACTTGCGCTGCCTGTTGCGACTGCGCGTCCTTCGCCTGCTTGGCCAAGACGTTGCTGAGGATCAGGCATTGCGCGTCGGGCGCGGACTGAGCGGACGCGGCGGTGCCCGCGACGAGGAGCGTGGCGGCGAGGATCGGTGCGAGGGCTTTCATTGGGTTCTCCATGGGTCTCACTCGGCCGCGGGCAGGTAGATCTCCCCGCCCTCGTCGTGGAAGCGCCTGCTCATCTCGGCCATGCCGGCTTCACCGCACTCTCTGCCAGGTTACCGTCCAGTCTTGCACGCCGGCGGGCAAGGGTGGGGCGGGGCGGAGCATGAGGCGATCTCCCGACAAGATAAAGAACCGCTTGCGGTCGGTCCCGACGCGGTTCGGGGAAAGGTCGAGCTCGACATGGTGGACGACGAAGCCGCCGGCCTCGTCAACCGTGTAGGTACCGCAATAAGCGACCATGTTGTCGGCGATCGCTCCGGCTTCGGCTGCAGTCGGCCGATCGCCGCCGACCCACAGGGGGCGCTCGCTGTTACCGAGCAGCGCGCAGACCTGGCCGGTCGCGGTGTAGATGATGTATCCGCGCGGCCGGGCGCCGACATTGGGGTCTGGCCGCTCGCTGCCGTCCGCCATGCGCTGGGTCGCGGCGACCAGCCGCCAGGTGCCGACCAGTCCAGCTCCGGCATGATGCGCTACCGCCGGTGGCGACAGCGCAGCCAGAGCGACAGCGGCGAGAGCGCGAATAGCCTGTTTCATTCCGCCCCCTTCTTGAAGCAGCGTAGCGCGAACGGCCCGATCGAGCGAGGCCCGTACGATCTCCTAACCGGCCGTTCGGTCGGCAGGCACGTAAAGCTCGCCGCCTTCGTCGTGGAAGCGCTTGCTCATTTCGGCCATGCCGGCTTCGGCTTCCCGCGAGTTCTCGACCGCCCTCTCCCCGCTCGCCGCAGGCGCTGAGTCGCCCTCCCCCGCGGAGGGGGGAGGGGCTGCTTCTTGCAGCTTCGCGAAGTCGCGGACCTCCTGGCTGATCTTCATGCTGCAGAATTTGGGGCCGCACATCGAGCAGAAGTGCGCGGTCTTGGCGCCTTCGGCGGGCAGCGTCTGGTCGTGATATTGCTCGGCGGTTTCCGGATCGAGCGACAGGTTGAACTGGTCGCGCCAGCGGAAATCGAAGCGGGCGCGGCTCAGCGCGTCGTCATGCAGCCGCGCGGCGGGGTGGCCCTTGGCGAGGTCGGCGGCGTGGGCGGCGAGCTTGTAGGTGACGACCCCGACCTTGACGTCGTCGCGGTCGGGCAGGCCGAGATGCTCCTTGGGGGTGACGTAGCAGAGCATCGCCGTGCCGAACCAGCCGATCATCGCCGCGCCGATGCCGCTGGTGATATGGTCGTAGCCGGGGGCGATATCGGTCACGAGCGGCCCGAGCGTGTAGAAGGGCGCCTCGCCGCAGCTTTCCAGCTGCTTGTCCATATTCTCCTTGATCTTGTGCATCGGCACGTGGCCGGGGCCCTCGATCATCACCTGGACGTCGTGCGCCCACGCCTTCTTCGTCAGCTCGCCAAGGGTGTAGAGCTCGGCGAACTGGGCTTCGTCATTGGCGTCGGCGGTCGAGCCGGGGCGGAGGCCGTCGCCGAGGCTGAAGGCGATGTCGTAGGCCTTCATGATCTCGCAAATCTCGTCGAAACGCTCGTAGAGGAAGCTCTCGCGGTGGTGGGCGAGACACCATTTGGCCATGATCGAGCCGCCGCGGCTGACGATCCCGGTGACCCGGCTGGCGGTCAGGGGGACGTAGGGCAGGCGCACCCCGGCGTGGATGGTGAAATAGTCGACGCCCTGCTCGGCCTGCTCGATCAATGTGTCGCGGTAGGTTTCCCAGCTGAGGTCCTCCGCCACGCCGCCGACCTTCTCCAGCGCCTGGTAGATGGGGACGGTGCCGATCGGCACGGGCGAGTTGCGCACGATCCATTCGCGGGTGTCGTGGATGTTGCGCCCGGTACTGAGGTCCATGACCGTGTCGGCGCCCCAGCGGGTCGCCCACACCATCTTGTCGACCTCGGAGGCGACGTCGGAGGCCACCGCGCTGTTGCCAATGTTGGCGTTGATCTTGACCAGGAAGTTGCGGCCGATCGCCATCGGCTCACTTTCGGGGTGGTTGATGTTGTTGGGGATGATCGCGCGGCCGCGTGCGACCTCGTCGCGGACGAACTCCGGTGTGACGAAGTCGGGGATCGCCGCGCCGAAGGATTCGCCGTCACGAGCGGCGTCGAGCGCGGCTTCGCGGCCAAGATTCTCACGAACCGCGACATATTCCATTTCGGGCGTGACGATGCCGCGGCGGGCATAATGCATCTGGGTGACGTTGGCGCCCGGCCGCGCGCGCAGCACCCGCTTGCGGACATTCGGAAAAGGCTGAACGCCGCCAGATCGATCAGGCCCGAGTTGCCCGTTATCCTCGGGCCGGACCTGGCGCTGGGCGATTTCCTCGACATCGCCACGTACCCGAATCCAGTCGCGGCGGAGCTCTGGAAGTCCGGCCATGATGTCGATACGGCTCGCGGGGTCGGTGTAGGGGCCGCTGGTGTCATAGAGCACGACCGGCGCCTCGCCTGACGAGGGCTCGAGGTCGACCGCGCGCATTGCGACGCCGAGTTCGCCAATGTGGATCTTGCGCGAGCCGCGGATCGGCCCGGTGGTGACTTTGAGTTCGGTACGTGCGGGTGCATCACCCATTGGACTCTCCTTCTCCCTACGCCGGTATGAGCCGGGTCAGGTTCGATGGGTCGTCCGCTCGTGCGAACCTCTCAAGCGCCGGTCAGCGCTACCCCAGGGACGATTCGTCCTTAGGCGCGCGGCGGGCGCCTCGTCTACTTGCCGCCAGTCTGAATCTTGAGGGACTGAGCCTCGGCCGGCGTCACAATACCATCGTGATTGAGGTCGGCCCTGTTGAAGCTGGCAACCCTGGGCGCGCGGAATTCGTCGACACTCACCTTGCCGTCATGATTGGTGTCGAGTTGCTGCAGGATCTGCGCAGCCGTCAAATTCGGCTTGACCGTGGCAATCGCCGCGAACTCATCGAAGCTCAGCTTTCCATCCTTGTTGGTGTCGAGCTGCTGGAAGCGCGCCTGAAGCTCGGCGCGCGCCTGCGCCTGCGCCTTTTGCAGGTCGCGATTCTGCGCGGCTTGAAGCTCGCTGGCACTGAGGAACCCGTCATGATTGGTGTCCACCGATTTGAAGCCGTCATCCACCTTGGCGATGAACGCCGCTCGGGAAATGGCCTGCGGCGCGTTCTGGGCGTTGGCCGAAGCGCTCATTGCGATGGCGACGCAGGTAAGAATCTGGATGCGGGTCATGATCGATCTCCCTGGAAATTTGCCCGACAGCCTAAGCCGCCGCCGCCGCGCCGCAAGTGACAAGTAGCAATAGAGCGGGCAAACGGCAGCCGAATGACGCGCAAACTGTCCCACCTCGACCGGCTCGAAGCAGAGAGCATCTTCATCCTGCGTGAAACTTTCGCGGAAGCGGCAAAGCCGGTGATGCTTTATTCGATGGGCAAGGATTCGGCGGTGATGCTGCACCTGGCGAAGAAGGCGTTCTTTCCGGGAAGCCTGCCCTTCCCCTTGCTCCACGTCGATACGAACTGGAAGTTCAAGGACATGTACGCCGAGCGCGAGCGCGTCGCCGCCGAGCCCGGCATCGAGCTCATCGTCTACAAGAATCCCGAGGCGCTCGATAAGGGCATCAACCCGTTCGACCACGGTCCGCTGCACACGGACATGTGGAAAACCGAAGGGTTGAAACAGGCGCTGGACAAGTTCGGTTTCGACGCGGCGTTCGGCGGGGCCCGCCGCGACGAGGAGAAGAGCCGCGCCAAGGAGCGGGTGTTCAGCTTCCGCGACAAGAACCACCGCTGGGATCCCAAGCGCCAGCGGCCCGAGCTGTGGTCGCTGTACAATGCCAAACTCAACAAGGGCGAGACGATGCGGGTGTTCCCGCTGTCCAATTGGACCGAGCTCGACGTGTGGCAATATATCCTGCGCGAGGGGATCGAAATTCTCCCGCTCTACTTCGCGGCTGAGCGACCGACGGTGGAGCGTGACGGCGTCGTCGTGGTGGTCGACGACGAGCGCATGCGCTTCGAATCAGGCGAGCAGCCGCAGATGCGCCGGGTGCGCTTTCGAACGCTCGGTTGCTACCCGCTATCCGGAGCGATCGAAAGCGACGCGGAGACGGTCGAGGAGATCGTTGCCGAGATGCTCGCTTCCTCGGCGTCGGAGCGGCAGGGCCGCATCATCGATCGCGACGCGGGCAGCGCGTCAATGGAGAAGAAGAAGCAGGAGGGCTATTTTTGAACCGCCCTGCCGTCATGCCAGCGAAGGCGGGCATCCATGTTTTTGAGGTGAGGCGCGGCACGTTGACGTGGACCCCAGCCTTCGCTGGGGTGACGGAATGGCGATGAGCGTCGACATCAATTCGTGGCTCGCCGAGCAGCAAAACAACGAGCTGCTGCGCTTCATCACCTGCGGCAGCGTCGATGACGGCAAGTCGACTTTGATCGGGCGGCTGCTGTTCGAGACGCAGCAGGTGTACGACGACCAGCTCGCCGCGCTGGAGGCCGACAGCAAACGCCACGGAACGCAGGGCGATGAGATGGACTTCGCCTTGCTGGTCGATGGGCTCAGCGCCGAGCGCGAGCAAGGCATCACGATCGACGTCGCGTACCGCTATTTCGCCAGCGGCAGGCGCAAGTTCATCGTCGCCGATACGCCGGGTCACGAGCAATATACGCGCAACATGGTGACCGGCGCATCGACCGCCGACCTCGCTGTGCTGCTGGTCGATGCTCGCAAGGGCGTGCTGACCCAGACGCGGCGGCATAGCTACCTGGCGAAGCTCGTCGGCATCCGCCGCTTCGTGCTTGCGGTGAACAAGATGGATCTGGTCGATTACGACAAGGGAACGTTCGACGCGATCGCCGCCGACTATCGTGCGTTCGCCGAAATGATCGGCATCGATGAGTGGGTCGCAATTCCTGTTTCCGGACTCAAGGGCGACAATGTCGTGGGCCGCAGCCCGGCGATGCCCTGGTACGATGGGCCGAGCGTGCTGCATTATCTCGACACGGTCGCGCTCGGCGCGGCCGAGGAGGCCGCAAAGCCGCTGCGGATGCCGGTGCAGTGGGTCAACCGGCCCAACCAGGACTTCCGCGGCTTCGCCGGCCAGATCGCCAGCGGCAGTGTCGCTCCGGGGGACGAGGTCTGCATCCTGCCGTCAGGCCGCCTGACGCGCGTCGAACGCATTGTCACCGCAGACGGCGATCTCGACACGGCCGCTGCGGGCCAGTCGGTCACGCTGACCTTCACGGATGAGGTCGATTGCTCGCGCGGAGACGTCATTGCCGCCGCCGCCGACGCCCCCGAAGCCGCCGACCGGTTCGAAGCGACGATCGTATGGATGGACGAGCACGAGCTGCTGCCGGGCCGCGGCTATTGGCTAAGGCTCGGCACGCAAACGGTCACGGCGACCGTCCAGCACCCCAAATATGAGGTCAACGTCAACACGCTCGAGCATCTCGCAGCGCCGACACTGGCCTTGAACGCGATCGGTGTCGCCGAGATCGCGACCGACCGCGAGATCGTCTTCGAGCCCTATGCCGAAGAGGGTAGATCACCCAATCGCGTGCTTGGCGGCTTCATCCTGATCGACAAGCTTACCAACGCGACGGTCGCCTGCGGCATGCTGCATTTCGCTTTGCGCCGGTCGCACAACATCCATCGCCAGCATTTGGATGTCGGCCGCGAGACGCATGCGGCCTTTGTCGGGCGCCGGCAAGTCGACCATCGCCAATCTGGTCGAGGCGAAGCTCGTCGCGCGCGGCCGGCATACATTCCTGCTCGACGGCGACAATGTCCGGCACGGACTCAACCGCGACTTGGGCTTTACCGAGGCCGACCGCATCGAGAATGTCCGCCGCGTCGGTGAGGTCGCGCGGCTGTTGGCCGACGCCGGTCTGATCGTCCTCACCGCCTTCATCTCGCCGTTCCGCGCCGAGCGGGAAATGGTCCGCAACATGCTGCCCGACGGTGAGTTCATCGAGATATTCGTCGATACGCCGCTGGCGGAAGCCGAGAAGCGCGATGCGAAGGGGCTCTACGCCAAGGCCCGCGCCGGCGAGCTCAAGAACTTCACCGGTATCGACAGTCCCTATGAGGTGCCGGAGGACGCCGAGATCCGCGTCGACACGACAGCCATGAGCGCGGAAGCGGCCGCGGACCTGATCGTCGAAGAGCTTTTGAAGCGGCGTTAGCGCTTACCAGGTGTAAGCAAGCCCCATCGCCGCCGTCCACTGGGTCGCACTTCCGCGCTGGGCGACGATCGGCGAGCGCTTGAAGCCGCCGACGAGCCGCGAGTACTCGCCATAGCCGAAGACCGAAATGCCGTGCAGCAAATTGCCGGTGACGGACTGGTTGAGCAGCAGGCCTACCTTCCAGTTCTTCATGCCGCCGGTCGCGTCGAACGCGGAAAGCTGACCCCCCGTTGCCAGCGAGTCCGCGGGCGTGATGCTGTAATAATAATCGGCGAACTTCTTGCTGACGAACTCGGCCCCGACGCTGAGGCTCGCGAAGGTGCGCGTCGACAAGGGCGTCGAGAAATCAATGTTGGGGCTGATCACCGTCGACTGATGCGCATTGCCGACGTCGTGAAGGACGTCGAGCCGGAAATCGAGCGTGTCGTAGGGGTTGGTGAGGCCGCTATAGCTCACGCCGGCAAAGCCGCCGGCTTCGACCGCGCTTTTGCGGACCGGCAGCAGTTTGACGACGGCGTCCTTGATGTTGCGCCGGCTATTGAAACGCGCGCCGATGAGCGGGCCGGCGTTGAAGCTGAATTTGCCTTGGGACGGCACGAGGTCGACGTAAAGATAAGCGCCGCGCGACACGAATGTGATGCCGTGGACCTTGCCACGCACGGCGCCAACCGGGAGCAGGCGATAGTCGTTCGAACCTTCATAGTCGGGCACGAATGCACCGCCGAGACCGACCGTGAGCGTGTCCTTGTTCGCGACTTCCTGGGGGCTTGGCATCGGGGTGGCGGCGGGCCCCGACTGCGCAAGGGCCGGTGAACTCAAGCAGCAAACGACGAACCCAAGGCGAGCGAAACGGCGCATGGATTTTCCCTGTTCAGGATTTCAAACGTTATGAAAGCGGGGAAACGTCCGGAAAAGTTCCGGCCGGGCTTATCAGAGTAAAGCTTTAGTCGCCCGAGCCCGCGTCGGCCGTGAAATATTTGTCGTACTTGCCCTCTTCGCCCTTGTGCTCGTCGGCGTCGGCCGGGCTGTCCTTCTTGCGCGTGATATTGGGCCATTCGGCCGAGAAACTCGTGTTGAGCTCAAGCCATTTCTCAAGACCGCTTTCGGTATCGGGGAGGATCGCCTCGGCCGGACATTCAGGCTCGCACACGCCGCAGTCGATGCACTCGTTGGGGTTGATGACCAGCATCACCTCGCCCTCGTAGAAGCAGTCCACGGGGCAGACCTCGACGCAATCCATATATTTGCATTTGATGCAGGCGTCGGTGACGACGTAGGTCATTGGACCGCGGCTCCTTTGACAGCATCGCTAGGTCGCAGGTTTGGGCTCGTCAATTCCCAGCTCGTCGTAGCAGGCGCGGGCTTCGGCAGCGGGCCCGCGGCGACTGGGCAAGGCGAGAACGCGCAGGATCCGGACCCGATCGCGAAGGGGAAGCGCGACGACGCTGCCGACACGCACCTGATCGGACGCTTTCTCGACCCGCTTGCCGTCGATGCGGACGCGTCCCTCCTCGATCACTGCCTGAGCGAGCGTGCGGCTTTTCACCAGCCGGATGAAGAACAGGAAACGGTCGATCCTCATCTCTTCTTGAGTTTGGCCAATTCCGCAAAAGCGTGACTGGGCGCTCGGGCCTGCTCGGGACGCGGACCGCGGCGCCCACGCCAGCGCCACGCGCCGTCGGCGCGAGCGAAACCAATCTCGTTCATCAGCCCCCCCAGCGACTCTTCGCCAAGGCCGATCGAAGTTGCCAGCTCATGGTCCACCGGATCGTTGCCACCGGCCGAGCGGACCTTGCGGGCGTGGCTGGCAAGGCGATCGGCAAGATCGATGCGGATCCAGCTTCGGCCGACGCGGCGGTAAGCGAGCGCGGCACCGCGCGGGTCGGTCTCGGGGTCCAGCGTCGCCGCTCCGGCGGCCGGCATGCGCGGCATCGGCTGGCCTTGCTTCACGGCGATCAGGGCCGCGCGCCAGTGCTGGGCCGCAGGTTTCAGAAGGAGCGGCAGGAAAACATCGAGCGGCCCCAGCCGCACCCGAAGCCGGGGCAGCATCCGCCGGTCGGCCTGCTCGAGATGGGCGATGGCGCTCAATGCGGACTTGCGAGGCAACAGCCCACCGGCGTCGGCGAGCATCGCGGCAAGCGCGCGCACGCCGGGGGAGCAGGCTGAGTCCGAGGCGGCGGCGGCGAGCTGCTTAAGCGGCGGCAAGTGGCGATCGATCTCACCCTCGAGCCAGCGTTCGAGCCGCTCGCGCAGCGCGGCGCGGGTCGGGGCCGACAGCCGATCGAGCGCCCGGGCGGTGCGCAAGGCAGGCTCGAGCAGCGAGCGGCCCGGCGCCAGGCGGCCGAGGACGTGACCCTCCCAGGAGACGGCGAGGCCGCCGCTTTCGTCCGTGGTCAACTCGAATGCCGGGTCTTCGGCTTCGACAAGTGACCTGGCGCGACGATCGAGCTCGTCCCCCAAGCGGCGCTCGGCGGCGGCGAGCAGCAGCCGCTTGTCGGCGAGGCGCGCATTCGGGTCGACGCGGAAATCGAAGCCGGTCAGGTGACCGATCGGCTCGGGACCGACGCTGACCTCGCCGTCGGCGGCAACGGTCACCGGCAGGGCGTCGGCGCCGCGAGCGCCGATGTCACGGACGAGAACGGCGGTGCGCCGATCGACGAAGCGCTGGGTCAACCGCTCATGGAGCGCGTCGCTGAGGCGCGCCTCGACCAGCCGCGTTCGCTCGGCCCATTTCGCCGGCTCCTTCAGCCAGTCGGCGCGATGGGCGATATAGGCCCAGCTGCGGATTCCCGCGAGACGGTCGGCCAGCGCCTCGATGTCGCCGCTGACATTGTCGAGCCGCGCGACTTCGGCGGCGAACCATTCGTGCGGCACGTGGCCGCCTTCGCCGACATAGGAATAGAGGCGGCGGACCATGCGCGCATGGTGCATCGGCCCAACCTTGCGGAAGTCGGGCAGCCCGCAGACCGCCCACAGGCGCCAAGCCTGCGCGCCCTTCTTGGCGGCAACCGCCGGATCCTCGGCGACGAGCTTGAGGACGGCGAGGTCCATCGCTTGCGGCGCCGCGCGCAGGAGGGGATCGTCGCTCTTCGCCTCGAGACTGCGGGTGAGCGTGCCGACGTCGGTGAAATCAAGGTCTGCGTTGCGCCAGTAGAGCGAATCGAGGGGGCGGAAACGGTGGTCCTCAATCGCGTCGATCTCCTCATCGCTGAAGCCACCGCTGTCTTCGGACAGGCCGAGCGTGCCGAAGGTGCCGTCCTTCTGGTGGCGTCCGGCGCGCCCCGCGATCTGTGCCATTTCGGCGATGCTGAGGCGGCGGTCGCGGCGGCCGTCGAACTTCTCAAGACCAGCAAAGGCGACATGGCTGACGTCCATGTTGAGACCCATGCCGATCGCGTCGGTCGCGACGAGATAATCGACCTCGCCGCGTTGGAACATCGCGACCTGGGCGTTGCGCGTGGCGGGCGACAAGGCGCCCATGACCACCGCCGCACCGCCCTTGAAGCGGCGCAGCATCTCGGCGAGCGCGTAAACCTGCTCGGCCGAGAAGGCGACGACGGCCGAGCGAGGCGGCAGGCGCGATAGCTTGACGCTGCCCGAATAGCGCAGGGTCGAAAAGCGAGGGCGGCTGACGATCTCGGCGTCGGGCAGCAGCTCGCGGACGAGCGGGCGCAGGGTGTCGGAGCCGAGGATCAATGTCTCCTCGCGGCCACGGGCGCGAAGCATCCGGTCGGTGAAGACGTGGCCGCGCTCCGGGTCGATGCCGAGCTGCGCCTCGTCGATCGCGGCGAAGGCGAAGTCGCGCGCCTCCTCGCCCTCTTTGCCGACGGGCATGCTTTCGGCGGTGCACAGGAAATAACGCGCCGTGGGGGGGACGATCCGCTCTTCGCCGGTCAGCAGCGCGACCTGCTTCTCGCCCTTCAGTCTGACGACGCGATCGTAGACCTCGCGCGCGAGGAGCCGCAGCGGGAATCCGATGACGCCCGAACTGTGCGCGCACATCCGCTCGATCGCCAAGTAGGTCTTGCCGGTGTTGGTTGGGCCGAGAATGGCCCGAACGAGTGCGTCGGAACGGCGCGTCACGCTCATGAATGTGGCAGCGTTTCTCGCGCGCGCAAGGTTCCATTCCTCCCCGGAACGGGGAGGTGGCAGTCCGAAGGACTGACGGAGGGGTCGCCACGCCCTCCGGCCCCTCCACCATCCTGACGGATGGTCCCCCTCCCCGTTCCGGGGAGGAATTAGGCCGCTTTTAACCTTGAATCGTCATCACTGGAGCCGTGTTGACGTCACGACAGCCTTCGCATCCGCTTCGCCGCTCGATCGCGCGGCGCTGGCCCGCGCTTACGTTGCCCTTGGGCTGGAAGAGCGCGGGCGTCCTCGCTTTGTTGTGCAGCGGCGTGGCGTGGGCGTCGTTTCCCAGGGTCGTCGCATTGCCGCTCGACCAGCAGCGGCAGTGGCAGGCGCTCGGCGTCGCGCCTTTGT
>WNFM01352177.1_pt2 | contig 16607 bp, 22 predicted proteins | sample 5400271 | NCBI WGS metagenome assembly WNFM01 (sample SAMN13153352, study PRJNA577476) | soil metagenome | isolation source: 60 cm saprolite on Douglas fir-dominated hillslope | place: USA:California | collected 2013-09-17
CAGACCAAGCTGACGATCAGCGGCATTGACCGCCAGAAGGTCGGGCAGGTGGCGGCCGACATGCGCAGCCTGCGTCCGCCGGACCCGTACAAGCAGAAGGGCATCCGGTATGCGGGCGAGAGATTGAAGAAAAAGGTAGGCAAGACGGGAGCGAAATAGATCGGGACATCGGGTCATCGCGCGTGATCGGGTGATCTGACCCAACTCCCGAAAACAGATACTGGTGATGATCGATACGAGTGATTTTGAAATCGATCACTCGATGAACCGATCACCAGATCATCCGATTGCGGGCAGTTGAACGCAGATTTTTTTGATCGTGGAGCTCAAGAGCGCTACGAAGCAAAGGGAAACAACATGATTCCAGATAGTTCGAAAGACAAGACACGACGGCGGATACATCAGCGGCTTCGGGGAAGGCTTTCCGGATCGAAGGAACGGCCGCGGCTGAACGTGTATCGCTCACTGAACCACATTTATGCGCAGGTGATTGACGATAGCTCCGGCACCACGCTGGCTTCGGCCTCGACCGTGAAGGGCAAGAAGGGCAGCAAGAAGACGGGCGGCAACGTGGCCAGCGCCAAGGAAATCGGCAAGGAAATCGCGCAGCGGGCGCAGGAAAAAGGAATTAAGAAAGTGGTATTTGACCGTGGCGGGTACCTCTACCACGGACGCATCAAAGCGCTGGCCGATGCCGCGCGCGAAGCAGGTCTGGAGTTTTAAATAAAATGGCAATACCAACAAAGAAAAAGCTCGATGCAGGCAACTATCAGTTGAAAGACCAGGTAGTGGCCATCAACCGCGTGACCAAGGTGGTCAAGGGCGGCAAGAACATGTCATTCGCGGCCCTGGTGGTGGTGGGCGATCCGAGTGCGGGCGTGGTCGGATACGGTTCCGGCAAGGCGAAGGAAGTGCCGCAGGCCATCCGCAAGGGAATTGAGTCGGCCAAGAAAAACCTGATGAGGGTCAACCTGAGCAAGACCTCTATTCCGCACGCGGTGCTGGGCACGTTCGGCTCCGGGCGGGTGCTGCTGAAGCCGGCGCCGGAAGGCACGGGAGTGATTGCGGGCGGCGCGGTGCGCGCGGTGATGACCTCAGTGGGCGTGCAGAACGTGCTGACCAAATCACTGGGCACGGCCAACCCGCACAACGTGATCAAAGCCACGTTCGATGCGCTGAACAAACTTCGCGACCGCCAGGACGTGGCTACCTTGCGCGGCAAAGCGGTGCAGGAGCTGTAGGACCATGACGGCACAGAAAAAGAAAATTCGCATTCAATACGTGCGCTCGAAAATTTGCACGCCGATCAAACACAAGCTGGTGGTCAAAGGGCTGGGCTTTACCCGGCTTTACCAGGTGATTGAACGGGAAGACACGCCGTCAATCCGCGGCATGGTGGCCAAAATACCGCATCTTGTGGAGATACTCGAGAAGTAGGAAAAGATCGGGTGATCGGGAGATCTGGTGATCGGAAACCAGGACTAACGAGAGCGTGATCCAACAGACAGGGAAACCGAGTAGTCGCCGAGCTTCAAGATGAGCAGCGGCGGCTGCGAAAAAAGGAAATTCAAGTGCCAATGAACTTATCAACCTTACGGCCTCCCAAGGGCGCAACCGCAAACAAGAAGCGTGTTGGCCGGGGCATGGGCAGCGGTATGGGCAAGACCTCCACGCGCGGCCACAAGGGCCAGCGTTCCCGCTCCGGTTCACGCATGATGCGCGGATTTGAAGGCGGACAGATGCCGTTGCACCGGCGCTTGCCCAAACGCGGCTTCACCAATATTTTCCGCGTGGAATACCAGGTGGTAAACCTGGACCGTCTGGTGGAACTGGGTGAGAAGAACATTACGCCCGAGCTACTGGTCAAGAACGGCCTTGCCGGCAAGAATGATCTGATCAAGATACTGGGCGATGGCGAGCTTAAGTCGGCGCTGACCGTACAGGCGCATAAGTTTTCCAAGAGCGCGCAGGAAAAGATCGCCAAAGCCGGGGGCAAGGTGGAAGTGATTGGCGGCGTGGCGGTGGAAGCGCCGCCGGCAGCACGGAAAGAGCCCAAAGCCAAAGAGCCGGCCAAACAGGAACAATCGAAACCAAAGAAGAAGTGAGCTAAATGTTCGAGAAACTGGCGAATATCTTTCGAGTACCGGACCTGCGCAAGCGCGTTTTGTTTACGCTGTCCATGCTGGCGGTGTACCGCCTGGGATCGCACATCCCCACGCCGGGCATCAATACTGACGCGCTGCAGAAGGCCTTTGAGCAGCAGAGCGGCGGGCTGCTGGGCTTTTATGACCTGTTCAGCGGCGGCAACCTGCGCAAGCTGACGATCTTTGCCCTGGGCATCATGCCTTACATTACGGCGTCGATCATTCTGCAGCTGCTGACCGTGGTGTGGGAGCCGCTGGCGCGCCTGCAAAAAGAAGGCGACCTGGGGCGGCGCAAGATCACGCAGTGGACGCGTTACCTGACGCTGGTGCTCTCCATTTTGCAGAGCATGGGCATCGCCTTCACTCTGCAATCGCAGAAATTCGTGATGAACCCGGGGCCGTCGTTTGTCCTGATGACCATTATTACGCTGACCACGGGCAGCATCTTCATTATGTGGCTGGGCGAGCAGATCACGGAACGCGGCGTGGGCAATGGCATGTCATTGCTAATTTTCTCCGGCATCGTGGTGGGACTGCCGCGCGCGGTGATGGACCTTTACGGCAAGGCGAAATCGCAAACCTGGGGCAGCTTCACCATTCCCATCCTGGTCATTCTGGTGGCGGTGATGGTGCTGGTGGTGGCCTTCATTGTTTTCATGGAACGATCGGAACGGCGCATTCCGGTGCAGTATGCCAAGCGCGTTGTCGGACGCCGCATTATGGGCGGCCAGGCCACGCACCTGCCGTTGCGCGTGAATTCCGGCGGCGTCATGCCGGTGATTTTTGCTTCGTCACTGCTAAGCATTCCTCAGTTCCTGACGCTTTCCAACGCGTTCAAGCCGGGCGGTACGCTGAACCGTTATTTTGGCGGCGTGCTGGAGCAGCTTAAGTGGGGCGAACCGCTATACACGCTGCTTTACGCGGTGGGCATCATCTTCTTCGCTTACTTTTACGTTTCCATCGTGTTTAACCCGTCTGACGTGGCGGCCAACATGCGGAAGTACGGCGGTTTTATTCCCGGAATCCGTCCCGGCCATCGCACGCGGGACTACATCAATGATGTACTTACGCGCGTTACCCTGGTTGGCGGTTTGTACCTGATCCTGATCTCGCTCATACCGGAATGGATGATCGCCGGGATCCACCTGGACCACATTCCATGGATCGGGCCGCGGGTGTTCAGCAGCTTTCCCACATGGATGCTGCACGGACTGGGCGTCAACTTCTATTTCGGGGGCACGTCACTGCTGATCGTGGTTGGCGTGGCCATGGACACGGTGAACCAGATCGAGTCGCAATTGGTGATGCGCCATTACGAAGGCTTTACCTCGCGCAGCGGACGCGTTCGTGGAAGGCGGCTCTGGGGTTAAGCCGATGCCGGCCAGCACCGCTACTGACGTTATGACCGGGAAAAACATTGCCATCGGGCCCGTCATCCTGCTGGGAGCGCCCGGGGCAGGCAAGGGCACCCAGGCAAAGTTGATAGCGAAATACTACGGTATCCCGCATATCTCCACCGGTGACATCCTGCGTGAGAACGTGGCGCAGGGCACGGAATTGGGCAAGAAAGCAAAACGGGTGATGGAGCGGGGCGATCTGGTGTCTGACGATCTGGTGAACGGCATGGTGGCCGAGAGGTTAAAGCAGCCGGATTGCAGTCGTGGTTTCGTTCTGGATGGTTTCCCGCGGACAGTTGCTCAGGCGGAGTGGCTGGACCGATATTTGGCGGCGCGGGCGGCAGGCGGGCGGCCGCCGGTTGTGATTGGCGTCGATGTCAGTTATAATCAATTACTGCAACGGCTTACGGGTCGCCGTGCTTGTCCTGTCGACGGCAAGATTTATAACATCTATTTCCAGCCGCCCAAAGAAAACGGCGTCTGCGACGCCTGCGGTACCCAGTTGTTTCAGCGCGTTGACGACACGGAAGAAGTTATCTCTGAGCGTTTGAAAAGCTATGAACGCCAGACCCTGCCTCTGGTTGACTATTACCAACGCGCGGGACGGCTGCGCCGGGTCAATGGAGAACTTCCGGTGGAGCAGGTGATGGCTGCGATCTTTCGCTTAATTGAAGGGAGCGCCGCCGCTACAGGGACCGAATGATTAACTGCAAGTCACAGGCAGAGCTGGACAAAATGCGGCGCAGCGGACAGATTGTCCGCCAGGTGCTGGACGCGGTGAAAGCGCTGGTCGCTCCGGGAGTCTCCACCATGGACCTGGAGCACGCGGCGGAAGAGAAGATCCGCGAACTCGGCGCCAAGCCCGCGTTTAAGGGATATTACGATTATCCCTGCGTGCTGTGCACGTCAGTGAACAATGAAATTATCCATGGCATTCCTTCAGAGAAAAGAATGCTCAAGGAAGGCGACATCGTTTCCATCGACTGCGGCGTGGTGCTGGATGGATATTACGGCGACTCGGCCATTACCGTCCCTGTGGGAAAGTCTGTGTCAGCGGAGTTGCAGAAGCTGCTGGACGTTACCGAGACGTCGCTGAAGAAAGCGATTGCCGAGGTCAGGCTGGGCAAGACCGTAGGCGACGTTGGAGCCGCGGTGCAGGAATATGTTGAAGCCAACGGCTTCAGCGTGGTGCGCGATTTTGTGGGACACGGCATTGGCACGCGGCTGCACGAAGATCCGCAGGTCCCGAATTTTGGCACCCGCGGACATGGCACCCGGTTGCGCGAAGGCATGGTGCTGGCGATTGAGCCCATGGTCAATGTCGGTAAGCCGGGCGCGCGCGTGCTGGACGACAAGTGGACCGCGGTGACCGAAGACGGCAGCTATAGCGCCCACTTCGAACACACGGTGGCGGTTACGCGCAATGGACCGCTGGTGCTGACGGAATAGAGCAAAAGCGAGGGATCTCCATGATCGAGACTCTCAAGGAGCTAGGTGAGTAAAGAAGACGCGATTGAGGTGATGGCAACGGTGGTTGAGCCGCTGCCCAATGCCATGTTCCGAGTGGAACTGGAAAACAAACATCAGGTGCTGGCGCACGTTTCCGGCAGAATGCGCAAGAATTTTATCCGCATTCTTCCCGGCGACAAAGTGGCGGTGGAACTTTCACCGTACGACCTCACTCGCGGACGCATTGTGTACAGATACAAATAACGAGCACAAGCCAGAGTGGCTGTGCCACATGGAAATCAGGAAATTATGAAGGTTAGAGCGTCAGTAAAAAAGATTTGTGACAAGTGCAAGATCGTGCACCGTAAGGGTGTGGTGCGCGTAATCTGCGAAAACTCGAAACATAAACAAAGGCAGGGGTAAGAAAACATTGCCAGAATTGCCAAAATTGGTAATTGCCAGAATTGAAAGTTCTTGAAGCACTAAATTTCGGCGATTTTTGGCAATCATGAAATTCTGGCAATTGACGGTTCGATCGGGATGAAGGCCGTTGCCGGACTGTAAACCGATCAGCAAAGTATCAAGGAGAAAACATGGCACGTATTTCAGGCGTTGATCTTCCGCGCAACAAGCATGTGAACATCGCGCTGACGTATATCTACGGAATCGGCAACTCGCGTTCCGCACGGCTTCTGGAAACGGCGAAGGTCGAGCCCATGAAGAAGGTCCAGGACCTGAATGAGGACGAGGTCAACCGCATCCGCCAGGCCATTGAGGCCGAAGGCGACGTGGAAGGTGATCTGCGCAAAGACATCTCCATGCACATCAAGCGGCTGATTGAAATCGGCTCGTATCGCGGATACCGCCACCGCCGCAACCTGCCGGTCCGCGGACAGCGCACGCACACCAACGCGCGCACCCGCAAAGGCCCACGCAAGGGCACGGTAGCCAACAAGAAGAAGACTGCGGCCAAGACCTAGTAAAGACCGGCTATTGGCCTTTGGCCATTAGCTCCTTGGCGTGAGAATCGATGGCCGGCGCGATGGTCGCGGGCCCAAAATGGACAGGGAATAAATTATGGCGAAAGCAGCAGCAGCGGCACCCGGGACCGGCGCTACCGGAACCAAAGGCAAGAAAAAGGTTTTCAAGAAGAAGGAACGCAAGAATGTCCCGCATGGCGTGGCGTTCATACAGGCCTCCTTCAACAACACCATCGTGACCATCACGGACATGGAAGGCCGCACGCTGGCGTGGAAGAGCTCCGGGTCGCTGGGCTTCCGCGGGTCGCGTAAAGGCACGCCCTTTGCCGCGCAGCAGGCCGCCATGAATGCCGCCAACCAGGCCCGCGACCACGGTATGCGCTCGATTGAAGTGCGCGTGAACGGACCCGGCTCCGGCCGTGAGTCCGCCATCCGCGCGCTGGCCGCCGCGGGGCTGGACGTGAAGACCATCAAGGACGTCACGCCCATTCCGCACAACGGTTGCCGGCCGCCGAAGAGACGCAGGGTGTAGCATGACCGCCGTCCCGGAAACCGCCCAGCGCACCAGGCTGGCGAGTCTGGTACCGATGGCGCACGTGGCGGATGTTGGTAAGTCGGTTGAGTTTTACAAGTTGCTCGGATTTGAGGTGAAGAACACTTTCGAGCAAGAGGGCCAACTGCAGTGGGCATGGCTGCAGAACGGAGGCGCGGACCTGATGCTCGCGCGCTCCGGACGGCCAATGAATCCGGGTGCGCAGGACGTTTTGTTTTACATGTACGCGTCTGATGTGGCTGCCTATCGCGCGGAACTTGAAGCGAAAGGCGTGAAAGTCGGGCCCATGAAGTACCCGTTTTACTCGCCACGAGGCGAATTTCGTGTTGACGATGCAGACGGATATACAGTGTTCGTATCGCATGCGAATTGAATTGAAGCGCGTTATCGAATTGTGAGACGCGAAACAGTTAACCGGATCGGGAAGAAAGGGTAGCCACCCCGTAAACCGATCGACACCAGAAAGCAGGAGAATGAATGGCAAGATATAAAGGTGCAGTATGCCGCCTTTGCCGTCGCGAAGGCATGAAATTGTTTTTGAAAGGGGCCAAGTGTTTTACTGACAAGTGCCCCGTGGAAAAGCGCAACTTCGCGCCCGGCCAGCATGGCAAGGACCGCAAGGCCAAGGTTGTGGGTTACGGCCTGCAGCTCCGGGAAAAGCAGAAGACCAAGCGCATGTATTTCACCCTGGAAAACCAGTTCCGGAACTACTTTGAAAAAGCGGCGCGGAAGCCAGGCGTTACCGGCGAACTGCTTCTGCAGCAGCTGGAGCGCCGGCTGGACAACGTGGTCTACCGGCTGGGCTTTGCCACATCACGGCGGCAGGCGCGGCAGGTGGTGCGCCACGGCCACATCGATGTGAATGGCCGCCGCGTGAACATCCCGTCATTCCAGGTGAGCGCCGGAGACGAGATCCAGGTGCGCGATAAAGCCAAGAAGTTCACAGTGATTGAGGGCGCGCGCGATTACTCAAGCCACCAGCCCGTGGTGGGATGGCTGGAAGTGGACCGCGACAACCTGAAAGGGCGCGTGCTGGCCCTGCCCAAGCGCGAAGACATCAACGCGCCGGTGAATGAACAGTTGATCGTGGAACTGTATTCGAAATAGAAGCTGCCAGCAGCTAGCTTCTTAGCTGCTAGCGGAACAGCAGGCGAAAGGGCCTGCGCGGCAGCGCGGTGAATCGGAATTGGGATTTTCGGCATCCAATAGGTTCCAACTGATTCATCCACTCAAAATTTGGTTTAGCCAGAAGCTGGCGGCTCAGAAGCCGCCAGCGCAATTGCCCGCACCAGAACAGCCTTGCGGCCTCCCAGCCTCATGCGCCAAACGGAGCGGAGTTGAAAGGAAAAAACGAACATGGTTCTGTGGAGAGGTTTTCAAAAACCCAAGCGTCTCGCGACCGATACCGAGACATTAACCGATAAATACGGCCGTTTTTACGCCCAGCCTTTTGAGCGCGGATTCGGCACCACGGTCGGCAACGCGCTGCGGCGCGTGCTGCTTTCGTCCATTGAAGGCGCAGCCGTTACCGCGGTAAAAATCGAGGGCGTTCTGCACGAATTCCAGTCCATCCCGGGCGTGGTAGAAGATGCGACTGACATCATCCTCAACCTGAAGCAGGTCCCGTTCAAACTGAATGGCGACGGACCCAAAGCCATCTACCTCAAAGCCGATCAGCCGGGCGTGATCACCTCCGGCATGATTGAAGCCGACGGCGACGTTGAGATCCTGGACAAGACCGTTTACATCGCTACGGTTTCTGAAGGCGGCAAGCTGGACATGGAGATGCGCCTAAAACGCGGGCGCGGTTATGTGGCTGCCGACAAGAACTTTGACGAAGACCTGGGCCTCGGCTTTATTCCGATTGACTCAGTCCACTCACCGGTGCGCAAGTGCAATTACACTGTGGAAGCAGCGCGTCTGGGCCAGATCACGGACTACGACAAGCTCGACATCGAGATCTGGACCAACGGCTCCATCGCGCCGGCTGACGCTCTGGGCCTGGCGGCCAAGCTGCTCAAGGACCACATGACCATCTTCATCAACTTTGAAGAGGAGCTTGAGACCGAGGCGCGCGGGGAAGAGAAGCCGCTGATCAAGAATGAAAACCTGAACCGCTCGGTGGAAGAGCTGGAGCTTTCCGTGCGCAGCTATAACTGCCTGAAGAATGCGAACATCCAGTCCATCGGCGAGCTGGTGCAGAAAACGGAAGCGGAGATGCTCAAGACCAAGAACTTCGGCCGCAAGTCGCTCAATGAGATCAAGGAAATCCTGGCTTCCATGGGCCTCTCGCTGGGCATGAAGATCGATGAGCAAGGCAACGCCGTTCCCGGACCCACCAGCCAGATGCCTTCCGCGGTGTCGATGGGCGGCGGCGGTGGCCTGGGCGAAGGCGATGGCGACGGCCAGGAGTTTTAAGATCGGGTCATCGGGAGATCTGGTGATCGGGAGATCGGAAGGCGAGATCCTCCTGCTATCAGCATCTCCTACAAGATTCAGCTAAAAGCCAATGGCTAAGGGCTAAAGGCTTTTCGACTAGAAGCTAGGAGCAATAAGCTAGCGGCTGGTTCGCAACAGAAATTCTTCTGAAGGAAAAGACCATGCGTCACCAGAGACACACGAAGAAACTCGGACGTAACACCAGCCATCGCCGCGCGCTGCTGCGGAATCTGGTGACCTCGCTCATCATGGAAGAGCGGCTTGAGACCACTCCGGCCAAGGCCAAGGCCATGCGTCCGCACGTGGAGAAAATGATCACGCTGGGCAAGCGCGGCGACCTTTCGGCGCGCCGTCTGGCGGGCAGCTACCTGATGACACGCGAGTCAGTCAGCCGGCTGTTTGACACCGTGGCCCCGCGTTTCGGCGATCGCAGCGGCGGCTACCTGCGCATCATCCACAAAGGATGGCGCGCCGGCGATGGCGCCGCAACCTGCTTCATCGAACTGCTGGGCAGCGAAAAAGTCATCGAAGCCAAGCGCGCCAAGCGGGCGGAGGTCCGCACCAAGCGCCAGGAAGAGGTCCGCAAGCAGATGGAAGAAGAACAGGCCGCAGCAGCCGCGGAACAGGGCGGCGGCGAGGAAGAGAAGAAGTAGCAGTCAGCGCTCAGCTTTCAAAAACGCGCCGATTTTGGCGCGTTTTGTTTTCAGCGTATTGCTGCGGTGGACAAACTGCTGCAGGGAGCGAGTTTCCAGGGGAAATAGAGGAATGCTTTCTTGTCGATCTTTCCAGAAGAATCCTTGAGCCGCAGTTGCCATTCTTTCGGTTTGTCCCATGTGGCCAGTACCTGGATCTCAAGCAGGTAACCAGCCCACGCAAAATCCAAGAACTGCTCGGATTGGGAATATCTGAAAGCCCCACCGGTGATCGAGCTGAGGAACTTCAGATCAGGAGCAACCACTTTTCTGTGGATACCGGCCAGGGTGTTTGCCACGGTGGGAGTTACATCCGGCTCAATGACAACGAGCAATCGCGTGCCGCTGGCAAGAAATTCCTTCTCCAGATCACGTGGGTTGCGTTTGCTCGAGTGGTCCACGCCATCGCCCATCAGCAGAATCGTGTCTCCCGGGCGGTGTGGACCAAACGCGGCAACGGCCTCGTGAAGACTGTCGTAAACTGCTGAAGTTGTGCCGCGTAGTTGCGCGGCCTGGGCCAGGACTTCATCGACTGCCGCAGCGCGTTTTTGGGGATTCGCGGCGAACTCGCGGCTGATGAATGTTTTTTCGGCAAATACGCCAAAGGCAATCGGCCGTCCGGCAGGTGCTCTGCGAACCACGTCAGCAATTTCCCGCGTTTCCGTTTGCATTCTCTGTTGGTCGGGGCTGGTGCCGATCTGGAGCAATATCAATACACGACTGTTGAAGTTCTGGGTAGCGCTGACGATGGGAAGCGACAGGCTCCCGGCCTTTGCTTCGAAATTCTCAGCCTTCAGACCATCTATGCCATGACTGGTTTTGCCGTCGAATGGGTCCACCACAGCATACGTCGAGCAGTTCTGGGCAAAAAGGGAACAAGCCATGAACAAAGTACCAGTACAGAGGGCGCGCACCATAATGTCTCCTGAGTGGAGTAAACTCTACCTCAGGAAAACGGAAAAACAAAGCATGATTGCGCGCACCGTGTTCGGAGATCAGCGCGCTGCGGCTGCCATCCGGCACGGCGGCAGAAGCGCCGGGAAGTAAAAATTGGTCTTTTTGTGTCTTTCCCTGGCTGGACCGCTGAACTGCACCTTCCATTGGTGCGGATGTTTGACTGCGGGAGGCCGCCTGATCTCCAGCATGTATCCTGCCCAGGCGAAGCGTATAAGCGATGCCACGTACTCGCTCAGCAGCCCTCCAGTCTCCTGCGTCATTCGCTCAAGCGCTGCTTTTTCCATCTCATGCGAGCTCCACAGAAAATCGCGGTCTACACGGCTGCCATGCATTCTGCGCATCATGAACAGTCGAGTCCCGCTGGCGATAAACTCTTTCTCCACATTCCCGGGGGACTGGCGGCTGGCGTCGTCGTAAGGATCGCCAACCAGGAGGATAGTATCGCCCGGCTGGTGCGGGCCGAAAACGCCGAGCGCCTGATGGAGCGCATCCCATAAAGCTACCCGCTTGCCCAGCGGTCCCGCTTCCTCTATAACGTCATTGATGGCAGCCGTGCGTTTTTCCTGGCCGGCGAAGAACCCTTTTGTAAAGAGCGCTTTTTCCGCAAAGACTCCGAAAGCCACCGGCTTGTCTTCCGGCGACTGGCGTGCCTGAAGCGTGATGGTCTGCACCAGGTCGGCGAGCTTGTCATTTTTCGAGGAACCTTCGGTTTCCAGCAGGATCAGCAGCCGGTTATGGAAATCCCGGCTGGCGTTGAGCACGGGCAGAGTCTTGCCGTCGATCTTTACAGCAAAATCTTCGGTCTTGAGCGTCTCGATTTCATCCTTGGTGAGCTGGTCATAAAAGGACGCCAGCACGGTAGTGGTACACTCCTGCGCCGCGGCCCAGGATGAAAGCAGAAGCACAAAGAATCCGATGATCCAATGCATGGCGTCCACCTCACAGTCAACTAAAATACCCTAGAATAGGGAAATGGCGCAGGTTAAAACTTGACGATGACGGACTACACCAGACTTCCTATCGGCGATAAAGCGCCCGACCGCGTTAACGCGGTCATCGAGATCCCAAAAGACTCGGTGAATAAATACGAGTATGACAAGCAGCTTCACGTGTTCAGGCTGGACCGCACGCTGTTTTCGCCGGTGCACTATCCCGGCGACTATGGGTTTATTCCCTGCACTCTGGGGCAGGATGGCGACCCCCTGGACGTGCTGGTGCTGGTGGAGGCGCCGAGCTTTTCTGGGTGCCTGATTGAGGTGCGGCCCATCGGCGTGCTGCGGATGGTGGACCAGGGCAAGAAAGACGAAAAGATTCTGGCCGTGGCAGAGAGTGATCCGCTGTACCGGCAGATCAACGATTCGTCACAAGTGCTTCAGCATCAGCTGCGCGAGATAGAGCACTTTTTTTCCATCTACAAATACCTGGAAGATAAGCGAACGGAGCTGGCCGGCTGGGGCAACGCGGACGCAGCACGGCAGATCATTGCGGAAGGGCAGAAGAGGTGGAAGTGAGCTGAGCCGATTTTTTGCCGCAGATTTTCGCAGATGAGCGCAGAGAAGATTTTAGCGCGAAGGGACGCGAAAGACGCGAATGAGTATTGAGCCACTCCGTTCGGCTAGTCGCACCGAATTGGGATTCGCCAATCACATTGCAAGCAGAGCAACATTGCAAGCAGAGCAGCCGAGCAGAGGCACAGGCGCAGAAGGATTTTCATGCCAATGAGAGTACAGGAAGCGCAGCCGCTGGCATATACCTAGGAGCACAAACCCGCTGCCGCTCGTCCTCATCTTAATTTAGAGGGGGAGTTGGGCATGATTAGGATCACGTGCGATGTGTGCGGCAAAGCCAAGCCGAAATCGGGCGCACGTATGGGCAATGATCCCTGGGTCCTTGGCTATGACATTGAGATGGAGAATGCCAACGCTTTGCAGCGCTCGATGCGCTTTCTGAGCCGGTGGGACGATGGGCGCGTGCTGGAAATGGGCGCTATCCATCTGTGCTCAGAAAAATGCAAGGATCAGTACATTCGCGACGCCCGCGCCGCCTGAGGCAGAGAACGCGCGACCAACTGCTGCGCGGGCGCTGCCTTCTGCGGATGCGCGGCTTGCGCCGATCCCGTCCGGTATGACAGCAGCAGAAGCAGGGTAGTAGCGAGCCACAACATCGCTACAAAAAAGACCATTCGATCCAGGCGCGCAATTGTGCGCCGGTGCGTTTGTTTATTCAGTTTCATGTCGTATATAGATAGATGCAGAAGCGGCTGAATCGGTTACTGCTGCTGGATATCGGCAGGAAATAAATTTTCTTTAGCCGCTACAGCCGGAGAAGAAATATCCGGCCGCAAAGGGGAGCAACTTTAACGTATGAGACTAAGGCGTCACAGTTACAGTCAGCGCCGCTGTGTGGCTGGTGGCTGAAAGAGCTGTGACAGTGATACTCGAGGTACCGGCGGGCGTACCATTCGGATTCTTGACCGTACTGCCTCCCCCTCCGCAACTTACGACGCACAACGCGACAGCCATGCCGGCAAGAGCGCGCCAGCGACGCCTGTCTTTCCCGGTTATCTGAAAGTTGCCTGCCACCAGCAGCCCCAAGACGATCGCAACCGGCCATGCATAAGTCCAGGTTCGAAAGCGCGCGAGCGGAACAGCGGCGGAACTCGGCCCGGTAGTGTTGATGGTGAGCGTGGTTGAGACTGGACTGCCGTTAGGAGTAACGCTGGCGGGGGAGAAGTTGCAACTGGCAGCAGCCGGCAATCCGCTACAGCCAAACGTGACAGGAGACGCCATGCCATTCACCGGATTTATTGTGATCATAAACGTGGCGGTCTGACCTGCCTTGATGGTTGCACTTTGCGGGGATGCATCCACGGTGAAATCCCCGGGAACCGAGACGCGGATATCCTCAACCAGCGTCGGCGACGTGGCCTGGGGAAATGTGGCGTCGCCTCCGTAGGTGGCCTGGAGATTGTGTAGTCCCACTGTAGGGAAAATGACGGTGGCTTGACCAACAGGAAACAATGCCAGCACATCTCCATCCGACCGCAAGACAACGTTGCCAGTCGGAGTTCCAGAAGAGCTTGTAACGGTTGCCGTGACCTTGACGGGATTACGCACGCGCGCCGGATTCGGAAGAGCAGACAGCGAGATAGTGGGCGCTGACGCGGTGGGTTGCGAAGTATTTACAGAGATAGAACTGGGAGACAGAGTATTGCTGTTGAGAAAAAGCGTGTTGGTAGCGGCATCCAGCGTGCCGGCAAAACTGGCGGTCAGGTTATTGTGCAGGCCGGCTGTGGAGAAGGAGGTGATCACTGCCGCGATTCCGTAGATATCGACTGGCGCGCTGCCCAGAGATTGCGCACCGTCAAAAAAAGTCACGGCGCCTGCAGGCACGCCGCCATAAGAAATCACGGAAGCTGCTAAAGTCACCGGCAGGCCCACGCTGGTGGTAGAAGCCGATAATGACAGCTGAACTTGGGTAGAGGCTGAAATATTGGCCGGGGTAGTGAGGCTGTTCAAGACCACGGAGACGTTCGTGCCGGATTGAAGGACAAAGTCCGGTTTGCCATCGCCATTCATATCGGCCACAGCAACCAGAGTTGAACCCTGAGGGAATCCAAGGGAGATAGGATCACCAAATCCTCCATGACCATTTCCGGGAAAGTAGCTGCCCAAGGAGGAGGAAACCAGATCGATTGTCTGATTGCCGTCAATATCCGCGGCAAAGCCTTGAGGCGTGAGCAAGCCGGAAAGACTGGGTGAGCTAAACAAAGTTCCGCCGTGGCCGTCGCCAAACATAATGAAAGAGGATGTGCCCGGACCGAAGAGAAGATCCACCAAGCCATCATTATTGAAATCAGCCACGGCCGTGACAAACCCCGCGGTATCACCAGCAAAACCGGCGCTGCTGAGATGAGAGACGCTGAAGTTGGCAGTACCGTCATTGAGCAGCAGGAAAGACTCATGGATGAAGATAGACGCCACCCTGGCAGTATTCACAACCAGGTCGGGTTTTGAGTCTTTGTTGGCATCCAGCAGAACCAGTTCTGCCGCGGCGGTGGTGTCAGTTGCAACCGCAATCACACGAGGAGCGGAAAATCCGCCGTGGCCATCGCCGAAGATAATGGCTATTTGAGGTGGATTGCCGTTGCTGCCGAATGCGATGTCAGGAATACCGTCGCCATTGAAGTCGGCAATGACCGTGTTTGAAATCGGCTCGGCGCTGCCTGTTGGAACTGCGACCGCTGCCGCAAAACCGCCGTGGCCATCCCCCAGCATGGCCTGAAGCTGCCTTTTGCCAGAAGAATCCACCACTACCAGAAGAAGGTCCAGATGCCCGTCCGCGTTGAGGTCTGCGAGAGAAATCGAATCCGGTCTGCCCGCGATGGCCAGAAAAGCTCCCGGCCCAAGTGTGCCGCTACCGGTATTCAGAAATACGCCGACATTGTTCAAAGAGGGATTGGCGACAACGACGTCAGGTTTACCGTCGCCGTTCAGATCTCCAATGGCGACCTGGTGGCTCTGGCAATGGCCAAGAGAACTACAACACAGGAGAAAAACAGCACAGAGGAAATAAGGAGTATGGGTCCGCATATCCACCTACTCTGGATGCCATAGGATGATAAAAGCTGTGGACAGGTTTACGCAACTTGCGGGACTCTTGCAGATTCGACGAATGGGACAAAAACAGAGCACTTCAAAAAACGAATTGGCAAAACTGCTAATTGCTTCTTTATCCACACAAATCCACAATGCTGCACCAATCTGCGGCATTGACCACCTAGTGGACGGCGCGTAGATTCGACCTACAGGTTTTCGCCAATCGTTCCGAGTTCCAACCAGCCAATAACATTCTGACTCTCGACTCAGCCTTGCGGGTGGCGTTTGCTTGTGGATAAAAATTCCGGGGGGAACCAAGGGAAGAAACCACCAGAACTGCCGGTATGCGCCGGTAAAAGATGGCAAATCAGCTAGTTGCACGATTTGAAGGATATTCAGGCACTAAGGTACAATAGATTGTATTAGCCTCTTGACAGGCACTATATACAGGCGTAATTTTCCAACACTGGTTGTCCTGGCCGGGCCCGAAAGCAAGCCAAAGCGGGTCACCGACATTCAAAAAGATGCTCGGCGTCAGAGGTGGCGCCGGAAACCATAATCGCGGTGAACTTCATATTGGTTTGATCACCATCGCTTTGACCCGGGCGATCTACCCCGCCAAGCCAACGTAGGGCTTGTCGGGGGATCCCGGGCGATGCTGCTCGGCCTTTACTGGAGAAAAAACGTATGGAGATGAACTGGTCACGCTGGTGCCGATGCGAATCGAGCTTTGGATTGCTGCTGGTGCCGAACCAACCCGGAATCTTCGCCCTGGCGGAGGAGATTGTCCAGACTGCGGGCCCCAACTCGCGACGCATGCTGGCGGTTTTTGAAGTGCAGGAAGCGGACGATCTGTCGCGGGCGATGAGCCGGATGTTTGCGACAGGCAGTCCGTGGCGTGAGAAGCTGGCGCAAGCGCGTTGTTACGTAAGATATGCGATCGCGCCCAGCATTGCCGACCGCCGGGCCGCGGCCTCAGCCCTCAAGACCTGGCTGAACTCGCAACGCGAAGTGGCGGCGCAGGTGTTCGAGAAACCGGCCGTGGCTAAGGCCGCGATGGATGAAACGGGTGAAATGCGGAGCGAGCGCCGTACTGCGCGAGCGCAGCATGAGGGCGAAACAGCGCAGCGTGGCGGAGCCCTTGAATTAAAGACCGTCGCTGAGCAGGCGGTGGACCGCGTGACACACGGAATCAAGCTGAGCAAAGCGGCCTCGGCCGGATTCTAGGAATCGCCACGCAGGAGACGCAGCCAACTGAGCATGGGTAAACTCGTGCCGGCAACAAAATGAAACACTGCAACACTCAAGAGCGAATGGGAGAGAATGAAATGGCGGAGACGAATTTGAAGGTCGTTATGAAGGAAGAAACTCGCACATCGGCGCAGCAGCAAACCGCGG
>WNFM01138576.1_pt1 | contig 16606 bp, 15 predicted proteins | sample 5400271 | NCBI WGS metagenome assembly WNFM01 (sample SAMN13153352, study PRJNA577476) | soil metagenome | isolation source: 60 cm saprolite on Douglas fir-dominated hillslope | place: USA:California | collected 2013-09-17
CGCTCGCGGTGGTGCGCGCCGGCATTTTGTCGGCGCGGGAGGGGCGCCGGGTCGAGGTCGCCGAGATATTGGACAGTGACCGAAACTTATGACCGCGCGCATGAGACCAAGCGTTAGTGTCTGGTCTGGCATCGTCATCGTGATGGCATTTCTTGCCGGCATCGCGCCGGCGCGCGCGCTGGACTACCCGTCCAGGCCGATCACCGTGATCGTACCGTTCCCCGCGGGAGGCGCGAGCGATGTGGTCGCGCGCATCGTCACCAATGAGATGTCCAAAATCCTGGGGCAATCCATCATCATCGAGAATGTCGGCGGCGCCGGCGGCACCATTGGCGGTGCCCGCGCAGCCGCCGCCGCACCCGACGGCTACACCCTGCTCGCGGCAGCCATGGGCTCGCATGTGGCAGCTCCGGTGCTCACGCCGAACATCAAATACGATCCCGTTGTGGATTTCGTGCCGATCGGCATCACCGCCGATTCGCCGGCGGTCATTATCGCGCGAAAGGACTTTCCGGCGCACGACTTGAAAGAATTCGTTACCGTGCTCCGGCAACAGGGTGGTGCCGTGAAAGAGGCGCATGGCGGCATCGGCGCGTCCTCGCATATGGCCTGCCTTTTGTTCACCGCGCAGATCGGCGCCAAGCCCACGCTCGTCGCCTATCGCGGATCCGGTCCAGCGTTGAACGATCTGATGGGAGGCCATGTCGACTTCTTGTGCGAGCAGTCGGTCAGCGTGGCGGAGCAGGTTCTGGCGGGCTCGGTCAAGGCCTACGCTGTTTCCGCCAGCGAGCGCTTGGCGATGCTGCCGAATGTGCCGACCGCCACGGAGGCGGGCGTCAATTATGAAATGAGCATCTGGTCTGGGCTATTTGCGCCCAAGGGCGTCGCGCCCGAAGTGATCGCCAAGCTTGCCGATGCCCTCGACAAGGCACTTGATGAACCCGGTGTACGCGAAAGATTGACTCAGCTCGGCGGCGCGGTGCCAGCCAAGGCCGAGCGCAGCCCGGCCGCCTTCGACCGCTTTGTCCGGTCCGAAATCGCGCGCTGGGCGCCGATTCTCGCAGCGAACCGCGCGGAGCAATAAGGCGTCAGAGCGATTTGAAACGGCCCTCCAACAAAAAGGCGATCGTTTGGTCGATTGCGATGGGATGACGAACGAGCTTTGTGTGAGAGGCTTTGACGGTGATGTGGTCGGCCATGCCATGGAGCTTGGAGCTCTGCACCGAAACCCTGCCGTCGTTTGGTCGCGGCAGGATAAAGATCGATGAGAGGGGATCAATCGAGCGGCTTCCCGCTATGATGCCGACGGCGTAATCCAGCGGAGGAAGGGTCGTGAGGGTGATGTCCTGCTGCGTCGAAAGTTGCAAGCCGGACGGGCCATAGAAAGCGCGAAAGATTGAGAGCCCCTTCAGAAGATCAGCGACTTCGCTGCCCCCGTTTGGGGTGCCGAGCATGACAACGTGGGCCAGTTGCGCCGGCCGATATTTCGCGACATAGACCCGCGTCAACAGTCCACCCATCGAATGGGCGACGAAATGCAGAGGCCCGTTGTTTGTCTCGGCAAAATCGATGATCGCTGGATGAATGTCGGCGGCCAGTGCATCGAGTGGCTTCTTGCGGCTTTGGTAGTCGAGGTTAAGCGTCGCAAAGCCGGATTCTTGCAAAGCCCTTTCCAATCTCCTCAGCGATCGTGACGTGCGGGCGATACCGTGAAGCAACACCACCCCCGGCCGGCTGGCGTCAGTCGACCTGAAACGAGTTGGGCTTCCCCTGTCACGCAACTTCCAGCTCCGAGCCCTTTCCAACTTCCGCGGCCAAGGCGGCCGCTGCAACATAGTCGGTCTTGCCCGAGCCGAGCAGAGGCAACTTGTCGACAACTTGGATGACGGCGGGGACGGCCAATTCAGAAGCACCTGCCGCCTTGGCCTGGCGCTGCATCGCGCTGCGGTCAGCATCCTTCTGCGTCGTCAGAAGGACGATGCGCTCTCCCTTGCGTTGGTCGGGAATGGAGCCCGCAACCGACGTCGCCTGGGGCCATAACGCCGCGGCCATGGCTTCGACGGCCGACAACGAGACCATTTCTCCAGCGATCTTGGCGAAGCGTTTGGCGCGGCCCTTGATGATAATGAAGCCCGCGGTATCGATCGTTACGATATCGCCGGTATCATGCCAGCCTTCGGGCAGCGGCTCCAGCACGCCCGGGTTCTCCGCGCGAAGATAACCCAGCATGACATTCGGACCGCGCACTGAGAGGCGGCCGCCTTCTTCGATGCCGGGGACCGGATCGAGACGATATTCCATCAGCGGCGAGAGGCGTCCGACCGTACCCGGGCGGTTAGCCATCGGCGTATTCATCGCAAGCACGGGCGCCGTCTCGGTGACGCCATAGCCTTCGAGGATGCGGATGCCATAGCGCTCCATCCCCTGCCAACACCAGGCGCAGCGTCCGGAAGTCGTAGGCGTGGGCCGAGCGCGCATAACCCGTCAGGAAGGTGTCGGTGCCGAACAGGATGGTGGCGCCTGTCTGGTAGATCAGTTCCGGCACGATCCGGTAATGCAGCGGCGACGGGTACATGAAGATGGGAATGCCCGCGAGCATCGGCATCATCATGCCACCCGTCAGCCCAAAGGAATGGAAGACGGGAAGAACGTTGAAGACCTTGTCATTGGCATTGGCGTCAACGCGCGCCAGCGCCTGAGCTGCGTTGGCGAGAATGTTGCGATGGGAAAGCACCACGCCTTTCGGGGTGCCTTCCGAACCCGATGTGAACAGCACGACGGCGGGATCGTTGGCGCTACGAGCGACACGCGCAGCGGCGCCGGCGAGGAGGCCACGGACCTTGTCGGCGATGCCGATGGAGGCACGTACGTCTTCCAGATAAACGATTTTCGCTTCTGCGGAGATCGCGGCGATAAGCTTGTCCAACTTGCCCTTGTCGATGAAGGCCTTCGACGTCAATACCGTCTTGACCTGCGCGGCCTTCATCGCCGCCAGCACGTTGACCGGGCCAGCAGAGAAATTCAGCATGGCTGGTACGCGTCCGATCGTCTGCAGTGCCATGAAGACTACGGCGACGCCGGCCGAGTTCGGCAGCAGCACGCCGACGTTCTCGCCGATCACTGTGCCGTTCTCCAGTTTGCGGCCCAGCACCTGGGCGCCGGCGATCAGCTTGCGGTACGTCAGTTTGGTCCCGAGCGCGTCCTCGATCACGGGCTTGCCGGTGTCGCGATCGCGATAGACGTGAGCAAGAGCTTGGAACAGGGTTTGGTCCAGCATCGCGGTCTTGACCATGGCGTCGATCATCACATCCTGCAGGGCTGCGCCGGCGGCATTGCGGCGTGTCTTGCCTTTTAGCGTCTCGTCGATGGGCAGCTTCACCGGCGGCAGGATCGAGATCGTCACCTTCGGAAACCAAACGCGCTTGATCTCGCCGTTCTTCAGGTAACTCAAGTGCGAGCGCTGTGCGCCTTCGATGCGAACGGGAACAACGACCGCATCGGCCTTGTCGGCGATCATCGCGGCACCGTCATAGACCTTCATGAGCGAACCCGAAACCGTAATACGTCCTTCCGGAAAGATCACGACCGGCTCGCCCGCTGCCACCAGCTTGATCAACTCGCGTGCGGCGAGCGGCTTGGTCGGGTCCATGGTGTGGTGCCGTATCATTTTGAGGAACGGCTTGGCCCACCACGCCTTGGAAATGCCGGTGTCGACGGCGAAGCTCGCGTCGATCGGCAGCGTTGCATGCAGCAGTGGGCCGTCAATCAGGCTGACATGGTTGGGGGCAATCAGCATGCGGGTACCGAGGGGTGGCAGGTTCTCCAATCCTCGAACCTCGGTGCGGAACAGGGCGCTGAACAACAGCGCACCGAAATCGCGCACGCCTTCCTTGCCCCATTTGCTGAGCACGAACCAGACCGCCCCGAAGCTCGCGACCGCCAGGCCGAAGAAGATCCAGGAAATAGCAAGGCCAGCGCCTTGCAATAGCGCGATGAAGAGTGAGCCGACCACCATGAAGGCGGCCTGCAACACGTTGCCGGCGGCAATGACGCGGGCGCGCTCGGATGGCGCAGACCAAGCCTGAACGGCGGCGAAGGATGGAACCACGAACAAGCCGCCGCCGAAGGCGAAGACAGCGAAATCGGCGAGCATTCGCAATCCCGCGAATGAAGTTGCGACCTCCATCGGCGAAACATCGACCCCTCGAATGGTCTGGCTGATGGCCCAAGCGAGATCGAGACCGACCAGGCCCATGATGATGGCGCCAATCGGCACCAACGCCAGATTGGGGCGCACGTGGCTGAGATGGGCCGCAAACAGCGAGCCAACGGCAATACCGATCGCGAAGATCGCGAGGCAAAGGGTCACGACGCCCTCGGTACCGCCAATGACGTCCTTGACCAACGCGGGGAGGAGAGAAAGCACAACCGCGCCCACCAGCCAGAACCACGATACGATCACCATGCCGTCCCAAAGACGCGGTTCGGCGTAAAGGGACTTCAGCAAGCCGACCGTCGACGTCCACGGATTGGACGTGATGGCGAGGTCCGGCGCGGACGGCGCAGTCGCGGGAATGCGCGCGGCAAATGCCCATGAAAATAGCGACAGCACGACCACCGCGGAGGATACCCAGCCCATGTGGGTGGAACCGGAGACAAACAGGCCGCCGGCGATGGTGCCTATCAGAATGGCCATGAAGGTTGCGCCTTCGACCAGCGCATTGCCGGTCGCGAGTTCGGCAACCGAGAGCTGGTCGGGAAGCATCGCGTATTTTACCGGACCAAACAGGGCGGCAATGATGCCGAACAAGGCGAGCGCCACAAACAACAGGGGGACCGAATGCAGGAAGAAGCCGCCGGCCGCGAAGCTCGCGGCAAAAATCTCGGCGAACTTCAGGCGCCTTGCGACCACCGACTTGACGTACCTGTCCGCAAGTTCGCCGCCGAGGCCCGACAGAATGAAGAACGGAAAGATGAAGACCGCACCGGCGACGGTCACCAGCGAGTCGCCGCCTCCCGCGACCACGCCATATAGCAAGATGATGACCAGCGCGTTCTTCAGGACATTATCGTTGAGCGCCGAGCAGAACTGGGCCCAGAACAGCGGAGCGAAGCGACGTGACGACATCAACTGCTTGATCATGATCGGTCCTGTTTTTTAACCGGGCAACTTTGAATTGTCCCTGCATCCGGTTGCAAGGCAGGATGCGGGCGATGCCCAATGAGAAGTTAACACTGCGAGAAGTTGACCTCGGTTCTGGCTTCTTCCATTCTGTTAATCATGCGGTTGGCTTCGTTCAGATCGCGCAACCGAGCGAGCAATCGGCGCATGCTCGCTCTCCCTTACGTCAAATCGCTCAGGAAGCGAAACGACAGCAAGTGCCAGGGCCGACGCGAACGGGACGAGCTTGGCATTCCAGCATTGGCGCGTGACCAGGCGCGCTTTGTCTTCACGCGCTTCAAGCGAGGCGCAGACCCTCGCTCGGGAAGAACGCCAGCGACATCGCACGCGGTGGCGATGCGCTCGATCGGCGCCATCAGAAACTGGACAATAATCCGGCCACAACCTTTTATGAGGGCGGCAGCATCGTCGGCAAAGGTGATGACCATTTCAGAAACGAGGGTTTGCATTTTGATAGCCTCCAAGCTATTTGAACAATGTTCAAAATGGATATAGCTAAAATGAACAATGTTCAAGAAGAATCTTTGCGTGAGCAAAAAAAAGGTAAACGGCGCCTGCTGATGCTCGAGATTGCGCGCGGCATAATCGCGGCTAAGGGATTGAGAGCATTGAAGGTTCGCGACGTCGCGGAAGCCGCCGACTGCTCCATTGGCAGCGTCTATAATGAGTTCGGCGACTTCGACGGCCTGATCCTGACCGTGAACCGTGAGACGGTGCAGGCGCTGGCCGCCCGGCTAGTCGCCGTGCCGACCGAGAACCCGATCCGTCAGCTGCATGGACTTGCGGCGACCTACCTGGAGTTTGCCACCGAGCACGCGAACCTCCTGAGATCACTGTTCGAACACAGGATGGAAGACGATCGTCCGTTCCCCGAGGACATCCTGCTCATGGTCATGCGGGCTTTCGCGCTCATGCATGAGCCGCTGGTTCGGCTGACGCCTGATCGGGATCCGAAGGAAATTGCGCTGCTGGCCCGAATGATGTTCTCCGCAGTGCACGGGATCATTTCGCTGGGTTTGGAAGAGCGCATGGTCGCGGTGCCGCCGGAAAATCTGCGTCAACAGCTTGCCCAGTTCGTCGACACCCATTTGGCCGGCCTGGGCGTCCTACCTCTTCACGAGAGGGCGCCTCACAAATACTGATGGGCCGCTGCTCACGCCTTCCCACAGCGATCGTGCGCGATCGAGACGCACGCCGGCCATGCGGCCGATAGCTTCGTTATAAAAACATCACACTCCAATTTGTCGCTCGGCCGCGATCGCGTCCCTGTGAATGATTCCGATTCTGTCACGCAATTAGAACATCTGCGTCATCGTCGCAGCATAAGAACCCGCCTGTTGCCGTGACCTTCAAAAATCCAACAGGAGAAAGCTATGCATAAAATAGCGCTTACGCGCAGGTTTGGCCTGGTCGGTGTTTCCCTGGCGGCCCTTGCGCTTTCGCAAGGTGTTCGCGCAGAGGACGGACAAAACACCGGCGATCCCATCAAGACCGCGTCGCCGATCAAGCATGTCATCATCATCGTCGGCGAAAATCGCAGCTTTGACCACCTGTTCGCCACCTACAGGCCGAAGTCGGACGACGAGCGGGTGTTGAACCTGCTGTCCGAACACATCGTCAAGGCTGACGGCTCGCCTGACGAAAATTTCGACCAGGCGCATCAGTTTCAGATCGCGTCAGCGCCGAATGGCGGAAAATTCTTCATCAGCGTCGGATCCGCCAACAAGTCGTTGTATTCAATGCTGCCCGCGCCCGACCTCGCCGGCGTACAGAACCCGCCGGCTGCGGCGATTCTCAACCTGCCGGGCGGCGATCCAGGATTGCCCGCTGCCGACCAGTTCCTGTTCGGAACCGGCGGCACCGGTCTGCCAAACAGTGTAGGCCCGGATATCCGCATCACCAACGTCAATACCCTGGCGCCCGGGCCATTCCAGCTGACCGGCGCGACCATGCCCTATGACGCGTATACTGGCGACACCATCCACCAGTTCTTCCAGATGTACCAGCAGATGGATTGCGCGATCGACCAGGAACACGTCACGCGGCGCAATCCGACCGGCTGCCTGCACGATCTGCAATCGGCCATCACCACGACCTACTCGACGCCGCCGGGCGGCACGCCGCACGATACCGGCCAGACGATGGCGTTTTTCAATATGCAGAACAAGGATGTGCCCTATCTGAAATCCCTCGCCGACCAATACACCATGAGCGACAATTATCATCAGCCGGTGATGGGCGGGACCGGGCCCGACAGCGTGCCGCTGGGCTTTGCCGATCAGGTGTTTTTCGGCGACGGTCACGGCAACGCCGCGACGCCGCCCTCAAACAGCATCTACAATCCCGATCCACAGCCCAATACGCTCAACCAGTACACTTCGCGGAAGCAGTGGTTCAATTGCTCCGATGCGACGCAGCCAGGGATCAAGCCAATCCAAGACTACCTTGGCAAGTTGCCTTATACGGTCCAGACCAAGTGCGATCCGGGTCACTATTACAACGCGGTGAACATCAACCCGGCCTGGACGCCGCAAGGCACGCCAAGCGGAGCCGGTGCCGTTCCGCCGGTCACTATGACCAGCATCGGCGATCTCTTGAGCGCGAAGAACATTTCGTGGAAATATTATGGCGGCGGTTACAACGTTTCCGGGACCGGCGCGCCGCTCGATGGACTCTATTGCAACATCTGCAACCCGTTTGAATATCAGCTGAACTATCCGGCGATGCGCGCCGACCATATGCGTGACGTCACCGATCTGTTCACCGATCTCAAGAACGGCAATTTGCCGGCGGTATCCTACGTCAAACCTGACGGCACCATGGACGGCCATCCGGCATCATCGAAGTTCAATCTGTTCGAAGCCTTCGCCAAGAACATCATCGACCTTGCCCAAGGCAACAAGGAGCTTTGGGAAAGCACGGCGATCTTCGTCACGGTGGACGAGGGTGGCGGATATTATGACTCCGGCTTCATCCAGCCGGTCGACTTCTTCGGCACCGGGCCGCGCATTCCGATGATCGCGGTGTCCCCGTTCTCAGGGGGCGGCCACATCACCCACGTCTATGGCGAACATTCGTCCTTTGTGAAGTTCGTCGAACGTAACTGGTATCTCGGCAAGCTCAGCCAGCGCAGCCGCGATAATCTGCCCAATCCGCACGCCGACGATGACAATCCTTATATTCCCGTCAACATGCCGGCGATCGGAGACCTGTTCGATATGTTCGATTTCGACCGAGGTCACGATCATGATCAGGGTCACGACCGGGACGGCGGCGACCGGGATTCCCGGTAGTCGATCGAGGAGAATAGTCCAAACGAGATTGGGGCCGGCAGTTTGCTGCCGGCCCCGAATTATCGAGGGTCCCATCGGAGACCCATCTTAGGATGACATTCGCGGTAACATAAATAGGTGAGAGGCCGGCTAAGCGGCTGCGGCCTCAGCCAGGCCGCGCGCACGACGCAACCATCGGGCGAGCCCGCTGAAGCCGCGCACAACAGGCTCGTCTGCCTGTAATCCCGCTTGTCGAAATCAGAAATTTGGGAAATGGTCCTCGTCTGATCACCACGGTCGGTATCATCATGACGAACGCAGCCGGTCGCATGCATTTCGACAGCCTCAAGGCTCGAATGTCCCGCTTGCTGTCTGGGGATTTCCCAGCTGATGATATCACGAAACTCTACGCGGGTTTGAGGGCAGCCTCGTATGGTTGCATGAGTTTTCGGGAGATCGCGGACTTCGCGGCTCATCCGGATTTGCGTGAAAAAGGGCCCGTCACCCAAGTGGTGCGCGATTTGATCACGACGTTTACGCCACTGTTGGATCGAGCGCTTGGCAGTCAAAACCCCCCGATCGAGAAGCTACTTGATCGGGTCGTATCTAATTTTCGCATGGCGACCGACGAACAATTGTTCCGCATTTGCGGACTAAGCCGATCCGCGACGAAGAAGATCGTCGACGTTGGCCTCGCGAAGATGCGAAAGGGCGAGGGTGAGCTGCTCACATCCGTGGAAGGCACCGTTCTATCCGGGCTAGGCGATCGGCTGATCTGGAATCCAGTCTTTCGGGGAGACGAGATTTTCGCTGACTTCAGAACGGTGATGTTAAAAAACAAGATTCTTGAACAACGTGACGCATCGAAGCTGGACGCGGCAAGAGACCTCATTTTGCTCCATGCTATTGTTACAATGCATGGCACCGCATACGTCCTTGAGAATGGAATGCGTGGCGAACTGCAAGCCGGAATCGAAAATAAGACGGGCCACCTGGAAGTAACTGCTGCTATCTCGTTCAAAGACTTCTCCAACCCGGTTAACATGAACCCATGCGTCGTCTGGACTGGTCTTGACTCGCAGCTTCATTGCGAGCCCGCGCTCGCGGCGAGATTGGGTCGCTGGAATTTTCCAGTCGAAATTCGGGGAGGTCGACTGGAGGCCATTGCCGAGCTTCCGCCGGAGCAGCCTGACGATACGGACACGATGGTCTTCAAGTTGGGATAGCTCTCCCAAGGAAGCCCCCCGGAAATCGCGGCGCTTCGAATTTAGGTGTCGATTGTCATTTCGGGGAAGTCGGCTTTTTGAGCAAAGCGGACTGACCGATTGGGACGTCTCGATCTTGGCCGTATTCCAAATGCAATGAAGGGCAGGTGGGCCGTGGGTGCGGCCCCGCCCCCAAGGCTTCGTTCAGGCGGCGGTATCACGCTTGGCAAGCTCAAGCCGGCCTTGCCACGTCTCGTCCGGTGCGTTGGGGTCGATGCGGACGTCCGAGCCGACCTGTTCCCAGGCGGCGAGGTCGCGGAGCAGTTGCTCGGCGTGCGCCCGCACGGCGACAATCGAGTCGGTACCTACCTGCAGGCGCAGCGGCGGGTTGTCCGCCTGCAATGCCAGATCGAGCGCGCGCGCCGCCTTGGCCGGATCGCCGTCCTGTTTGCCGTTATGTTCGTGAACGAGCGCCCGCACAGTGCCGACGATGTCCTGGTAGGCATCCATCACCGGCATATATTTGATCGCGTTGCTCGCCGCGAAATTCGTACGCAGCGCGCCAGGCTCGACAATGATGACCTTGATGCCGAACGGCGCGACCTCCAGCGCCAGGGCTTCGGACAGGCCTTCGAGCGCGAATTTCGAGGCGGAGTAGGCGGAGGCGCCTGCGAACGACATTTGCCCGCCCATGCTCGACACGTTGACGATGGCGCCGCTCTTCTGGGCGCGCAGATACGGCAGCGCCGCCTTGGTGACCGACAGCGCGCCGAAGAAATTGGTGTCCATCTGCGCGCGGAATTCAGCTTCCGGCGTCTCCTCGACCGCGCCGATGATGCCATAACCGGCATTGTTGATGAGCACGTCGATGCGCCCGAACCGGGCGATAGCGGCCTTGACCGCCGTCGCGGCGTCGTCCGCAACGGTGACGTCGAGCTTTTGCGCAAGGACACGTTCCGGCGCCAAAGCCGTGAGCGCGGCGAGTTTGCCGACCGAACGCGCGGTGGCAACGACGTTATAGCCGCGGCCGATGGCATAACGGGCGATCGCCAGGCCGTAACCAGACGAGGCGCCGGTGATGAACCAGGTGGCAGTATCAGTAAGCATGGAAGTCTCCAGTCATTTGTTCGCCGCTCAACGGCCTGCGCGCAATATGCGGTAGGTGCCTCACAACGATAATATGGTTTTGTTCGCATGCATTATGCGATATGGTGCATGAATGGACCGCGACCTCCTCAGCCATCTTCCCGTCGTCATCAGCGTCGCACGCCATCATGGTTTCGCGCCGGCTGCGGCCGCACTCGGCATGAGTCCATCCGCCGTGAGCCACGCCGTGCGAACGGTCGAAGATCGTCTCGGCGAACCCTTGTTCGCGCGCACCACACGCAGTGTCGCTCTGACGGAAGCCGGTACGCGCCTTGTCGCCAGCGTCGAACCGGCGCTGGCCGACATCGACAAGGCGGTCGAAGGTCTTGCCGCGCAGCGCGGCGAGGTGACGGGCCTCTTACGAATCAATACGGTGCGCGTCGCGCTCCACATGGCGCTGACGCCGATCCTGTCAAAGCTCGCCTGGCAGCACCCAAAACTCACCGTCGAGGTCTATTCCGACGATGCCCTGATCGATATCGTCGAGCGAGGTTTTGACGCCGGCATCCGGCTCGGCGAATCGTTGCAGCGGGACATGATCGCGATGCGGCTGACCCGGCCGTTCAAAATTATTCTTGTCGCTTCGCGCGAATACCTCGAGGCCAAGGGCACGCCGAAAACGATCGCCGATCTGCATCGGCACAATTGCATCGGATTGCGTTTGGTCGGCTCGGGCGGGATTTTCGACTGGGAGCTGATGGACGGAAAAAAGATCACGACGGTGAAGACCTCGGGAACGGCGCTGGTGACGGATTCAACCCACGCGCTCGAGCTTGCGCTGGCGGGCGTGGGCATCGCCTATGCCGTTGAACCATTGGCGCGCCGCCACATCCGCGAGGGCCACCTCAAATGGTTGCTGCCGCAATGCGCCGTCGAGTACGATGGATTGTACCTCTATTACCCGCGGCGCGCCTCGCTGGCGCCGAAGCTGCGCGTCTTCATCGAGGCTGCGAAGGCGGTACTCAGGCCGTAAACGATCTCTCAGAGGCGCGAACCAGATAGGAGGTCGTCGGGTTGCTCTCGTCGGGGTGCACTGGCAGACGTCGCACCGTCGGCGAGCAGCACGAACTGAAAGACGGCGCCCTCGGGCTTGTTCGGGGCGACCCACAACCGGCCATCATGGGCCTCGATGATCGAACGGCAGATCGACAGACCCATCCCCATGCCGCCCGATTTTGTCGTGAACAGCGGATTGAATATCAGCTCGAGCTCTTGCGAGCCGACTCCAGTTCCGGTGTCCGCCACCGATACGATGACGCCGCCGCCGTCGTCGTGGACGTCGGACCTCAAGGACAGGACCCGCGCCCCATCCTTGGCCGCCATCGAATCGATCGCGTTCGCGATCAAGTTCAGAAGCACTTGCTGCAATTGGATTCGATCGCCTCTCACCTGCGGCAAGTGTGCATTCGGCTCGGTTTGGACCTGTATCCGGTGCCGCTGCAGCTCGCCGCGCGTCAAGGCGAGGGCTTCGCCGATGAGGTCGTTGATATCCAGCGAAGTCGTGTTCCAGTCGTCCTTCTTGAAGATCGCCCGAATGCTTCCAATCACCGCCGCCGCGCGATGGCCGTCGGCGACGATCTGCTTGAATGCCGCCCTCGCTTCATCGAGATCAGGCGTTGAGCGATCAAGCCAGTTCAAGCCCGCATCGGCATTGGTTATCATCCCGGACAACGGCTGCTTGACCTCGTGAGCAATCGTTGCCGAAACTGCGTCCCCGGTCATCAGCCGCGCCTCGCGCTCGCGGCGTTGGGCAAGGACCGCGCGGAGCAGCTGCGCGTAGAGAATCGTGATCTCGTACAGCAGGACAAACAGCAGGAGACTGCTGGACAGCAGTCCGAAGAACCGGCCGGCATACCAGCCAAAGCTGAAGCGGGCCGGAATGGGAAACGCGATCAGACAGATCTCTATCACGTACGCGCACATCACCACCATCAGCCACAGATCGAGCACCGAGCGCCGCCGAATCCACAGCAAAATGACTGCAAGGACACACAACAGGGCCAGACAGCTCGCAATATATTGCCAGAGGGTAGAGAAATGGAGCGGATCGAGATTGATGCGGGGCAATAGCGCATCGCCGGCCGTAACAATATATGCCACGGCACACACGACGGCCGCGGTCATGGCAACACTCAAAAGGATGGCCGCCGCCGCGGAGCCCCGCCACAACCGCTTGACCGGATCGGCATCCCTCAGCAGCGCGTAGGCGATGACGAATATGGCAAAGCCGGCGTGCCACAGAGTATAGAGCCAGCTTGTGCTCTGCAGCCCGGCGCCAAGCAAGCCACCTGGCGCGAACACGCCCGGAAAAGTCAGCATCCAGGGTATGACGATGAGCGCCGTGTAGAGATATCCGCTCGCGATCGCGAGCAGCGCACGCGAACGCAAGATGGAGAACTGGGCGAACAGCAGGGCAGCGGTGATCGAATCGGTCACGAACATCGCCGTGGCATAAGCCGGGACGAAGGGGTCGATCCGCCCGAGCTGGATGGTCGAGAGCGGCCCCTCCGTGATGGTAAAGGCGAACACCAAGGCGAGCACGACGGCAACGGCAAGCCGTCGCTGCGCCCGGCTCGGCGACAGGCTCGAAAGGATAAAATGCTGTTCCTCTGGGACGATTGCGGCCGTCTTCAGCATCGGAGCGACCCTTCGCAGCGGCTGGAACGCGCGGCACGAAGTTCATCGGGCTTCGCCACTCGCCTCCCATTCTGCGTCGGTTCACAGCCCTTTCGGCCCATTGGGCCGGCTGACGACGAGCCAGGAAGTGTCGCGGCCTCTGCAAAGGCCGGACTGGCAAGGTTTCCTGCGGCGGCGCATGTGATCGCGCCAGTGATCGACCTCAGAACAGTTTTTCGCTCCATCGTTCCGGCTCTCCCCGGTCCGATCGGACACCCAGCGAGACCTCAGTGTATCTCGTTTGCACGTGGAGATCGATGTCTGGTTAGGGGTCAAAAAGCGGACTTCTCGGAACTGTCCGCTTCTGGCGGCGCAAGACGGGCTTTGCTAAAGCGGCGTCCTTCTGCCTCCAACTTGAACCACGGGATGACGCCCGTTAGGCTCGGCCCAACAATTTTTCGGGGGGAAGCAAATGAGGCAGATCAGAATCGGCGACATCACCATCGACGCGGTGATCGAACGCGACGGGCCGTGGCGGCGGCCGCAGGATTTTTTCCCGGCCTATGACGAGGCCACCTTCAAGCGCCATCTGCCGACGATGGAGCCGGAGGTGTTTGATGCGGCGCTGGGCATGATGGTCATCACCTACCAGACGTTCGTGGTCCGGACGCCGCGCACCACCATCCTGGTGGACACCTGCACCGGCGAGGACAAGGGTCATCCGCCGCCGTTCGATTTTCCCGGCAAGGAGCGCTGGCGCAACGAGTTGTTTGCGCTCGGCATCGGCTATGACAAGGTGGACTACGTGTTCTGCACGCATCTCCATATCGACCATACCGGCTGGAACACGACATTGCGCGATGGCCGTTGGGTGCCGACCTTCCCGAACGCGAAATACATCTTTCACAAAAAGGAATATGCGGTTTGGGAGGCGGAGCACGCCAAGGGCAACGATCCGCCCGGCACGGTGTTCCGCGACAATTGCCTGCCCATTGTGGAAGCCGGTCAGGCGCTCCTGGTCGATGACGATTACGCGCTCGACGATACCATCACCCTGACGCCGACGCCGGGGCATTCGCCCTGTCATTGCTGCGTCAACATTTTTTCGCGCGGGCAGCGCGCGGTGGTGACCGGCGACATGATGCACCACGTGATCCAGTGCCGCGAGCCCGACTGGTCGCCGCGGGTCGACTGGGATGGCAAGCAGGCGGCCACCTCGCGCCGAAGGTTTTTATCCGCTGTCGCGGACACCGATACGCTGCTGCTGCCGATCCATTTTCCGACGCCGACGGCGGGTCTGGTCACCGCGGACGGCCACCGGTTCCACTACCGGTTCAAAAGCGATTGAGCCGCCGTTGACGGAGGCCTCTCCCTCTCCCCGCTCTTCGCGGGGAGAGGGTTGGGGTGAGTGGTCGCTCGCTTACGCGCCCTTTTCGCACTTCTTCATGAAGCTCGTCTTTGCGGCGCCGGCAAGCGCCTTGCCGTCCGAACCGACGGCCTTCGTCGCGCAGTCGTCGGCCATGCACTTTTTCATGAATGAGGTTTTCGCCGCTCCGGCGAGGGGCTTGCCGTCCTTGCCGACGGCCTTGCTGTCGCAAGTTTCCTGCGCGAGGGCGGAGCCGATCGCGAACGCGCTGACCATTGCAGCCAATAAAATCCGCTTCATCATGGGTTTCTCCCTAAGCCAAGACATTAAGCCAAGACATCGTCCGGATTGGACCTTGGAATCCCGGCGCGATCAAGCTCCCAAACCGAACTTCGTTGACAAAATGCCTGCCGTCATTGGTCCGCTTTTTGCGTCCGGCTGCGTTCAAAGGCCGGAAGGCGAACAGTCGATCGCCACTTCGATCCCCCTTTGCCAGCGCTCGATCCCGTCCTATGCTCTATCGCCGGATGGTGATAACGGCAGCAACGGGAGCGAAACGATGGCCCAGGCGGAAGCGTTGCAAAGCGCGCTGACCTCGATCGACGTCAGCGATCCGAAGCTTTATCAGGAAGACTCCTGGCGGCCGCTGTTTGCGAAGTTGCGCGGCGATGATCCCGTCCATTACTGCAAGGCCTCGCAATTCGGGCCCTATTGGTCCGTAACACGTTACGACGATATCTTTGCGGTGGAGCTTGACCATGAGAACTACTCGTCGAGTTCGGAACTCGGCGGTATTCAAGTGGCCGATCAGCTGAAGGGGCGGGAGATTGCGAGTTTCATCCGAATGGACCCGCCTGGGCACACCGCGCACCGCCGCACCGTTGCCCCGATCGTGGCGCCGTCCAACCTCGCCAACTTCGAGCCGGTGATCCGCAAGCGTACCGCCGACGTGCTCGACGCGCTGCCGCGCGACGAGACGTTCGACTGGGTCGCGCGCGTTTCGGTCGACCTGACCAACATGATGCTGGCGACGCTGTTCGATTTCCCCTGGACGGACCGGGAGAGGCTAAGTTGGTGGTCCGACGTTGCGATCGCCAATGTCAATTCGCCGGATGCCGTGGTGCATTCGGAAGATGAGCGGTTCGCCGAACTGACCATAATGGGAGAATATTTCCGCAAGCTGTGGGACGCACGCGCAAGCGCGCCGCCTGCCTTCGATCTGGTTTCGATGCTCGCCCATGCCGACGCGACCCGCAATATGGCGCCGCGCGAATTTATCGGCACGCTTGCGCTTCTGATCGTCGGCGGCAATGATACCACACGCAATTCAATGAGCGGCGGGTTGATGGCGCTCATGGAAAACCCGGAACAATTCGAACTGGTCCGCAGTCGGCCTGAGTTGATCCCGAACCTCGTTGCTGAAATCATCCGCTATCAGACGCCGGTGCTGCATATGCGCCGCACCGCGCGCAACGACGTCGAGCTCGCCGGCCGCAAGATCGCCAAAGGTGACAAAGTGGTGATGTGGTACATCTCCGGAAATCGCGACGAAGAAAAGATCGAGCGTGCCGATGAATTCATCGTTGATCGCTCAAAGCCGCGGCAGCATCTGTCGTTTGGCGCCGGGATCCATCGCTGTGTCGGCGATCGACTCGCAGAGCAGCAACTCCGAATCCTCTGGGAGGAGATCTTGCGGCGGGATCTGCGGTTCCAGATCATGGGCGCGCCGCAGCGGCTCTATTCGAATTTCATTCGTGGCATCCGTGCGTTGCCGGTGCGAATCATTTCTTGAAAATCGAAATGAACGAACTGGCGAGAT
>WNFM01240616.1_pt1 | contig 16599 bp, 19 predicted proteins | sample 5400271 | NCBI WGS metagenome assembly WNFM01 (sample SAMN13153352, study PRJNA577476) | soil metagenome | isolation source: 60 cm saprolite on Douglas fir-dominated hillslope | place: USA:California | collected 2013-09-17
AGAGGGAATCACTACTCGCTCTGCACCACACCTCCTAAGTCATTTGGCAGTTTCGGACCCGAATATTGGCAGCCTTGGACATGGCCGACGTCCTCGTCGGTCGATTCAATGGACGACGTTCGCCGAAGACGCGCCGGGCCAAGATTCCCAAGCGCCTCACAGGGCCGCCGCAACGATTCGAGGCGCAGGTTCTGCCGACTTACATAGCGTAACTACACATCATAGATTCCTGTGATGCAAACGTGAGATCCGCAAATACAAGATAGAGGAGCCACCGTGAAACCGTTCCCTTCCGTACTACCTTACAGCGTGGTCGCGCCTGCCGATCGGGCAAGCGCGATCGACATCGTCAACCGAGTCAACTGGCTGTTCGAGACCTGGGACGTGGACGCGATGGTCGATGCCTTCATGCCGGAGAGCGTGGTTTATCACTGGCACGGCACAATCCGCGGCCGAGATGAGATGCGGCGCTTCTTCAACGAAGTCTACCCCTACATCATTCCGGGTGTCAGTCGTCACGCCACCAATCATATCGTCGATCCGGATGAGGACGGTGTCGTCGTTCGCTACCATAACCTGCTGGTCCGCTATGCTCCACCGGAAGCCGCGCCTGTGCTCGCAGCTGGCCAAGTTATGGAGAGTCCGGACGATCTTCCCGGCATTTGGATGTACTCAGCGATGGTCGACCGGCTGCGCCGCACGAAGAACGGTTGGAAGATCTTTGAGCGCTATGTGGGCGGTAGCACCACCAACAACCGTCTGAGGCCAGCGCAAACCGATCCCGCCTACTTTGCTCCGTACATGCCGGCGGCAAGGAAGAAGTAAGTTGCGTATCCAGTGCGCAATCGCGGGGCAGGCTTTCGCGTGTCAGGGTTGGTGCTCGGCGACACCGATGTTGACGCGCGTTGGCATGCAGTACGCATTGCGAGTGATGCTTGTGAGGAGGGGACAGCATCTTGAGGCGTTGTCCATACCAGCGCCGACAACGCCTTCAGGGCGCGAGCAGACATCAGCGCCTCTTCGGTTCCTATTCGGAAACCGGCCCCGTGACTCTCAATTCCTCCAAGGTTGAGGTTAGGTGATGACAACATACCTGCAAGCGCCGGCAGAAAGCGTCCGCAATGACGATATCGAGATCTTCTACAGTCGCTCTGGCGAAGGCCCTTTGATGGTGCTGCTGCATGGCTTCCCCGACAATGAGGGAAGCTACGCGGCGCAAGTCGAAGAGCTTGCGCGCGACCATCTCGTCGTGACTCCCCGGCTCAGGGGCTTTCCGCCGAGCAGCACGCCCTCCGAAGTTGAACGTTATGCTCTGCCTCTTGTGGCCGACGACATTGCCGCGCTCGTTGAGCATCTGGGTCAGAGTCCGGCCATCGTTGTTGGGCACGACTGGGGCGGCGCGCTCGCGCAGGTCGTCGCACTGCGACATTCGAGCCTTGTTGCAGGGTTGGTTCTGCTGAATTCGCCGTTGCTCTCTACCTTCAATGCCATGGTGAACAGCAACGCCGAGCAGCAGGCGATGTCGTCCTATACGCTGCCCTATCTTCGCTACCAGCCAGATGACGACAAGAATATTCCGTTCGTCACGAGGAACATCCGCGATCCCGAATGGCGGGCTATCATTGGCACCTACCTCAATGAGAATTCAATTGAGGGGATGCTGGCCTACTACAAGGCCAACTACCCTGCGCCGCCTTACCGTCCGCAAGCACCTGCTGGCCACACCTTCACCCTACCTACTCTCCTCATTTGGGGAATGGAGGAAGAATATTTTGCGCCTGCCGCACTAGACGGTTTGGCCAAATACTATCCTGCCTCGCTGCGGCTAGTGACCGTGCCTGGCGCTGGCCACTGGGTGCATCGCGACGCCGCCGCCCGCGTCAATGGCGAGATTCGGTCGTGGCTGACCATGCTTCCGTTGCTGCGCGGTGCCGAACAAGAGATCGGACCAACCGGTTCGCCATCTCAATCAGAACAACGGACATAGCTGCGCGGGATGGCATCGTGCCTCTTCAATAAGCGTTCGAGGATTACTGCTTGACCGACCAGCACTCATTTCTCCGGGCTCGGGTCGCATTCTCAAATCCTGCCTTTACCTTGCCTGGCGCAGTGGCTTGGCCGGGCTTCAGAGAGCGTGCCGCGCTGGCTGATGGCCACGGCCTCCGGGCTGGTCATCGCAGTCGGCGAGTTCTTCGGCGGCGGGCTCGCCCCGATCATCGTCGGCCGCGTGGCGAAGGCATTCGGTATCGAGCACGTTCTGTGGCTACCCTTGGCGGCGATGGCCGCTAGGTTCTGTCTTTGCATGTTGATCCGCCGGGCGGCCGCCCCGGCGGTCGGTGAACTGAAGGAAGCCGTTTAATGAGCAAAGTCATCATCTCCTGCGCCATCACCGGCGCCATGCATACGCCGACCATGTCGGACGCCCTCCCGATCACGCCGGCGCAGATCGCCGCCGAATCGATCGCGGCGGCGCACGCCGGTGCCGCCATCATTCACCTGCATGCGCGCAAACCCGACGACGGGGAGCCGACGGGCAACCCGGACGTATTCGCGCAGTTCCTGCCGAAAATCCACACCGAGACCGACGCCGTCATCAACCTGACCACCGGCGGGAGCCCCACCATGAGTGTCGCCGACCGCCTGGCGGGCGCCCTGCGCTTCAAGCCGGAGATGTGCTCGCTCAACATGGGCTCGATGAACTTCGCGATCTTTCCCGCGGCCAAGCGGGTGAAGTCGTGGAAATACGGCTGGGAAGAAGGGTACGTGCGCAACAGCGACGATTTCATCTTCCGCAACACGTTCCGCGACATCAAGTACATCCTCGAGACCATGGGCGGCGCCGGTACCAAGTTCGAACACGAGTGCTACGACGTCGGCCATCTCTACAGTCTGGCGTACTTCCTCGACACCGGCCTAGTGAAGCCATCGTTCTTCGTACAGCTCATCTTCGGGATTCTGGGCGGTATCGGTGTCGATCTCGACAACCTGGTGTTCATGAAACGCACCGCGGACCGGCTGTTCGGCCCGCAGAGTTTCCAGTGGTCGGTGCTCGCCGCCGGCCGGCACCAGATGCCGTTCCTTACCCAGGCAGCGCTGCTTGGTGGCAACGTGCGCGTCGGCCTGGAGGACAGCCTGTTCATCGGGCGCGGTAAGATGGCGAGTTCGAACGCCGAACAGGTACTGAAGATCAAGCGCATCCTCGCCGAGATGGGACACGAAGCAGCCACCCCGGGCGAAGCGCGTGAGATGCTGGCGCTGAAGGGAAAGGGAAATGTATCTTTATGAATGTCAGGAAGACAATCCTGACATTTGGTCTTGCGACCGGGCTTCAAGCCGTTCCTCGTGCTCAGAGGAGCACGCTACCGGTTATGAATCGCCGACTTCGGCCCTGAAGGCCCTCCTCGGGGCTGTCCGGGGATCGATCGGAATCACCGTTCGGCTTCCGTCGGAATCTGCGGCCGCTTTGGTCAGGAATACGCAGACAAAATAGCTCTTGCGCGCACTCGTCATACCTCTCGACTGCACAACCATCGAAAGGTACATATCACCCTGGCGCACTACGCTTTGCTCGCCGCCCGGGCAGGTTTAGACCTAATCGTCGCTTCAGCGAACGCCGACACTGATTGCGAATTTTGGCTGCCCGGTCTGGATCTTGAATTGCCCGTGCGAGGGACAGTGCACCAACCATCTCGGCGTAGACCGATGTCGCTAACTCCTCCGCCTCAGTATTCTGATGTCCAAGCTGACGGAACAGGTCGGCCAAATGTTCCTGTAGCTGCGCAAATCCACGCGAAAACGGAGCCTTGATCTCGATGCCAAGTCTCGCGACGTCAGCAGAGAGTGTGGGAAGTGGGCAGCCCTCCGACACCGAGTCGAAATGCCGCGCCGACAAGTAATCATCAATGAAGTAAGCCAGCGCCTCCGCTGGTTCGAGGCCTTCAGTGCGCCTCCGAACCGCGCGGTCCACCGTCTCGAACATTCGTTGAATGGCTGCCGCGATCAGCTCTTCCTTCGAGGCGAAGTGCGCGTAGAAGCCGCCGTGGGTGAGGCCGGCCCTTGCCATGATTGCTGCAATGCTGATCCGCTCTGGCCCCTCCACCCTGATCGCCGCCGCCGCCGCCTGCAGCAGCAGTTCACGAGTTTTCGCTTTATGTTCGCTGTCGTAGCGCATAGTCCGACCTCTGAGTGGCGCTGCTCCCGATTGCTATCATGGGCATGCGGCCCTCCGTCGTGCCCCAGAATTCTCGATCTGCGACGGGAGTTTCGCCTCAGGCAGCCCGGACGTTAAGATATTTCCGCTATCATGCAATCGATGATTGCGTCGTGTGAGAATAAGCACAAAATAGTTTGGTTCGCATGCAGTGCGCACTGGGACACGGCCGCCCACCATAGGCGTTTGATGACCGACATCATATACCAAAGTGGCTGGCGGGAATCATTGTGCCATCGTCGAAAGTCCATGATTTCTCTACAAATCGCGATTTCCGGACCGGTGACAGAATTGCTTTACTCCACGTCCTGCGAGCAGCCCGCCTTCTTGGAACCGTGGAAATAGGATTAACGTTAGCCCCAGCGAAAACACGGCCACGACTAATAAACTAACTTGCACCCAATTCATTAATGAAACCCTCTAAAGCGTAGCTTGCTTCTAGCCGATATTTTGTACATTAGGCGCGCGTCGAACGGGCGCGACCTCAAGCAGCGCGCGCAAAACGTCTGGCTTCTTTAATGCCAGATCCTCGGGCGCAATGTCATCCGTATCCATCTGCGTAAATCTTGCTAGTCGATGCTTCTGCTCTAGACTGAAATCAATAAATTCGTCGACCGCCTACTTAATGCCGTCGCGGTCGCAGAGTATCTCTCGCAAGTTGCGTCACTGACAGAATTAAAGGTACGGGTTGGACACGAAGAAGGGTAATCCACATCCGAGGCCTTTTACTTTCCCACTTTTCGCGACAGCGCAATTTCAATCATTACTGTCAGTTTCATTTAATCGTGTCACTGACATTATTAATTGAAGGGATTGGACAGCAATTGGTGAAACTCACACTCTGGTCGAAGGGGAACTATCATGAGCCGCACAGCCCCCCACGGCCGTGGGCCGTGATCTGGTCACGTTCTTCGAACCTCTTCAGCCTTTCCCCGCCGGCACAGGATCACCAGATCATCCGCATAGGTCACGATGCGCGAGCGGAGGCGTTTCTCCAACCCACGCCGCTTCCATTCGAGCACGAACCGGCGCATATACAGATTGGCCAGCAGTGGTGAGATGGGAGAGCCCTGCGGGATGCCGCGTCCTGCTCGCCAATATCGTCATGGCGTGGAACACGGCGAAAATGCAGGCGATCTTCGATCGCTGGGCACAGCGTCGTAGCGGCGTTATACCCCCGGAATTGATGATGCGCGCCGACGCGCACCGAGGGTCTGAATATGCGAGGAATCTTCCGCTTTCCGATCGAGCTGTACCTCGAGCAATTACTGCCGTCCTGGGTCAGCCCAAAAATCTAACTTTTGGAGCCATAAATCTGCATTAGCGGTGATGGAAAAGACATGTTTTGCGAGGTACTTGAACGACCCATAGAATCAATCCCTTACAGCGGGAGCCTCACAATTCCTCGGGAAATAGAGGTGTTTCTACCGGGAGTTACTGCAGCAAAATCAAGTGCACCCCACGATCCGCTCTAAGCGACGGAGAGGCCATCGTCGACGCTGCTGAGCGGCTTTGCGCGGTCTCCCGCAAGGCCCGTTGATGCGAAGAATATTCGCTGGCGGTGTCGATTCCAATGTTCTGATTACGACGCCTCCCTCGTCCTCCTTAACTCGAAGCTTGATTAGAGTATACAAGAGAAGCGCTCTTTTGGCTGCGCGAGCCCTGCGCAGATAACGCTGACTTGGCTCGCGGGCGCAGTCATATTTTGCTTTTCAGATAACGCGCAAGTGCCCTGACGCTCGGATGATCGAAAAGATCGGTAAGATCGATAATGTTCGGATACTCTCGATTGATCTTCTCATGAATCTCAATCAGTTTCAGCGAGCTCGCACCGATTTCGAATAGATTGTCGTCAATCCCGACGCGCTTTCCGGACAGCGCCGCTTCACAAATACGCCGCAGGGTCTCCTCCAGGTCAACACCAGAAACGGGGCCCGCCGCCTCCTGCGTGCTGCGAAGGGCATTCAATGCTAAGAGTTCTTGGTCGAAGTCGCCATCGATGAACGCACGCACAAGTACGTGACGCTGGACCTTCCCGCTCGTGGTCTTTGGAATTCGGTTGACGGGAATGACCTGTGCGACTTCCAACCCGGTGTGTTCATTGATCAATCGGCGCACGGCTGCAGCGATAGGCGTAAATTCTTCTGTGCCTTTTCGATGCAGCACGAAGACACATAAATCTTCGCCCTCGGCGTCGGATTTGCCCACGCCAGCCACGACGACCTTGTTAAGATCGAGGCCCGGCGCGCGTTGGGCGATATTCTCCAGGTCATAGGGATAGTAGTTCTGCCCGTTTACGAACAAGAGTTCCTTGCTGCGCCCGGCAATGTACAGGTTTCCTTCGTGGAAAAAGCCCAGGTCGTTGGTGTCCAGCCAGCCTTCGGCATCGATTGCGTCGGCTGTGGCCTGTGGGTCGCCGAAATAGCCAGCGCTCACGCTCGGGCCGCGAATCCAAATATGACCAACCCATTCCGGTTCTAGCGCCTGGCAGTCGGCGCCACAAATGCGTATCTCGGTGGTCGGCACCGGAGTGCCGACGCACATCAGCTCCAAACTATCACGGACGTCAAGGGGATTAAGCTCGATACGCGCCCCGATACCGAGCTTATGTCGGTTAACTCGAATCCAACCGTATTCTGTGCCCGGCTTTGGGAAGGTGACAGCTAGGGCAGCTTCGGCCAACCCGTATACGCAGAACATGGCACTTCGCCTCAGGCCTGTATGCGCCAAGGAATTCATGAATTCGTTGCAAAGACCGATGGAAATCGGCTCGGCCCCGTTGTAGATGGATCGAACGCGTGTTAAGTCAGTGTTTTCTAGCTTACGTTTGCCGAGCACTTTGAGAAAATGTCGATAGCCAAAATTCGGCGAACAGGTGATCGTAACGCCCTTCTTGGCGGCAAGCATCATCCACAGCAACGGCCGGCGTACGAAAACGTCTGTCGGCATCAAGTTGACGTGCACACGATTTGCAAACTGCATGAAATAAAAGCCGATCAGGCCCATGTCGTGCGTCAGGGGCATCCAGCTTAATGAGACGTCAGAAGAATTGAATTTATCGACCGCCTGTGCGGCCTTTGCGTTGCTGACGATGTTGTGATGCGTCAGCATCACGCCCTTAGGCTCGCTTGTGGAGCCAGAGGAGAACTGAATGGAAGCAAGATCCTCAGGCCTGGCGCGGTGGATCTTGCCCGCTTTCGAGATATCGCTGATCGATCCAACCAAGAAGCTGCGCGTTCTCAACTTTGCAAACAGTTCGGCTTCACCGGATTCGTGCGCCAGCGTCTCTAGGCGTTCCAGCGATTTGTTATCTGTGTACAGGAACGCGTTGCCAATCTTGCGGGCCACACGCAAGACTTTCTGCCGATGCTCGGCGGTGATTCCGAGGGCAAGCGGCACTGGTATGATACCGCCGCATATCGCCGCCCAATAGCCATCCATGAATTGTTCGTTGTTATCGAGGTAGATGATCATCTTGTCGCCACGCTGTGCGCCATGCGCCTGAAGAAGATAGAGAATGCCGACGGCGCGCGCGTATTGCTCGCCGAAGCTCACGCGGCGCTCTGCATTCTCGCTCTCTATATACGTAACGGCTCGATCAGCGTCGCGGTTTTGTTCGAGCATCTCGAACAATGTCGTATAGTTCATCGACATTCGTCGACATTTACTTTATTGGCGACATGTTTAAAACGGATCAAGTTAGCTCCGGATGGCTTTGACAGGTTCGCTCCCCATGCGTGGATAGCAGGTTGTTAGTTATTTTCTTCATAGCATGGCGGCGGTTTTGATTCCGACGCAATCTCGTGTCTCCGGTGATGTGAGCCTGCTCTCGAGTTGGGCCGCCCTAACCGACGCAGAGGCCATCGGCCTCACTTCTCAGGCCGCCGTCTTGGGCGTTGCGGGTTTCTCGCAAACATAGTTTGACGCGGTCGTGGCCGCGCGCGGGATTCGGCCGCGGGTGTTACTGCCAAAGTAAATGCAGGGGCGCATCGAGGCGCGCCGTTTCGCTCATCGGTCATGAATGGCTCTCCTGCCAGTCGCCCTTTTCCAGCGACCGCTGTTACCGGTTCAACCGGCTCAAAGGGCTTATTGCTGCATCTTGGCCATCGTGAAGGTCTCGTCGGCTCGACCCCAGCCGCCATCCACGACCTCGTCGACGAGAACCATCGTGTAGGGACGCACGCCCTCGCCGAAATAGTGGGCGAACAGGTCCGTGGTCTTATGGATGATTTCCTCCTTTTGCGCCGCGTTCAGCGTCCCCTGGGAAACCTTGAAATTTGCGAAAGGCATTGATGACCTCCGTCGTTGATACTGTGTGTTGCAAGGCATGGCGGCTTCTCAAGAACGTCGCAGAGCGCGACGACACAAACCCATCGGAGTTCACCCCTTGATGAAAGCGAGCAGATCCGGGTTGATCGTCTCGGCGTACGTCGTGAGCATGCCGTGCGGGAAACCCGGATAGAGCTTCAAGGTGGCGTTCTTGAGAAGCTTGACCTGCAGCTCGGCGGCGCCCTTGTACGGAACGATCTGGTCGTCGTCCCCCTGCATGCACAGGGTCGGCACGTCGATGCTCTTCAAGTCTTCGGTGAGGTCCGTTTCAGAGAACGCCTTGATGCCGTCGTAGTGTGCCTTGGCTCCGCCCATCATGCCTTGACGCCACCAGTTGTCGACGACGCCATCCAGTGGCGGCGCGCCCGGTCGGTTGAACCCGTAGAAGGGTTTGGACGCGAGCTCACGATAAAACTGGGCGCGGTTGGCGGCCAGGCTTTTGCGGAAGCCGTCGAACACCTCGATCGGCAGGCCGCCCGGATTGTTCTGCGACTTGACCATGATCGGCGGCACGGCGGCCACCAGCACCAGCTTCGCGACCCTGCCTTTCGCCGCCCGTGGAATGGCCGATGTGAATGGTGTTGTGGAGGTCGAGGTGCTCGACGACCGCAGCCGCGTCGGTGGCGTAGTGATCCATGTCGTGGCCGTCCGACACCTGGCTCGAGCGTCCGTGGCCGCGCCGGTCGATCCCGACGACCCTATAGCCGTGCTGGACGAAGAACAGCATCTGCGTGTCCCAGTCGTCGGACGAGAGGGGCCAGCCGTGATGGAAGACGATGGGCTGACCGTGACCCCAATCCTTGTAGAAGATCTGGACACCATCTTTGGTCGTGACTGTGCTCATGGAATTTCCTCCTCCTCGGTCGTTGTCGGTGTTGAGAGCAAAAGCAGGCCTTGAAAGGATGCCGTTCGCGGTGGACAGGGTCACTAACGCCGCGGTGCCGAGTGCGCCAGTGAGGACGGTTCGGCGTGATACGGCATTTGGTATCGGCACATTCAGATCGGTCATTCCCAAAGTTCTCCATTCAAGTGCTACGCTACATGCGAAGGAGCATCATGAGGTGCGACAGGTGACGTCAAGGTTCCATTGCGAGCGGTCAGCCTGAACAGCCGCGCGAAAACCGTCGAAGAGTTCCTTCGGCGCCCCAGTCGGATTGGTCGCAGTCTTCAGCAGGAACGGTGTTACCGAGGAGACGAAGGCGACCTTGGCGACGCGGCTCTGCCCATGGCGCGCGACATAACGCGCGACTTCGCCGCCGCCCATCGAATGACCAATGAATGTTGCCTCCCGTAAATCGTGCGCATTGACCAATTGCGCCAAATCGTCGGCGAAGGTGTCGTAGTCGTAACCCTGGGCTGGCTGGCTCGATCGTCCGAAGCCTCGACGGTCGTGGGCGATGACGCGATAGCCTCTCTGCTGCAGGAAGAACATCTGGTCCTCCCACGCGTCGGATGAGAGCGGGTAGCCGTGGCTGAAGACGACCGACGGCCCCGAGCCCCAATCCTTGAAGTAGAGGCTGGTGCCGTCCTTCGTGGTCAGGCGGTCTGCCATGGACTTGCGGGCACCGCCAGAGCGGAGCTTTTTGCATCGGCAACGTCGGCGCCGGTAGAGGCAGGAGCGACGCTAGGGGAAGCGACCCCTTTCAAGAGGTTCAGTCGGGAAGAGCCATCAGGTGTTGAGATCGCGAGCATAGTGAACTCCGTGAAAAAAGGATGCTTGTGACGGCGGGTTCAATCGATTGCCGTCAACGGAGGAAATCGAGCGTGGCCTCGCCGAAGTCATCGGAATGCTGGAACAGGAAGGCGTGGCCGGCGTCCCCGTAGAACAGTGCTGTGGCATTCTTCATGCGCCGGACCATGGCAAAGGAATCGCCTGCGTCTACCATCACGTCATGAGCGCCATTGGCGACGAGCACGGGGATGGTGATCTCCTCCAGACGACTCCACGCCGAGCCTTCCCCGCCAGCCCATTTCATGATCGCCTGCAACTGCCGGCCCCACGCTTCTGCACTGACTTCAGCCCGTGATTTCGAGAGGCGCGGTTCGAGGCGCTTCAGCGATTCCTTACCGACGTGTTGGCTCTCTTCATCGAGACCGAAGAAAAGATACAGGAAGTGCTCTTCGGTGCTGGCCGGAGCGGTCATCGTCTGCGCTACCTTCGGATCGAGCGCAGGCGAACCCGGCACGCCGCCTGGACCGCTTCCCACAACGAGCATGCGCCGAACCAGGCCAGGATGGTTCAATGCGACCATCTGACCGACGAATCCCCCGATCGACCAGCCGAGCAGGTCGACCTCCGTCAGACCGAGCGCGGTGATAAAGTCGACCGCAGTTTCCGCCATCCCAGCAAAGGTCGTTGCGACTTCGCCGGTACTCTCGCTGACACCGGCGTTGTCGAAAAGAATCACACGCCGCTCGGAGGCGAGAATGTCCAGGAACGCGGGATCCCAGTGATCCATCGTCGCCCGGAAGCGCGTGAGGAGCACCAGCGGCGGGCTGGAGCTCGCAACACCGAAATCGCGATAGGCGTAGCTCGCCGACTTCCCTTCTATACGGCGGGTATCAACCGCGGCTGACAGAAATCCCATCGCAACTCTCCTTTGGGGCAAGTGGATTGTAAAACACAACCCACACACTTAGACCACGTTGCGGGTCCTAAGTCAATGGGTTTGAATTGCCAACCCACAGACTAGGAGGTATAAATGGGGAATGAGAACCCCGCGCATTGCCGACCCCCGAGTCTGTTCCATTGATGCCGCCTTGAAATTGATCGGCGAGAAGTGGGCGCTCCTTACACTTCGCGAGATCGCCCTTGGCCAGCATCGCTTCGACGACATCGCGTTCAACACAGGGGCCCCGCGCGACATCCTCGCTGCGCGCCTGAAGTCGCTGGAGGCAGCGGGGGTCGTGCAGCGCACGCTCTATCAAGAGCGGCCCGCTCGGCATGAGTATCACCTTGCTGAGGCGGGTGAGCAGCTCTTTGGTATTCTGCACGCGATCCGCGATTGGGGCGACCGATTCGTGCGCGACGATCCGGAGAATATCGTGAACTTCCGCCACTCTTGCGGAGCCAAGCTCCGCCTCGAGATACGTTGCGCAGCCTGCGGGGAGCTAGTCGCTCCGGGCGACGTCACTAGCGACCGCGAAGTGCATCGTTCTGATCTGGTTGGCGCTCACAGCTGATAATTGCACCCTGGCGCTTCTCTAATGACATGCCGCGCTTCCGGATCGAGGGCTAGCCTGACAAGAAACAGGGTGCGGTGAAAATGACGACCACTTCCGCCCCGGAAACATCGCTCGGCAACCCCTTTGACCAATTGGTTTGGCGGAGCCTTTCCAGCAATCATGCTTCCTTGTCGCAATCGCGACCTCTATGCAAGCGATACGACCCCAACGTGGCGCCTTTTGGGGCGCTCGAGCATCAAGGTGCGGAAGCGGTCGCGAGCCTGGCAGAACTCATTGATCCCGGTCAGGAGGTATGTCTCATCGATCAAAAGGCAGACATACCTGATCGTTTCGAACTTCTATCCAGCTCCAAGGTTTGCCAGATGCTACACGACGGGAGGAACAATTCCATTCAGACGGGCGATCCAGTCATTCGAAAGCTTCAGCGCGTAGACGTGCCTCAGATGCTGAAGCTGATCGCGCTCGCCTTCCCCGGATATTTCCGCGCCGAAACGTACAAAATGGGGGATTATTTTGGGATCTTCGAAAATGGAAATCTTGTTTCGATGGCCGGTGAACGAATGAGCGTTCCCGAGTATCGGGAGATTAGCTCAATTTGTACGCATAGCGAGCATCGAGGTAAGGGATACGCCGCTCGATTGACGCAGTTCCTCATCGATATGCATAGCTCCCACGGTATGCAGTCGTTTCTCCACATGGGCGAACAGAACGCGAGCGCAAAGGCCTTGTATGAGAAGTTGGGATTTTTAACCAGAAATATCGTGGAAGTGAATCTCGATCGACGGCTGATGTAATCCAATCTCGAGACTGCTCCTATCAACTTTGAGCGCAAGCATTTTTCGAGGATGGGGGACGCCCGCTCTCCGCCGAAATCCAACAGACTGGCATAGCGTAGTTCACAGCGGCCATCGCGAGTAAGTCGCTCGAAATCGCTGCGCATGATAACGCCCGCCTTATCCCTCGCTGTGGCCGTCGATAGTATATTTTATCGCGCGCATGCGCGTTTCGTGGCGGCAGACATGACCAACACCGGCTCACAATAGCTCGTTTATCCGCCAATTATTATGCCCGCTCCGACATGTCAGGCGAACATACCGTGTTCGATCCCGATCAGTTGCTCCTCGACGGCGATAGCGCCGGACTCTGTCGCAAGCATTTGCATCGGAGTGCGATCGCCCAAGGAGGACTGGGCTTCGCGCAGCCAGGCGGCCGCATAAGCGGGTTGTCCCGCGAAGACATATCGGGCGCGGGCCGCGACGCGCGCAACACGCGTAGCCTTATTCATTTATTTCGTACCCCTATGCAATGGTCGACGCAGCTTCTTTCTGATTGTGACCTGCGGGTCGATTTTCGGTCCAGTTGGTATTTTGGGACAATGGCCCTGTGAAAGGCCTGGTTAAGTCGAACCATTAGGTCTGTGAGCTTGCGACCCCTGTGAGCGCCTGCCGCACAGCGTATTCTCGGGGTGTCAGCTTCGCGAGAACCAAGGCCATCAATCGTCCAAGGCCATGAATCGACGTAGCACGGTCGAGGTGATTCTCTCGGTAAATGGTTCTCGAAGCCTCAATCCATTGACCCACTCAGAGGAGCCAGCGTGGAGCACCTCGCCTCGACCTTTTTTAAACGCCACCACCATGCCGCTGCCGCGTCTGGCGGCATCGAGCCGGCCGGAGGATGTGTCGCCGTAGCGCACCGAGGCAATGCCTCGAGCGAAGCTGTCACCGAGAAACAGCCGGGTACTGGGATGCCCGTGATCCGCCTCAACCGCGGATACCACGTTCATGGCCAAGATCTCCAGGCCCTCCGGAAGCGAGTTCGGTTCCTTCGGAAACGGCAGACCGTCCCGAAACTCGTATTCCAGGCCGTCGAGCTCGAAGCCAAATATATTGGCCTCATCACCGAAAGTATCGCCGTAGTAAAGATCGGCTTTCGCGAATGCCCAGTGGTCGGGGCGATAGACGATGAACCCCCCGGAACCACGGGGGACAGCGGTCCCGAATCGGGCATAGATGCCGTAGCTCGATTGCAGGCCAAAGGTCGAGCTACCTGGTCGGCCAATCCTGGGGTCCTCCCACATCCCCGTAGTGAGGTGCGTGTCCGCGGTATCGAACAACGGGTCCGCGGCGGTTGCCAATTCCTTGTAGCAAACCTGCATGTTTCCCTCATCCTCGAGTCTAATTTGCCACATGAAATTCCCGGCAAATCTCGCCACGTGGCCGCCCGTTTCCACCCATCCATCAATGGCGTCACGCATCCGCGCCGACCAATACTCGCAATGCCCGACCATGACCGTACATCGATAGCCCATCAGGATCTGCGGGTCGCGGTCGAGATCATGCTGAGTGATGTAGTCGAGCTCGAAGCCCTGCTGCTCGGCCCACACCGCAAAGTTGCGCTCATACGTTGCCCACCCGGCGCAGGCGTACAACTTAGAGAATCCCTTGGCGTACGCCCACTCATAGGAGGGATAGCGCGGGGTGTCGCCCATTCGCGGCCGCGCGTCGTGAGTGATTCGCGGCGCTCCGCTGGGAAGCCAAATGAGCCCGCGTGCAAACGGACGCTGCAACGATAGCCGCGGCGCAAAGTGAAATCCCTCGGGCGGCTTGACGGCGAGATAATTATTGCATCCGCCCCAATCGTTATAGGCTGTCCAGGTACACGTCGAAAGGATGAACAGCAAGCGCCCCTTCGTCCCCGGCCCCGCCCGCCGAACGCACACCCCATGTTCGTGTTCGACCACGCTGGCCGAGACCTGGGCTCGGATGCGAATGATATAGAACCCGCTCGGAGCGTCTTGCGGAATTCGCCAGCATTGAATGACGGGCCAGCCGCAGCCGCGGCTATAGAAATCCTCCGGGGTGGGTACGCTGTCGGCCGCCACTTGCTCGAACTTCGCGACCTGCCGCGGCTGCACGCCATCCCGAATAATGGTGATATCGACACGGCCACCGGTTGAACTCGCGTGAATCGCGACTTCCTCGCCCGGCAGGTACGAGATTTTATCGGTGTAGCAATAGGCCTCCAATTCCGTCGGGTCCGCTTTGGCGATTTGGTAGTGGATGAGGTGCACGCAATCGCGCCCTTGTCTCTGAGCTTCGAATTCGAGCCCCATCGCCGCGGTGATATCGAGTGTCTTTTCGATTTCGGAACTGCTCATCAACATTCCCCCAGGCAACAGCCCGGTTGCAACGGCGCGGCGCCCAGCATACGTCTCCCGCCAAAAAGAGTTCCATACGAACCATCAATGAAATACGTCATCAAAGAAATCGATAATTCAAACTGACGCCGAACGTGCGCGGGGCGTTCCAGACCTGCAGCACATTGATCGGAGACTGATCGAACACATCGACCAAGTAACGTCTGTCGGCGACATTCCTCACCCACAGATCCGTTTCCCAATGCTCGTCGAGGGCGGCGAGACCCACGCGCGCGTTGAAAATAGTGAAATCCGACTGCTGATCCAGCGCCGGCACCGCTCCGTTGAGCTCCAGATTGACTTTGCTGCGGTAATTCCCGTCACCCTGCGCCACGAATTCGAGCGGCAGCCCCGCGATGGGAGCGGCGTATCGGGCGACGGCACCCACGGTGAACTTGGGTGCGTTCGACAGACTTCCACCGGCATATTGGCCGTCCGTGATGAGCGTGTGAAGATAATTGGCGTTCACCTGCAATTCGAGTGCAGCAATGGGCCGATAAGCCGACTGCCATTCGAAGCCGTAGTTGCGCGCATCGCCGGCATTCGACAGCACTTGTACCGGAATGTTGGAAGATGTCTCGACGACCTGAGCTTGAAAGTTGTGCCACCAATAGTGATAAAAAGCGCCGTTGATGGTCAACGTATTGTCCAGCAACGTGGACTTCGCCCCCAACTCGGCAGCAAATAGCTTCTCCGGCGCATAGGGCGCAAGCTGCAGCGGATTGGTGCTGAAGGCAGCATTGAAGCCGCCGCTCTTGAAGCCCTTGTCCAGACTCGCGTAAAACATCACCTTGTCCAGCGGCAAATACTGAAGCGCGAGTTTTCCGGACAGATCATTCGCCCTGATCGAATCGTCGGTATGGGTGAGCGGAATGAGATTCACATAGTTCTGAACGAAGGTGCTGCCGCCCACGAAATGCTTGGTCTCGTCGGTCACGCGAGCGCCCACGACGACGCGCCAGGACGGGTTGAGTTTCCAGGTGGTCTGAGCGAAGGCAGCGTACGAGCGCGTCCTCTGTTCATATTGCTGCACTGCGGCAATGGGCGCGGGTATGCCGGTGACGAGAGGTAGGAAATCGTCCGCTTGCAGGTCTTGCGCGCCACCGATGGCATCGGCCGACACGAACAGTCCCCCGATCCACTGGAAAGGCCAGCTGTCGTCGGAAGTCAACCGCAATTCCTGTTCCGCCGCCCAAATGTGTTCATCATAGAGGACGTTTACCGTCACAGCGGGCGTGCCATCCGCGCTGATGGGTTCATACCGACGGAACCAATCGTAGCTGCTGATCGAGGTCAGCGTCACGCGCGGCATGTGCCAGTCGGCCGAAATGGAGGTGCCGTAGGTACGATTATTCTTGGTCGTCCCGAAGAATGGGTTGCTGCCGCCCACACGATCGATATTGGAATAGGGATCGTAGTGGCCCGCGATGTCGGTGCAGGAGCCATCATAAACCAGCTGACCCGCGAGCGCAGCCGTGCACGTCTGTACCGTATTCCTGGGGTTCTGGCTGTTCACGAGCTTGAACCACTGCACTTGCCCCCGATCCTGGCCGCCGTGGAAATTGACCAGCACATCCCATTCATCGGTGGGGCGCCAGCGCAACAGGCCGCGCACCGCCCAAACATCGGCGCCGCCGACATCTTGGCCGGTAAACTCGTCCGTCTGAAATCCGTCGCT
>WNFM01255996.1_pt1 | contig 16590 bp, 16 predicted proteins | sample 5400271 | NCBI WGS metagenome assembly WNFM01 (sample SAMN13153352, study PRJNA577476) | soil metagenome | isolation source: 60 cm saprolite on Douglas fir-dominated hillslope | place: USA:California | collected 2013-09-17
ACGGGATCCGGATCAAAGACGGCTCGAGTGGCAACGTCGTGGCCTGCGACAACGTCGTGTCGAACGCCGCCAGCGGCTTCGCGAACGTTGCCTGCGGCTAGCTGACGAAGGCTGCGCCTGAGTCTCACGAGGCCTCGTAAGGCGGGTCGCCTCTTGTGACGGCTCGTTTGGTCGTCGTCGCTCAGAATGAGACGGCACCTCCCAGGGTGAGAAGCGCAGGGCTGGAGGTAGACACCGTCGTTCGCCGCGGGACGCGACCACTTCAGTTCGGGCTCCTGTTCGCTGTCGTCGTCTCCTTTGGCGTCGGCATCCTCGTCCTCTTCAACGGCGCCGGTACGTTCTCGACGTGTCCGACGACTGTCGTTCGGCGAGTGGCTGTCGCGGACAGCGCGCTCCTTGCGCAGGCTCTGGGCGACGCACGTCCGGGAGACGTCATCGAGCTCGCCGATGCGGTCTATGTCGGGAACTTCGTGGCCGACCGATCCGGGACGAGCTGTGCGCCGATCACGGTCAGCGGCTCGCGACGGGCGATCCTCGACGGCGGCGGGATCGATGACGGCTACGGTCTCTACCTGAAGGCCAGCTATTGGACGCTGGCCGGCTTCACGGTCCGCGACTCGCTTGTCGGCATCGTGACCGATCGGGCGAGCTTCAACCTGCTGCGGGACCTGGAGATCTACCGGATCGGCGATGAGGCGGTCCACTTCCGGACGTTCAGCAGCCATAACACCCTGCAGGGCAGCGTCATCCACGACACCGGCCTCTACATGCCCCAATACGGCGAGGGGGTCTACGTCGGCAGCGCCTATGAGAACTGGTGCCGCTATACGGGCTGCCAGCCCGATCGCAGTGACGCCAACCGGATCGTCGGCAACACGATCGGTCCGAACACGACCGCCGAGAGCGTCGACCTCAAGGAGGGCACGACCGGCGGCGCGGTCCTCGACAACACGTTCTCGGGGGTCGGCATGAGCGCCGCCGACTCGTGGCTTGACGCCAAGGGCAACGGCTATCTCATCGCTGGCAACCGCGGCACGGCGGCACCTCTCGATGGCTTCCAGACCCACGTCAAGGTCGCCGGCTGGGGCAACGACAACACGTTCCGGGGCAACGTCGCCGACGTCGAGGCCGCGGGCTACGGGATCCGGATCAAAGACGGCTCGAGTGGCAACGTCGTGGCCTGCGACAACGTCGTGTCGAACGCCGCCAGCGGCTTCGCGAACGTTGCCTGCGGCTCGCTCGGCTAGTCAGCGCCCCGGCGGCTTACAAGCAACGCATTGGCGCCCCCGCGCAAGAAGATGACAGTCGCGAACACCGATACCACGACGACGACGATCCAGATGCTGACCCCGGCCAGGTCTCCCGCGCCCACGAAGCTGAGCAGCAGCAGCTGGACCGTGCTGAACATTCCAAGGGCGACGCCCGTCCCAAGCAAGCGATTTGCCCACGGCAACCGACGGGCGGCAGGCGCTCCGACGTCGACTCGTACCACCTCGCCGTCGCGAACCTCGACCGCCCGGGTCAGCCACTTCTGGTGGTGGACGGTTACGAGCGCCCAGATTTTCAGCAACGCGATGATGAACGTTGCGGCGATGAACGCAGGCAGGATCACGACATCGCGCCGCCGACGCAGCAAGTGCGGGATGACCTTCACGGTGCGACTCAAAAGCCACCAAAGGCCGATGATCGCCGCAATGGTCCAATGTGCGCTGAGTACGGCACCGATGAAGTAGCCGAGACCGACGAGCAGGGCGTACGGCGACAGGAGCCGATCGATCAGCATCACGGCGAGGTACGGCTTCTTCCAGATCCAGCCGTCCCAGAAAGCCCGAAGGTCCGATCGGAACGAGTTGCGGGCCCAACGAAGCCGCTGTCGGAGCGCGGTCCGCTGATCGACCGCGAACATGGAGTACACCCTCGCGGTCGACTGAAAATAGGTCTCATAGCCGGCGCGCAATACCAGCTCCGTCAGGCGCTTGTCGTCCCCGGACATGCAGACTTGGCCCAGGAAACGTTCGTTCAGGAAGTCCGCCAGGAGCGGGATGAGGACGGCCCGTCGGTAGGCCGCAGTCCGGCCTGAGAGACAGGAAACGGCGCGCCCCATCCGGGTCTGACCCGGTGCTTCATCGCTGTAGCGGACGTCGAGATAGCTGTCGGCGATCCGTTGCCAGAGGGACCGCGGCCGATAGACGTTCTGACGGGTACCGACCCCGCCGATCCCCGGATCCCGGAACGGCGCGAGGACGGCCTCACGCAGGCCGGGCTCCCAGATAGTGTCGGAATCGACGAGGATGACGATCTGGGAAGAGGCTGCCTTGAGTCCGTCGGCGAGGGCCGCCCGTTTGCCTGGCTTCTGGGTGACGATCGTCCGGACGTCCGGGAACGAGCGAGCAACCTCGATGCAGGCCGTGTCCGTGACATCGATCACCAGGATGATTTCGGTCGGCCGCTCACGCCTCCACGACTCGAGGGCGGACCTGAAGATCGTCGGGTCCTCCTGGTACACCGGGCTGATCACGGAGGTCGTGGTCTCCCATCGTCCTGGGTACGGCACATAGAGGGCGGCTGGGATCTTGCGACCCAGCCACATCAGCCAACGGAAGACGGCGAACAGCCCGAAGGGGATATAGGCGGCCGTGATCGGCAGCGTGTCGAGGAGCCCCAGGCTCGCGAGCGCCGCCATGGCGAGCAGGCCGACGAAGAGGATCGGCCAGGCGATCGCGACTGCCGTCCGCATGGTGCGCGAGCGACCGCCCTAACTGTCCGGGGGTCCGACGAGTGCAAGCAAGGGCGATCGTCGGTCCTCGCCGCCGATGCCGTTCGTCTTGGCGTGGCCGTTGCCGTTGACCTTCGCGTGGCCATTACCGTTCGTCTTGGCGTGGCCGTTGCCGTTCGCGCCCGTCGCTCTGGACGCGGGCGCGAAGACCGGCACGCCAACCGACGTCGCGCGGGCCCCGATGATGGTGTTGGTCCGGATCGTTCCGGCCAGGACGGGCATCTCGATTCCGAGCCTGGTTGCGAAGTCGAGGAATGCCGCCGTGTCCTTGGGCAGGCAAGCGCCGCCGTAGGGGGCGCCGCCGCGGATCCCGTACTCCGGGTTCCAACTCGCTTCGGCGCTCAGGGCCACGGTTTTGCTCACGAGTCGGCTGTCGATGCCGAGCCGCTCGCAGACGAGATGGAACTCGTTGAAGAACGAGATCTTCGTGGCGTTGTACAGATTGTGGGCGTACTTGATCGTCTCGGCGGTCGTCGGGTCAGTTCGCACGACCGGCGCATCGAATGGCGCGACCAGTTCCTGGAGGATCGCCCCGGCCACCTCGTCGGCCGCCCCGATCACGTGAATCCACGGCTTCGCGAAGTCATCGTTCGCACGGGCCTGACGCAGGAATTCCGGGCAGAAGGCAAGGTGAAGGTCGGCCCCGACCTGCCGACCCGACGACGCCTCGAGCAGCGGCCGGATCAGCGTGAGCGTGGTGGTGGGAGGGATCGTGCTTCGAACCACGACCGTATGGGGTTCCCTGCCGTCTGCCAGCCCGCGCCCGACTGTCTTGATCGCCGTCATCAGGTTGGAGAGGTCGATGCGGTTCTCGATCGTCGGCGTATTGACGGACAGCATCGTGATCTCTGCGGAGTTCCAGTCGTGCTGGTCCGGGTAGACCGCGTCGTAGCCTTCCGCGCCCATCCGCTCGATGACCGCGGGTATCACGTCAACAAAGCGAACGGCGTTACCGACGCCGAGCAGTCCCTTCCCGGTGGCCTGCCCGACGACTCCAGCGCCAACGATCGTGACATTGCGCAATACGAGCTGCCCTCACCACAGCGGCTGGCAGGCGCGCTTCGTGGCCGCGCGAGAGCCAGCCGTGCCTTCCCCTGGGAGTTGAGGCTGGCCAGATCCCTCCGGGCGTCGCTGATTGGGCGGCGCGCCCCCTGGCATTCCGAATGCGGTCCCGACGCACTCAGTGGACCGCCCTTGTACCAGTACCGATGTACTACGTCAACATGCGTATGGGGCGACCCCACCAGACCACACCGGACGTTACTTTCCGGCCGTCCTAACCGCCGAGCGCTGCCAGGAAGAACGCGGTCAGCCGGCGCTCGTACTCGGCCGGGTGGAGCCGTAATGCCTCGGTGTGCCCGGCATCCGGGACGATCCAGAGGTCCGCGACCTGGCCGTGCGCCGCGACCCCGGCGGCGAGCTCGAAGGCGTACCGGACGGTCAAGCGCTGATCGCGAACCCCGTGGGTGATGAAGATCGGCCGGCCGTAGAGCAGGCCGGTCGTCTCGAGCGGGCTGTGCGCTTCGAGATCGTCACCTACGAACACGCGACCGATGAAGATCCCGCCGGCCTCGAGGAATGTCGGGTAACCATTGCGGGTGAGCTCATCGCGGAGCGCCTCACCGACGTCGGCGTACGAGCTGTCCTCCCAGATCGCGGCGATCCTCGGCTCCTGGCCCATCGCGATCATGGTCGTCGCCGCGCCGAGTGAGAACCCGAGCAGCCCGATCCGCGCCTCGGGCACGCCCTTCGCTCGGAGCCAGTCCCACGCTCCGAGCACGTCCCGGTACTCCTTGTTACCGCCCGCGAACCGACCGTCCTCGACCGTCGAGTCGCCGTGGTTCCGAAGGTCGATTAGCAGGACGGCGATCCCATGGTCGTGGAGCATCCCTGCTGCAAGCTCGTTGGGAGCGTTGGCGCGACAGCCGTTGTGGCCGTGGACGAGGATGACGGTCGGCGCGTCCAGGCCGGCGGGGACGGGCACCCACCAGGCGGCGATCGTGATCCGAGGCTCGTCGCGGGCCGGGAATCTGACGTCGGTCGGCGCGGGCAGCCAGTAAGGCTGCGTATCGACGCCCTGGATCGCGAACGATGTCGGGTCGTCGCGGCCGCCCGGGCACCCCGCTGTCGCGCTCGACAGCCGGTCATAGACCACGGCGCTCACCCCGAGATAGGCAACCGCCGAGACGGCCACGAGAATCAATGCGAGCCGCACGAACAGGGTCCGCCGGCGGCGCTGGGCCTTGGGGGCCGAGCCCAGATCCGCGCCTGGGAGGATCTCATCAGCCACTGCCATGGACCTCGCTGCCCGGGTTCGTCAGTCGATCGACTGCGTGCTGCTTATTGACGCCGGAGCATCGCCCACGTTGCGTGCTCGCCGACGCGACGACGAGCCTCGGAATCCGCGGAACGCGGTCCCCGATTCGAGCCCGCGGAATCAAATCGCCGATGTGGGTTGTGAGGCTATGTGACTTGCGGACTATCCTCGCGCCGCAGATGACCCGCCAGCCCGCCTGGATTCGCATCGCGACCGATCCGATCGTGCTCCGCCGCGGGGCCCTCACCTCGATCATCGTCGGGACGATTCTCACGGTCGCCAATCACGCCGACGAGCTCGTTGGCGGAGCCATGCAGCCGTACTCCGTGGTGCCGATCGCGATCACCTATTTCGTTCCGTTCGTCGTGTCGTGCCTCACCAGCACGGTGACGATCCGGCGCCAACGCCGGCTGGGCGATGCCGGGACGGAGCTCCTCGAGCGCGAGATCCAGGCGATCAACCAGTTCCCGGGCCAGAACCCGAACCCGGTCATGCGGATCGATGAAACAGGCGTCCTGACCTACGCGAACGCGTCGGCAGCCCCCATCCTCGCGGCCTGGTCCGGCCGCGTCGGCTCACGGCTCGCGGCCGACACGATCGCGACGCTGAAGGCCGCGGCGGCCGCGACGCCAACAACCCAGATCGAGGTAGTCCACGATCGGCGGACGTTCGCGGTCCTCGCGGTGCACGTCGCGGAGCTCGGCGTCTACAACCTCTACGGCACGGACATCACCGGCGCGAAGGTCGTCGAGCGCTTCCCGGGCCAGAACCCGAATCCGGTGCTCCGGATGACCCCCGGCGGCGAGCTCTGGTACGCAAACGACGCGAGTCGACCCATCATCGGCTCGCTTGAAATCAACATTGGCGATCCCCTGCCGATTCCCCTGCTCGATCGGCTCCGGGCCAGGCTCGGCGATCCGACCGCCGCCTCTCCCGAGGTCGCCGGCGAAGGCGGGCGGACATATCGCCTCACCCCGGTCGAGATCCCCGAATTTGAGTTCGTGAACCTCTACGGCACGGACATCACGGCCGAGAAGGCGATCGACAAGTTTCCGAACCAGAACCCGAACCCCGTCCTTCGTCTGAGCCACGAGGGTCGGATGACCTACGCGAATCCGGCAAGCCTCCTGGTTCGCAAGGCCCTCGGCGCGGAGGTCGGCGACACTCTCGAGCCAGAAGTCTTCGACCGGATCAGGGCCGCCGTCGAGCAGCCCGATTCCCCAACGATCGAGGTCGAGGCCGACGGGCATGTGTTCCGGATCCTGGCCGTCTCCGTCTACGAGTTCGAGGTCATCAATCTGTACGGGACCGACGTCACGGCGGCCCGCGAGGTCGAGCAGTTGAGCGCCGCGAACGAGCGGCTCCTGCTGAGCATCCTGCCGTCGTCCATTGCAGCGCGACTGCGGGCCGGCGAGACCACGATCGCCGACCGGTTCGACGACATGACCGTCCTCTTCGCCGACGTCGTTGGCTTCACGGAGCTGTCATCGAAGCTCGAGCCCGACGACGTCGTTCGCCTCCTGAATGGCGTGTTCTCCATGTGCGACGCACTCGCCGACCGGTTCCGACTCGAGAAGATCAAGACCGTCGGCGACGCGTACATGGTGGTCGGCGGCCTCGCCGAAACGGCCCGTGCGCACTCCGAGCACGATCCGGCGATCCCCCACCAACCGGACGACGTTCCGATCGACGACCCCGAGGTCGCGAAGGCCTCGGAGTTCGTGCACCGATCGCACCCGGCCGACATCGCCGACATGGCCCTCGCGATGCTGGCGGAGCTGGCCGACTACGCCCGTCTCAAGGGCCTCGACCTCCAGATGCGGGTCGGCATGCACGTCGGGCCCGCGGTCGCCGGGGTCATCGGGCTGAAGAAGTTCATCTACGACGTCTGGGGCGACACGGTGAATACGGCGAGCCGCATGGAGTCGACCGGGGTCCCGGGTCGCATCCAGGTCACTCGGGCAACGTACGAGCGCCTGAAGGACGAGTTCGACTTCGAGGAACGGGGGGTCGTAACCGTCAAAGGCAAGGGCGAGATCGAGACCTGGTTCCTGGTCGGCCGCCGCTAGCGGACGACCGCCTGCCGGAGGACGTCGAGGACCTGGTCCTGGCCCGCGAGCACCTTGTTCTGGCCGTCGAGGATCTGGACCTGCTTCTTGGCGAGCTCGTGAAGCGCGACGAGCGTGGCGTGATCGGCCATCGCCCGCGCGTCGCTGGCCGCCTGCGCCCGGTTCGCACTGACCTGGAGCGAGATCATGATCGACAGCTGCGGCAGGTTCAGCAGCGTCAGGAGCAGCGGCCAGGGGGTCTTGTCGAACCCGACGATGTTGCCGGCGAAGAGCCAGACGACGATCCCGACCGAGATCCCGACGAAGAGGTACATCGAGCCGATCAGCTGATTGACCACGTCGGCGATCTTGTCGAGGACGCCCTCGCCCCGGACATCGCTCGACGTGACGAGCCGGGGCCGGTGCTGGTCCGGAGCCTGCATCGCGCGGGCCGCCTCGGCGTGACGCTCAACCCCTGCCATCAGTGATCCTCCGTTCGCTGTGCGACGATCCGCCCCGTGTTCACGCTGACGCTCTCGCCGCTCGAGCTCGTCCTGCGCAGTGTCGTCGTTTACGTCCTCTTCCTCGCGGCGCTGCGGCTTTCCGGCAAGCGCGAGCTCGGCCAATTCACGATCTTCGACCTGGCGCTCGTCCTGCTTGCGTCCAACGCCCTCCAGCCGGCGATCACCGGACCCGAAGCGTCACTCCCGGGCGCCGCGATCATCATCGCGACGTTGTTCACGCTGAACCGCCTGACCGCATTCGCCCGTAGGCGATCGGTCCTCGCCCGACGAATCCTCGACTATGCGCCGACGGTGGTTGCAAAGAACGGCAAGTGGATCGACGCCGCGATCGGGCGAGAGGACCTGGACATGGACGATCTCGAGGCCGCGATTCGGGAGTACGGCCTCGAGTCCGTGAGAGATGTGAAGCTCGCGACGCTCGAGCACGACGGCTCGATCAGCGTCGTTCCAGAAGCCGGTCCATTCGTGCACATGCGCCACCGGCGTCGGTACCGACGCCGGCCGAACGTATCGCAGTGAGGCCGGCGGTCTCGGGCGGGATCCTCCTGTATCGCCAGCTCGATGGGCGGCTGCAGGTCCTGCTCGCCCATCCCGGCGGGCCATTCTGGTCCGGTCGCGACACCGGGGCCTGGACGATCCCGAAGGGAATCGCCGAGGACGGTGAGGAGCTGGCAGCCGTGGCGACCAGGGAGTTCGCCGAGGAGACCGGCTACGAGCTCCCGTCGATTGCGACCGATCCGGGCCGAGCGCTCATCGAGCTCGGGAACGTGACCCTCAAGAGCGGCAAGGTCGTCCACGGCTGGGCCGTCGAGGGTGATCTGGACCCGGATCGAGCCCACTCGAACGATGCGGAGATCGAGTGGCCGCCGCGCTCCGGGCGGCGGATGCTGGTGCCCGAGGTCGATCGTGTCGCCTGGTTCGATCCGGCCGAGGCGCGACGGCGCCTCCACCCGGCTCAGGCGGTCTTTATCGACCGCCTCGAGGCCGCGCTGGGCAAAACTCGAGCGTGACCCCGCTATCGACGACGAGCGTCGTACCCTCGCCGCATGAGCTACGTCTCGGCTGCCGACTACGAGCGGATTCTCTCGATCGTCGCTGAGGCTTCGCGCGGAACGCAAGACGAGCCACTCGCCGATGACGTCCTCGAGTTGATCCGCGAGCTCGCGGATTGCGATGTCGTCTCGTACTTCGAGGGCACACCCTGGGATCGCCGCGGCCGACGCGTGTGGGTCACCAGGATCGAGGCGCCGCCAACCGAGGACGAAAAACGGATCGTCGACGAACACCGCTTCGACATCCCGTTGTATCCAGCCCCGGTGACGATGGGTCGAGCGGTTCGGATCAGCGATGCGATGTCGCAACGCCAGTATCGGGGCCTGCCGATCTACGGGCTATTCGGGCGCTCCCGGCGCATCGAATACGCCATGGACTACTGGATGGGCGGCATCGGCGAACCGGTGCGCGGACTCCGATTCGACACCGCCGGGCACGATTTCTCCGATCGCACGCGGGATGCGGTGGAGCTGCTCGGACGCCATCTGCGAACGGTCCTCGGGCGCCACGATCGCGGCCTTCGATCGGCCGGGGATCGCTTTCTGACCGCCCGCGAGGCCGAGATCGTGGCGCTCGTGGCGAGCGGGCGGACCAATGGTGAGATCGGACTGCAGCTGGCGATCTCCCCGCATACGGTCCGCAAGCACCTCGAGAATGCCTACCTGCGAATCGGCGTCCACTCGCGCGCGGAGGCCGTCGCCTGGACGTACCGGGACCGAGCTTCCTAACTGCCTTTTGGCTATCCGATCGTCAGCGTGCCGGTCATCCGTTCCTGATGGAGCGTGCAGATGAAGAGATAGGCGCCGGCGGGCAGAGCGGGGATGTCGAAGGTGAAGGTCGTGCCCTTGGTGTCGAACCTCTCGCTCTGGTAGATCCGCTCCGCGAACGTCGGGCCTGATCCCACGGTGAAGTTATGGGTCCCGCCGTTCACATCCAGGATCTCGACGTGCCAGACCTTCCCGGCCGGAGCGTCGATGTGAGTCAGGGACCAGAGATCCGTATCCGTCGACATGCGGATCACGATCCCGCTGTCGGGCGCGCCCGCGATGGGCGTCGTTCTTACGGTCGCGACCGTTGGCGCGGGCGCGATGGTGACCTCGACGGTTGGGAGGCTCGAGGTCGGGGCCGCCGCACCCGACGAGCATGCCGCAAGCAGTGCGATCACGGCCGTAAGCGAGGCTGACCGAGCTCCCCGATCGAGGCATCGATGCCGGGACATGAGGCGACGGTGGACCACGTGCCCTCCTGAGCTTGCCTGAAGTGTCCGGGACGCCACCACCCCCGGCCATACGACAGACGTCGTATGTCTACCATCGCCGCTCATGCCGATTGCGCCGCGCTCGATCTCGCGGGAGACCGCCCGCCGTTTCCTCGTCCTCCGGCACCTCCTTGCGCCGCCGCGGGCCCTGCCGGCCGAACGGGAAAGCGTCCTTCGCGTCATCGACCGGCTCGGCTCGCTCCAGTTCGATCCCCTCGAGGTCGCCGGCCGGAACCACGACCTCGTCCTGCTCGCCCGCGTCGCCGGCTACCGGCGGGAATGGACCGATCACTGGCTCTACGAGGATCGACGCCTCTACGAGACATACAACAAGGGCCTCTCGATCGTGCCGGTCGCGGAGATGCCCTGGTATCGCCTGACGTGGGACCGGAACCACGCCCACCTCAACAGCGCCGGCGAAGCCTTCGACGTCCACGCGCCACTGGTCGAGGAGCTCCTCACCAAGATCCGCGACGGCGGCGCGCTCCTGCCCCGCGCCGTCGGGCCGCGCGAGGCGATCGACTGGTACTGGCGGCCGACCAACCAGGTCCGGGCAATCCTCGAGGGGCTCGCCCAGGCCGGAATCCTCGGCATCCGCCGCCGCGAAGGCAATCTGCGTGTCTACGACCTCGTCGAGCGGCTCTTCCCGGCCGAGGTCCTCGCGACGCGCGTTGCCGAGCAGGAGCAGCGGCTCCACCGGATGCTCTCCCGATTCCGCGGCAATGGCCTGCTTGGGGCCTCCGGGAACCAGGAGCTGTGGGTCGGGACGTATCGACGCCCCGGCGAGAAAAAGGAGCTTCGCGACGAGCTCCTCCAGACAGGAGCGCTGGCGCCCGTCGACGTCGAGGGCCTGAAGGGCCAGCGGTTCGTCGTTCCCGTCGACTCGTCGGTACTTGATCAGGCCGAGCGCGAAGTGACGGCGGGCGAGTCGCCAGGCGGCGTGGAGGCGGGCGTCGCGTTCATGGCGCCGCTCGATCCGCTCGTCTGGGACCGGGACCTGCTCCGCCGGCTCTTCGACTTCGATTACCTCTGGGAGGTGTACGTCCCGGAGCCGAAGCGGCGCTGGGGCTACTACGTCCTGCCGGTCTTGTATGGCGACCGGTTCGTCGGCCGGATCGAGCCCCGGATCGACCGGAAGGCCGACGAGCTGCGGGTCGTCGGGCTCTGGTGGGAAGCGGGCTTCGACCCACTTGCCGATGACGGATTCGCGCCGGCCTTCGCGGCCGCTCTTCGAGCCCACCGCGACTTCGGCCGCGTCAACCGAATCTCGCTCCCGAGTGGGCGCCGCGATCGATCGTTCCTGGCCAGGGTCAAGGCGATCCTCGCCGGCTGACGTCGCTCGTGGGACCATTCGGCCGCAGTACCTGACGTCCACGCTCGGAGGACCTTGATCGATGGCCGAACAGCGTCACGCCCTCGTCACCTGGCACGGCGACCTCCTGACCGGGGGCGGGACGATCGATTACGTCTCGAGCGGTGTCTTCTCGCGGATGCCGGTCTCGTGGGCCGCGCGGACCGGCCCGCACAACGGCAAGACTTCCCCGGAGGAGCTCCTCGCGGCTGCCCACGGCGCATGCTTCTCGATGGCCTTCTCGGCTCGCCTCGCGAAGAACGGCACGCCGGCCACGACGCTGAACGTCAAGGCCGAGGTCACCTTTGACAACGCCAGCGGCGGCTGGAAAGTGACAGAAAGCGTGATCACGGTCGTCGGCGAGGTGCCGGGCATCGACCTGGCGACGTTCCGGACGATCGCCGAGGACGCCAAGGAGAACTGCCCGATCTCGACCGCTCTGAAGGGCAACGTAGAGCTCAAGGTCGACGCGTCGCTGGCGACCGCCTGAGTTGTTCTCTCGCTGGGGCGCCTTCGTCTATCGCCACCGTCGCCTGGTCGTCATCCTCGCGATCGTCCTCGCGGCGGGAGCGGGCGCACTTGCCGCCGATGCCTCGAAGCACCTGACGAACGGCGGCTGGCTCGACCCGACCTCTGAGTCCGCCCAGGTCGCCGACCGCCTCGAGGCCGACTTCGGCGGCGGACGGACGTCCTACATCGCGCTGTTCCGGTCCACCGACCCCGGCGCGGACGCGACCTCGGCCACCTTCCAGTCTGCGATCGCGACCGCGCTCGCGCCGGTGCTCAAACAGCCGCACGTGACCGGCGTCGTCGGCTATGCGCAGACCCACGACGCACGCTTCGTGAGCGTCAGGGGCGACGCGGCGTACGTCCTCATCCAGCTCGACATGGACGAGGACAGCTCAATCGAGGCCGTGGCCCCCGTCGAGGCCGCCCTCGCGCCGCCGACGGGTTACTCCGTCGCCCTGACTGGCTTCGGCCCGATCCAGAAGGACGCCGCCCGGATCTCCGAGCAGGACCTCCAGCGGGCCGAAACCGTCTCGCTGCCGATCGCCGCCCTCGTCCTTATCCTCGTGTTCGGATCGCTGATCGCGGCCGGGATGCCACTGCTCGTGGCCGGCCTGGCCATCCCGAGCGCGCTGGGGATCATCGACCTCGTTGCTCGGCAGACGCAGATGAGCATCTACGTCTTGAACATCGCGACGATGCTCGGGCTGGCCCTCGCGATCGACTACTCGCTGTTCATCACGAGCCGCTTCCGCGAGGAGCTCGCCCGGGGGCGGACGGTCGAGCAGGCGGTCGAGCGGGCCGTAGGCACGGCGGGCAAGGCCGTGCTGTTCTCCGGGATCGCAGTCGCGATCGGGCTGTCCGGCCTGCTCTGGTTCAAGGCGACGGCCCTCAGCTCGATCGGGCTTGGCGGAGCGATCGTCGTCATCGCCTCGGTTGGCTTCTCCCTGACGTTCCTGCCCGCTGTGCTCGGGATGCTCGGGCCGCGGGTCAACGCCCTGTCGGTCGATGGGCTCCTCCGCCGCCTCGGCCTGCGGCGCGGTGATCGCGGCGCGCGACGATCTCGCTGGGAGGCGGTGGCCCTCGCCGTCATGCGTCGGCCGTTTGCGGTCCTCATTCCCGTGCTCGCCGTCCTCTTCGTCCTCGGCTCGCCGTTCTTCCGGCTGGCCCAGGGCGTGCCGGACGCAACCGTGTATCCGGCGGGCACGCCGAGCCGAGACGCCTGGGTCGCGCTGGTGACCGAGTTCCGCAGTGGCGAGACGACCCCGATCGTCGTCCTCGTTGACCCAGTCGACAACCCGACGAGCGCTGCAGGGATCGCGGCGGTCAGGCGATACGGCGACGAGCTTGCTGCCCACGACCACATCGATCGCGTCGAAGGACCGTTCTGGATTCTCGACCCCGCAACGGGTCAATCCATGACCACCGAGCAGGTCGCGACCCTGTACGTGGCGCCCGAGGGGTCGCTCCCGCCCCCGCTTGCGGACGCGATCGCCCGCCTGAAGGAGGCGTACATCCGGGGCGGCACCGTCCAGCTTGACGCGATCAGCCCGTTAAAAGCCAGCGAGCCGGCCGGGACGACCCTGATCGGCCATCTCCGGGAGGCGCCGCTGACCGCGGGGATCGGCCGCGTGCAGTTCGGTGGCGCCGCCGCGCTCGGCGAGGATTTCCTCCAGAGCCAGAGCGATCGGATGCCCTGGGCGATCGGGACGACCCTGCTCGCCTCGGCGATCATCCTCTTCTTCCTGTTCGGGTCGCTCGCGATCCCGATCAAGGCCGTCGCGATGACGCTGCTATCGCTGACCGCGAGCTTCGGCGCCCTCGTCTGGATCTTCCAGGAGGGCAACCTCCACGACGCCCTCGGGTTCCAGCCACTCGGCTACACGATCGCGGGTAACCCGATCATCATGTTCGCGGTCCTGCTCGGGCTGTCGATGGACTACGAGGTCCTGCTCCTCTCGCGGATCCAGGAGGCGTATCGCCGGACCGGCGACAACGCCAGGGCGGTCGCCGAGGGTCTGGCCAAGACGGCCGGCGTGATCACAGGGGCGGCTCTGATCATGGTCACGGTCTTCGCGGCCTTCGCCCTCGCCGACACGATCACGATCAAGAGCATCGGCGTCGGGATGGCCCTCGCGGTGGCCCTCGACGCGACGATCGTGCGCGTCCTCCTCGTGCCGGCGACGATGCGCCTCCTCGGCGCCTGGAACTGGTGGGCGCCGGGGATCCTGGGGCGGCTGGCCGAGCGGTTCGGCTTCAGCCATGTCGAGGACGAGGACGATCTCGTCGAGCCCGCGGGAGTGCCGGCATGACCGAGGCCCCGCAGCCGCCCCAGCAGGAGAGCGGGCCCGTTCGCGTCTATGGCTGGGCCTGGGGCCCGGACGAGGACCACCGGCCGCGCCTGCCCTGGATCGGAATCTTTCTCGTCATCTTCGGGGCGCTGCTGGTCCTGGACCGGGCGCTGCCGGAATACCGCAATGCCGGGAACGTCGTGGTTCTCGCTGCCGGCCTGGCGTTTCTCGTGGTCTGGGCTCTGCGCCGGGGGACGTTCGCGCTCTACGCCGGCGCCTTCCTGACCGCGGCGGCCGTGCCCGGCCTCATTGTCGGGCTCGGCTACGTGGCGGACCCGGGCGTTGGCTCGGTCGCATACGGCGTGGCGTTCCTGTTCGTGGCTTCCGTTCGGGCGTCGCGTGGCGGCGGCTTCGGCTGGCAGGCGCTCATCGGGGTGCTGCTCGTCGCGTTGGGCACGTCGGAGCTGGCGCTGCCCGACCTTGCCTCGCTCGTCGCGCCAGCGCTCGTTGTTGGGCTCGGGATCTGGCTCCTGGTCCAGGGCCGACGCTAGCGACGGGCCATCGCCGCCGAACTCGTCGTCAGATCGCCTGCGTGCAGAACTTGCAGCGCGTCGCATCAACCGCGTTCGACTCCTTGCAGAACGGGCACGTCTTGGTCGGCGCGGGCGGGGCCTCCGTCATGAGTCGGCCGGCGATCAGATAGACGACGAACGCGATGACGGCGAACGCGATGACGACATTGATGAACGAGCCCCAGCGGATCGCGACCTCGGTCGTCGCGTCACCACCGACCGCGTCCTTCAGAACGATCTTCAGCTGGCTGAAGTCGATCCCGCCGAGGGCCAGGCCGATCGGCGGCATGATCAGGTCGTTCACGAGGGAGTTCACGACGTTGCCGAGCGCGACGCCGATGATCACGCCGACAGCGAGCGCGAACGCGTTGGTCTTGAGCAGGAATTCCCGGAAACCCGCCATGTGCCGTCCTCCTACGGGGTGCCGGTGACCACCACCGGCGTGACCGAGTTGATGGCGCGTGTCAGTCCGTCTGCGATCGCCTCGAGTTCGACGTCGGTGACGACGAACGGCGGCCCGAGCAGGACCGCGTCGCCGTTGGTCCCATCGGCGAGGCCCGTGCCCGAGTAGAGCAGGAGGCCATTGTCGCGTGCCTTCGCAAGCACCCGCTCGGCGACATGCTCTGCCCGCGGGAACGGCGCGCCCGAGTCGCGGTCCGCGACGAGTTCGAGCCCGACCATGAGCCCGCGACCCCGGATCTCGCCGACCACGGGGTGGTCGCCGAGCCGCTCGCGTAGCAGCCCCTGGAGCCGCTCGCCCTTCGCGGCGCTGGCGGCCACGAGGTCCTCGGCCTCCAGGATTCGTAGCACCTCGGCAGCGACGGACGCTCCGACGACGTGGTGCGAATACGTAAAGCCGTGCACGAAGGGGCCGGCGCCGAGGACCGCGTCACGCACCGCGCCCGAGGCCGCCACGAGCCCGAACGGCCAATAGCCCGAGGTGGCGCCCTTCGCGGCCACGAGGATGTCTGGTCGGACGCCCCAATGATCGAGCCCGAACCAGCGCCCGGTTCGGCCGAACCCGGTCATTACCTCGTCGGCGATCAGGAGGACGCCGTGGCGGCGACAGGCCTCGGCGATGGCCCGCCAGTAGCCCTCCGGTGGGACCGCCGCCCCGAGCGCCGCACCGACGATCGGCTCGGCGACGAACGCGGCGACGGTTCCGGGACCGGCCGCGACGAGGGCCTGCTCGAGCTCGTCGGCGAGCTCGTCGGCGTCTCCCAGGGCGTTCGCACCGGGCTCGCCGGCCCGGTATGGATAGGCCGCCGAGACGTGCCGAAACCGCCCGAGCCAGGCTTCGTATGGCCGGCGAAGGGAGCGCCGGCCCGAGAGATCCAGGGCCCCCAGCGTGTTGCCGTGATAGCTGCCCCACCGAGCGATCACGATCCAGCGCTCGGCTTCGCCGTGGGCGAGGTGGTAGGCCCGGGCGAGCTTGAGCGCGGTCTCCATCGCTTCGGAGCCGCCCGCGACCGGATAGATCGCGGGATCGTCGACGGGCAGGTGCAGGGCAAGGGCCGTCGCGTAGCGCTCCAACGGTTCATTGGTGAACGCGGTGCCGTGGGCGTACGAGAGGCGCCCGGCCTGCTCGGCCATGACGTTTGCAACCGACTGCCGGCCATGCCCGATCCCCACGACGATCGCACCGCCGGCCGCGTCGAGATAGGCCTTGCCATCCGCGTCCCAGATCGTGGCGCCCTCGGCTCGGACCGCCATCGCTGGGGTCCCGTCCTGGGCGCGGCGGAAGACGCGGCTGCCTGGCATCCGGCCGCGAATCATAGCCATGTGGCAGGGTCGTTTGGGCCAACCGGCCCGGGACGCACCGATCGTCGCCGGACAGGATCTGGGCTGGCATTCGCCTTGACTCATGGGAGGAACACTTACGATGCGTCGACT
>WNFM01268511.1_pt2 | contig 16588 bp, 32 predicted proteins | sample 5400271 | NCBI WGS metagenome assembly WNFM01 (sample SAMN13153352, study PRJNA577476) | soil metagenome | isolation source: 60 cm saprolite on Douglas fir-dominated hillslope | place: USA:California | collected 2013-09-17
TAGTTGAGAAACGCCCCCAGACCGCGCTCACGCATCATCTGCGCAATCTCGGGCACCCGGTGTCCGTATTTGTACCAGTCCGCCCCATGCTCGCGCCGCAGGTCCATGTGGGCATCCTGGAATGCTTCTTCCAACGGGCCCATGTACTTGCTTTGGTCTGCTCCGCCCGTGTGGGGAATGCGCTCAACCACTGCAAGCTCGTTCTCCGGGCTCCTGAAATGAAGTTGTGGAATCACCCCCGCATCCTGTAGATCGCCCGTGCCTTCCCATCTCTGTTCGGCAATTCCGCGTGGATATCGACCCACCAGCTTCACCACCTTGTCAGGACCCAGCGCAAGCGCTTTCCTTCCTGAAGCGCGCACATCGAATGGATCGCTGATCTCCTCCTGCGCCCACCCCTGCAACTTCTGTCTCATGCCCGCGTATTGCGCGTTCTTCGCCTCCTGCATCAAACGATGTCGTATGTACTGGGCCAGCCCGCCACCGGCAAATTGTTGCGGTTCGTTGCGAATGTAGTCTTTGCCGGACAACACATCCGCCATATGTTCCGTAGGATTTTTCCCTACCGCCTCGGCGCTCTTGTCAACGAGGTTGTCGAGGATCAACGCAAGCGGCCGGGTATCTCCCTGCATGCCGGTCCAGGCGGAGGATTGAAAGTTGCGCGGCTGCATCCCTGAGCGCTCGGCGAGCATCTTCATGCCCAGTTCTGCTGCACCTTTCTTTCTCACGTTCGAGCCGGGAGACATACCCAAACCACCCAACATCCAGGAATCCATCACCGCATTCCAGGTGTTGCCTTCGCGCGCATCCTCATAGGGGATCAGCTTTCCCTTCCCAGCAAGCGATCCCTGCATTGTCCGCGGAGCCTGTAGATGTCCTTGGTCGAGCCCTTCTTGCGCCCACTGCAGCTTATCGACCATCGAACCCCCGCCCCCGAGGATCGATTTCTCCAGACCCATCATCTCCTCCGGGCCCGGAAGCCGTCCATGCTTTTTCAGAAAGTAATTGACGAACGCCGTCTGCTTGAGTTCCTTACCCACCTCGGTTTGAGCAGAAAACGGAGCCCCGATCCGCAGGAACTCGTTGACATCAGCTTGCGGGGCGTACCGATGAGCAAAGTCATGGATCGGTGCGGTGTTATACCAAAGGTGACCGCCCTCACCCGCCCCGGTCTGAGCCGCATCGATGAGCGCCTTGATCGTATTAGGAGATCGAAAAGCGTGAAGCGGAGACTCGAAGCCGCGCTCGGTCTTCGGCAGCGCGATATCTTTGCGCTCAAGATACGCGCGAGGGTCCGCTCCGAAATCAGAGTAATCAAAGATCGTCTTCTGTGGAAATTGCGGAAGCCCGGTCTTGATGTCGACACCCTTCCCCTTGCCCATCGAGCGATTCAATGCCTCGCGCATGAGGTTCCCCGCTTCCTTCCTGCGCGGCTCCTCCAGGGAGTTGCCCAGCATCTCCCGGAATGCAGCCATCGATGCGGGAATGCGCGGCATCAGGACCCCCAGGGAACATAATGCAGCAACCCGTCCGGAGATTCATGCGGGACATCGGGTTCACGCTCGATCATCTGGTTCAACGCCACGCGATTTCTTGCATCCCATACCCGCACCGCATAAACCATGTCGAACTCGGCGTCTCCCGGCCGGATAAATGGCAACGCAGCGATTTCCCTCAATGTGAGCTTGCTCATGAAGGCTCATAGGTAAATTGCGAAGCCCTCCAAACGCGACGATCGTAAGTCCATGCACCTTTCTTCTTTTTGAAATGAAGTGTCCACATATTATTTACATCTTGGACAACGTCCAGGGCATAATCGGCTCCATCGGCGTCCCCGGAGTGTTCGATCGACAACGTCTGCAGCGTCACCCCGGCCACATGATCGAGGACTTGATCGAAGTTCTTGTTCTCAGGCAGGGGCATTTTCGTCTTTCACATCCTCGTCCGCGGTGAGGTAATTCTGCCAGCATTGGGGGCAATACCAAAGGCCCCCTTCGCCATAACAGGCGGGCTCCAAGCACTCGTGGCACGGGAAAGGAATCGGAATCCTCTCCCCGCGCTGATCCAGGGCAAAGCTGCCATCGCCCCGGGTCACAAATCCCATCGTGTTCGAGCCTTCGAGGAAGTGATGGGTCATCGATGCGTTACCGATAGTGCTCATCCCAAATGCTCTTGGGCTCACCCTTGGGTTCGCTACGCGTGAGCGCCTGCGTGACATCGTGAGCGCGGATAATTCTCGTGGCCTCGCGAATCCCCACGGTCTTCTTGCGGCGATCAAGGTAGCGAGTGAAAAGCTCCATGAAGAGCGGGCTTCCTGCGTCAATTCTCCGGTAGCCATTGGGAATCTTTGCAATCCTCAAGTCGGTCAGACGAAACGCACCGCCCTCCGTCTCGTGCGATTGAATCAAACGAAGATATTTCCAACGCTCTCGTTTGCGCTGTTTCATACGCCGTCGTGATGAACCACGCCATGGGGTTGTCCGCGCGTCAACACCTGCGCCACATCATAAACCCGGATGATCTCCTTTGAGCGCCACAAGGGCACCGTCTTCGCGCCGCGCCTCCAGTATTCGTCGTGCAACAGGTTCCACAGATCGTCCCTGATGACGTCATTCATGAAACGGTTTTCGCTGGGCACACGCGCAATCGGCCGAAAGGCTCCTTTGTGAAAGGCTCCTTTGTTACGCGGAGGAATGTGGTGGACCCAGTCCTGCAAGAGCGCGGTGCGCTTGCTCACATAAACCAAATCCCATCGACCCGGCCCCGATTTCATTGAAGTCCCAATTCCTGATAGGTCTTATCCATCCAGGGTTCCTTGCCGACCAATACCCGGTCCTGGCCCGGCCGCGACACCGCGTAGCGCACCTTCGATTGCGGTACAGTCTGCGCAGCCCGGGCGGCCATCTCGCGCACATCATGCGGGGCCCCGGTCGAAAACAAAAGCGCCTCATTCCCGGGCCGGTGCGACACCGCAACATCCGACCCCATCGATTGGGCAAGACGGCGAACCTCCTCCGGCCCGATCTTATTCATGAGAAGGGAATCCGCGCCACCAGGGATATTGAAGATGTTCGGGACGGCGCGTTGAATCGGCACCCCCCATTGATCGAGCTTCGAGCCCATCTCCCCGGCGTACTTGAGCGCCGCCTCGTCTTTGTCCATTCGCCCCTGAAACCGCGGCAGTTGCTGGGCGTACAGGGGGTTGGTCTCAAGTCGCCCCTGCTCATTCGTGTATGCGCCCTGACCATGCCATATCGGGAGCTTCGAATACGGACTGTGGGCGTGCCGTAGTGCGTCCTGAAAGCGCGAATCGGCCTGGGTGGGCGACATCGCCTGCTTCGCCACCGACTCCATCCCCATCACGGGGTGGGCGAACGCCCGTTGAAGGGGCCGCGCAAGCGCATTGAGGGGCCTTCGCGCGAGCACCGCGGCCGGGATGGCACCCACCCCCATGAGGATGTCAGAAAGGCTGACTTCACCCCCATCGGCCATCCCTGGTACCCCCGGAAGGGCAGAACCTCCGGAACCTTGACGCTCAAGCAGCCCGTGAAGCTGGCGCGTGAGATCGTCCTGAAGTGCTTGTTCTCTCTGGGTGACGAGCTGGTTATTCGCCTGCTTGAGCAGGCTCTTCACATCCGGGGCCCCGATCCGCCCCCCTTGAGCGTGCTTCACCCCCTCCATCGACATCGTGCGTGCTCGCCCCATCGACATTCCGTGCGAGCGCGCGATCTCCGGGTTGTGCGCCGCAGCACGAAAAAGTCGTATCTGGGACTCAGTCCACGGCATGGCACTATTTCGTCTTCAGCATAATCTGCTGGCTGGTCGCGGCGTAATTGTGGATCACGAAACCCAAACCACCACCACCTCCAGGGGGCGTGTAATGGTAACTCGCCTGGGGGGCGATCACGAAGGTCATGAGAGCCGTGCCCTCGTCCTCACTCTCATGAGCAAAATCCTTGCGCAACATCGCGCAGGTCACCCCGACGTAACGGCGCGCATCATCCGGGTTGTCGAGCAGCATCGCAAGAAGCCTCTCCAGATTGAGCGACTGCACCAGCTTGTCGGTGCCCTCGCGCTTCAGGCCGCACTCGCGCGCCACGCCGACCGCCCACATACGCGCATCGTCGGTCGTCAATCGCACCATCACCTTCACCGGCCCGGGTGAGTCCATAGGGGCACTCTAGTCTGTCGTGCTTGCACCCGCAAGGATGCAAAAAGCACGCAGATACTGCTCAAGCTCAGAGGTTCCCCACAGCTTTTGCAGCACCCCGATGTTGACCTGATGCCAGCGCGCACGCGAATGGCGGCCAGCTTGATGCCACCCGCTTCCGACCACCCCATCAATGGGACCGAAGAGCGAAAGATAGAGCGTTTCTGTGGCATCCTCAACCGCAAGCTGCGGCACAAAACCATAGGGCTTGACGATCTTGCGGATGTAATCGTTCGCCCGCAGGCGCGCGACCTCCGGCCGCCCGCTGAAAAGATCGTTGAGAGAGGAATCCATTACGGTTTCAAACCCAGGTAAGCCTTGATCTGATCGCTGTACGTGCCCGCGCCCCCCAGTAATCCCCCATCCGGGCTCTGCGCAAGCTGGGCGAGCTTCTGATATTGTACCGCCGCCATTTGATGTTGAATCACACGCTGCTGCATCGCCATCTGCTGCTGGTGAATCGCCGCCGCCATCAATGCTTGATGGGTATCATCCACCTTCACCTCGGGTTTGGGATTCGGCAGCAAAGCACACGAGACCTCAACGATGCGACGCACCCCGGAGAAATCCGCGGCGAGCGTCCCCTGATCTTCGATCATCTGCACGAGCGTATTGAAATCAAGCAGCGTTGAGTCGCCCGCGCGACGCAGCTCGATCATGACCTCCGCGCAGTCGTCAAGAAAATTCTCGGTCTGAACAAAGCGCGCTTCGGCTCCACATTTCCGCGCGGTGTCGCCTATCACGCGAAGAATCGGCGTATAGAGCGAAAACTTGTTCAGCTCCTTCCAATCCAGGCGCGTCTCCACTGGTTTGTCCTTTCGGGTTTCATATAAACCGCGCAAATCAGACACCCCAAAACCATGCCCGGTGACACCACCATAGTGATTTGCCACCATTGAGGACTATCGATCGCCGATCGTCATGGGTAAGAGTGTACGCCCTATCGTCGATACAGGATAGTGATCCTGAAGTCTTTCAGGAAGCTATCCTACATTGAATATGGATTGCCAGCGGCCTGGGGTGCGTAAGCATTCTCCTCGTCCTCCTCGAACTTTCCGACCTTGGCGGTAATCAGCTCTTTGTTGCGAAGAAAGATGAATGTCTGCGTTGCGGTATCGACCATGTTGTCCTGCGCCGCATTGGGAAAGGTGAGCATCTCATGAATGAAGGGTTCGCACCACGACACCGGCTGACCTTTGTTGACCGAGGATTCCAGAAGATAGACAAGGCCCGCGAAAAAGAAGGGAGCCACCGCGTGGGCGCGCACTACCTTATCTGCGCGCGTGGGGTTGTAGCCATAGGCGGGGACCCCGAGCATACGCAAATCCTGCAGGAGCACGATCCCCGAGCCCTTTTCTTCCACGAGCACCAGATCGACGCCCTTCTCCTGGTCTTTGTCGCCGTATTTCGCGCGCAAGTCTTCCCGCACGCGTTTGCGCAGCGGCGGATATTCGTAGAACTTCGCCCACGCATCGACCAGGAACACGCAATTCTGTTTCGTCTTCGGATGCTTGAACAAACCCCACACCGTGCAGGCCGATTGATCGTTCTGGGTTTTGTCGGTGAACGCAGTGTCGTAGCTTTGGATGACATACTCGAAGATCGGCAGGCGCACATCGTGCGGCCATAGACGAAACCATGAGCGCTTGAAGATGCCCCCCTCCTGTGGGGCAGGATTTTGCTGGAGCTGCGCCGCTGACCCCCATGGGCCCAACGTGTTTTTCAATTCCTCGATTTCTCTGGGACCAAAACGTTCCGGACAAAGTAGCTCGCCTTTTTCCTTGCGCGGATCAACCCAGCCGATCGCGGTCTTTCTTTTGTCAAGCTCATACTCGGCCGGAAGATTCAAGTGGGCCCAACCACTTTTCGCAAGCAGGTGCCCGGCGAGATCGGTCTCATGGCCGCGCTGCATGATGATCAACCGCACGCCTGTTTTTGGATCATTCAGGCGCGTCGACATCACCTGGTCCCACCACTCGTTCACGCCCTCCCGGATGATGTCGCTATGCACGTCATCCAAATTGATCGGATCGTCCACTACGATCGCGTCCCCACCCTCGCCCGTTCCAAGCCCTCCAACGGATGAAGATATCCGATACCCAGTCGCATCGTTCTCATAACGACTTTTTGCAAGTTGATCCCCAGCAAATCGGAATACCTCGCCCCAGCGCTCCTGATACCAGGGCGACTGAATCACCCGGCGCGACTTGAGAGCGTCGCGCAACGAAAGATGCGCGCCGTAGGACATGCACAGGAACCGGAACGAGGGTGTATGCGTCCACACCCAGGTGGGCCAGAGCACCGAGCAAAGGAGGGACTTCGAGTGCCGCGGGGGCACAGTGACGATCAGGTTTCTGATTTCTCTGCGCGTCAGAGCTTCCAAGTGCTCGCAAATCGCATCGATGTGCCAACCATGGACGTAGGTTGTGGCGGGCTCGACCACATGCCAGGCCGCACGCACATACTGGGAAAGGTCTTTGGGCAGCGTCTCACGTTCGCGGTCTGCGCGCTTTCTTTCGCCGATCTCACGCATGACGGCGCGAGCACCGGCCAGGGGGGAAAGCCCTGCGATATCCTCGATCATCCCGCCATCATAAAGATGGCGCGCAATCGATTAAGCTAAAGCAGTTCGATCTGGTGCGTATCCACCCACCACTGGCGGGGGCTCCTAGGACCCGGGGAGTGAGAATCAAATTTTACAAGCCACCCCACCCCATTCTCGGGACGTGTATCGCGCGCAACAATCGTCGCGGTAGTCCCCACCATCCAGGGATACAACCCTGCGCAATGAAGGAATGATGCGATTGACCCAGCTTCAACTCTATGGTCGCAAGAAACCACCCTCACCCGCGCCCCAATTCTCAACGGCAGGAGCGCATCGAGCACTTTCTGGACGCGCTCCTCATTCGTCCTCATCGAGCAAAATCTCAAACTGATGCCGATAAACCCACCAACGGTAATCCCCGATGATACCCTCAGACATTAAATACGCGATCTCTTCGTCCCCGTCCCTGGCCTTATTGCGACCCGAAAAGATCGCGTCTGCCGAGGCAATTTCTTTTATCACAGTTACGCCCTGGCTCATCCCCTCTTGCAACGGTATATTGCCAAAATGAAACTGGTGGTTGCAGGGAAGAAGACGAACGCGCATCCCGGGCCTGGGATCGAGTAAAATATTGGTAATCTTTTTTGTACGCTCATCCATCGATAATCTCGAATTGATGCCGCGTCAACCACCAGACGAAGGGACGAAACTGCGGGTCACGCACCCCTCTTGTAAGCCAAATTGGAATCTCATGGTCATCCTTAGAAAAGGAATACATCATGGTTTTCGTAATGACCCGCTCCGTTCCAACCATTCCATCCATAAGAGCGTAACAGGGGGCTTTGAGCACCCTATGTCCCGGAATCGCGCATTCAAGCACCCTTACTCGATCGCCAATTCTGGGCGCGCACAGAATCTGCGTGACTTCGCGCACGCGCTCTATCTTTTCTTTTCTTTTCACGCCACGCGCCTTTTCGTAACAGTCACCACCGCCGCCGCGGGATCGTCCTGATGCTCCAGAAGAACATTCTGGATTTCAGCCGGAGCCATGCCCGCAGCCGCCCGCCCGAAGGTTTCAATGTGGATCGCATGAGCCTCCGGGAAGAATCGCTTGAAGAAGCGCCCCGCCTGATCCTCGGTCGCATAGGTGATCAGACGACTCACGTCAATCCTGCCTGCGCGCACCAGCGCCGGATCGAGCTTCTCCGGGTGGTTGGTGGTGACAAAGAGCATCCGTCCCGAGGGCGCAATCAGGCCGTCCAGGGCATTCAAAAAGGAGGAAAAGGTGATCTTCGTTTCCGCAGCTTTCCTCTCCAGGGTGAACACTGCGTCCAGGTCTTCGATCAGGAGGAGCGTCTTCGGCGGCTGGCCCACCAGCAAATCAATCAAATCAGAATCGGAGAATACATGATTCAGTTGGAGCACCGCCACGCCCATCTCGAAGTGCGACGCAAGACCCGCAACGAGCGTGGACTTCCCGCAGCCCGGAGGACCGTAGAGCTTATATCCGCGCCGCCACGGGATCGCGCGATCGTGATACCAGCGCTCGTTCTTCATGAAAAAATCCATGTCGGCCACCAGCGCATCAGTGACTCCTGCAGGAAGGATCACCGACCCGAGCGTCCGAAGCGGCTGCTTCGCTCCCACCTGCCAGTAGTCCCCGCCATTCACATGCACCACAAGGCGCGTCTTCGCCACCGCGTGGGTGAGCGCATAGGCTTCCTCGACGATCTTGCGAAGAAGCACCCGGTCGCGCCCAAGAATCCGGATGTGCAGAGTTTCCTTGTCGGGCATCATCATCCCCTGACCGCTTTTTTCCGGCTCCTTCTCGACCCGCTGGATGAAGGCGATCCGCTTGCCGATCATCACCAGATGGTTCCCCGGGCCCGGCGACAGGATATATTTCGGGGTGTTCATAGGCTGCTCGTCGCCCCCCACTACTCTCGCGACCGCCTCGTCCCGGGAGCGACCGGCAGTCAGCCGCAGGCTTCGGGCGCGACCAGAATAGGGATGCTGTGCGAGCCACTGATCGATCCAATAAAAGGCGGTGTCGCTATTTTTGACATCGAGCCCCACCGAGCATTGATTGAGAAAGAGCTGCCACAACTGATGCGGAAACTGGCGGCACACATACAGGACCCCACCCAACACAGTCGCCCCTGACAGGCCGACCAGGAATTGGTTCGTGAGCAGATCGTGAAGATTGAAATTCATCCGGGCAGTTCCCTCCGCCGCGGATTATACATCAAGATGGTACTTTTGTTTTCGCCCTTTGTATGACCAACCCGGCCTCACCCGAGAGCCGGTCCAGCTCCGCCATCAGCTCCTCCGGGGTGGCGGTCTTGAGGGTCTTGCTCGTGACTTCGCGCTTCTCGACAAGGTGCCCCGCAAGCTTTGAGCGCAGGGTTACCGCCGACACCATCGCGGCTGGAGCCAGCGTCTTTTTGGCAAGATCGTAAGCCTCACGCGCCTCGGCCATGGCTTTGTCGGCGGTGTAAATCGCAATCGATTCGCTTTTTGCGCGTAGGGCCTCCAGCCTCTTCTGAATGTGAGGTTTCCCGACGAGTCTCGACGCTTCCTCCACGACCCAAGGGCCGTCCTTACTCGGGTCCACCCCATAACTTTCGCGATAAGCGTCCGCCCCCTCCCCAGTCGCGAAGTAGCGCTCACAGAATTTCTCTTCCTTGATTGTCAGCCCGTCCGGGCCCAGTCTCGCTGCTCGCGACATCGCGTGTGAGGATATAGGCGATCTTCTCGTCATGATACACCCAGCCCCGACCCCCACAAGCAGAACAGAATTTCCCATCTAGCCCCGCATAGAGTTCTTGATATCCGGCCTTTGCCCGGCTCAATACCACATCCAGGAAATCGGAGCGCGCAGGATGCACCGTGCTGGGATTCCATTGCACGTAACTACTGCGATCCTCCGCGTTGCACTTCGGGCAGCGCCAGATCGGCTCAATCAGCATCGGGCCACTCGTTGTTGGGCAGCACCCACGCTCCGCTGGTATGACCAAAAAGGAAACGATAGCGGATGAAATCGACCCGGGAAACATGACCCGTTCCTGCGCAGACTACACAATCCTCTGGGATTGCCTTGAGTATTCGCTTCCCGATATGACCCATCCTCCGATTATGCGCACACCCGGGGCAGACGATTCTTTCATCCGGCATCGACAAGCTCTTTCTTTTTCTCGCGCAGTTCGCGGACCAGCTTGCGTCCGCCGGTTGTAAGATGCGCGTCCAGGCGCTCGACCTTCTTCCCTTCCTTGGGCGGGCCCTGGTCCCGATAGCGCACCAGGCCCGCATTGCGCAGGCGCATGAAGGAAGACCGATGCAGAAGCACCTTGTCCCCGCCACGCATGAGTAGGCAGTGAATTCCGAAGATGCCGCAGCCCGCGAGCAATATATAGCCCTCGTCCATTTTCAGGAGCGCATCTTTTTCAATTTCCCGCAGCTCGATCATTTTGAGTCAACACCTGTTCAATATATTTTTTCCTCGATACCTTGCCGCTCCCACGACAGCACAAACAAACCACACGAACATCCTCTATGTTGGACTCACTAATGGTATGGCCCTTCTCTCCTTTTCTGCCCTGCTCAATCCAGAATTCTTTCCCGACCTCCCACTGATCCCAGGAAACCCAGATTTGCTTTTCCCCACGGCAAACCGGGCAAGGCTCATGCTTCGAGAACATAGGCCACCGCCGTGACGCGATCTACTTTCCCCGTGCCCTCGCAAAGCTGGCAGGGACCCCAGTCCTCGCTGTAATGGATATCGTGGCCCGTACATAGCTTCCCGCCGCAGCCCGAAGAATCCAGTCCGCAACAGATCATGGACTCAACCGGCACCACATCCCCGCACGTCCCGCGGCAGGCTGGGCATTACTCAGAGTTTTTCTCGTCCGCCACCGGGAAGGTCCTTTCGTATCGGCACGAGCACCTTCGCCCGCACCAGAGCCTGCTCGCGCTCCACTTCCTTCAGCCTCTCGCGCTCACGCCGGAAGGTCTCGGCGACATCGGTCTTCGCCGCAGGCGTATATCTGAATCTCCGGTCCAGGATACCGATCTTGGGCTTCATGAGCGCTCCTAAGTCATTGATTCGTAATAGTTACCCTCAACGCACCCATTATAACACAAAAATATCCCTTTTGTCCCACTATTATGATATTCTCTGTGGAGTCTACTTGTGAACGATATCCAAACCGAAAGGAAACAAAGCCGTGAACGCCTACCAAGCAACCGGATTGGCCGAGGGTTTCATCGAGGCCGAGAGCGAAGAGCAAGTGATCGAAGCATGGCAATTCCTGATTGACACCGGCCTGTGCTGGCGTCTTCAGGGATGGTTCGGGCGCAGAGCCCGCGACCTAATCGAAGAGGGGGTCTGCCACAAGCCCCTCAAACAAGAGGTGACGGTCTGCGGCGCAATCCCCGCATGCATGGTCCCCTTCGCATCAACCAACGAAAGGAAAGCATAACATGAACACGAACCTGTCAACAGTGGTCGACTCGCTCGGAGAGGTCCGCGCGAAGATCGCCGATCTGCGCGAGCAAGAACTGATGCTCGAAAACGTTCTGAAGAGCGGTGGGGCCGGAGCCTACGACGGCCTGTACTTCCGCGCCACCGTCAGCGAATTCGAGCGCGCGAGCGTCGCCTGGAAGGCGATTGCTCTCAAGTTGGAGCCATCCGCGCAATTGAGGGCGGCGCACACCACCCACAGCACGGTGGTCGCAATCAACGTCACCGCACGCAGCACCGAGAAGGCAGCGGCATAAAGGAGAAGACATGCCATATCGCAGCTCATTCGACGGAAAAGTCTACCCCACCGTGGAGGAAACCCTGGAACAACAGCGCCAAGTACGGCTGCGGCAAAACAGCCCCATAGGACGCGTCAGGCTTTCGCTCCAAATTATCCGCGCTCTGATAGTCCGCCGCCCAGATGGCAGCGCTCTGTCTTCCGCGCTTTCAACACTGGAGGAAGGCAAATGACCAAGCTGGTCTACCGCACTTCAAGCTGGGAGAGCGGGAAGGGGTTCGTTTGGAAACATGAATCCGTTTGCCTGTCTCTTCATAAAAGTGGGGGCACGATCAACCTCACCGCAACCAATGCCGTGGAGCTTTCGTTCCGCGACATCTTCATCATGGCCCTGGCGGCGATCTGGTTCAAGATCACCAACAAGGCGTCATGGATACTCTAACAAAGGAAACGAAATGACCAAGCTCGACTCACCTGTCACCCGCTGCACCGCTCTCGTGGTCGATGGCCGCGAGGTGGATATCACCCTCAACCCGGGCAATGCCGAGGGCCTCGTGCCGGAGTCGCTGGAGTTTCACCTGAAGGGACTCAAGTCCTCGAAGAAAATCCCCCTCCCGGTGGTCCTCGCTGCGCTCGGCTACAAGGTCGAGGGATTCAAGAAACCGGCCGATCTGCGCGACAGCTTCACGCGGCTCATGGCCGGAGAGCACGTCTCGCCCGAGGATTTCGATCGGGACATCACCGCGCTTGAAAAGGCGCTCGCACCTTTCAAAGGAGGCCAGTAATGGCAACCAACCAAAAACCGAACTACACGAAGGGAAGTGCTCAATGCGTTGTAGCTGTAATCGAGTGCGTCTGCTCTCTCGACAACATGAGCGAGATGGAAGACGTACTCGAACAGCTTCAACAATATGGAGCTGCTCAGGTCGTCGAAAAATTTACCATCAAGGAAAATTTCGACGAAGCTTCCAAAATTCTCGACAAACGAGCGCTGAGAGGATAGGCCATGGGAGATCGCGCCAACATCGTAGTGCTGCAACCCAAGGGCGACAAAGTCAAGCAGGTCACCGACGCTCTTTTCGCCAAGGGTCGCGAGCGCATCTATCTCTACAGCCACGGGGGAGGGGAAGATTTGCCCAAGGTACTGCAGATCGCTCTCGCCCGTAAGGCAAGATGGGACGACCACGCCTACCTTACCCGCATGATTTTCTGTGCGATGGTGGTGGGGGAAGACCCAGAGAGCGAAACGGGGTACGGCATTTCCACTAGCCGCCCCGACAACCAACACGATTATCTCGTCGTTGACTGCGACGCGCAGACCGTATCACGCGTCGAAGAAGACAGCGGTAAGGTCGTGAAGGAGTGGAGCTTCAAGAAGTTCATCACGCTCGACATCGCGAAAGCGTTCAAGGGCTACTAACAACTCAACCTAAAGGAAAAGCACCAATGGCTAAGAAAGAAGCAGGTTCCGACATCATCACCCTTCGTCCTGCGCAAGCGAGCATCCTGCTCGCCTCGTGCTTGCCCAAGGGATTGCCGCTCCTCTTCACCGGGAAGCCGGGAGTAGGAAAGAGCGACATCGTGCGCCAGGGCGCACGGGATGCCAAGATGGACATCATCGTCATGCACCCGGTGGTGTGCGACCCGACCGACTTCAAGGGCCTCCCCTGGAAAATGGACGGCGTAGATGAAGCGAAGTTTCTCCCGTTCGGGGAGCTTGCGCGCATCTTCAACGCCAAAGACCCCCTCGTCGTCTTCCTCGATGACCTGGGACAGGCGATGCCCGCGGTGCAAGCTGCCGCGATGCAGCTCCTGCACTCGGCAACCGGAGATCGGCGCATCAACGAGCACGTCATCCCGGACTATGTCACCTTCGTTGCGGCCTCCAACCGCCGTACCGACCGCGCGGGCGTGCAGGGGATTCTTGAGCCGGTGAAATCGCGCTTCGCCTCGATCGTCGAGATCGAGCCGACCGTCGAAGACTGGACCGAGTGGGCCATCACGGCCGGGATTGCCCCGGAGGTGATCGCCTTCATCCGCTTCAAGCGCAATCTTCTGTGCGCCTTCGAAGCGACCGCCGACCTGACGAACTCCCCGTGCCCGCGTACCTGGGCGCACGTCTCGAAACTCCTGCAGGCGAATCTGCCGAAGAGCTTGCGACTCCCCGCCTTCGCTGGCGCGGTCGGCCAGGGGGCGGCGGCGGAATTCATCGCCTTTCTCACCATCTACGAGAACGCGCCGGACATCGACGACATCATCGCCAACCCGAAGACGGCGAAGATTCCCGAAGAGCCCTCTGCGCTCTTTGCGGTAGCATCCTCTCTTGCGCACGCGGCGACCGAGAAGAACTTCAAGGCGATCGCCACCTACGCGGAGCGACTTTACAAAAACCAGAAGGGCGAATTCGCCACCTTCGCGGTGCGCGACTCGATCCGCAAAAACCGCAACATTTCGAAGACCGAGGCGTTCGCCTCCTACTGTCTCACCGAAGCGGGCACCGACATCATCGAGGCGGACAAACTCTACCGCGGAGAGGCGACGTGAGCAATCCCTTGGTCGGCGAAGTCAAGCTCGCGCAGATTCTCGCCGCGCTGAAACGGGTGGGCTACAAGGAGGTCTGGATCAACACAACCCATCCTTGTTGGAACCATTGGCCAATGGGGGTGATCGTCGCACGTCCCCGGCAATGGAACCGAGACCATAGAAGTGGCGATTGGCCTTCTCTATGGCACCTGCCTTTGCCATGGCTCGAAATGGCCTGCGGTAACGGGCTCAACGACGCCGACCAAGCTCAGTTCAGGGGCATCGACGACATACCTGCTGGGCACTACAACCTGGAGACTTACTATGAGTGACCACAACATCAGCAAGCGAGCACTCCTCGCGCTGCCGTCGATTTCGGTGTGGACAGCACGCCGCTTCGATCGGCAGTTGAGCGAGGAGGTAGCCGAGAAGCACGACGCGGACGCGGTGCGCCTGGGCCGCTACAACAAATGTGTGATCGATGTCCGCGACAAAAGCTACGTGGCGATCACCAAGGTCGCGGGCGAGGCCCGGCGCTGGCACGACGCACACACCTCACCCTGGGCGCAGGATGGCGCACGCATCATGGCGACCGCGATGTACCCGGACTATAGCCAGCAGATGGAAAACTTCCGCACGGACTTCGAGTACAAGGTCGCGACGTTCATGGAGCGCTATCCGGTTCTGAAACGGAATGCGAGGCACGAATTGAACGGAGCCTTTCACGAAGAAGACTACCCGGAAATCGCCGATCTTTACAAGAAATTCGCGTTCGGCGTCTCCTATCTCCCGGTGCCGACCGGGGGCGACTTTCGCGTCGAAGATATGTCGATCGAGCACGTTGAATCGATCAAAGAGTCGATCGAGCGTGAAATCTCCGCGGCCATCAAGCAGGCCGAACGCAATCGCTGGGAACGTCTCTTCGGGGTTGTGCAGCATATCGCCACGAAGCTCGCGGTCGCCCCGGTGCGCGGCCAGAGGAAAAAGGGCGAGAGCGGCATCTTTCGCGACTCCCTGATCGAGAACCTGCGCGAAGCCTGCGACACACTGCCGAAGCTCGCGCTCAGTGAAGATGTCGAATTCGACATGTTGGTGGAGGAAGCGCGTACCAAACTCGCCGGGCTCGACCCCAAGGAGCTGCGCGACAACGTCGCGGTGCGCTCGGAAGCCGCACGTAAGGCCGCCGACATTGTGCGCAAGATGGAACGCTACTTCGCTCCACAAGAGGCATCGTGAAAAAGAAGGACCGGGTAGAACAGATAACCCGCGCCTTGATCGGGTTCGGGCCAGGACAGCAGGTTAGGGTCATCCGGGCAGCAAACTCCTGGCTGTCGACCTCTGAAGGGAAAATCGTGACTTTGGAGCAGCGCATACCTGACGAAAAAGGCCATCCCAAAAATCGCTGGCGGGTCAAGGAGCATACCTGGTGGCTCGCCGAATGCTCCATGGAGTTGCTGTGACATGACCGAGAAGTACAAGGTGATTTTATCCGCCGAGTGGGTGGAAACCGGCCAGACTCGCTTTCACTATACCAAGGCGTGGGTAGTGCAGGTGGACGGACGACGCGAGCACATCAAAGCCGTTACGGCCGCACTCACCGGGGAAGATTTACCAATGCCAATCGTGAGCCTTCACGACCCGCGCATTATCCGACGCATCAAGCCAGTTGGGAGGGCTCTTATTGGGACACAAAAACTTAGGCCCGATGGCTATTCTGGGCGAATTTTAGAGTGGACGAACATGGTTCCCCACCTTCTCGCAAAAGAAAATTTCGCCAGGCTCGTCGACAAGGCCAACGACTACGTTGAAAGGCTCCAGAAGAAAGCAAAAAAATGTACATCCCCTACCAAAGGACGCTGATGGTCGCGAGCCGCATCAAGCTGGTGCCGATCCCCGGCAGGCCCGGCAAAGTAAAGCGCGGCTGCCCCACCGGCTACGTGGTCGAGATACTGATTCTCAAGATGAAACCCCAGTGGGCGGTGCTCCGAGCGCTCTTCCGACAACCAGCCGACCCACTCGAACTACTTGTGGCAAAGCATCGTTTTCGCAACCAAGAGGTCTCGCGCATCAACAACCCCATGGTAGAATCGATACATAAACATGTATCATACATCGATCTGCGCTCACCCTTTGCTTTCGAGGCGATTGCCATGGAAGTGGAACGGGCCCAGGAAATTTGCAACGAACTCAACCAAACAAAGGAACCGAAATGAGCAAAGGTAATGCCCTGCAACGTATCACGCGCGTTCGCACCTCGCTCCTCCTCAATAGCCCCTTCTTCGGGCATCTGGCGCTGCGCCTGAGACTGAAGGAGGCGAAATATCTCCCGCTCGCCATGACCGCGCACGGGGCGCTCATGATGGAGAATTCCTGCGCGGTCGACGGGAAAAACTTCTACTACAACCCCGACTTCATCGACACCCTGACCGACCTGGAGTTGCAGGCGGTGGTGTGCCATGAGGTGCTGCACTGCGCCATGGGGCACCCGTGGCGGGTGGGCGAGAGGAACAAGATGCTCGCCAACTTCGCCATGGACTACGCCATCAATCCCAT
>WNFM01352289.1_pt1 | contig 16588 bp, 16 predicted proteins | sample 5400271 | NCBI WGS metagenome assembly WNFM01 (sample SAMN13153352, study PRJNA577476) | soil metagenome | isolation source: 60 cm saprolite on Douglas fir-dominated hillslope | place: USA:California | collected 2013-09-17
TCGTCTGCTAGGGGAGCTCGGTGCAGCCGGGCTGAGAGCACCACCAGAGAGTGTGGCGGACCCTCAACCTGATCTGGGTAATGCCAGCGCAGGGAAAGCGTCGATTTTTGCTGCCACGTAACTTTTTGTTCGTCCTCTCGTTTGTCTCCGTACTTGAACTCCTTCAGCTTTTGCACATGTGAGGTCTTATATGTCACTGGAAACGATTCCGAACACAGCTGAGGCTGATAGGCAGACGCTCAGTGAACGTCTACGTTTGAGTGCCTTGGCGCTCTGGCAACGGCAATTCCAGCACCCTTTTGTCGTTGCATTAGGGAACGGCTCGTTAGCGCGTGCCAATTTTGAGTTCTATATCCGTCAGGATGCGCTTTTCCTCGACGAACTGACGAAAACCTTCGCGTATGCCGCCACCAAAACCTCTGACCATGCAGAGATGGAGCAATTTGGCAAGCTGTTCTTGAACACCTTGCTTGTCGAGGCTAGCCTGCATCAACGCTACGGAGAACGCTTCGGGCTCACACCTACCGAGATGGCGAGCACGCTTATGGCTCCAACGAACTACGCCTATACCCGTCATCTGCTCTTCGTCGCCGCCAGCGGGACATTGCCCGAACTCCTGACTGCCATCCTGCCTTGCGCCTGGATCTATGCGGAAGTTGGTCGTCATCTCGTCGGGAGTACACCTGCCGCAGCTGATCACCCTTACGCGGACTGGCTTGCTACCTACGTCTCGCCAGACTTTGATGCCGTCGGTAGGTGGATACGCGAACGGCTCGATGCTCGCGCCGTTTTCCTCACGGCCCAGGAAGAAGCACGTTTGCACGAGATTTTCTTGACCAGCACACGCTACGAGTGGCTCTTCTGGGAGATGGCCTGGCATTTGGAGGAATGGCCATCATGACAGAGACACATGCTACTTTCTCACAAAGCCAGACAAGCATTCCCCGAGCTCTGACCATTGCTGGCTCCGACTCGGGTGGAGGAGCCGGCATTCAAGCCGATCTAAAAACCTTCGCTGCTCTAGGTGTCTATGGGCTGTCGGCACTGACAGCGATTACGGCACAGAATACGCAGGGTGTGCGTGCGGCCCAGGACCTGCCACCAGAGCTAGTCGAGGCGCAGATCGATGCGGTGCTTGAAGATATCGGTGCGAATGCTGCTAAGACAGGCATGCTCTCCAATGCGCGGATCATTGAAGCCGTTGCGAGATCTGTCACAAGATGGCGCCTACGCCTGGTAGTAGACCCGGTGATGGTCGCTAAAGGGGGAGACCCACTGCTGCAACCCGAAGCGATTCAGACCCTCGCTACTGTGCTTCTCCCCCTGGCCGAGGTGATTACGCCCAATCTCCCCGAGGCCGAGGTGCTGACGGGAGCACGCGTTGAGACACTGGACGAGATGCGTGCAGCGGCCCGGGCTATTTATGCATCAGGGCCTCGGCATGTTGTAGTAAAGGGCGGCCACCGGGCTGCTGATCCCGTTGATGTGTACTTCGATGGCAAACGTTTTTTTGAACTGCGTGCCGAGCGTATCGAGACGCGTCATACTCACGGTACTGGCTGTACCTTTTCCGCGGCGATCACCGCGTTCATTGCCCGCGGTTTGCCCGTCGATGAGGCGATAGCCAGCGCCAAAGACTATATTACGGAAGCTATTCGCCATGCCCCGGGTTTAGGAAAGGGATATGGCCCGGTCGGGCACTTCTGGCAATGGCAGTAGAGGGCACGAAATGATGAGCTATTACAACAGCGGACAGAGGACTGTCCATGTTCAGACGAGAGGAAGCGTTAACATGGCAGAAAGAGAGCGATATATATGAGTGAGAGCGAGAAGCCTACAATGGCATTGTTACCATCGCTGATTGGTCGTATTCGTGAGCAGCGGCCCCTCGTCCATCACATTACGAATATGGTCGTCATGAACGACACAGCCAATATCACCCTGGCTATTGGCGCCTCACCGGTGATGGCGCATGCCCGTGAAGAGGTGGAGGAGATGGTCAAATTTGCTGGAGCCCTGGTGCTCAATATCGGTACGCTGACACCCGAACAGATCGAAGCAATGTTGCTTGCTGGGAGACGAGCCAATGAACTGGGTATCCCAATTGTCCTCGATCCGGTGGGTGCGGGAGCGACGAAGTTGCGCACTGAGAGTGCTCTGCGCCTGCTGCGTGAGCTAAGCATTACTGTACTACGTGGCAATGCATCCGAGATTGGCACGTTGGTAGGAGTCGCTGCTGAGACGCGGGGTGTTGACGCTGTTTCGCTTGCCGAAGATCGCGAAGTGACCGCCAGGCATGCTGCCCGTGAGTTTAGCACCACTGTTGCTATTACCGGTGCAAGCGACGTGATCACTGATGGTCAACGTATGGCCCGTGTAGAGAATGGGCATCCACTGCTCGCCTCCATTACAGGCAGTGGTTGTATGGCGACATCGCTGGTGGGAGCGTTCCTGGCAGTTGAGTCGGATGCCTGGCTGGCGACCATCGCAGCTCTTGTGGCTATGGGACGAGCGGGCGAAATAGCAGCTCCCAAGGCAGGCGGCCCTGGTACCTTCCGCTCTCATCTGCTTGACGCCGTGGCCGCTCTTAGCAAGGAAGCGTTTGTGCAGGGTCAGAAAGTGAGTGTTGCCTGATGTCTTCCTCGTCGGTCTCCTGGCAGCAGAATCTCCTGATACCACGCCTGCGTCTGCACGTGTTAACAGACCATCAATGGTCACGTGGGCGCGATATCGTCACGGTGGCGGCTGCCGCTCTTGATGGTGGTGCTACTATTATCCAGTTACGCAATAAGACTGCCAGCACACGCGTACTTATTGAAGAAGGCCAGGCTTTACGAGCATTGACGCGAGAGCGTGGCGCCTTGCTGATCGTCAACGACCGTGTAGACGTTGCGCTCGCAGTAGAAGCCGACGGAGCACATGTTGGACAGGAAGATATGCCTGCCACAGTGGCTCGACAACTTCTGGGGCCGGAGCGCATCCTTGGAGTTTCAGCTGCCACTCTAGGAGAGGCTGGGGAAGCTGTTGCAGCAGGCGCAGACTATCTGGGGGTTGGTCCTATTTACCTTTCAGCTGGCAAAGCCGATGCAGGACCCGCCACGGGTCTGCATCTACTGACCGAGTTGGCCGCTCGTTACTCAACACCGCTTGTTGCCATTGGGGGTATTACGGCTGAGAATGCCAGGGAGGTGATGCAAGCGGGTGCGATTGGGGTGGCTGTTATTACCGCAGTCGTGTATGCCGAGGAAATAGCTGGCGCTGCACATCAATTGCGCCTGTCCGTGGAAAGGGGGATTAATCGATAGGCATAGATGTGGTATAGTCAAAGGGAGAACGTTTGGTAAGTATCCTCCAGGAGGTAAAGCAATGGAGTTTGCCTATTCCGAGAAAGTCAACGGACTGCTAAAACGTGTAAATGATTTCATGGATCGCTACATCTATCCTAATGAGCAAACCTTTCATGCTCAAATAGCGGCCTCGGGCAATCCTCATCACCACGCTGAGATTGTGGACGAGTTGAAGGAGAAGGCCAGGGCCGAAGGGTTGTGGAACCTCTTTCTCCCTGATAAAGAGTATGGAGCAGGCCTGACCAACCTGGAATATGCTCCCCTGGCGGAGGCGATGGGTCGCGTAAGCTGGGCTTCCGAGGTATTTAACTGTGCGGCTCCCGATACCGGTAATATGGAGATCCTGGCGCAATTTGGCACGCCGGAGCAAAAAGAGCGCTGGCTGCTGCCGCTACTCAATGGTGAGATACGTTCGGCTTTTGCCATGACTGAGCCGGATGTCGCCAGTTCGGACGCTACCAATATCCAGTTCTCCATTCGCCGTGAAGGCGATGAATATGTCCTCAACGGGCGCAAATGGTGGACCTCAGGAGCTGCCCGCGAGCGTTGTAAAATATTCATTGTCATGGGTAAGACTGATCCCAACAACTCCGACCGCCACAGGCAGCAGAGTATGGTGCTGGTATCAAGAAACACGCCCGGCTTGACCATTGTGCGTAACCTCAAAGTCATGGGTTATGTAGATAATGAAGGGCATTGCGAGTTGACCTTTGAAAATGTGCGTGTGCCGGTGAGTAACCTGCTGGGAGAAGAAGGCGGTGGTTTTGCGATCGCCCAGGCGCGTTTGGGTCCGGGACGCATCCACCATTGTATGCGTGCGATTGGCGGGGCGCAATATGCGTTGGAGTTAATGTGCAAGCGTGCCAGTGAGCGCATCGCCTTTGGTAAGCCGCTGGCTGAGCAAGGCATCATCCAGGACTGGATTGCCAAATCTGAACTGGAGATCGAGCAAGCTCGCCTGTTAACGCTGAAGGCTGCCTGGAAGATCGATACTCAGGGCAAGAAGGCAGCTCAGAAAGAGATTGCCATGATTAAAATTGTTGCGCCAGAGGTGTATACCACCGTCGTCAACCGGGCCATGCAGGTGTTTGGTGGCGCTGGCGTCAGCGATGACTTCCCACTGGCCTCTATGTGGGCACATGGCCGGACGCTGCACATTGTCGATGGTCCCGATGAGGTGCACAAGCGCGCGCTAGCCAGAACGGTCATCCGCGAGCTAGTCCGATAGGGTTAGCCGTCTATGGTAGTTAAGGGCGCATGCGAGTGCGCCCATTCACATTTTTTAGGAAATATTAATCTCCATGCAAGATCCATTTTTATTCCAGCGTAACCAGGCGGCCGAATTGTTTATTGTCCGTCACGGTGATGCTATCCCAGAAGAAGATGAAATTATTCCCAGCGGCATTTATGATGATCTGCCATTGAGTCGCATTGGGCGAGAACAGGCCGAGGCGTTGGCCGAGCGCTTAAGTGACGCTCGCTTTGACGCTATGTACAGCAGTCCATTGCTCCGCTGCCAGCAAACAGCCGCGCCCCTGGCGGAACGTTTGCATATGACACCCACACTTGTGCCGGGTATCCAGGAAATCCGGCTTGGACAAATCCGGCCTTTGCCACAGGATCACGAAGATGTAGCTGCTTTGACCCAGGCGCTCAAAGAACGCCAGGTTGATATTATGCGCATAGCAGGTGCAACTGGTCACTGGGATGCTATCGAAAATAGTGAGCCATCGAAAGAGTTTCGCCAGCGCGTAGTCAATGCCATGGATGAGATTGCCAGCAAACACATTGGAGAACGTGTAATCGTGTTTTGCCATGGTGGAGTCATCAATGCCTATGCCGCCGAAGTACTGGGGCTGGAAAAAGACTTTTTCTTTCCCGCTGCCAATACCTCCATCACAGTCGTACGCGTAGCAGGCAAACAGCGCGTGCTGTATGTAATGAACGATATTGCCCATGTCAAAAGGCATGTGTGAATAAACATACACCCTATGCGGCAGGCATAACAGCCGCATAGGGTGTATGTTTATCCTCATGAAATGGTTTCATTATCCTACCAAGCGATTAAGCAGCTGTTGGGCGCGTTGAGAGAGCAATTGCCAGTATTCTCCCAACTGTTGACGTGTCTCGCTGCCCGGCCAGGGAGCAAACAGCAGCGCTCCAACGACGCCTGCTACCAACCCCAAACGGAACATGAATTTCTTGCGCGCCCGTTTGCGCTGGTAGCTTTCAATGCGATCCTGCACAGAGCTTTGTACATCCTTGACGTTACTCGTGACCTTTTGCAGGTTCTTAGTGGCGCTCCTGGTACTCTTGTCCAGCCCTGATTGAACGTTACTCGTGACCTTTTGCAAGTTTTTGCTGGCGCTCTTTGTCCCTTTGTCTAGCACATCCTGAGCTATGCCCATGCGGGATTGGACATTGTCCTGTACAACGCCCGTGAGTTGACCAAGGTTCTTTTTAGCCTGCTTGATGTTTTTAGATGCCAGCTGCTTATTCGCCTCGAGCAACACCTGTGCGACACCCAGGGCAATTTGCAGGACATCCTGCGTGTTACGCCAGCTAGATTGTACGTTCTCCTGCACTGCTTTCTGGGTCTTACGCATATTCTTTTGCGCCTTCTTGATGTCCCTGGCGGACATTTTCTGATTGCGTTTCAGAAGACCCTGAGCCATATCCAGTCCAACCAGGAGCGCATTCTGTGTTTTCCCCAGGCCAGATTGTACGTTTTCCTGGACACTAGCGGCGGTTGTCTGGGCCACATCTTTGGCCTTACTCCCTATATCTTGCACTGAAGAGATAGTTGTCTGAGCAAGGTCTTTCGTTTTATTTTTTACATCCCGAGCTGTATAGCCATTGAGCTGATTCGTAACGCTCTTATCGCGTGACATATAACCCTCCCTTTCCTTAACATATGCATAAAGTATGCACGAAGCTTAATTAAAGCACGCAGCAGAAGCAGATGTGGTTTCATAATTGCTTCTCATACCAATTATGAAACTTGCTGCAAATGCTTTTGCCATGTAGGAACTCTGTATTTGTAACTTTTCAGGTATCTTTTTGCTTGACTCCTCAGCGCCTGCGGCGCTTCGCTGGTTCTCTTCGTAGGGAGTGCTCGGGACTGTGCAGCCTGCGGCTGCACAGTCCCGAGCACTCCCTACGACTTGCGAAGGTGGCGAGGAGAGGTGACTCCCTACGAAGAGAACCAGCGAAGGTGGCGAGGAGAGGTGACTCCCTACGACTTGCGAAGGTGGCGAGGAGAGGTGAATGGTTCCATTTCGGTACACAAAATGGCTGCACGTGATATAATACGTGTATGGAATTGTGTAAGTATACTTCGAATCAACCTATCATTTTTATGCTGCACGGTGCGCATACTTTGCTGCGCGCTACTGTTGAACGTTACCTGCTGGCGGCGGGGTAGCGAGGCCTCCATTTATCTTCCACACAAGCTAAGTCGGTGCAAGACATATACCTAGACAAGGTTAATTGCACCTCATACCTATATATTTTGCTGAATTAGCTACATTTCGTCCGTTCCGGCATCGCTTAAAATATGGTACCATGATGTCAAAGGGCTGCTACCCTGGCGTATATGCCTCGCAAGTTTTGGGCCCGGCGGAGGAATAGAGAGAGAAAGATTAAAGGAAATCATACCTATGGACTTAATGGATAAACTTGCAAGCCTGGCAAACCGCTACGAAGAGCTCAACTCATTGATGGCCCAACCAGAAGTACTTGAAGACATTTCCCTCCTCCAGCGCTATGGTCGTGAACATGCTGAACTCGAAGAGATCGTGGATAAGTATCACCAACTGGTTGAGAACGACAAACAGATTGCTGAAGCCCAGGAAATGTACGAAAGCGACGACCTCGAGATACGTGAACTGGCTTTTGAAGAAATCGAGCGCCTGAAAGCGTATAAAGAACAGTTGCTTGAGGAAGTCAAAGTCTCGCTCCTGCCTAAAGATATTATGGATGAGAAAAATGCCATCGTCACCATTCAGGGTGGTGCTGGCGGGGATGAGGCTGCACTTTTCGCGGGTGAACTCTTCCGCATGTACAGCCGTTATGCCGAGGGCAGGCGCTGGAAGGTTGAAATTCTGGATATCAATGAGACTGGTCAGGGAGGCATTAAAGATATTACCTTTGTTGTTAAAGGGAAGGGTGCGTATAACCGCATGAAATACGAAGGGGGTACCCATCGTGTTCAGCGTGTTCCGGTCACTGAAGCTAATGGACGTATTCATACTTCAACTGCCAAAGTAATTGTTTTACCAGAGGCAGATGATGATATCCAGATCGATATCAAGGAGAACGATATTCGCGTTGATGTCTACCGTTCTACCGGTCATGGTGGTCAGAGCGTCAACACCACTGACTCGGCGGTACGTATCACCCATTTGCCTACCGGGCTGGTGGTGACGTGCCAGGATGAGAAGTCGCAGCTCAAAAATAAGCTCAAAGCTCTCACTGTACTCAAAGCGCGTCTTTGGGACCTTGAGGAGGCGCACAGGCAGGAAGAGCTCAGTAAAAACCGCCGTTCCCAGGTACAGACTGGCGACCGCAGCGAAAAGATTCGCACGTATAATTTTCCTCAAGATCGTGTTACCGACCACCGGATCGGTCTTTCACGGCACAATTTACCGGGCGTGCTCAATGGTGAGCTAGATGAATTTATCGATACCTTGATCACAGTCGATCAGGCGGACAAATTGCAGCACCTGTTTGAGGAAGAAGCAGCCGTGAAGTAAGGGCTGATAAGACTGTGGCGATGGTCAGTCAATGTTTAACGGGGAACGCAGTATAGCCCGCGTCCCTCATCGAAAGGTAGGCTACTCCAATGGCACAATTGCTAGCTGGGCATTTGGCAATATCTCAGGATACCGTATCTGAACTCAACCCTCCATACAGGCTATTGCTCGGCCCTGGTCCATGCAATGTTGACCCGCGTGTTCTGCGCGTGACCGCTGCGCCCCAACTTGGACACCTTGACCCAGAACTTTTCACGATCATGGGAGAGACCGCGCAGATGTTGCGCTGGATGTTCCAGACTAACAATGAAATGACACTCTGTGTTTCTGGCTCGGGCTTTTCTGGCGCGGAAGCAGTCCTATGCAATCTTCTTGAAGAAGGCGACACCATTATTGCAGGCAGTCTGGGCTTTTTCAGCGGCCAGATCGTTGAAATATCACGTCGCGCTGGGGCCAATGTCATCAACCTGGAGACGGAGTTAGGTAAGCCGTTAGAGCCTGCCGTGCTTGAAAAGGCACTACAAGAGAACCCGGGCACAAAAATATTTGCCACAGCGATTGCGGAGACATCGACCGGCCTGTTGCAGCCCCTTGAAGAGTTGGAGCGTATCACGCATGCCCATGGCGCCCTCTTCGTTGTAGACGCCGTATGTGGACTGGGTGGTGTGCCCTTACATGTCGATGCTATGAAGATAGACGCGTGCTATGCTGGTAGTCAAAAAAGCCTGGGTGCCCTGCCCGGCCTGGCACCTGTCACCCTCAATGAGCGAGCTGTGCAGGTGATCAAGAATCGCAAGAAGCCTGTACAGAGTTACTATCTGGATCTACAAAGCCTGCATCGCTATTGGAATGGCGACCATACCTATCATCATACCTCGTGTAGTAATCTCATTTATGGTTTGCGTGAAGCGCTGCGCATCGCCATGGAGGAAGGTTTGGAGGCTCGCTGGGCACGTCACCAGTTGAATGGCGATGCCTTGAAAGCTGGAATTGAGGCTATGGGCCTAAAAATTCTCACTCAGCCAGGCTACGAGCTCTCGGTCTTAACGGCGGTGAGTTTACCAGAAGGTGTAGACGAGCTGGCGATACGCAAAGGTTTGCTCGATGAATATAGTATCGAAATTGGCGGCGGTTTTGGCCCTCTGAAAGGCCGTTTGATTCGTATCGGTCTGATGGGATACAATTCATGTCGTAAGAATGTCGATACCGTACTTGCCGCACTTGAGCATATTTTGCCGCGCTGTGGCCTTACGCCAGCCGCTGGCGCTGCCCTTGCCGCCGCCGACGCCATCTATAAGTAGAGGCACCATGCCGTCATGTCGTCATGCCGTCTCCCCCGGAGACCGAGCTTACGGGTGCAGCCAACAAGGAGGTACTGTATTGTCTGAATTACCTCCGGAGACCGAGCCCCGGAGACCGAGCTTACGGGTGCCCTCATTTCAGGGCGCCCGCAAGGTTTGTCCTACATAGAGGTACGCATGCTTTTTGACCAGCCACAATCTATTCGTACAGTTTTCATTGATGCAGGCTTTACATTAATACGCCCCTATCCCTCTACCGCCGAAATTTGTCAGCAGGTTTGCCAGCGCTTAAACTTACATGTCCACCTGGAGACGGTGAAACAGCGCATGGTGGAGGCACAGGACTACTATTACCGACATATGCGTCTCAATCGCCAGACCTGGGGCAGCGATCAATCAATTGTGGAGTTCTGGACTGGCTATTACATGAACCTGCTGCGTCCCTGCCTTGAAGAACATGACGAGTCACGTCTCTATCAACTGGCCCAGGCCATCAACGAAGAATTTGATAAACATACAAGCTGGGAAGCTTACCCCGATGTAATTCCTGCCCTGGAAGTATTACGTAAACATAGATATACCCTCGGCGTTATCTCAGATTGGGGTATAGCGCTTGGCCCTATTCTGAGCCGTCTCCAGCTTACACCCTATTTTGACTGTTTGCTTGTTTCAGCCGTGGCTCAGCACGCCAAGCCTTCACCGGCCCTCTATGAACTGGCGTTACAGCGAGCAAATGCTGTTGCCGATTATACACTACACATAGGCGATTCCTACATCTACGATGTGTTGGGGGCCCGCGCAGTTGGCATAACGCCAGTCTTGCTTGACCGTGCCGGGCTTTTAGATACAAGCAACGTGGATTGTTTGCTTGTCCATTCTCTTACTGAGCTGCTTGATCTACTGGAGGTATCATAATGGCGCAAGAACGTATTGCTTCACGAAGAGCATTTACCTTGACCTGGATAAGTTTTGTTGTCGGCGCGACTGCTGGTGCGCTGACCACCCTGGGCAGTTACGCTCGCAGTGAAATACGCCGCCGTGGGTACCCGCTGTGGAGCAACTGCAAGTGTGATTTTAAAGTGAGTCCCACCATTTTCCAGGTCTGGGGAAGCCAGCATGAGCAAAGAGGCGAAACGATCTACACCGAGGAATGGGGGCTGAACCTCTCCAATCCTCCTCAATGGCTGCGGCGTTTCTTGCATGATAGTGCCCAGGTGCTCGCCGCGCTCAATCCCACTGGTAATTATGTTGAGCGGGTGACCCTGAGTCCCCAGGAGGCCCGCCAGCTCGCTTTTCTACTGCGCGCAATCTCGGCTGAGGAAGACCAGGAGGAAGAAGAACCCTCTCCATTTACGCATATTGTATGGCGTAGTGAAGTATTATATACGCCGCATAATCTTTTTGATAAGTGTATTCGACGTATCTATCCAGCTCATTTGCCCCAGGAACGCATGGCGGATGCTCAACCGTTACCGACACTATGGGATCCCCAGACTAATTTACCGCTGCCGACCGAGGGTAGACTCCTTGAAACTCCAACCGGTACCCGCATCGATTGCATCGGCTGGGCTTCTTCCCAGATATCTTACTGTACAGCGCGCACCGGGGACACAGAGTAGACCGGGTATCTTATAATCCAAAAAGAAGCATCGTACAGTTAAATATTTACATTTTTTATTGTAACTGCTACACTATGGGCGTATCGGCTGGGAGGGATACCCTCATACTCTGGAGGTTTGTATGGAAGTTAGGCAGCGTACGAATGGGGTTGAGAAGCAATACGTTCCTACCACTCTACAGAAGGCCATAGGAGAGCCGCTGCGCTCTGAGCAACGAACCGGTGAAATCCTACCACGAGTGCTCACTCAAGGAAATTTGCTGGTTATTTTCATCACGGTTGTAATCTTCGTTCTCAATGTCTCTCTGGTACAGCCTACTGGCGAAGCGGGCTCGTCCGTTTATTTCTACTGGATATTGGGCACTATCACTTTTCTTGTACCAGGCGCTATTGTTTGTGGGCAGCTCAATCGTCTAATGCCGTCAAATGGCGGTATCTATGTGTGGACACACCGTGCATTGGGGCCTCTCTGGGGTTTCTTTGCGGGTTTCTGTGCCTGGTTCCCCGGTATTCTTGTCCTCCTCGCGGTGGCTGCTGGTATTCTGGCTTTTCTTCAGGGTATCGGTACAGAGGTTGCGGGGATCAATGCAAACTGGCTGGCAGATACGAGACTGCAAGGTGCCACTGCTATAGGCTTGATCCTGCTCGGTGGTTGGCTGGCTACCTTACCCGTCAAGTTTATCTTGCGGTTAGCCACGATAGTTATCGTGCTCTATTGTGGGGCTATCTTGCTTGTGGGGCTTGCTGGCGGTGTGTGGTTATTTTCTGGTCATCCATCTCAGGTACCTTTCAAACCGCTGAACCTGGGAGCTGAACCTCCCAACTTTGCTCTCTACGGAGTAATTATCCTGGCTCTCCTGGGCGTTGAAGTACCGCTAAATATGTCAGCAGAAAGGCGGCAGACGCGGGCACCTGTGCTCTATTTGCGCTGGGGACCACTCCTCGTACTGCTAGCCTATGTCATCGGTACGTTTGGCGTGATGACTGTTGTTTCTCCGTCTTCCGCGTCCCTACAATATTCAACACTTATCGCCGTGGGCACCGTCTTTGGTCGCTCTGCTGCGGTAGTTGTTGGTATTATCTTCATCGGCTTCTTTGTGATCGTTGCCGCCATCTATAATATTGCCTTTGCGCGCATTTTGTTTGTGTCGGGATTGGATCATCGTCTTCCCACCGGTCTGGCCAAGGTCAATCGTCACCGGGCTCCTTCACGTGCCATTCTCCTTCAGACCCTTATTGTATTGGCCATTGCCATTAACACATATTTCCTCGGGCCGTTGCTTTTCTGGAGGCATTCGAACACTTTCGCCTTTCAGGTATATGATATAAGTCAGGCTACCACGACGGTGATCTGGTGTATCTCAATGGTGATGCTCTTTCTCGATCTGCCTATACTTTTACTGCGCTTCCGCAAATTATTCGCGGCTAACCCTGGTCAGTTGATTGCTCGCCCATGGTTCCTCTACCTCTGCTGCGCGTTCGGTGGTGCAGCAAGCCTGCTTGGTATCTGGGCGACCTTATCTTCTTCATGGGATAGGACACTTATATCCGATAGTAGTTGGATATACTACGTTGGAGTCTCAGCACTTGTTTGCCTGGTGATCGGACTGCTTGGCTCTGCATACCCTCGCCTGCTTAGCTCTCTTAACGAGCAAACGGCTCAGGCTCGTGAAAATGCGCGCCTGTACAGTGAATTAAGTGCTGCCTACGCCAAGCTCAGCGAACTCGATCTGCTGAAAGATGCATTTATTGGCACAGCGAGCCACGAACTACGTACACCGCTGACTATCGTGCGAGGCTATCTCGAGCTGCTGGATGAAATGGAGAATTTAGATAGTAGGATACGCCAGGATTTCATCCACAAAGCGCGTAGAGCCTGTGATGAGTTAGTCCTCTTACAGGCTAATATTATGGACGCCAGTCGCCTTAAGACAGATGAGAACGCCTTGCAGTGTGCAGATATTCAGCTTTCCAGCGTCTGTACAACGATGATAGATCTTTTTGAACCATTAATTCTCCAGGAGCAGCGTAAAGTCGAGATGAGTCTCGCATCATCGATTACTATCTGGGCGGATGAAACCTGCCTGAAACAGGTCTTACATAACCTGCTTGCTAACGCTCTCCGTTATTCTCCACGTGGGACTCCCGTGTATCTCACAGCCGAAGTAGTAGAGGACCAGGAGTTAGTACGGATAAGCGTCATTGATCATGGTCTGGGTGTGCCACCGGACAAACACGATGCAATTTTTGAGCGCTTTGTGCGCCTGGAACGTGACATGCACGGTAACGTTCGGGGAAGTGGTCTGGGTCTGGCAATCAGCCGTCAATTAGTGGAAGCAATGGGTGGAACGATGAACGTGGAAAGCTCCGGCATTCCCGGCGAAGGCTCCACCTTTACGTTTACGCTGCCTGCAGCGCCTGCCCTATAATTTCGCTTCAGCTTCTGGATTAAAGCGATAGAGGCGCGCCGGGCGATGTGTACCTTCCATCTTCTTGGCTCCGGTATCTTCGAGGATGCCTGTGGAAAGAATCTTCTTGCGAAAATTGCGTTTGTCGAGTCGCTTATGGAGGATGATTTCATAGACCCGCTGTAACTCGCGCAGCGTAAACTGCTCGGGCAGCAGGCTAAAAGCGATTGTAGTGTAGTCTAACTTGCCTCGTAAACGCTCCAGGGCATAGTGCAAAATCTTCTCATGATCAAAAGCCAGGGACGGCAACTGGTAGACTGAAAACCAACCTACATCTACGGCATCATCCGCTGCCTTCACCTGTAAGCGCTCAGAGTCCAGTAAGGCAAAATAGACCACTGTAATTACCCGCGTACGTGGATCACGACCGGGATCACCGAAGGTATAGAGCTGCTCCAGGTAGACATCTTGAACACCGGTCTCCTCTTGCAATTCACGCTTGGCCGCTGTTTCCAAAGACTCATCTATGTTGACGAAACCACCAGGAATGGCCCACATACCCTCATATGGCCAGGAGCGACGCTTAATAAGCAATACCTGCAGGTCGCGCTGGCGTAGGCTCATCATAACCACATCCACTGTTACCGATGGCCGCTCATACTTGCTCGCGTCATATTTGTGTGCCTTCGCCTCAGCCGTTTGAGGCAATGTGCTCTGTGTTTTATGCGTTATTTCGTCCTGCTTTTCCGTCTGTTCCATAAATACTTACAATCTCTTTTCACACATTATGGGTAACTAACTGTTCAGATCTTCTCTTTGCTTGACTCCTCAGCGCCTGCGGCGCTTCGCAAGTTGTTTTGAGATGGCAGCGAGGTGGGCTGCCATCTCAAATACATCGGCGTAATGTATCAACTTAGTGTATCTCTAACACTAATATTACCTGAATGAAAGCGGTCTGTCAAGTAGAAAAACGCTGAAGTTAGCAGTTATTGAGTATTGCATAAGTTCTCCCTTCAATTCAATATGTTGAATTGAAGGGAGAACTTATGCAGACTAAAACAGCTATTTGGGCAAATTTGGTGGGAAGGCGTAGATGGTATCTGGAGGTGGATTGTGCTTGCCATACTCCATGGTAACGACATCATGTGAAGATAGAGGTACCTCTGTAGTCAGCGGGGAAGTGACTACACCTGAAAACGCCTTGCTGTTAACAAAGATTTGCCAGCCTGTAGCCAGCTTCATTTCTGCCGGGAAGTTGAGTTTGGTGTAACCTACCTCCCAGATCGCCAGGAAATCGTCGAGGGCTAAGTTGTGCAACCTGGCTGGAGCCTCGATATGAATAATGCCGTCATCAGTATGAGTATGCATCCAATAGAAACAACTGCCATCAGGGGCTATGCCTATGCCTGTGGGGATCGTGACCTGCTTACCATTCAGGTAGATCTTGAGGTGGATGTGAATATGGTAATTGCCCTGTTCCATGCTGTCACAAGAGACACCATTAATAGGTGGATACAAAGAATTGTAGCCAACTATTTTTTGAATTTGCAGGTATATACCCCCCATCACTCCCAGCAGGATAATACTGGTGCCTATTGTACTCCATAAAATGATCCTGGCCTTTTTGCGCTCTTTACGTCTATATTGCCGTGCGGCTCTGCGTTCCTGGCGCAGTTCTTCTTGCTCTGGATCAAGCCGTTGTGGTATCAGTTGTTGACTGCTCATACAGTTATTCCTGGCTAAAATATGCAATCTGCTTTGAAAATAAGATGATCTATAGGTTGTAGCGTGTTAGAACTCAATGTGCTGACATAGGTGCTCTCATGAGTAGGAACGGGATAGGGCAAGGAGAGTAACAAAGCTCGTACAAACACGCCCTTTTTTAGAGGGAAGCTGGAATTTGCTCGGTTCGCGGCAGGGTAAACCAGAAGGTTGAGCCTGAGCCGGGAGAACTTTCAACTCCAACACTGCCATGGTGCAGCTCGATAATCGTTTTGCAGATGTAAAGACCTAATCCCAGGCCCATCATTGACGAGTGCGAGGTACTGAGTACCTCAACCCCCTGCGCCCGGTAGAAACGCTCCCAGATACGATTTTGTTCATCAACAGAAAGCCCTACTCCCTCATCTATTACAGCAAAGCGTACCTGTTCTGCTTCTTCCCGCAGTTCCACAAGTACGGGCCGGTCCTCAGCAGAGTATTTAAGGGCATTGGTCAGGTAATTAGCGATAACCTGGCTGATACGGTCGCAATCTGCGTACACAGGGCCTACTTGCTCAGCAGGCATTTCAAGGGTAATTGTCCTGTTGGGCCATGCCAGGCGCTGCACTTCAACAGAGGTGCGAATAATGTCTTTCATATCACAGGGAGCCAGGTTAAGTTCCAAATGGTTGGTTTGTGAACGCGAAATATCGAGGAGATCATCCACTAAGCGATCCAGCAACCTGATTTGACGCTCTGAGTTCTCCAACATATCATGCATCTTCTGGAACCCCTGCAAGCTATTTTTTAGCTGGCGAGCAGTCAACTGCGTGTTACCTTTGATACTGGTGAGAGGAGTTTTGAGTTCATGACTGGTCATGCCCAGGAACTCGTCCATTCTCCGGTTAGCTTCACGCAGGGCAAGCTCGGTAGCACGTGCATCCGCTCTTTCGCGCAGCAGGCGTTCACGCTCGATGACCAGGGCCGAGAGTCTTGCGACAGCCTTGGTCAGGGCAACCTCCTCCTGGGTGTATTCATGCTCCAAGCCGCCATAGTCTAATGAGAGAATGCCTACTACCTGGTTTCCTACACACATCGGTGCAATAAGGAAGAGACCAATATTATAGGAGTTGGGCAGTTCATTGAAAGGAGGCTGGCGCATATCGAGTAGCAGAATCTCGTTGGCGCGTAGACGAGCCCGTTGGTCAGGATTAAGCCCTTCACCCAGGCGTGCTTTTGTTTCCATTCCTTCGATCCACCATTGTTCTTCTTGTTCGGGGTTTAATCCGACGACAGCAATGGGATGGATGAGCTCTGTTTCAGGCTCCACTGCGGAAATACTGACGCGTTGGCAACCCAGGACTTTACTGGTCAATTCGGCCATTCTTCGCGCTACTTTGCGCAATCCTACCGATGTGTGTTCATCCGATGTGAGAGGGGGGAGTTGATCAGTGTCGGC
>WNFM01128186.1_pt1 | contig 16580 bp, 14 predicted proteins | sample 5400271 | NCBI WGS metagenome assembly WNFM01 (sample SAMN13153352, study PRJNA577476) | soil metagenome | isolation source: 60 cm saprolite on Douglas fir-dominated hillslope | place: USA:California | collected 2013-09-17
GGGCGCGGCCTGTCAGAACATCGCTGCGGGACGGCGATCAGGCGCGTGCCGCGCCAGGACATTGTGGTCTGCACCAAAGTGGGTCGCTGGATGGACCCGTTTCACGGCACAAGCAACGGGTCCGGCTTCGTCGGTGGGCAGCCGCACCGCGCAGTAGTCGACTATTCTTATGACGGTACCATGCGTTCGGTGGAACAGTCGCTGTTGCGGCTTGGTACCGACCGGCTGGACCTGCTGCTGATCCACGACGTCGATGTCTGGACCCATGGCGCAGATGCGATCGAGGACCGGTTTCGCGAAGCGATGACTGGTGCCTATGTGGCGCTCGACCGGCTTCGCGGCGAGGGCGTGGTCGCGGGCATCGGGATCGGCGTCAACGAGGCCGAGATGAGCGTGCGTTTCGCGCAAGCCGGATCGTTCGACACTATGCTGCTCGCCGGGCGCTATTCGCTGCTGGAGCAACCGGCGCTGGCGCACTTCCTGCCGCTGGCCCAGCGGCAGGGCATAGCTGTGCTGCTCGGCGGCGTTTTTAATTCAGGCATTCTGGCAACCGGCGCAGTTCCCGGCGCCAAATACAACTATCAGGATGCGCCACCTCACATCCTGGCAAGGGTGACGCAGATCGAACGCGTCTGCGATGCCCATGGCGTTGCCTTGCCAACCGCGGCGCTGCATTTTGCACTTAGCCATCCCGCTGTCGTCAGCGTTGTGCTGGGGGCGCAAAACCCGCACGAGGTTGAGCGCAACGTGGCCGCACTCTCCAGTCAAGTGCCATCAGCGCTTTGGAGCGATCTGAAGGCTCAGCATCTGCTCGATGCGGAGGCGCCCATTCCGTCATCGGCGTCCGGCTGATGCGGATCGATGCGCATCATCATTTGTGGAGTCTCGCTCGGGGCGACTATGGCTGGCTGACGCCCGAGCTAGTGCCGATCTACCGTGACTTTTGTCTTTCGGACCTGGCTCCGCATCTCTCCGCGGCTGACATCCAGGGGACGATCCTGGTGCAGGCCGCGCCGACCGAGGCCGAGACGATGTTTCTGCTCGATATCGCGGAAAACGCAGAAGTGATCCGCGGCGTGGTCGGCTGGACGGATTTCGACGCAGCGAACGGCATGGCGCGCATCGATGCACTGGCAGCGCGGAAACTTCTGGTGGGGCTGCGGCCGATGGTGCAGGACATCGATGATGACGATTGGCTGCTTGGTCCGGCCTTGGCGCCCCTGCTGGCGGCGATGGTGAGATACGGCCTGGTATTCGACGCGCTGGTGCTGCCGCGCCATTTGCCAAAACTGTTGCGAGTGATCGGTCGCCATCCCGATCTGCAATTCGTGCTTGATCATTGCGGCAAGCCGCGCCTTGCGACCGGCGAGATTGCAAATTGGCAACGCGATATCGCGTTGCTTGCGCAACAGCCCAACATCGTCTGCAAATTGTCGGGACTGGCGACAGAGGCCGCACTGGGCTGGCAGATCGCGGATCTGCGCCAAGCGGTGGACCATGTCGTGACGTGCTTCGGGCCACAACGCATGCTGTGGGGAAGTGACTGGCCAGTGGTCAATCTGGCGGGAGGTTATGAAAAATGGTTCGCTGCCGCCGAAACTTTGCTGGCTGATCTATCGCCGGACGAAAAGGCAGATATCTTCGGCGGCAACGCGGCGCGCATCTATCTCTCGAGCCGGGGACGGCGGACATGTTGAAGACGACCAACTCCCTACTTGCCCGCGCCTGTGGTCAAACCACTGACAATATAGCGCTCGAGGAAAATTCCGACAATCACGAGCGGGGCGATCGCTGCAGTGGATAGCGCCGCCATCGACCACCAGTTGATGCCTTGCGAGCCGGTTTGGCTGGCGACCATGACAGGCAGGGTTTTCGCATCCGTACTCGTCAGCAGGGCCGCGAAGAAATCCTCGTTCCAGCACAATACCAGCGAGAGGATGAACGCGGCCACCATTCCGGGAACAGCGAGCGGCAAGATGATACGAAGGAATGCGCCCCAAACCGACAGGCCGTCCACGAAGGCGGCTTCGTCGAGTTCGACCGGGATCGCGTTGAACTGATCGCGCATGATCCAGATGACGATCGGAAGCACCGTCAAGGTATAGAGCAGGATCAGGCCGAACCGCGTGTCAAGCAGCGCGAGTGCCTTGTAGAGAACCAGGAATGGCAAAGCCAGGACGACGGGCGGCAAGATCAACTGCGACATGAAGAAGAACAGGATATCGTCGTTGCGCATCCATCCGAATTTGTATCGGAAGCGGCTCAACCCGTAAGCCGCCAGTGATCCGAGCACGAGCAACCGGCTCATGAACTCGGCGCGCGCGGTGGAGGTTCCCAGGATCGAATCCGGCGACAGGCCGAGTGAGCGCCAGCCTTTCCAATCCGGCTGAAAGTCCAGCCAGGGGATCAAGTGACCTTGCGTCACATCGAGCGCCGACTTGAACGAGGTCGTGACCGTCCAATAGATTGGAAACAGGCAGACAAACGCCCAAAACAGCAAGGCGCCGTAAATCAGCACGCGGCTCAAAACCCTAGTGGCCCGGGACCCCGCTTGATGCTTGCGGACCGGCTGCGCCGAGGTGAAAATGGCCAATCGAGCAACTCCCGTTCGAAATTGGTTTCGACCTGCGGATTTAAGAAACCTTCTGCGTCCAGCGACTGGACAGGCGCAGCAACACTGTCAGGAACACGATGATCATGAGAAGATAGAACATCGCAAGCCCGGTGCCGTATCCGACATTCGATCGATCGCGGTACACGCGGTAAATGAAGCTCGACACCGTGTCGGTGGCGCCGCCTGGTCCTCCCGCCGTCACGTTGATCACGATGTCGGCGAGCTTCAATTTGAAAATGATCCTGATGATGAGCACGGTGACGCTCACCGGCAGCATGAGGGGGAACGTAACATGCCAGAACGACTGCCACCCACTCGCGCCGTCGACCTTGGCGGCTTCCAGCACCTCCTTGGGCATCGCCTGCAGTCCGGCAAGCAACATGATCATGATGAAGGGTATCGAAACCCAGGCATCCATCGCCTCGATGCTCACGCGCGCGATCCAGGGGAACGCGAAGAACGCTGGATTTTCCCATCCCAGATCGCGTGCCAGCGTGGCCGCCGGGCCAAAGCGGTACTCCATCAGCGACTTGCCGATCATCCAACTCACGGCAACGGGACTGAGCATCAGCGGCAGCAGGAAAACCACGCGAAAGAATTTTCGCCCGCGTATCTCGGCGTTCAGCAAGAGGGCCAGTCCAAACGCAATCGCATACTCGCCAAGCACGGCCACCGCGTAGAAGATCATGTTACGAAGCGCGTTCCAGTAGTAATTATCGTGAAACAACCCGATGAGATTGTTGAGGCCGTTAAAGTGCGGGCCTTCAAACGAGCTCAGGTTCCAATCCAGCGAAGCAATGTAGATCCCGAACAGCGTCGGAAAAATCACCACCGCAACGGTGAACAAAACGGCTGGGAGCAGAAACAGCGCGCGCGCCCAGACGAGATAGGCGTAGAGGATCGGGCGCCAATCGGCGAACCCCGCATTGATGGTTCCGGTCGTGTGCAGAATTTGGATCAGGAGCAGGAGCAGGAACGCCAGGGAGGTAAGGACAATGAGCGCGCGTCCTGCGTTCTTCCGGCTGACAAGGAGCCGCTGTGATGCCAGCTTGCGGTGCCCCTCATCCGCCACCGGTGATGAATTCTGCATCAAGATCGCACTCTGCCGATTTGACATTGGCCCCGGTCGCCGAGGAAAGCCTCGGCTGGTGCCACGAGCGGCGCCAGCCGAGGACCCCGATGATCCGCCGGACGGACTGTGGAGGGGAAACTACACCATGCCGAGCGACGCCTTGTAGAGCGCGATCTGCTTCTCTCGACCGATCTGGTCGGTCAGCTTTTCCCATGCCGCGGCGATGGCGTTGGCGCCGGTCTGCGCGTCGGACCGGCCGGCGAAGATCTTGGTCAGCTCATCTTCCGCGATACTGTAATACTGGAAAATGCCGGGAATGCGCGGCTCGACCGCACGGTTCGGGTGATTATAGGAGCCGAACTGCGAGTTCAGATAAGACGTGATGTAGTTCTTGTCGTAGCCCGCCGCCACCCATTCGTCGATGTTGGAATGGCTGGTACGGTGAACCTGGAAGCCGGACGGATACATCACGGTCCAGAGCGACAGGTCCTTGCCGCCGACATGCGCAGCCGCACTCCACGCCGCCTTGTGCTTGCGTTCGTCGCCGGCGACCCTCGCCATGACGTAAATGCCCCAACCGAGATAGGCGCAGTTGGGAGCATGGTTTGGACCGCTCGCGAGCTTTTCCCAATTGCCTGTCTTGGAATTATAGACGTCGTCCGATCCGGGCAGGATGTCGAACCCGACGATGTCGCCGATCACGGAGGTGTCGCTCGCTTTCGCCACTTGGCCGATATCTCCCCACCAGGGGATCATCGAGCCGATTCCGGCCAGGAATTGCTGGAATCCGGTGGTGTTCGGATCGGCATTGAGCTGATCGGCGGGCTCCGACGGCAGCGCGTCGATGACGTCCTGAATGGCGCGAACCCAGGCCGGATTGTTGATGCGCGGCTTCATCGTGTCGACATCGAACAGCCACGCCTTGTCGTCCGGATGCTTCGCGTAAGCGGTGGCACGGCTGCCGAGGAAATAGAAGCCGAACCCACCCCAGGGTTTTGGCGCATCGAGGTAGCCGAATGCATTCTGGCCTTTTATCTTTTTGCCCTTGAGGAACTTGGTTACGGCCTGGACCTGCTGCCAGGTCTTCGGTACGCCCCATTCGCTTTGGTTGCCGGCGTCCTTCCAGGCTTTCGCCAGACCAGCGTCGGCGAAATAGTCGGTGCGGTAATTGAAGTTGTGGCAGTCGCCGTCGATGGTGACCCGATACGTCTTGCCGTTCCAGGTGCCGACCGGCGGCTTCAGGTATTCCACATAATCGTCGATATCGATCTGCTTCTTGACCCAGTCCGGCATCTCCGACGCCAAGCCCTTGCCGCACACATCGCCCTCGAAAGGGGCGCCCATTTCAAGGATGTCGAAGTCGACCGTGCCGGTCGCGATCGCTTGTTGCAGTCGCGGGTTGTAGTCGGCCTGAGCGAGGTCGATCCAGGAAATTTTCGCGCCCGTATAGGCCTCCCACGGTTTCAGGAAACCGCGGAAAAGCAGGTTGTGCAGATTCTGGTTGTTGAGACCCATGAAGGAGAGCTCGACGCCCTTGAATTCGCCCTCCTTGACGTTCGCCTTGGTCGGGCCGAGGCAAAGCTCGCCGACCTTCTGCCAATCGGCGTCGGTTGGCGCGCCTTTGCCCACACCCGGAAGCTGCAAGATCCGCGCCCGCAGATTGTCCTGTGCCAACGCACGCCCGGAGAACGCGCCGAGAGCGCCGGCCGAGCCGAGGGCAGCCGCGCTGGCCGCTCCCTTGAGGACCGTGCGTCGGTCCGGTCGCATCCGGAGATGCTGGTCGTACTCTTGCTGTTTCACCACGAAACCTCCCTTTGTTTTTTTGATGCCAAGTTTTTCTGATGCTAAGTTTCAGTCGCCTGAGCACCATTATTCTAACGGATAGGACGTTTGGAGGACTCATGTGTCCTCCGCTCTTACTGGCGATATCCGGACAGGTGGTGAGAGGCCTTTCGAGTATGCAACAGCCTCGATCAATGTCAACGAAACCGCGAGGAGCGATGCGGCGGGCATGGAGCTTTCGCGGTGGGAGATCGCTCTCCTTGAGAAAGAACGCAGCGCGTCGCAACCGCGTGCGGCGCCGCAATATCGGCGGGCGGGCCGTGTTGATCCGGTCGAGCTAGGCCGCGTCGGGCGCGATGACACCCTTCTTGAATACGAAGCAGCCATAGAAGCGCCGTTCACCGGTCTGGATCACGCAATAGGATTTCTTCGCGAGTTCATAGAAGTCAAATCGCTCGATCGAGCCCATTGGCAAAGGGCCGCCCTGAGCAGCGTCGATCTCACGCTGCGCCTCGATCTGCACGGGAGGAACCTCGTCGGGCTTGCCGACGATCTGCATTCGCAAAGCGGGCTTGTCGACAAAGGAATCCAGCGGCAGGACCGAAAGGATAGCGCGTGCCGCCCGGCCGGCCGTTACGTTATCGATCCGCAGCAGCCGCCCCAGCACGGTCTGACGGGCGACCGCGTCGGCCGGAAAATTCGTGTCGCAGATAACGAGGTCGTCGCCATGGCCCATGGCCCGCAACGCGTAAAGGACGTCCGCATTCAGCATTGGATCGATCGATTTCAGCATGCCGCGCCTCCTTGAATTCGACAGCCCTTTTTGGGCGACCGACTGTCTGGTCCGGCCGATACAGCCGTCTCCTTCAATATCCATTATAGAACATCGATTGAGCCGGCGGCCAGAGCGGCGCATCCGAGGGGGAGAAGCATGCATTATGAATGATGCTGCCGTATTCGATCCGAAGGGCAATCAAGCAATGGCCGCCGGTCCTCCCATGGACAATTTTTTGAAGTGGTTATGGGAACGACCGCTTGTGGTGCGAAGCGGACGTTCAACAACCGACGCCGATCTGCTCTCGCGCACCGGGCATCCATCTTCGTAACAGGCTTTTCGAAGAGAGATGGATCACCGGGTCGAGCCCGGTGATCGCGAAAAGTGGAATCGCTTGTCTGCGCTGTTTTGAAATTTGAATCGGAAGTTTGCGCGACAGCGCATCCTCAAGGGCCGGCGGGCTTGTCCGCCGAACCTTTAGCCTTCATGATCGGAAAGCCATATGGTGCGGATCGAGCCACCATGGGGCGCAGGCTGAAAAAATGCGGACCTATGCAACATTGCTGCAGATCGCCGTGGGCTGCACGCTGTTGCCGCTATGCGCCCATGCCGAAGGCATCGACACCGAACACCTGTTCGGCTTTACGATCGGGTCCGATGTCGGCGAGGCCGGCGAACGGGAGTTTCAAAATCAAACGACCGGACGCTTCGCCAAGAGTGCCGGCAGCTATCGCGCGCTGACCAACTCGGCCGAACTCGAATTTGTGCCCATCAAAAATTTTCGCGTCGAGTTCGCTGCGGTCGCCGCATCCTACAATATCGGCGGCGTCGCGGGATTTGACGATCTCAATCAAACGGGATTGCAGGGCGTCTCGGTGGATTTGCGCTACAGGTTTCTGGACAGACAGACCGCTCCCTTCGGCTTGATCTTCGACGCCGAGCCGCACATCGACCGCCTCGATGAAATATCCGGGCAACATGTGCGGACTTATGGATCGGACTTCGCGCTGGCGTTCGACCGCGAGCTCATTCCCAATAAACTGGTCACCGCCGTCAACTTCCTTTACCAGCCGGAGTGGACGAACTTCCTCGCGACGGGCCAAACAGAACACGCTCCTGATCGGCGGTGAAGCGCGCTATTTGCGGAAATACGAAGGCTTTGGTCTGGACGTGTTCGCGGGTCACGCGCTGTTTGTCGGGCCGACTATTTTCATAAAACTATCGGAGCGTTCGCGCCTTACGGCAGCCTGGAGCTTTCAGGTTGCGGGCCGGTCGGCGGCCATGCCGGGCTCACTCGATCTCGTTAATTTCGAGCGTCACCAGGCCCGGCTCATCTACGGCATCGATTTTTGAAAGATGAGCTTCGCGTCCCGCCCGTTGATTCAGGACTGCCGGAAACCCATGCGGAACGCGCCCCAATGGCGGCCGCGAATGGTGATCGGCGACGAGACATCTTTCATCAATACGAAATTGCCGCCGCCCATGTCGCGCCGGTAGGTTTGCAGCAGAAACGGTTTTGTATTTGCCGCCACCTTTTTTACCGCACGATCGTTGAACAGCCGCTTGTTCCGGCAATTGGCGTTGTTCCACACCGGGTCGGGCCCCTGCGGCAGGCGATAGTTCGGATTATGGGTCGGAAGATACCCGCCCTTGGCCCAGGCGACGCAGAACACCACCCGGGGGTCGATTTTTTGGATGGGATCCTGAATGGCCGGCAAAACACGATCCGTGAACGCGACATAGTCTGTGAGGTATTGCTTGGGATTGGTGCCGGCGATCTCGCGGTACTTTTCGTCCATCAATTGATCGAGCGTGATGTCGCCGCGCTCGACCGCGGTCTCGAAAGTTTTAGAAATCTGCTTTGCGGTATCGATGACGATTCGGATCAGCGGCGCATCCGAGGTCTCAACGCCACTATCGGCGATCAGCGCGATCAGCCCCTCCGACAGCTCGAGCAATTTCGCGACCCTGTCATCGGCGTGCTTGAGGTCGGACGACGACAGCTCGACGCCCTTGGCGAGGTTGCCGAGCTCGTCGATCACCATATCGCAATGCGCGAGATTGGAAGTCGCGGCTTTGGCGACCCCATCGATCTCGCGACCGACGGCGGTAAAGCCGTCCTGGACGCGGACGATGATACTTTGAATCTGGTGGGCGCCTTCGCCGGCGCTCTTTGCGCGAACCGAAGCGTCGCCGCTTGCGGCGATCAAATTGCCGACCTGGCCGTCCAGATCGCGAACGGTATCGCCGATCAGATGCGTAGCCTGGCGCGTCGCCTCGGCGAGGCTCTTCACTTCGCTGGCGACCACCGCAAAGCCTCTTCCGGCGGCGCCGGCGCGGGCGGCCTCGATGGTTGCGTTCAGGGCCAGCAGGTTGGTCTGTTTCGCGATCGCTTCGATCGAGCCCGAAACCTTGGCGACCTGCGTCAATGCAGCCCCGACATCGCCGAGACGAAGTTCGATGCGCGCCACCGCCTCGATCAATCCGGCGATATGCTTTACCGCCGTCTCGACCGCCGCGCGCGATTGCGTGATTTCACCGACCGCCGCGGTCGTTGCCGACTGCACCGCGCCCGACGCGCTAGCAATATCGTGATTGGCGGAAACCATCGTCTCGGCGGTCTTTTGCAGATGCCCGAAGCGGTCGGCCTGGCTCGATACGCGGCCGGCGACTTCCTGCAGGTTTCCGGCGACGTCGGCGAGTTCGACCCCAAGGCCGCCGATCCGGTTGGCAAGCTGATCGACCAGACGTTCGCTGTCCGAAGGAGTGTCTGCAGCGGGCTCCAGTTTTGCGGGTTGTGTCATTGGCATCGCTTGGGTATCGCTTGGGTCACAGTTTATACGCGGTGCGGAATCCGCCCCAGTGCCGGCCATTGACGCGGATCGGCACGTCGATCTCGCGCATCATGATGGTCTTGCCGTTGCCCATGTCGCGGGCGTAGCTCTGGATCAGATAGGAGCGCGTGTTGCGGCCGGCGGCAAGGCCAGCGGGGTCGTTGAAGATGCGGCGGTTGCGGCTGTTGGCGGTGTTAAAGGCGACGTCGCCCGGGCGCTGCGGATGCGAGTAGACCTTGTTGTGCACCGGCAAATAGCCGTTGCGGTCGATCATCACGCAAAACACCATGCGCGGATCCTTGGTGAGGAACGCCTCCTGAAACGGCGGCAGCGCGCCATCCGCCCAATCCAGAATTTTGGTGCGGTGCTGAAGCGGATTGGTGCCGGAGATCTCGACGTAATTGGTGTCGAACATGTCGTCGATGGAGATGGTGCGGCTTGCGACCGCGTCCTCGAACATCCTGGTCAGCGCGACGCCGGCTTCCATGGCGCGGGTGACGAATTCAGTGTTCTCGTCGCGGATCGTCCACAGCCTGTCTTCGATCTTCTCAGTAAGCTCTGCATCCACCCGCTCGAACCGCGCCTGCGCGCCGGCCTTGGAATGCTCGCCAATGCGAATCCTGCATGCGCCGACGCTCTCCAGCGTCGCGTCGAGGCTTTGGTTTTGCGGCAGCCGTTCGGCGTCCGGGCCGCTGATCAGGAGGCCCTCCATGGAAATCTCGTAGACTGCCGCTGTAATCAGGCCGCGCGCGGTCTGGATTTCAATTTTCAAGTTGCACGGCAGCCGTTCGTGTTTGCGGCGGTCTTCGCGATCGCCCTGGCGCAGCAGCACCGCGCAGCGCGACTTGAGCTTCTGCGCAAACATGGTGACGGCGGTGCCGGCCTTGGCGACGCTCTCGCCATGGGCTTCGGCCTCCTTGGTCGCGCTGTCGATTTCGGCGGCGCTGTCACCGACCGAGACGATGAAATGCGAGGCGGTCGCGGCGTTATCGGAGATCTCGCTGGTGGTTTCGTTCTGCTCCGCCACCGCGCTGTTGACGTTTTCGAACACCGGGCGGATCGCCTCGATTGCCTGCGAGATGCGATGCACCGCATTGACCGAGCCGGCGGCATCCTTCTGCAGCGCGTCGATCTTCTTGGTGATCTCCTCGGTGGCGCTCTGGGTCTGCACTGCGAGCGCCTTGACTTCGGTTGCGACCACCGCGAAGCCGCGCCCGGCCGAGCCTGCCCGGGCCGCCTCGATGGTGGAGTTGAGCGCCAAGAGCGTGGTTTGTCTTGCGATCTGCGCGATCAGGTTGACGACATTACCAATGGCGGCGGAGGATTCGCGCAACCGATCGACATTGGCGCTGGCTTCGCGGGCGGCGGCGCTGGCTTGATCGGCGAGCTTGCTGGCGTCGCGTACCTGGGCGCCTATGCCTTGCGCCGAATGGGTAAACTTGTCGGCGGCCTGCGAGAAAGTGGTCGCGGTGTTTTGGGCGGCGCTGGTACGCCCGGTCAGCGCGTCGGTGCGTTGGCGAATGGTGGCGAGCGTCGTCGCCGTCGCCTCGGCGCCTCCGGCGACCGAATGGGCGGCGCGCTCGAGCTGCCGGATCATCGCGCCGAGTTCGAGCTCGAGCAGTTCGAGGATTTCGCGTGCGGAATCGCTGTCGGAAGGGGCGGGCGCATCGGCCGCCACCGCTGCCGGCGTCACAGCCTTCGGCTCAACCACCGGCGCAGCCGGTTCCGCCAGACGCCTTCGAAGAAAACCGAACGCCATAGGCCTCTCTCGGGAACTTGCAATGAGGCCGTCATCCTCGCATTTGGGCGTGAAGTCATAGTTAACGATTGCCTCATATTCCGGCAGGCGACACTACCTTTGTACCGACACGATCGCCGAATCTTTGATTTTGACGGATTCCGAGCCTATAACGCCGCGTTTTCCACCCCCGATAAAAACCGGACGAATCCCGAAAGAAAACGCATGGCCGGACATTCCCAGTTCAAGAACATCATGCACCGCAAGGGCCGGCAGGATGCCCAGAAGTCAAAGCTGTTCTCCAAGCTGGCGCGGGAAATCACGGTTGCGGCCAAGATGGGCCAGCCCGATCCCTCCATGAACGCGCGGCTGCGCGCCGCGATCATCTCCGCCCGCCAGGAAAACATGTCGAAGGACTCGATCGAGCGCGCGATAAAGAAGGCGAGCGGCAGCGAGAGCGAGAATTACGACGAGATCCGCGATAACCGCAACCGCGCCGCATCCGACATCCGGTCCTACTTCACCAAGGCCGGCGGCAATCTCGGCGAAACCGGCTCGGTCGCCTTCATGTTCGATCGCACCGGTATCATCGAATACGACGCCAAGGTCGCCTCCGACGATGCGATGCTGGAAGCCGCGATCGAAGCCGGCGCCGACGATGTGTCGTCGAGCGAGAACGGCCACGAGATCTACGCCTCGCCGGACACCTTTCGCGAAGTCGCAAAGGCGCTGGAAGCGAAATTCGGCGAGCCCCGCAAGGCGACGCTGACCTGGAAACCGCAGAACACGGTTCCGGTGGACGACGAGACCGGCGAAAAACTGTTGAAGCTGATCGATCTCCTGAACGAGCACGACGACGTCCAGAACGTCTACGCCAATTTCGAGGTTTCCGACGCGCTGGTGGCGAAGATGGGCGGGTAGCCCCGTCATTGCGAGGAGCGCAGCGAACGAAGCAATCCATTCTTCCTTTGCGGCCCGAAGCGGTCCTGGCGGTATAGGCGTCTTGCGGTAGGAAGAAGGTCGCGCACGAAGGAAAGGTCATCGTCGGTAGCCGTCCAACGGTCGGTTTTGAAAACGCCAAGATGCTGGGGCGCATCCTCGAACGAATGGGCTAAAGCCATTCTCCATTGAGGCCCCATTTCCATAAACGGCATGTTTCCAATGACGGGCATCCGTACCGGCGCGTCCACTTTCAATCTGAAAAGCGCAGCGACGAGCCAGGCCGTAAGTGTCGGCGTAAAGGTATCGAGAACGCCTCGAGCTTCTATGGAGAGTTCGACCCTGCTTTTAAATGCAAAACCTCCATGGATCGCTACCCACGGGGGAGGATGAGCCGTTCCGCTGGCTGTCGGCAGCGCCAAAGCCATCATGGGAGCATCGAAGATATCTACGTATACTTGTCGTAGCCGCAAACCCGGACCTAGATCATAGGTCTGGTCCGGCAATTCCAAAGCGGTCAGGCATCCATAGAGAGGTGTGCTCTCGGGATTCCAAGCCCGGCGTGCCTCCGAGCGACTCACAAGTTCTATGGGGTCAATTGCCATCGGCGGCCCATATCACAACGAACCCCAGAACTCACGTCCTCCATTAGAAAACGGGGTGACAAGAGCCGAACAGTTAAAGTGATTTCTGAACTGCGAACTTAAATTACCAACTGGTACGTACGCGGCTGGCCCCTACGGTAAGGAATCGGCCCACGTGGTGGCCAAATTGCTGTACGCATTGTGAAAAACCCGGAGCGGGTCGGGTATAAAGCGTGTTAGCACTTGCGGATCAGAACAGATAAGCGCACCTACTTTCTGCCCTTTCCATAAAGATTTTTAAATGGAGAGGTATGCCCGTGAGCGCTGATAAAGATCCCGAGCTGTTGTTCCAGCTCCTGTTCTTCAAATTCCACGGTAAGGGCGCACAGCCTGTGCGGTTCGTGTTCATCCTGGGCTTGCTAGCGATCGTCGGCATCTTTGCCACGCGATGGCTCTAGCCCTTCATTTTCCCTTCAAGTGAGTCAAGTAGGCTAGAAGGATCTCCGCGACGATTAGTCCAGTCGGCCATATTTCATTCGATTACAGAAAAACCGCTCTTGGACGTATCCGACAGCGGTTTGTGCGTTATAAATTGGGTAAGGAATTAAGCGGGTTCGGAATGACCGAGACCTTTTTTGCCGAACACGTCGATGTGTGGGGGTCGCCTGGTCGATTTTATCCGACTGGCTGTGAAGTATGGCGCGAGGCGGATTCAAGATGGTGTTCGCAGTCTGCTGCCACGACGGAAGCTTCGGAAGATAGTCGCCCAAGTTCGGCAAGCCCGGAATGTCCAGGGGCAGCTAATAAGGTTCGTGGGATACCGCATTAAATCGCGGCCATGATGCAATGCGCAAAAAGCCCCCGAGTCCTGACCCTCGATGCATTTCCTCCTCCCAGAAGAATATGTTCTCTATAAAGCTGCCCGCTGGGAGTGGTGGGGCGCATCATGACTAAATTCTTGGCGAATTGGGAGGTCGAAAGCGAGCTTGTTCTCCCGGACCAAACCCCGTTCATTCGCTACGACCATCCCAAAGGTACATACACAGCGTTCCTTAGAAATGTCCCCGGTCAGCGCGATGATCTAACATTCTTGTCTATGCAATTCATCTTCGATGCGCCTTCAATCCAAGAGTCAAAAGATATAGGCGAACCGTTAGCCAAGGAGTTTCTGGACTATCTCGTGGTTGCGTCGAACCTCAAAATCAGGCTGCGCAGGCTCTTTCAGATATTCAATTGGGAGCCGGGAATGGGAATGCGTGAATGCTACTATTTCTCGCCCTCCTATGCACATGACGACGCCCCATACGACGAGATCGAACCGACGCTGCTCCAAACGATTTCATTGTTGCAAACGCATCCACTCGAACCGCGGCTTAAGCGCGCCTTGAAATGGTTTGCCAACGGGGTCGCCACTCGTTTTCCCGACGATCAATTTGCGTATTTTTGGTTCGTGATCGAGCTTGTTGCGCAGCTAATCAAGGAGCCGAGCCCGGTACCAGATAAGTGCCCGGTCTGCCATGGTCCACTTCATTGCGAAGCCTGTGAAATGACACCGCTTCACCGCCCATATCCGAAACAGGCGATAGAACAGCTTTTTATGAAGTATGTCACGGAGGATCCCACGCATTATTGCAAGCTAGCTAGCGACGCTCGTAATATGCTTATGCACGGCGAAGAAGTTGCCGCTGTCGAAGCAAAACTTCAAATCGACTTCTCCGAATTGGTGGATGGGTTGGGCCATCTTGCCTGGACCTCGATCATGAACCAATTCGTACCTGTCTTGAACGGTCATCAAGTTCGGTTTTTGCAAGCAAACCGGTACGTCCACATGAACATGTCGGGCGTCGCGCATATGCAGGTTGGATTTATGCCCAGCTTTAATAATCCCGACCCCGCCTACTTCCCGCAGGTCCAAATGAGCTTCAAGCCACTCCCGACACTAGGCGACCAAGGTGGGGGAACCTAAGAGCTTGTAGGATGGGGGGAGCCCTTGCGAAACCCATCGCCTTGCTGCGCGCATGTAGAGATGATGGGTATCGCTGCGCTCCACCCATCCTACGCGCTATCCCGCATCATTCGGCATTCTCGCGCGCCCGCAACGAGCGCTTCCGCGATACGCCGGATGAATAAGCCGTCCATGACGACGTCGATCATGGCGGGTTCGTTACATGGTGGTATTATTAATATATGTAATATAATTTCTGCCAAGATAGTGCTCCAGGATGGAGAATTCCGATGGTCGGCTCAATCGCCTACACTGCTGCGAGACCCCATCAGAACGACTAACGCGAACGCACACGGAGATAAGAGCAGGTTGCTGCACGGCTGAAAATCTACCCAGCCAAGCGCGAGCGCATGATCGCAATCTTGCGAGGCGGCTTCAGTTCAACCGTAGTTCGGTGATGTGCCGCGGATCCGGGCTCAGCTCATTACGTTCCACGCGCTTGACGATGTCCGTCAGCACGGCATTGGCGGTGCACGAGAGGCCGACCTTCTCGCCCTCGCGTACCACGAAGCCGTTGAGGAATTCGATCTCAGTGCGCCGGCCTTTCTGCATGTCTTGGCCCATTGAGGGACGCTGCTCGGAAGAGGTATGCTTGCCGTCCTTGAAGCGCTGCTCGTCGCAGACGCGCATCGCCGTCTCGTCACCTTCGCCGGCACGCGCTATCGTCTCAGGCGGTAGATGCAAGATCTCTTCCAGTTGATAGCCGTGCGCTTGCCCGACGCGGATCGCTTCGCTCCCGAGCCGAGTGGAGAAGCGGCGAATCGGCTCGCTTTGCAACATATCTCCGCCGGGCAGTTGCCCATGGCATTGGCGACCAGTTTCGACCAGCGCTCGCCCCATAAATTGCCGGTTACCTTGGCGCTGTCGGCGTAGCCGACCAGGCGGCAAATTTCTTCCGCCCGTTGCGTGATACGACCATGCACTTCGCCGGCGCGAAATACGGTGTGCGCGGCCCCGCCCTTGCCAGCGCCTCGGTAGATGTGGCCGGGCTCGGGCAGGTTGACCGTGATACTGCTGGCAATGCACCCCAGCGTCTTGCCCCAGCCGACGATGCCGGCGATCGTCTCTTCATTCATGCAGTTCTGCAGCGACACGACATAGCCGTCCGGCGCCAGATACTGCTGGATCAGCGTGGTAGCCCAGGCCGTGTCGTAGGACTTCATGCACACGAAGGCGATGTCGACCGGCGTCTCCTTGGCGAGCTGCTGCGCGTCCGTGACGTGCAGCGCGCGCACGGGAACCGAGAATTCCACGACGTCCCTTGCATGGGTAACGCGTAGCCCGTGCTTCCTCATGTGCTCGATGTGCTCGGGCCAGGGATCGATGATTGTCACGTCCTCGCCCCCCTGCACCATATGGGCGCCGGCATACCCGCCGCCGGCACCAGCTCCGACGATAGCTATCTTCCGACCCATGCTTTCCCCCTGGCATTCTTGCGGCCCAGAACGCAACCGGTCCGCTAATCGTTGGAGGCCACTTTAGCGGATCTGGGCCTTTCGCCAACCGTCCGCTTCGCGCCACAAGGCGACATTCCCGAGAAGTCCGTTTTCGACCCAGAACCCACAGGGCGGAAGCGTGTTACTGGGCCTGAGAGGCATTACGCTTGACGGCTGGAACGATTGTTGATCCTTTGGGACAAAAAACAGCCCGGGAGGAAACCATGTTCAAGATACTCCATCTGTTGCCGCTCGCTGCACTTGCGGCGGCATTGAGTTATGCCGAGCCGTCGTCTGCTGAGACCATCATCGACGAATGGGCAAAGGTAACGGTGCCATCACCGCCCGAACTCAAAAGTGTTACACTTGATCCGAAGACCACCGCGATCCTTGTGATTGATATCATCAAGCAGACCTGCAACGAGCAGAGACGTCCGCGTTGCGTCGCCGCCGTTCCGAAGATTGAAAAATTGCTCGCCGCTGCACGCGCGAGCGGCGTTACCGTGATCTACACCCTGTTCCCCAGTCCATCTCCGGCGACGTTCCCTAGCCCGGTCATTAGTGATTACGTTCCAGCGCTTGCGCCGAAAGGCAACGAGCCGGTTGTGACAGCGTTTGTCGACAAGTTCATGCTCGGCGATAAGGATACAGGCCTTCAAAAGATCTTGACGGATAAGGGGATCACAACCCTCGTCCCGGTTGGTGTCGCGTCGCATAACGGCGTGCTCTTCACGTCTGTCTTGGCCGCCTTGCGTGGTTTTAACGTAGTCGTTCCGGTAGACGGAATGGCGGGTAATAACG
>WNFM01217782.1_pt2 | contig 16577 bp, 18 predicted proteins | sample 5400271 | NCBI WGS metagenome assembly WNFM01 (sample SAMN13153352, study PRJNA577476) | soil metagenome | isolation source: 60 cm saprolite on Douglas fir-dominated hillslope | place: USA:California | collected 2013-09-17
GCGAAATGTACCTTGGCTCTGACGCGATTGCTCTCGCGCCACTTACCGACATGATCAGCTACTTGGAAGACGGTGAGGTCGCAGTCGTGACGCGGCAGGGAATCGATTTTCTCGGTGCCAAGGGCGAATCCCTCCGACGCTCGCGAGCCAAAATCGCCGGCGCGACCATGCTGGTCCGGAAAGGCGAGCATCGGCACTTTATGGTCAAGGAGATTCACGAGCAACCGAGGGTTGTCGGACAGACGCTCGCGCAATACGTTGATGTCGCCAGCGGCACGGTCAAAATGCCGAAAAGCATGGAATTGGATTTTAACGACATCAATCGCGTGTCGATCACGGCCTGTGGCACCGCCTTTTACGCCGGGCTGATCGCCAGGTACTGGTTCGAACGTTACGCCGGGCTGCCGGTGGAAATCGATATCGCATCCGAATTTCGCTACCGCGACGTGCCATTTGAATCCGGTAATCTGTCGATTTTTGTATCGCAATCCGGAGAGACCGCCGACACGCTCGCCTCGCTGGAATTCGCCAAAGCTCACGGGCAGCGCGTGCTTTCGGTTGTCAACGTGCCAAGCTCAACGATGGCGCGCGCGAGCCAAATCGTGTTGCCGACGCTCGCGGGCCCGGAAATCGGCGTGGCTTCCACCAAGGCGTTCACCTGCCAACTGGCGACGCTTGCCTGCCTTGCTGTCGCGGCTGGACGCGATCGGGGCGTGCTCTCGGCCGACGACGAGGTGCCGCTGGCGCGGGCGCTCGCCGATGTTCCACGCTACATGACGTGTGCGCTTGAGCTGGAACCGAAGATCCGCCAGCTCGCTCGCAAGATGGCGGCGTCCCGCAACGCGCTCTTTATCGGGCGTGGAACCAACTATCCGCTTGCGCTGGAAGGGGCACTTAAGCTCAAGGAAATAACCTACATTCATGCCGAGGGTTATGCTGCCGGAGAACTCAAACACGGGCCGATTGCGCTCATTGACAAAAATCTCCCCGTCATCGTGATCGCGCCGGGAGACATGACCTTCGAGAAAACCATGTCGAACATGCACGAGGTGATCGCTCGCGAGGGGCGCACGATCCTCATAACGGATCATAAAGGGGCATCACTTGCAGCACCGGGATCCTGGGCAATGCTGGCCCTTCCAGACATGCCGACCTTGGTAGCACCGCTTGTCTTCGCGTTGCCATTGCAGCTTCTTGCGTACCACACCGCGCTTGTCTTGGGAACCGACGTCGACCAGCCGCGCAATCTCGCTAAGTCGGTGACTGTCGAATAATCTGGCCATCGCTACGCAATCCTTCAGCGTCTACCCGACTTGGAAAGATCGAGAGCGTGAAGGAGTCAACGCAATCTTTAACCACAAGCAAAAATTGCTTCTGTCGGGAATTTGTCCGAAATCAACTCCGGTCCATCGGCCCGGATCACGAACATATCCTGGATGTGCCAATGATCGACATGAGGCTCCATGGCGATCACCATTCCCTCCTCCAGACGCCGCGGATTGTCGCGTGAGATCACCGGCTCCTGCTGGTGCCACCAGGCGCCGACGCTGTGCCCGGCCAGCATGGACTTGTAGGCCATGCCCGCCGCGGTGAAGCGGTCCACCACGAATTGATAAACCTCGCCGGCCGTCCGGCCCGGCACCAATTGGTCATTGGCTGCCTGGTAGATGTCGCGGATGACGGCGTATTGACGGTGCTGCTCCGCACTCGGCGCGCCGAGCACGGCGCATCGCGATTGATGCCCGGGATAGCCCTGCACATAGGCGACGTAATCGGTCCGGATCGCATCCCCCAATGCAAATGGAAAATCGCTTTCTCCGGCATAGGGAACCGTGTTGCGCTGTGAGTTGAGAATGCCGTGGGTGAATTCCGACCCGCCGGCCAGACAATGCGCGACCAGCGCGGCATGCAGGTCGCGCTCGCGCATGCCGGGCCGGACGGTCGGGAAATGCTTGAGGTAAGCGTCGTCGAGAAGGTCGGCGCCGCGTTTCAAGCGGGCGAGTTCAGCGGGTGTTTTCACCGCGCGCACGATATCCATCAGGTTAACGCAATCCGAAGGCCGCATCCGCGGCAGACGGCTGCGCAGGACGTCCAAATCGGCAGCGCTGATGAAGTTGGTCTCGAACCCGATTCTTGAATCGGCCAGTCCCATGGCGGCGATGACCTTCGCGAGCCGCTCGACCGGTGGCTCGGAATAGCCCTCATACACGTCAAAATGCTCGACGAATGAATCCCGTCGCGCAAGTCCTTCGGCAATCGCATTGACCACCATGCGCGGTTCACCGCGGCGCGGCCAAACCAGATAGACCCCTCGCGGCGAATCGGCGAGGTCGAGATGGCGCGCGAGTGTACCCGGATAGACCAGGCCGGACAGATAAGTAAAATTGATGCCGGCGCGCGCGACGATGGCATCAAGGCCATGTTCGTCCATCTGCCGAGCGAGGCGCTCAGTCTGCACAAAATCGGAAACCGCTGCTTTCATGTCCGTCAACTCTCCAATGAGGGATTTTAGTGGTGCTGACCGCCGGCGCGAGCGCGGCGGAATTCATTTCGCTTGCTGTTCGACCATCCTGAGGAAACGCTGGGTTCGCTCGTGCTTGGGATGGTCCAGCACGTCTTCGGGAGGGCCTTGTTCAACGATGAGGCCATCGTCCATGAAGATCACGCGATCGGCGACCTCGCGCGCAAATCGCACTTCGTGGGTCACCACGATCATGGTCATCCCCGCTTCAGCAAGGCGGCGGATCACGGCAAGGACTTCCCCGACCAGTTCGGGGTCGAGCGCCGAGGTGGGCTCGTCGAACAGCATCAGCCGAGGCGAGATGGCGAGCGCGCGAGCGATTGCCACGCGCTGTTGCTGGCCACCCGAAAGGCGGTGCGGCAGATGGTCGGCATGATTGGAAAGACCCACCATACGCAGCAAATTTACGGCGAGCGCGCGCATCTTCTCGGTCGCTTCGCCATAGACATGGATCGGCGCCTCCACGATGTTTTCGAGCGCCGTGAGATGATCGAACAAATTGAAATGCTGGAACACCATGCCGATACGCGCTTCGGCTCGCGCCTTGGCAACGTTTCGGGTGGGCTTCAATCCGCCGCCGATCTGGCTTTGGTATCCGACATATTTGCCGTCGACCGTGATTTCGCCCCAGTCGAGCGGCTCCAGATGGTTGACCAGCCGCAGCAAGGTGCTCTTGCCCGAACCGCTCGGGCCCATCAGCACGACGACTTCGCCGCGTTGCACGAAGAGATCGATGCCGCGGAGGATTTCCTTGTCGCCATAGGATTTTTGGACATTGCGGCACATCACGAAGGGCTGCTCGGGCACTGAACCTTCCGTGCGGCTTGCCTGCAGACTGTCCATCCAGCCGGTCGGCGACAGCGCAGCCGCGTCTGAAGCGCTTGCTACGGCGGCTTCACCGGCCGGAACGGCTTTGATGGCCGGCTTTTTCGAAGCCTCGAGGCTATAGTATTTTTCCAGATAGAATTGCGCCACCGCCACCGCGCTGGTCAGGATCAGGTAGATGATGCCGGCAGCCGCAAACACCGTAAAAAATTTGAAGTTCTGACCTACGATCTGTTGCGAGCGGAACGTGAGTTCGTTGACGAAGATCACCGACGCGATCGACGTCCCCTTGATCATGGAGATGGTCTGGTTGGCCATGCCGGGCAGAATCGCCCGCATCGCTTGAGGCAGGATGATGCGCCGAAGCGTCAGAAAAGGTCCCATGCCGAAGGAGGCAGCGGCAAGGCTTTGCTTGCGGTCCACGGAGAGTATGCCGCCGCGGATGATCTCGGCGCTGAACGCAGCCTCGTTCAGCATGAAGCCGACGACAGCGGTGGTGAAACTATCGAGCTTGATCCCGACGACCGGCAGCGCATCGTAGAGAAAGACGAGTTGCAGGATCAGCGGCGTGCCGCGGATGAACCAGATGTAGAGCCACGCCGTTCCCTGCAACGGCGGCAGCGTGGAGAGGCGCATCAAAGCCAGCACCAGACCGAGCATGACGCCTCCCGTCATGGCCAGCGCGGCGATCTCCACCGCCGTCAAAGCACCGTCCAGCAGGAAAGGCGAAGAAGCGTAGGTGAGCATCTCCATCAACGGCTCAGGCACCAGGCTAGACCGCCAGCCGAAGGCGGCGGCGATCACGATGATGAGCGCGCCGCCGCCGGCCCATAGAGTGCGTCGATCCAGGGCGCTCGCGCGCGCCGCAGTCGCGATTTCGGTGCCCGTTTCGCTCATGATCAGCCACACAATCTGGCGGTTGCATATGCCACCGCCCGCGCCGCGGTGACGAGATCGGAGAGCCGCACGCGCTCGTCGGCGGTGGGCCATTCCTTGTAGATGCGAATATCGCCTGGGCCATACTGCACCGTCGGGATGCCATGCGCGGCGATAATGTTGCCGTCGCCGACATTGCCGAGCCGTCCCCAACCACCCACGACCGCGGGAGTGCCCGACGCCAATTGCTGACCCGTGGCCAGGGTGGCCACCAGATCATGATCGGCAGCGCAAGCCATCGGCTCCTGGCACCATCCATCCTCGCTGCCCGTGGCCGGCATCTCGAAACTGTAGTTGAACGCAGGATGGTCGCGCCGGATACCTTCGAGCAGCGCGGAAATATCTGCTCTCATGCTTTGCAGTGTTTGTCCCGGCACGGTGCGGAACTGCAGCAACAGCTCGGCCTGCTTGCTATGCAGCCCGCTGTGGTTCTTCTGATAGTAATGCTCCTTGTGGAAGGTATCGAAGGTGTGGGTCGGAAATCCTGGTAACTCCGGGTGCGGGACAAAATTCATCCAGCTTCCTTCCGGAATCGGATCGAGGCTTGGCCCGATGCGGCGAATGACCTCGCAAAGCTGCTCGATCGGATTCCAGTACAAGGCCTTTGCTTCGGCGCTGTAGCGGAAGAACAACTCCGGCGCCTCGACCCGGATGCGCACCATCACGATGCCGACGCAGACATTGGCGATGGTGTTGTTGGAGTGCTCCATGTTGATGCACAAATCCGCCCGCACGCCGCCGCGCAGCAGCGCCCGGGTCCCGGCACCGCCGAGCTTGTGCGCGATCACCGGACACAACAAGACGTCGCCCTTGAGCCGTGTGCCGGAGCGAATGATGGCCTCGACGCCGCAGAAGGCAGCGGCGATGCCGCCTTTGTCGTCGTGGGCGCCCATGCCCCAAATCCAGCCGTCCTCGAACTTGGCGCCATAGGGGTCGACTGACCATCCCGGCATCTCGACTCCGGGATCCATATGCCCGTTGAGCATCAGGCTCGGGCCCTCACCGCTGCCACGCAAAATGCCGATCGGCTGCCGACTGGTAATCGTGGGATTGAAGGGATGCACGACGTCCATCATGGTTACGTCGAGGCCAATGTCCTCCATCCGTTCGGCGAGATGATCGGCGATCGCTTGCTCCTGGAAGGCGGAACTGGGGATGCGGAGCAGCGCCTGCTCCACTTCGAGCACGCGCGCGGCATCGACGTGCTTCTGCACGCCGGATAGTTCGGTGGTCATGGCTTTTCTCTCCGCTTACAGGCTGCCGAAGGCTCGCCCCTCACGCCGTCATGCCACGGTCATGCTGGGATTGGCGCGATCGCCCTCCCGTTCATTCGGTCAGGGTCACAGGCTCCGTGGTGAGGCTGTAGTCCACGTGGTAGCGCTCGTAGATCGCCTTCTCGGCGCCGCTGGCGCGAATTGCCGTTAGGCCGTCGCGCAGCGCCTTGACCAGATCGGGATTACCCTTGGCCGTGCCTACCGCGATCTTGGCGCCGGTGATCACGTCGAACGCGCTCTCGATCGTGGTGGGATTGGACGCGACCATGCTTTCGCCGACGAACTTGTTGACCGCGACCAGATCTGCACGCGCGTTCTGCACAAGGCGCATGCCGCTCGGCATGTCGGTGGAGGTGATGATATTGACCGCGGGCTTGCCGGCGGCGACGCACTTGCTGCTGGCGTCGCGCAGCATGGCTTCCTGCGTGGTACCGAGCGTCGTGGTGCTGGTCAGGCCGCAGAGATCACCAAGCGAATGGATGTTCTTGGGATTGCCTTTTGCGACGAGCATCCCGGTGGCCGCATTCATATAGACCACGAAATCCAGCTTCTTGGCGCGCTCGGGCGTGTACAAGAGGGTGTCCCACATGATGTCGATCTGACCTGACATCGCCGCGGGAATCAGCCCCGACCACGTTCCGATCACGAACTGCATGGGCACGCCGATGCAGGCAAACGTCGCTTGGGCAAGATCGGCATCCAGTCCGACCAGCTTCGAAAAATCCTTGGGGTCGCGCATGCTGAACGGCACGCTCTCGCCGTCCTGTCCGATCTTGATGGTTTTGCCGGCGAGGCCGGGATACTTGGTTGCGAGTTTTGCCGGTTCGCAGGTTGCTTCGTCGGCCTTTGCGCCGCACAAGGCGGAAACGGCCACCAAAGTCAGACAGGCGGCGCCGCGCAGGAAGGCCGGAAGCGCAAACTTATAAAAAGTACGCATGAATTTCGTCTTCCGTCTTTGGGAGGAACCCGGCTAATGCAAATTATTTCGCTAGTATTGTTCCATTACAAATGAAATATAGACATCGAATTCATGCGCATGCATTATATGGGAATGGATTCCCGGCACTTGGAAACGCTGTTGTGGGTCGCCAGACTTGGCGGCATTGGCGCTGCAGCGCAGCATCTTAATCTGACCCAGCCGGCGGTCACCCGCCGGATTCAGGAGCTGGAGCGGGAGCTCGGCGCCAAGGTGCTGCGCCGCCAGGGACGAAATGTGGTGCCGACGCCGGTGGGCCAGACCTGCCTTGGCAGCGCCGAGCGCATCCTGTCGGAAGTCGCGACCATGCGGGTTGCGGCAAGCGGCAAATCAGCAATCGGTACGATCCGCGTCGGCGTGGTCGAAAGCATCGCGCTGACGTGGTTTCAAAATTTCCTCGCCCGGATCGAGGGACGCTATCCCAAGGTACAGATGGAGATCGACGTCGATCTGTCGAACCGATTGATCACCAAGCTTGCCCGACGTCAGATCGACATCGCCTTGCTGCCCGGTCCGGTGCAGCTGCCAGGGGTCGTGCGCGTGTCGCTCGGCGATTGCGCCATGAAGTGGTTGGGTCATCCGCAACTGTGCCCGAAGGATCGTGAAATGAAGGCTGCGGATCTGGCCGAGCTGCCGATTATCGGCATGCCGCAGGATGCCAATGCCTATCATTCCATCATCAACTGGTTCGAGGAGGCGCAGGTCACTCCTAGCCTCATGCATTGCTGCAACAGCTTTAGCGTGGTGGCGCTATTGGTGCGGCGGGGAGTGGGTGTCAGTCTCTTGCCGCCGGACCTTTTCGCCGGCGACCTCGAGCAAGGCGTCTTGAAGATACTGATCGAACAGCCCGACGTTCCGAAGGTGGAATATTCGGCGGCCTATTTGCCAGCCATGGACGCCTCGATCCTTCCGGAAGTAGCGGCGATCGCGCGCGAGGAAAGCTGGTTCTTCGGTCCGTCGCGAACACGAAGCAAGAACTTTGGCGTGAGGCCTTTCCCCGCGCTGCAAGTCCGGACGATCTTGAAGGATGAGGTCTCGTAGCTTTCTTGCCATGACAGGCTGACCATTTCAAAATGGCTCTGACGCGGTGCCTGCATGAATCGCTTCTGGAACCACACATTTCGATGATACAGGAATTCGCAGTTTTATTCTGAGTGGCTCGCCAAGTTGAACCTATTCAGTATAAAGCTGCGGACTGGATTTATTGCGCGAATGTCGTCAACGTCACTGAATTTTCAATATCGCCATCACGTGCATAGAGTTGAAATCGCCTTTGAATGTAGGCGATCGCTTACGCTACGTGCTGATGGGTTCGAAATCCAACATGTAAGGGGTGCGCGGTTCCGGCGCAAAGCGGACATCATCGAAAAGCTGACGTCCGAAATGTGCCAGAAGCCGGGCGATCATCGTGGTTCGCCAGAGAATGCCTGCCGCAGTGCTGACAGCCGGTCGAGCGCGGCTCGCGGTAGTGGGCCGTTTTGGACCGCGGCGAGCGCGTCCTCGAACTGTTGCGGCGCCGCCATGCCGACCAAGATAGTGCCCATCGCCGGGTGAGACAGCGCAAAACGCGTGGCGGCTTCGGTCAGGCTGGTGGCGAACCCCTCCTTTACCAGCGGGGTTAGACGACGTGCGCGATCGACATCGGCGTCGTAGCTCATCGCCGAACCAATCGGCTCGGGCGCCGGACCAGCAATCGGGTGACGCTCGGCTGAGCCCGACAGTGCGCCGCCGGCGAGCACGCGGATGCCCACTGCGCCAACGCCGGCTGCCTTGGTGTGATCGAACAATCGCCCATAATCTTGTGCCGGATAGTTCGTCGGCAATTCTTCGGCGGCGGATGGATTGAGCATGTTGTAGACTATTTGAGCGCTGTCGAAGGCGTCTGCATCAATCACTTGATGCAGTGCCGCCGTGTCGCCTACTGCCGTAATCCCGAGGAAACGAGTCTTCCCCTGCTGACGCAGGCGCTCGAACGCCGGTCCCACATCGCCGAGCACCTGTCCGACGCTCAGCGCCGATCCGCCGCCTGTCTCGGTAATCGCATTGTGCAGGTGAAAGATGTCGACCCGGTCAAGGCGTAGTCGCGCCAGACTGCCTTCGAGCGACATCGTTACGGCCTCGGCAATGCGGCCGAACTCGCTCGGCGGCAACCGGACCTTGGTGCCGACGGCCACTTTGACCGGCTTCAGCTTTTGCAAAACGCGGCCAAGGTTCTTTTCCGATTCGCCATTGCCGTACTGCACCGCGGTGTCGAAGTAATTCACGCCAGCGGCGATTGCCCGCGCGATGGTACGCTCCTGGTCGGCAGGATCGCCGCGTACCATGAATCCGCCGACTGCGCCGCAGCCGAAGCCCAGCACCGAGAGGTGCATTCCCGTGCGCCCAAAGACCCGCAATTGCATCGCTGTTCCTCCGGCTACATGCACAATATTCTAAAGACACGCCGGACTTGCGCCACGCCGATGTCGTGGCGTGGAATATCGAGCACCCGTTACTCGACCTCGATATTTGCCACCGCGATGATCGGCCGCCACTTTTCGAGGGCACGCCCTCCCGCTGCAGCTCGGGTAAATGGTACATCAGCTTTGGGAACGGGCGGAAGGGCCGCGCCGACGTAAAGCCGATCATCAATGTCCATTGTAGGTCAAAAGCGACATCGAAGCCACGTCCAATGGCGCAAAGGTAGTGGGCTCTTTTGAATGTGGCGGGGTTTGAGGTTAGGTCGAAACAAGCTGCAGAACCTTGATCCGCAATATATCGGCCACGTTTTTTGAGTAACTTTTTGCCCCTTCTAGGCCAGTCGAGCGGGCAAGTATGAAGTGTGGCTTATCCCAATCGATTCCGCCCGCGCTATCTAATCCCATAAGACAAATCTTAATCGTGGGGTCGTCTTCGTCTTTGGGCAGGATCACAAGAGCCAACGTTCTAGGGTCTGCGCCTATCGTCATTGCTTGGTTCCTTCCGTGTCAGTTGGCGGCCTCCCAAGCTTCAAGCGCGTCCACAATGTCGGACATTTCCCAAAGCCGTTTAGTGAAGTTGGCGGCCATTGCAGGCGTTACGCGAAGCGTCTTATGAACGCGAACGAAATTATAGTACATCGCGAACAACGCAACCGAATGCGCGTGGTTTTCAACCCTCTTTGAGAAGCCATTCGTCAGCCGGGTAAAGCGGCGGCATATGATGTCGAGACGTGATCGATATCCGGGTTGCCTTCGATCTTTGTCTTGCGGATGCCCGTGCATTCGGCGGGGCTATAGCGGCCCTTGGCGCTCTCTGAGGAAGATCCGTAAATCTTGACCAGCATCGCATAATCGATGTCGGCGCCGAACGCGCCTTCAACGGCCTCTAGATAGGCCTTGTGGCCGTCGCTGGTAAGCTGAACGCGGTTGGCGCGGCGAGAGGCTAGATCATCCATAAAGATGATTGCAGTGTCGCTATCGCGACCGCCGACGAACCATGACGGAATGAGCTTCGTATCGGCATCAATTGCGGTCCACGTCCAAACGTCACCGGCATTCGGCGGGGCCTTCTTTGCAGACGCGACGTTCTTCTGTTTGCAGTGAACGAAAGCCCAAATCTCATCAACCTGTACGCGCTTGCAAGTCAGGTTGCGGAAAACCCGGTCCTGATACCAAGACGCGGCCTGCCCGGCATCGACCAGCTAACGGCCTTCTTGCTGGCTCCGGTCAGCCGGGTCACGGCGCGAATGGAATTGCCCTCACAAAGCAGGTGGAGGATGCGGGCGCGATCTTCTCGGGAAAGCTTGTTCCATGGGTTGAAATTAACCCATTTCAGCATTTAGTCAAGCATAAAACTTAAATAGTTAGATTGATACAATCTATCATTGACATCAGGTCGGGCGGGACTCATATCTAGGCCGTATGAAGCTCGGGTTCGCCAATCAGCACCTCGCACTCATACTGACGGACCAAGCCCACAAGCTCGGTCTGCCGCTGGGCGTTACGAAGTCATGCCGAGACAAGCTTCACTTCATCATGAATGCGTCGTCGGAACTCACGCTAAGGAACATGCGAAGCCTTCGCTACAAAAAGAGAGAAGGATCAGAATTACGAGAAATTCGAATCAACGATCAGTACCGGGTGCAATTCCTGTTGGACGAAAGCACCTCACCGCCGACTGCAACTGTGACTTTCATTGGCGATCCACATTGAGGCCCAGGGAACGATGACCAATTTTGAATATGAAGTGCCCCTTCCCGGCATGTACATCCAAGAGGAACTAGACGCGCGCGAATGGTCGCAACGCGATCTCGCGTTCATCCTCGGGATTGAGGAGGCTGCCCTCAATAAGATCATCAAAGGAAAGACCGGTATCAGCGTAGAAATGTCCAAGGCGCTGGCGGAAGCATTCGATATCGACGCAGATTTCTTTTCCAACCTTCAGAAGGCCTATGACCTTGCCAATTCTGCGGCACCTGATCCCGGTATTTCGCGGCGCGCTTCGCTACAGACGAAGTATCCTGCGCGTGAAATGATCAAGCGCGGATGGATTAAAAATGTCGAAGTTGATCAGCTGGAGCAGCAGCTAGGAAGGTTCTTCCGCGTCAGCAATGATAACGATGTTTTGCCGGTTCGACACGTTGCCAAGAAAACAAACGCCGGAGAGAAGCCTACTCCGATACAAGAGGCTTGGCTCTATCGAGTGATGCAAATCGCCGAGGCGATGGAATGCGAACCTTATTCCGGCCGCAAGCTAACAGATCATGTGCCGATATTGAAGCGCTTGATGCTGAATGCAGAGGACGTTGCTCGCGTTCCTGCAATTCTGGCGAGTTGCGGACTTCGATTTGTAATCGTTGAGGGACTGCCGAACGCAAAGATCGATGGCGTATGCTTCTGGTTAGACGATGCGCGGCCTGTTGTGGGAATGACGCTCAGGCATGATCGGATCGATAATTTTTGGTTTGTTCTGTGGCATGAACTCGTTCACGTCATGAACAAGGACGGAAGGAATGAGGTCATCATCGATGTTGATCTGGATGGCGACAAAGCAACTGACGATCCGCAAGAACGAGAAGCCAATCGCTCTGCAGCAGACCGATGCGTTGATGCCGGCGACCTAATTTCGTTTTGCTCAAAGAGGAAAGACTTCTTCTCTGAGAGAGATATTTTGTACTTCGCAGAGATGCATAAGGTTCATCCCGGTGTCGTCGTCGGTCAAATACATAACCGCACTAAGCGGTTTAATCTGCTTCGAAAGTACCTTGTAAAAATTCGTGAGTACGTTTTGCCCGTCGCGACAATAGACGGGTGGGGCCATGTCGCTCCGGTTTCGATTTAGCTCGAAGGCGAGAGACAATGAATAACATTGTGACGGTGAATTTCCGCGGTTCCGAAATTTATGGCCTGCGACATAGCGGTGTCGTCTATATCGCCATTAAACCTATCGTTGAGGCTATGGGCCTTTCGTGGGGAAGCCAACTTAATCGGCTACGGCGAGACCCCATCCTATCGAAAGGGGTATTCAAAATGAATATCCCTTTGGGAGCCGGTGGCCCACAGGAATACATCTGCCTCCAACTCCAGAGAGTGGCAGGATGGCTGTTTACCATCCATTCGAATCAAATCAAAAATCCTGAGGTGCGCGCTAAAGTGCTCCTTTTTCAGGAAGAGTGCTATGATGTGCTGCATACTCACTTTTATGCCGCGCCGGAAATGCTGGCCCGTGAGGCAACCGATTCAGAGAGTATGAGCCTGCGCTTGGTTACCGAGGCAAGGCATATATGGGGCGACAGAATAGCCGCGAAAGTGTGGGAACAGCGTGGACTGCCTAAGGTCCCCGGAATGGATGGAATCCACCGGGACCTATTTAACTGGAGGGATGCCGCCTAACTCTTTTTCCACCTTGCGGCGGCGGCAGCGCGGGCTATTTCCGACCGCTGCTCTGGCGTTAGGGCTGCGGCTCTAGCCGGGCCGCCCTTGGCTCCTCCAGCCTTCGCGCGCTTGGCAAAACCGCTCTCAGTCGGCTCCTTTATCTCCCCGCTCGCAATATCGATCATGAGCTTGGCGAGCTGGGCCGGGTCACGCGGGCGTTTTGGGGGCTTCTCTGGCATCATGCCAATATGCACCGGGCCGCGTCTCGTTTCCAGAGGCCGTTGAATTAAGGCAATTCAAAAGAGCCCACTACCGGCGCAAAGGGACGTTGGCCAAAGACCTTAGTTCATCGGCCGAGCTACCCCGCGATAGGAAGACAGTGCTCGCGCAATCATGGATAACGCGATATGGCGAACCCCCGCTGCCAATTCCGTCCGAGAATTCAGGGCGATGACGTCAAAGACGAGCGGATTTTCGCCAGCAGCTCAGCACGCACTTTGCGGGCCGCAAGCGCCTCATCCATTTCGACCTTGACGAACCTTACCGGCGTATTGGGCTGAAGCTGGCCGATCAGATCCATATCGGCCGAAATGACCGTGCCGACCATGAAGTAGCCACCGCCTGAAACCGCGTCACGATGCAGCACGATCGGCTCGGTGCCCCCGGGCACCTGGATCGAGCCATACGGATAGCAGGCATCGGTGATGTTGGAGGGATCGGAGCCGGCGCCGAAGGGTGGCTCACGCGGCACGAACTCGAGCGGCTTGCCACCCTTGAAGCGGTAGCCGATCCGGTCGGCTTCCGGAGCGACCTTCCAGGTATCCGAAAAGAATCCGCTGCCGGCGGCATCGGTGATGCGATGCCAGTAAAGTCCGGGCATGACGCGCAACTCCGTCGGCATCGCCATCGGCAAGCCGCGCAAATCTTCGCCGACCGTGCGGCCCTCCTTGGCCGCCGTCGTAGCCGCACCGACCGGCAGTTCGTCGCCGGCCTCGAGCTTTCGACCCTTGAAGCCGCCGAGAGCGCCCAGCGTGTAGGTCGAGCGCGAGCCGAGAACCACGGGCACATCGATACCGCCTGCGACGGCAATGTAGGCGCGCGCGCCCTTTTTCAGGAAATCGAAAGCGAGTTTTTGGCCGCGCTTCACCTTGAAGGAGGCCCAATTCTCGCACGGAACGCCATCGAGCTTGGGTGGCAACTCGGCCCCCGTAACCGCGACCATGGCGTCATCGGTAAATTCGAGCTCCGGCCCCATAAAGACGGCCTCGAGAACGGCAGCTCCCTCCGCATTACCCACCAGCAGATTGGCGGCGGCGAGCGCATGGCGGTCCATGCCGCCGGAGAGCGGGATGCCGATGTGATAATAACCGGGACGCCCGAGGTCCTGGACGGTGGTGGAAAGACCCGGCTTCAAAACCTTAATGGCCATGGAGAACCCCCTCGAGCTTGTGATTGTAGCCGTCGATGTCGCGGTTGAACTCGGTGAGCGAGAACGAGACATCCCGGATGATCGGCGCGAAGCGGCCCGCTTCGACATCGGCGACCGCCTCATCATAGGCCGGCCGCTCGATCGGCTTCCACTTCACGATGTCGCCCGGCTTGAACAGGCACATGAAATCACGCAGATAGCTGATCTTCTGATTGGGATCGTAGATCGGCATCGGCGTGATGCCGAACATCTGGTAGCCGCCGGCGCCGCGCACCGAATAGATGCAGCTGAAGCAGCCGCCGTGCCCGACCGTCAGCTTGGGCGTGTCCGTGCGCGGGCGCAGATATTTCGGCGCCTGAATCTGCCGCTTGCGTTCGACCATCTGATAGAGGAAGGGGAGGCCGGCGACGAAGCCGACCATCGAGACGAACCAGGGTGCACTTGAATGCGCCGTGATGAACGCGTCGATCCCGTCGTGATTGTTGATGCGTGCCGCGTATTCGAGATCGGTGCCGTTGGGATCCTGATGGCGCTCGCGGAAGCGCATCAGCGTCTCGTGCGTCCAGGGATCGTTGTAAAGCACCGGGATCTCGATGATCCGCGTCGCGATCACCGGCTCGGACTTCTCGGCCGCCGAATCCAGCCGCTTCAGCTCGGCGAGCATATCATCGGGTTTGATCAGATCCGGATCGAACTTCACCTGATAGGAGGCGTTGGCCGGACAGATCTCGGTGACACCCTTGATCTTGGCGTCGCGCACCGCATTGGTGATGAAGAGGCTTTTGAAGAAAGCCTCCAGTGACATGGCATCATCCACCTCGGCGAAGATGTGCTCATCGCTGCCGAAGGAAAATCGAGTTTGCATGGGACACTGGCCTCCTGTTGCTGACGGGGCGGATTATTTTGCGGTTGCGGGATCAGGAGCGGTCGGCACCGCCGGCACAGCCTCTGCTGCGGCAAGACTTGCAGCATGTGATTCAAGCCATGGCTCGAGCCAGGCCGTGTGAAAGCGCCCGGCCTGCACATCAGCATCGCGCGCCAGCGCCTGATGCAGGGGCTTGGTCGTCGCCAGCCCCTCGACGTTTAGTTCACCGAGCGCGCGATCGAGCCGTCGGATCGCGCTCGCTCTATCTTCATCGTGGACGATCAGCTTGCCGAGCAAGCTGTCATAGAACGGCGGCACCGTGTAACCGGGATAGAGCATGCTGTCGAAACGCACCCCGTTGCCACCTGGCACACTGAGTGCGGTAACCGTGCCCGGGTTCGGCATGAAGCCTTTCGCCGGATCCTCGGCGTTGATGCGGACCTCGATCGAGTGGCCATTGATGCGCACTTGATCCTGGCGGATCCGCAAGCGTTCGCCGCCGGCGATCCGGATCATGTCGCGCACCAGGTCAATGCCGGTGATCATCTCCGTCACCGGGTGCTCGACCTGGATGCGCGTGTTCATCTCCAGGAAGTAAAATTCGTGGCTGCGGTCATCGTACAGATATTCGAGCGTCCCCGCGCCGCGGTAGTGCACCGCCTTGGCGAGCGCGACGGCAGACGAACAGAGTTTTTCGCGAATGGCTGACGTCAGCGAGGGCGAGGGAGCTTCTTCCCAGACTTTCTGACGGCGGCGCTGCAGCGAGCACTCGCGCTCGAAGCAGTGGATGACATCCTGTCCGTCGCCGAGCACCTGCACCTCGATATGCCGCGCACCTTCAATGAGCTTCTCGACATAGAGCCCGCCATCGCCGAAGGCCGCCAGCGCCTCGGCCTGCGCCTGCGGCATGAGGTGATGAAACTCCTCGGCCGAGCGCGCGATGCGGATGCCGCGGCCGCCGCCGCCAGCCGCCGCCTTGATCATCACGGGAAAGCCGGTCGTCTTCACCACGGCGAAGGCCGCCTCAGGTGACTCCAGACGGCCGCGGCTGCCCGGAATCGTCGGGACTCCTGCTGCCGCTGCCGCTTCCCGGGCGGCGACCTTGTCGCCCATCAGGCGGATGGACTGGGCCGTCGGTCCCACGAAGATGAGCCCCGCCGCCTCGACCGCGGCGGCAAACTCGGCATTTTCGGCAAGAAATCCATAGCCTGGATGGATGGCGTCGGCGCCAGTCATCTTGGCCGCGCCGAGTATAGCGTCGCGGTTAAGATATGATTTCGACGCCTGCGCAGCGCCTATGTCGACGCACTCGTCAGCGAGCCGCACAGCAAGCGAGTCTTTGTCGGCCTTGCTGTAGACCTGCACCGTCGCAAGGCCCAACTCGCGTGCCGCACGAATAATGCGCACAGCGATCTCGCCGCGATTGGCAATGAGAAGCTTATGGATCGTCATGGACGGTTTGCAAACCTCAAACGTCGATCTCGGCGATCGGCTGACCGGCCATCACGGCCTCCTCATTCTCGGCAAGGAAGCGCACGATCTTGCCTGATGTGCCTGCCTTCACTTCGTTGAACGACTTCATGACCTCGATGAGGCCAATCGTGTCGTCTTGCGTGATCGCGTCGCCATCGGATTTGTAGACCGGCTTGTCCGGCGCTGGCTTGCGGTAGAATATGCCTGGGAGGGGCGAAAAGATTTGCTGTATAGCCATGAGTTCTTCGTCCTTTGAATCGCTTGGGCCTTGGCCGGCCGCGCATCAGCGCGCGGCCAGATAGGGGCGGACTGCCTCGCGAACGGCCTGGGCGATGGCGACGGCATTCGGTGTGTCGGAGTGGACGCAGATGGCATCGGACCCGACGGCGACGTCGTTTCCAACCACACTGCGCGTCTTGCCTTCGGTCAGGGCTCGCAGGCACC
>WNFM01025364.1_pt1 | contig 16573 bp, 16 predicted proteins | sample 5400271 | NCBI WGS metagenome assembly WNFM01 (sample SAMN13153352, study PRJNA577476) | soil metagenome | isolation source: 60 cm saprolite on Douglas fir-dominated hillslope | place: USA:California | collected 2013-09-17
TCTACCCGAGCAGCCAAAGTGCTCTGGGAGAATCGGTCGCGCATCGAAGGCTGTTTCTTCGGTGCCAGGCCCCGGGGCGTCTTCAGCGTCGCCGGGGCCATCTATGTCTTGGGTCGGTGGCGACTGTAGCTCTGCTGCGCGGAGGAAGCGAGCCGATTGGCGGGGATGCGCGGGGATTGCGGCCGATTGCCGCGAAAGCGCTGCCGTGCATTCACCTCGCGGTCCTGGCTCGATAGACCGCCGCGTCAATCGCGTTCCGGAGCTTGCCGACTTCCGCAGTCAGGTGGCGCTTTTGAAGCGGCCCCATGCCGGCGATCTTCCCGTTGAGAGTCACCAGCGATTCTTTGTCTCCGTCGGCTGAAATCAGCACCTCGATCTTCGACGGGTTGCGCGTCAGACCGACGCCAATTCGCGGGACGATCCGGCCGGGTTCCTGCTCCTTCACGCCCCACCCGCAGTTCGCAACGGCCTCCTTTACGGCGAACTCAGTCTCCTGCAACGGCATGGCCACACGGAACTCGTCGCTGATCCTGCTCATCCTCCTACGACCTCGCCGTATCGTCTTGAGCTGCCCTTCATTTTGCGATCGGTTCTTCCAAACGCTTCTGAACCGTGTTGAATTTGGCGGTGAAGCGGCTGCTGGCGAGGCTCACGCGTCCGAGTCCCGGCATGGAGACGCTGAGTGACCCGGTCCAGCTGGTGGAGCCGTCCGGGTTGCGCTGGAAGGTGGCGGTGCCGCTGAAGGGAGCGGGTGGGGTAATGGTGGCGGAGTCAAGGGAGGCATCGGAGGTGAAGTCCGCCGCAGGGCCGCGGGTGCCCACGAAGCGCAGGATCATCAGCGTCCGGTTGCCTTCGACTGCCGAAGCTAAAAAGAAGCGTTCGTATCCACGTGGAAGCAGCGTCGACGACGCCGACGCTGCTGGTTGGCCGGCCTCGGCAAACGCGGAGAAACCAATCGCGCCGTGGGGTTCCGAAGCACTGAGTAGGAGGTCCTGAGATTCGCTAGGCCGGGTCGGTTCTTCGCATTGGAGCTTTTTGGTGCTGATCGCGAGCGGATCGCCGATGCCGCCTTGCGCTCGGCGGGCTACGACCTTGGTGTAGCCCCGCTCGCCCCGGAACCTGATCGTGCCGACGAAGGTCCCCAGCCGAGCGAAGACCACCGGTGGGCGGTGCCTGAGGCAGCGTTTGGGGATCTTGACCCGCCGGTGGCGCCCCGAGGGCCTGAAGCGAACCGAGATCACGCCGAGCTGGCCAAACGAAGCATGGATGCGATCGGGGCCCACGGTGCCATGCCCCAGGTAATTGACGCTCGCGTGACTCCCGCTGACCTCGACCTCGACGGGTTCGTGACGCTGCGCGGCCGTTCCGCCGCCGTCAGGCGCTTCGGCGAAGACTGTGAGCCTGTAGCCGTTGCTCGCGCGCAGGTTGAATTCCTCGGCACAGGTGTAGATGACGTTCAAGCGGATATGGCCAACCGGACAGGCTGCGCTGGACGGCGTGAAGCGACGGATGGGCTTAGCGCTCACCGAGGCTGGCAGAGCGAAGAGGGCGAGGCATGCAAGGACAAATGGAACGCGGCGGCGCCTGCCGCATGCTGAGCTCCCCTGCAACCCCGTGTACCGCAACATTGATGCGGCAGTCTACTTATCCCACAGCGTGCTGTTGTCGACGCAGGATTTCGCCACTTCCCTCGCTGGATCTCGGGGTACGCCGAAGGTCTTGCCGATATATTCCGCGCCATGGAGGCGGGGCAGCCTGGCGACCAGGCTGGTCGGAGGGGAACGCGGTTCGGCCGCGGCTGGCGTTTGACCAGAGCGGCATGGCGGCTGACGTGGCGGGATCGCACGGTGTTGTTCCTCGCACTGGTCGTGGGACCCTGTGGCGTTGCGGCCCTTGCCGCGGTTTTCTTCGCCGCGACGGGCCATCTTGCCTTCCGCCAGGGTCATGCCAGCCTGGCCACGGCGGCGCTGCTCGCTCTCTACCCGCTCACGTTCCTCGTCGTCTTCTTCGATGTCGCGATGGCGGCCGCGGCCGGCGCCAGCTTCGACGGGGCCCGCATGGGGATCGGAGAGGCGCTCCGTACCGCGCATCGTCGTGGAGATCGTGTTGCGCTCTGGGCCGTGGCCACTGTTGCGGCCAGCTTCCTGTTGCGGCTGGCCGGCGCCGATCTGCCCGGCCATCTAGGCGTTGCGACCTGGCCACTCGACCTCCTTTGGGCGCTTGCGACGATATTTGTCGTGCCGCTTCTGGCCTTGGAGGACACCAGCCTACGCGAGGCGCTGCACGGGTCACCCTCGCTGTTGAGATGCGGCTGGGGAGAGGGCCTGACCGGGATCATCGTGATCGGCGTCTGGACGATCCTCATGATTCTCCCTGCTTCCTTCTTCCTGCTGGCAGGTGCCACGGCGGCAGTGCTTTCGCCGGGCGGCGAGGGCCTCGTCGTGGCCGGCGTGGGGCTGGTAGTCCTCGTTGCAGCCAGGGGGCTCGCTGGGGCACTTCAGCAGGTCTTCGCCGTGGCGCTCTATCGCTATGCGGCTGGCGCCCGGGGGTCGGACTGATCGCCGTGGCGGCGCGCTACGGTCCCAGCGAAACCGGATCAGCCTCCATCCGAGCAACCAGGTTCGTCTTGTGTTCTCCTGGGGGCACCTCAGGAAGCCCCAATAGACAAGTCAGAACCTCCACGCCCTCCCCTGCGAGGTAGAGGGCAGATTCGGACATACCCTCGACCAGGGCTCCGAGCACAAGTCGGGGACCACTCCGCTCCGCCCTGCGTGACCGGGTCGAAGAAAGACCCAATTCTCCTTTCAAGGAAAAGCAGGCTTCGCCGATAGCGAGGCGAACATTGTCGCCACCAGCAGTAGAGGAGATCGTCTTGCTACGAAAACAACTTCTAGTGATTTTCACCTTGGGGGCAGCTCTTTGGGTCTTCCCCGCTATGGCCCTGGGCGCCAGCGCGACGGCGACGGGGACGCTCACCGGCAGCACCCTGAGCCTTTCGACCAGCGCCACGCCGAGCTTCTCGGCCAACCTCGACCTCGGCGACTCGACCCCCACCTACACGGTGCCCCTGACCATCCAGGACACCCGCGGCACGGGAGCGGGCTGGAACGCGACGATCACCTCAACCCAGTTCACGACCGGCGGTGGGACGCCAAGCACTCTGGCGACCAACGCCTCCTCGCTGACCGGGGTCACCTCGGTATGCGCGACGGGCACCTGCACAAACCCCACCAACTCGATCACCTACCCGGCCGCGGTGCCGGCCGCACCGACCGCACCCGCCGCGGTCAAATTCTTCAACTCGTCCGCTAACACAGGCATGGGGAAATTCACCAACACCCCGACGATCGGTGTCTTCGTCCCCCAGAGCAGCGTCGCCGGCACATACACCAGCACGCTCACGATCTCCATCGTCAGCGGGCCGTAGACTGCGCGGCTTGCCCGCGCCTACCTATACGAGGGGTTTCCGGGCGAGCCGCCTCGCCATCCTGGGCACGGTCTCCATCCTTTCTGCGATTGCCTTGCCGGCGCCGGCCGCGAGTGCCGCAGGTCCCACCTTTGCCCTGAAGCCGGCCTCGCCCGCCAAGCTCGGCTATTTCGTCTTTGCGAGCAGGCCCGACACCACTGTCCACGGCAAGGTTCGGGTGATCAACGTCGGCTCAAAGCCTGGCCGAACCAGCCTCTATGCGGTCGATGCGACGACCGGGGAAACGAGCGGCGCCGTCTATCGCTCCAGGCAAGAACCGCGCCGGGGCGTGGGCGGCTGGATCAGCCTTGGGATCGCTACGTTCCAGCTCGGCCCCGGCCATTCCCGGGTGGTGCCCTTCAGCGTCCGCGTGCCGAGTGGCACCTCCGCCGGTCAGTACCTAGGCGGCATCGTCGCCCAGCGCTCCAGCTCGACCTTCTCGAGCGGCGAAAAGGGGGGCCAGGGCAAGAACGGCAGCTTCAAGGTGAATATCCAGGCGCTCAGCGTGATCGCGGTCCAAGTCAACCTGCCAGGTCCCCAGCGCGTGAGGATGACACTGACCGGGATCAAGCCTGGGGGTCAGCCCGGCTACCAGTCCCTCCTGCTCGGGATCGGCAATCCCGGCAACCTCCTGCTCAAGGGCAGCGGATCGCTGAAGGTCGTCGACCACGCCGGCCGCCTGGTGCTGAGCCAGAGCTTCAACCTCGACACGTTCGTCCCGCAAACGCATATCGATTTCCCCGTCTACGTCGGGGAAAAGGCGCTGGCGCCCGGTCGATATCGGGGGACCGTCACCATCAGCTATCGTGGCCACCACCTGACTCGGACCTTCCCGTTCACGATCTCGAAGGCCGACACGAAGCAGGTCTTCGGCTCTAAGACGGCTCAGGCAGCGCCGGCCGGATCGTCAGGAGGGGGGGAAAGAACCGCTCTCTATGTCCTGGCCGGCGTCTCGGTGCTATCGGTCGGTGCTGCCGGCTTCTTTTTCATGCGCAGCCGGGGCTTCTTCTAGCTGGCCGTGGGAATGCTGATAAGCCGGCGAGGTAGCGGATCGACCTGGGCAGCGACTCGCTGGCGACTCGCGCTCACCGTCACGGCCGCCTTCGCTCTTCCTTCGGTTCTGGCTCCGGCCGTGGCCTCCGGCGCGATCGGCTTCGTGGCGGCGAGCAGCGCCAACAACGGCGCTGGGAGCACGAGCCTCAGCATCACCAAACCGGCCGGGGTTGCCCAGGGCGACGTGATGCTGGCGACGATAACAGCGACGGGTAACGGCGCGGTGACCGCACCCAGCGGCTGGACCGTGGTCAAGAACACCACCCAGGGAACGACGCTGCGACAGGCGGTCTATTACAAGGTGGCCGGCGCCGGCGAGGGGGCCAGCTATTCGTGGGGCCTCGGCACGAGCCGATCCACCTCCGGTGGAATCGTCGACTACAGCGGCGTCAACCAGACCGCGCCGATTGACGCCACCGCCACGGCCACCGCCACGAGCGGCAACGCCGTCGCTCCGAGCGTCACAACCTCTGCGGCGAGTGACCAGGTCGTGGCGTCCGTCTCCTTCGCGACCGCCACGACCGTTGCCCCTGATGCCACCACCACCGAGAAATACGACGCCTCATCGGCCTCGACCACCGGCGAGGCGGCCGACTTCATCCAGGCGACCGCAGGCACCACCACGGCGAAGACCGCCGAACCCACCGCATCGGGCTCGGCCTGGATCGCGGCGACGGTTGGCCTGCGCGATGCCTCCCAGGCCATCCTGTCGGTCTCGACGACTGCCACGCCGAGCTTCTCGGCCAACCTCAACAGCGGCGATCAGACGAAAACCTACACGGTCCCGCTGACCCTCAACGACACCCGCACCGGTGCCAGCGCCGGACTCGGCTGGAATACCACAGTCACCTCGACTCAGTTCCTCAGCGGAGGACACACGCTTTCCACCAGTGCCTCGACCGTGACTGCTGTGACGAGCGCCTGCGCAAACGGCGGCATCTGTACGACGCCGACTAATGCGATCACCTATCCGCTGGCGGTGCCGGCGGGATCGACCCCGCCCACGGCGGTCAAGTTCTACAACGCCGCCGCGACAACGGGCATCGGTACATCTACCGTGACCCCGACCGTCAGCGTGACGGTGCCACAGAACAGCTACTCCGGCACCTATACGAGCACACTGACGATCTCCGTTGTGAGCGGACCATAGCGGCCTAGACCTCACTTCCCGAGGTCTCTAAACGACCGCCTTTGGTCAGATCGGGTACCCAGCACCCGGAAGACCGGAGGCTAGCCAGGCTACTCCGCATCCCCCGCGACGTCGAGGAGCAGGACGAGCTGCGGCTGGACCGGATCCACGACGAGATCGACGCCGGCTTTCGATGCATTGCGAGACATCGACGACGGCGTCTCCGTCTTCGGTTCGGCCCGGGTCGAGGAGGGTCATCGCTGGTACGAGCTCTGTCGCGAGACCGGAGCCTGCCTCGCGGAGCACGGCTTCACCGTCATCACCGGGGGCGGCCCGGGCCTGATGGAGGCTGCCAACCGCGGCGCCGCCGAGGCCGGCGGCCTCTCGGTCGGGCTCAACATCGAGCTGCCGCGGGAGCAGCACACCAACCCCTACGTCAACCGCGCCCTCCGCTTCCACTACTTCTTCGCTCGCAAGCTGATGTTCGTCCGCTACGCCCGCGCCTTCGTCATCTTCCCCGGCGGCTTCGGGACCCTCGACGAGATGTTCGAGAGCCTGACCCTGATCCAGGCCCACCGGATCAAGCACTTCCCGACGATCCTCGTCGACTCCCAGCATTGGCGGCCGCTGTTGAGCTGGATCGACGACAGCCTCGAGGACGACGGCCTGACCGCTACCGCCGACAAGGAGCTCCTGGTGACCGCCGACACCCCAGAGGAGGTCTGCGACCATGTGCTCCGCGCCAGCTCGATCCAGAAGCAACTCGCCTGATTGCCATTAAGGTCCGGGAGTGGAGGCGGCACGATCAGTGCATTGACAGAGATCGAGGCGATGGTCGCCAGCGCGACCAGCCGCTACGAATTCCGCCGCCGCAACAGGGATGCAGCCCTGGCGCGCCGCGGGTCGGGCACGGAGATCGAACTGCTTGTCAATGGCCGCTGGGTCGCGATCGGGCGCCCGCCGGCCTTCCACGAAGAGGGAGTCTGGAGGTGGATGGATGAGACTGCCCTCCGCAGCCACGTGCGGAGGTTCCTCGTGGCCGACCTCGGCGCCAGGCGATTGAGGTGGGCGCCTGAATTCGCCGAACGGCTTCGCCGCACGTTTTTCTGGCGCCGGATCGTGCCACCTCTCAACGGCGGTGCCGGCAGGGAAATAGACCCCGAGACCCCGGAACGGGCTCGAGGCGCCTACGGCGAGGAGATGTCGGACTCCAGGGGGGCCGCCCTCGTGGAACTGAAAGAGCAGGCGCAGAGCGGCTACGAGCTCCAGCGCGAGCGCAGCTCCGCAGTCGAACAGCGCGCGAACTTCTTCCTCGGCGCGGCGGGCCTGACCACCACCTTGGTTCTCGCCAACGCCGGCATCCTGCTTGGAGTCGGCGAAGGCAAGCTCAATTCGCCGTGGCGCGAACTCGGCGCAGTGGCGCTGGCGATTGCGAGCGTCTGCGCAATCGCCGCGGGCATCCGGGCGATGCAGGCGATGATGCTCACCTTCACCCGGACCTCGCCGAACACCGTCGACCGAGTCGTCGGCAGGAGCGCTGTCGGCGGCGCCAACAAGACGACTCGCGCCTACGTCAGCGCCCTGCTCGTCGCCCAGGAACGGGAGGCGGTGATCGGCAACTGGAAGATCGCACGCCTGGCTGCCGCCCGCCAATGGTTCGGCGGCGCGGTCCTTGGCGTGGTGGTGCTCACCGGTTTCGTGCTCGTCGAAGTGCTTTGAGCGGGTCGGTCAGTGCCGGAAATGCCGGTGCTTGGTGAAGACCATCGCCACGCCGGCGGCATCGCAGGCTGCGATCACCTCGGCGTCGCGTTTGGAGCCGCCGGGCTGGATCACGGCGTTGGAGCCGGCCTGGATCGCGAGCTCGGGGCCGTCGGCGAAGGGGAAGAAGGCGTCGGAGGCGACGGCGGAGCCGGAGAGGAGGGAGCCGGCCTCCTCGCCGCGGGCGTCGCGGCACTTCTCGACCGCGAGGCGGACCGAGTCGACGCGGCTCATCTGGCCGGCGCCGATGCCGAGGGTGGCGCCGCCCTTGGCGATCACGATCGCGTTGGAGCGGACCCGGCGGACGACGGTCCAGGCGAAGAGCATGTCGCGCCACTGCTCCTCGCTGGGCTGCGTCTTCGTCACCACCTCCATGATCTGGCGCGGCTCGGGGTCGCCGTCGCGGTCCTGGACCAGCAGGCCGCCGAGCACCTTTTTGACGTCGCGCTCGCCGGGGTCGGGCTGGCGGCGCTCCTCCTCGCGGAGGATGCGGATCGCCTCCTTGCGCTGCAGCACCTCCAGCGCCCCGTCCTCGAAGCCGGGCGCGTTCAGCACCTCGACGAAGTTCTCGTGCAGCCGCTCGGCCAGCTCGCGGTCAACGGGGCGATTCAGGGCGATCACGCCGCCGTAGGCGGAGACCGGGTCGCAGGCGAGCGCCTTCGTGTAGGCCTCGAGCGCGTCGGCGCCGATCGCCACCCCGCAGGGGTTGTTGTGCTTGACGATCACGCAGGCCGGCTCGTCGAAGTCGTCGACGAGGCCGCGGGCGGAGTCGAGGTCGAGCACGTTGTTGAAGGAGAGCGCCTTGCCGTGCAGCTTCGAGACCCGCGAGAGGACGTGGCTGCGAGCCCCGGCGTCCGCGTAGAGGGCCGCGCGCTGGTGCGGGTTCTCGCCGTAGGAGAGGTCGAGCACCTTCTCGTAGGCGACCGCCAGGTGTTCGGGGAAGTCCTCGTACTCGGTCGAGAACCAGCGGCTGATCGCGGCGTCGTAGCGGGCGGTCTGGGCGAACGCCTCGTTGGCCAGCCAGTGCCGGGTCGAGGCGGAGATCTCGCCGCCGCTCTCCTCCAGCTCGGCGCAGACCGCGTCGTAGGACTCGGGCTTGACCACGACCGCGACGCCCTCGTGGTTCTTGGCGGCGGCGCGGATCATCGTCGGCCCGCCGATGTCGATGTTCTCGATCGCCACCTCGGGCGCCACCTCGTGCCCGGAGACGGTCTGCTCGAACGGGTAGAGGTTGACGCAGACCACGTCGATCGGCTCGATCCCCTCGCGCTCCAGCGTCGCCATGTGCTCGGGGTCGTCGCGCCGCGCCAGCAGCGCCGCGTGCAGCCGCGGGTGCAGCGTCTTCACGCGGCCGTCGAGGATCTCCTCCTGGCCGGTGAACTCGGAGACGTCGGTGACCGTCAGGCCCGCCTCGCGCAGGGCGCCGGCGGTGCCGCCGGTGGAGAGGATCTCGACGCCGAGCTCGGCCAGGCTTTTGGCGAAGTCGGCGACCCCGGTCTTGTCGGAGACCGAGATCAGCGCCCGGCGCACCCGGATCGCGCCGTCGTCGACGGCCTCGTTCCGGGTGTCTGCGGCTGCCTCACTCATCGATCGCGACCTTGCGCGGGTCGCTGGCGTCGATCCTAACCCTGCCCTCCGCGATCATGCGGATCGCCTCCGGGTAGAGCTCGTGCTCGACGGCGTGGATCGCAGCCTCCAGCGCCTCGCGATCCCGCCCCTCCGGCACCGGCACCTCGCGCTGGACGATCGCCGGCCCGGTGTCGACCCCCTCGTCGACGAAGTGGACGGTGACTCCCGTCACCTCGACCCCGGCCGCCAGCGTCTGCCCGATCGCGTCGAGCCCCGGGAAGGCCGGCAGCAGGGCTGGGTGGATATTGACGACGCGATTGCGGAAGCGGGCGACGAAGCCGTCGCCGAGCAGCTGCATGTAGCCGGCGAGAACGACCAGGTCGGCGCCCCGGGCCTCGATCCAGTCCCCCATCGCGACGTCGCGCGCGCCGCGGCCGGGGTACTCGTCGCGAGGGAAGACCGCGGTCTCGACCCCTGCCGCCGCCGCCCGCTCCAGCGCCCGCGCCCCGGGCTTGTCCGACCCGACCCCGACAACCTCGATCCCGTCGCGACCGTGCAGCGTGTCGAGGATCGCCTGCAGGTTGGTGCCGCTGCCGGAGGCGAGGACGACGATGCGGAAGCTGGCCACGGCCCGCATCTTGGCGCAGCTCGAGCGCGGTCGTCGTTCGTGCCGCTATCCGGGAGAAACGACGACCGCGCTATAGGCTCGCCTCCGATGAGGATCGTCAGGCTCGGCCTCGAACTCGCCAGCCGATGACGCTGCTCGAGCGGCTCGGCATCAAGGTACCGGTGGTCCAGGCCGGCATGGGCGGGGGCCTCAGCCGCCACGAGCTCGCCGCGGCGGTCTCGGAGGCCGGAGGCCTGGGGACGATCGCCGTCAACGGCGCCGCGGCGATCGAGCGCGAGCTGCGGGAGGCGCGCAAGCTCACCGGACGCCCGGTCGCGGTCAACCTCCTGCTGCCCTTCGCCCGGCGCGGCTGGTTCGAGGCCGCGGCTTCGGCCGACGCGGTCGCGACCTTCTGGGGCAAGCCGAGGCGCCGGACGCCCGGCATCTGGCTCCACCAGTGCGGCTCGGTGGCCGAGGCGCGCGCCGCTCACGCCGCCGGAGCCGACGCCGCGATCGTCCAGGGCGTCGAGGCGGGCGGCCACGTCCGCGGCGAGACCCCCGCCTTGGAGCTGCTCGAGCAGGTGCGGGTGGCGCTTCCTCCGGAGTTCCCGCTGCTCCTGGCCGGTGGCATCGCGGAGAGCGGCGACGTTCGAGACGCCCTGGACGCCGGCGCGGTCGCGGCGGTCGCCGGCACGCGCTTCCTCCTCTCGGAGGAGAGCCGCGCCCACCCCGGGTACGCCCGCCGGCTGCTGGACGCGGAGGAGACCGTCCTCACCGAGTTGTTCGGGGCCGGCTGGCCGGCGCCGCACCGGGTGGTGCCGAACGCCGCGACCGTGCACTGGCTCGGGGACGACCCGCGCGGGCCGCGGCTGAGCCGCATCCTCAACCGCCTCTCGGCTCCGGGCGCGCGCTTCATGCCAGCCTCCGCCCAGCTCCGCCTCGCCCGCGCCCAGCGCCCGGGCAGCCGCCTGCTCACCCCGATGGGCCCCACTGACGACGGCCCCGACAGCCTCGTCGACGCGGGCCCGCTGTATGCGGGTCGGACGGTCGCGAGGATCAACGAGATTCAGCCGGCCGCGGAGCTGGTATCTGCGCTTGCCGGCTAAGGCCCTAAGGCGACGCGGGGAGCACGGCGATGTCCTCCAAAGCAAACTTCCCATTCGCCTCGTCAGGATCTCCGAGCGGGTAGTTGCCGCTGAAGCAGGCGTCGCAGTGGTCGCTGGCGTCGCCGCCGATCGCCTCGTAGACGCCGGCCATCGAGAGGTAGGCGAGCGAGTCGGCGTCGAGCTCCTCGCCGATCTCCTGCACGCTGCGGTTGTGGGCGATCATCTCCTCGCGGGTCGACATGTCGACGCCGTAGTGGCAGGGGTTGCGGATCGGCGGCGCCGAGATCCGCAGGTGCACCTCGCGGGCGCCGGCGTCGCGCAGCATGCCGACGATCTGGCGAGTGGTGTTGCCGCGCACGATCGAGTCGTCGACGACGACGATCCGCTGCCCGGCGACGATCTCCGGCAGCGGGTTGAACTTCAGCCGCAGGCCGTGCTTGCGAAGCTCCTGGCCGGGCTGGATGAAGGTCCGGGCGACGTAGCGGTTCTTGATCAGGCCGTCGTCGCGGGGCAGCCCCGAGGCGCGCGCGAACCCCGCCGCGGCCGGGTTGCCGGAGTCCGGCACCGAGATCACCAGGTCGGCCTCGACCGGCGCCTCGCGCCAGAGGATCTCGCCCATCCGCCCCCGCACCCGCTGCAATACCTTGCCCTCCAGGCGGCTGTCGGGGCGGGAGAAGTAGATGTGCTCGAAGACGCAGGTCGCCCTGCGCTCGGCCTTCACCACCTGGCGGGTCTCGAGCCCGCGCTCGGTCAGCGAGACCATCTCGCCCGGATGCACCTCGCGCATCAGCTCGGCGCCGATGATGTCGAAGGCGCAGCTCTCCGAGGCGACGACGAAGCGGCCGTCGAGCCGGCCCAGCGAGAGCGGCCGGATCCCGTGCGGGTCGCGGAAGGCGACGATTGCGCGCTTGGTCATCACCACCGTCGAGTAGGCGCCCTCCAGGCGCGGCATCACGTCGGACACCGCGTCCTCGATCAGCTTGCCGTCGTGGGAGGAGAGCAGGGCGGCGATGATCTCCGAGTCGGAGGTGCCGCGGAAGTCGATCCCCCGCTCCTTCAGCTCGCCCCACAGCTCGACCGCGTTGGTCAGGTTGCCATTGTGGGCGAGGGCGACCTCGCGGCCGTCGTCGCGCCAGACCGGCTGCGCGTTCTCCCAGGAGCCGCCGCCGGTGGTCGAGTAGCGGACGTGGCCGATCGCCATATCGCCCTCCAGCGCCTTCAGCTTCTCCTCGTCGAAGACCTGGGAGACGAGGCCGGAGTCGCGCAGCGTGGTGATGTGGCCGCCCACGCAGGTGGCGATCCCGGCTGACTCCTGGCCGCGGTGCTGGAGCGCGAAGAGGCCGAAATAGGCGAGACGGGCGACGTCGTGGCCGGGTGCGTACACGCCGAAGACACCGCACTCGTCGTGCGGCCCATCGCGGTCGGTCAGAGGCCGCTCGGCGGGAGTCAAAAGCGCGTTTTCCTCGTTGGATAGAGAGACGGGACGCGCAGGCGGACTGCCTACTCCCGCAGGTTAGCAACGGGTGAAGACCCGGCGAGCAGGGCATCGAGCGCCTGGCCGAGGCCTTCGACCGCCGAGTCGAGCGGCGCGTGGTCCCCGGCGGCGCGGGTGCGGACGAGCGCTCCCTCGATCGTCGAGACGACCAGGCCGGCGAAGGTCGCCGCCCTCCCCGGCTCGACACCTTCCTCTTCGAGTGCGGCGGCGACCGGACAGCCGATCCGCTCCGGGTGGTCGGCGGCGCGGCGGCGGAACATCTTGCCGAAAACGGAGAGCGTCTGCCTCAGCCCGCGCTCGGCCAGCGAGCGTTCGATCGCCTTGCGGACGCGGGCGCCGTCGACTTCCGCCGCCTCGGCCGCGAGCTGCGCCTTGCCGCCGGGGAAGTGGTGGTAGATCGACCCCCGCGGAGCGCTGCCGCGCTCGGCGACGTCGCGAAGCTCCATCCCGGCGTAGCCTCTGGCTGCCGGGTGCCTGCCTCTTCGCCGTCCTCGCCTCGCTCGCCTCAGGCGCCGTCGTGCTCGGCCTGCACCGGCAGCGAGCGCCAGGCGCTCTCGGCGTCGCCGAGGCCGAGGGCGATGCCGCGGTCGCCGGCGGCGATCTCGATCGCGATGCCGCCGACCTCGCCTAGGACGGTCGCGCCAAGGGCCTCCAGCGTGGCGCGGTCGCCGCTGACCAGGAAGCCGCCGCTGCCCTCGCCGAAAAGGGCCTCCTCGGGGGAGCAGCCGCGGTCGCGAAGCGGCTGGACGTCCACCCGGCAGCCGAGCCCGGCGCCGATCGCGCACTCGGCCAGGGCGCAGGCGAGGCCGCCGTCGCTGACGTCGTGGGCGGAGGCGAGCCTGCCGGCGCGAACCGCGTCGCGGACGATCGCGCAGGCGGCGGCGACCGCCGCGACGTCCAGCCGCGGCAGTCCCGCTTCCAGCATGCCTCGCTGCTTCGCCAGCTCCGAGCCGGCCAGGGTGGGAGCGAAGGGGCCGAGGAGGGCGATCGCGTCGCCCTCCTCGGCGAAGGCGCTGCCGGCGACTCGCGCCGGGTCGGGCAGCTCGCCGACCATGCCGACCACGGGGGTCGGGTAGATCGGGCCTTCGGGCCCCTCGTTGTAGAGGGAGACGTTGCCGCCGACGACGGGGACGCCGAGCGCCGTGCAGGCGTCGGCGAGGCCGCTGACGGACCGGTCGAGCTGCCAGGCCGGGGCCGGTTTCTCGGGGTTGCCGAAGTTGAGGCAGTTGGTCAGGCCGAGCGGCTCGGCGCCGACGCAGGCGAGGTTCTGGGCGCACTCGAGGACGGCCTCGACCGTGCCGGCGTAGGGGTCGCAGGCGACACGGCGGCCGTTGCCGTCGATCGAGACGGCGATCGCGTTGCCGGACTCGGGCAGGGCCAGCACCGCGGCGTCTGCCGACTCGGGCCGACGCACCGTGCGCGAGCCGACCACCGAGTCGTACTGCTCGAAGGCCCAGCGCTTGGAGGCGATGCTGGGGGAGGCGAGCAGCGCCAGCAGCTCCTCCTCGGCCGAGGCGCCGGCGGCGAGGGTCGTCCGGTTGCCGTAGATCCATCCCTCCGGCTCGGCCGGGCTGAGGTCGTAGAGCGGGCAGCCGTCGACCAGCGCCTCCACCGGCATGTCGCCGACCACGTCGTCGCCGCGCAGGACCCGCACCCGGCCGCTGCCGGTGACGGCGCCGATCTGCGCCGAGCCGGTCTGCCACTTCCCGCAGACCGCCAGCACCTCCGGCACCCGCGCCGGCTCGACCACCGCCAGCATCCGCTCCTGGGACTCGGAGACCATGATCTCGAAGGGCTCCATGTCGGCCTCGCGCAGCGGCACCCGGGCGACGTCGACGTCGATCCCGACGCCGCCGGCCGCGGCCATCTCGGCGGCCGAGGAGGTCAGCCCGGCGGCGCCGAGGTCCTGCAGCGAGACCAGCAGCCCCTTCTCCAGCAGCTCCAGGCAGCATTCGAGCAGCTTCGACTCCTCGAAGGGGTCGCCGATCTGGACCGTCGGCCGCTTCGCCTCGTCGCCGTCGCCCAGCTCGGCCGAGGCCAGCACCGAGGCGCCGCCGATCCCGTCGCGCCCGGTCGAGGCGCCCATCAGCACCACCGCGTTGCCGACCCCCGCCGCGGCGGCGCGCACCATCTCCTCGGTCTTCGCCAGCCCGACGCACATCGCGTTGACCAGGCAGTTGTGCTCGTAGGGCGTCTCGAAGTAGATCTCGCCGCCGACCGTCGCCACGCCGATCGAGTTGCCGTAGTGGCCGATCCCGCGCACGGCGCCGTCGAGCAGGTGGCGCGAGCGCACCGAGTCCAGCTCGCCGAAGCGCAGCGAGTCGAGGATCGCGATCGGCCGCGCGCCGAGGGCGAAGACGTCGCGGAGGATGCCGCCGACGCCCGTCGCCGCCCCCTGGAAGGGCTCGACCGCGCTGGGATGGTTATGGGACTCGACCTTGAAGGCGACCGCGTAGCCGTTGCCGACGTCGACGGCGCCGGCGTTCTCGCCCGGCCCCATCACCACCCGCTCGCCCTCGGTCGGCAGCCGCCGCAGCAGCTTGCGCGAGTGCTTGTAGGCGCAGTGCTCGGACCAGAGCAGGCCGAACATCGCCAGCTCGACGTCGTTGGGCTCGCGGCCGAGCTTCTCGACGATGAGGTCGTACTCGTGATCTGTCAGCCCGAGCTCGCGGTATCTCGGGGCCTCCACGGTCACGCGGCGAACCTGCCCATCGCCTCGAAGACGCGCAGGCCGTCGGTCGACCCCGTCAGCGGGTCGACCGCGTGCTCGGGATGCGGCATCAGGCCGAGCACGTTCCCGGCCTCGTTGGTGACGCCGGCGATGTCGCGCACCGAGCCGTTCGGGTTCTGGCCCGGCGCGTAGCGGAAGGCGACCTGCCCTTCGGCCTCGAGCTCGTCGAGCGCCTCTTCGGGGGCGTAGTACCGGCCTTCCCCGTGCTTGGCCGGGACGGAGAGCCGCTCGCCGGGCTCGATCCCGACCAGAAACGGCGAGCTCGAGCCTGCGCCGATCAGCTCGAGCTGGCGGCAGTGGAAACGCAGGTCCGCGTTCAGCAGCAGCGCTCCAGGGAGCAGCCCGGCCTCGCACAACACCTGAAAGCCGTTGCAGATGCCCAGCACCGGGCCGCCCGCCGCGGCGAACTCGGCGACCGCCTCCATCGCCGGCGAGAAGCGGGCGATCGCGCCGGCCCGCAGGTAGTCGCCGTAGGAGAAGCCGCCCGGTATGACCACCCCGTCGACGCCGCCGAGGTCGCGCTCCTCGTGCCAGACCAGCCGCGCCTCGCCGGTCAGCGAGCAGGCGTGCAGGGCGTCCCGCTCGTCGCAGGAACCGGGAAATTGCAAAACACCCCACAACATCAAGCTCCGCCTCCTCTGCTCCCGCTGGGGCCCAAAGAATCAGATATGGATGGGCCCCAGCTCCCGCGTCCGGGGGCGGCTTGGTGTCCGATGAGACCGACCGTCACTGCGAGTCGAGGCGCTCTATCTCGTAGTCCTCGATCAGGGGGTTGGCGAGGAGCTTCTCGCAGAGCTCCGCCAGCCGCTCGGGGTCCTCGGCCTCGAGCTCGACCATGCGGCCGACCCGCACGTGCTCGACCCCCTCGAAGCCGAGCGCCGGCAACGCCCGCTCGACCGCCTTGCCCTGTGGGTCGAGGATCCCCTCCTTGGGCCGGATCAGCACCCGCGCACGGGCCATCAGAAGGACCGCTCCGTGATCCGCTCGAAGGCCTCGACGTATTTGCCCCGCGTCTGCTCGATCACGTCGGGCGGCAGCTCCGGCGCCGGCGGCGTGTGGTCCCAGCCGGCCTCGTTGGCCCAGTCGCGGACGAACTGCTTGTCGAAGGATGGCGGGGTGGCGCCAGGCTGGTGGCGGTCGGCGGGCCAGAAGCGCGAGGAGTCGGGCGTCAGCACCTCGTCGCCGAGGACGACCTCCGCCCCGGCGTGGCGACCGAACTCGAACTTGGTGTCGGCGAGGACGATCCCGCGCTCGGCAGCATGCTCGGCGCCACGGGCATAGACCTCGATGGATATACGCCGCAGCTCCTCCATCAGCGCCCGGTCGCCGACGATCTCGGCCGCCCGCTCGAAGTCGACGTTCTCGTCGTGGTCGCCGATCTCGGCCTTGGTCGCCGGCGTGAAGATCGGCTCCGGCAGCTTGTCGGACTCGAGCAGGCCGGAGGGCAGCTCGATCCCGCAGACCGCCCCCGACTCGCGGTATTCCTTCCAGCCCGAGCCCGAGAGGTAGCCGCGCACGACGCACTCGACCGGGTACATCTCCAGCCGTCGCACCCGCATCGCCCGCTCCAGCACCTCCTCCGGCACATCCGCAGAGAGAAAGTGATTGGGCACGATGTCTCCGGTCAACTCGAACCAGAATTCCGACATCCGGTTCAGC
>WNFM01343784.1_pt1 | contig 16573 bp, 17 predicted proteins | sample 5400271 | NCBI WGS metagenome assembly WNFM01 (sample SAMN13153352, study PRJNA577476) | soil metagenome | isolation source: 60 cm saprolite on Douglas fir-dominated hillslope | place: USA:California | collected 2013-09-17
CGATGACGAGTTCGTAGCTCAGGCCCGCACGGACGAGACCGCTCGTCGACTAACCTCGATTCCAGGCATCGGACCACTGAATGCAACGGCGCTGACGGCGGCGATCGGCAACGGCCAGACGTTCGGACGAGGCCGGGATCTGGCAGCTTGGCTGGGGCTCGTGCCAAAGCAAGTGACGACGGGAGGCAAGCCCAAACTGCTGGGGATCAGCAAGCGCGGCAATGGATATCTGCGCAAGATGCTCATTCACGGCGCGCGTGCCGCCCTGCCAACGCTGTCCAAGGGTGAGACCCCGTTGGGCGCGTGGTTGCGTGGCCTGCTCGCGCGGGCGCACGTGAACACCGTGGTGGTGGCGCTCGCTGCCAAGCTGGCACGGACCGCCTGGGCGGTGATCCGGCGTGGCGCGACATTCGACATGAAGGCTGCGACGGCGTCGTAGCTCAAGGGATCGGCCAGGCGCGCTGATCCGGCGCGAAGGGCTGACGAGGTCTGCGGGTGGTGGAAGTGAGATGGCCTGACAGTCGATCGGCGTTCTGGAAACCTGCTGTGTGAAATAGGGCACTGCGACCCTGAGCGTTTTATGAGGACCAGGACGTGCGGATCTCCATCTTGGCCAGGGTTCGCCCTGAGACCGGATACGTTGGCGTAGACTGATCAACCGAACTCACTAAAACCCTTGCAGATGGGGCGGGCCATACGTTCACACAGCCTGGGTCGAGAGCCGTCATCAGACCGCTTGGACGTTTATGTCCCCTTCGGCGTGCCAGCGCCCATCGCAGACGTTCCCCGGAGGTTTGCGAGAAACTCGAATGCGGACATTTGCCGCGGCTATCCGGCTTGGAGAGAGCCTTGCAGAGTTGCCGGTCGACGGTTCTCTGAACGGGGTGCCCGGTGATAAGTAGTCTAGTCCCTTGGGGGCTCCTGCTGTCCCGACGGCACTCGCAGGAGTGGCAGAGAACTCCGCTCGAGGTCAGATGTAGAAGCGGAACGGCAACGGCGGCGCCTCGCGTCCCGCGCGGTGACGCCAGCAGGATCTCGCCGACGCGCTCGGCGAATTTCAGCGTGACCGGCAGTCCGCTGACATAGTCGCACGAATTATATTTGACCTTGGTGAGGGCGAGAACGTCGCGCATGACGTCGTTCAGATCGCCCTCGCCGCGATTGATCTCGATGAGGATTGGCTTCGGCGTCTCAAAGCCGGGATAGGTTCGCAGCCGCGGGATATAGCCGGTGATCCAGAGATAACCCTCGCGCCGCGACATCGTCACCGCGGTTCCGCGCAAGACCGGCACATCGGCCTGCGGCCGGACGAGCCGCAGATCCTGCGTCGAGCGGATACGGACGCCGATGAAGCGCTTGGTCTCCGTCGGGATCGCCGCACGGAAGGCCACGCAAAACCGCCCCCCTCAATCCACGCCTGGAACCTCCTGGGCAGTCCCTTCGTACTGGAAGCGGTAGTGCCATTGACACGAATTGTCGGAGCCGTCCTCGACGCCGCCGGGAACATCGATTCCGCTGGCCAATGCGAAAGTACGTCCACGCGGAGTAATTTCGCCGTGGAACTCCCCCTGGGCATCGATGGTGCCGTGCAGCGTAGTACCGTGGGTCGCGACTTCGACGCCCCCGTCTTCCACGACGACGTTCTGCGTGAATGGCGCGCAACTAATATCGGGTGACGACGGTGGGATGGGTGTCGCGATCAGCTCATAGACGCCGTCGTAGCGGTGCGATGCTGACGGAACGAAATTCGCGCAGCCAGCAAGCAGGAGCAAGCCGAGTGCCGACATCAGAGGCAAAGTTGTTCGCCCAAAGAGAAGCTGGGGCATTGAGCGGTGGGTCGTGTTGAGAGCGCTCGACTCGTGCCACCCGGTCCGTGATTTTCTGACTGCTGCCAGCGTGGTCGTCGACGTCGGCTCGGAAGCTCCCGGACCAGATCGATTTCGCAACCCTCCCGAGACGTGGGTAGTCGAGCGCTTCTTCGCCTGGATCAATCGGAATCGTAGCCTCGCAAAAGACTTCGATGCGAAGCTTTGTGCGCCTCTCCAGCACGAAAGCGCTCGTGCCACTCAGAACGGGTAGTAGCGGGATGAGGTGATGACGACGCCTTCGTTCGTATTGGGCGCGCCGCCGACGCCTCTGAAGGCTTGGCGCACGGTGTAGGAGCCCTGGAGCCCGAGGTCGACGCGACCATAGGTGCCCTTGATGAGATCCTGCCACGCGCCGCCGGTCAGCTGTCTGATGTCCTTGGTCTCGGCCGAGCAGACCGTCGATCCTTCCGTGTTGCAGCCGGTGTTGACCAGGGTCGGCGACCCGTAGCCGGCGGTCGACGCGGCGCCGGCACGATCCGCATGTTCCCACCCGCCATAGATGTAGACGTCGGTGCCGGGCTGCGGATGAAGCATCTCTTCGCCGACGGCGCCTACGACCGCGCTCAACTCATGGACAAGGCGGTCTTTCGCGACTTCGTTATCGAGGTCGTGCGGCGCCTCACCACCGAACCCGGCTTCAAGGTCTTGCCCAGACGCTGGGTCGTCGAACGCGCCTTTGGTTGGATGATCCGATGGCGCAGGCTTGTCCGCGACTACGAGACCCGCATCGACGTCTCCGAGGCCATGATCCACATCGCCTTGGGTAGCCTTCTCTTGCGCAGAATCAGCCATTGAACGAATTTCCAAACGAGGGAAGATCGGCGAGTGAGCGCTGGTACCGGCTATGAACCTTCGCTGACGATATTCCACATCTGGGGCAAGAAGAACTCTTAGCGCGCGACCGCGCGATAACGATAGTCTTGGTCGGCGCAAGCTCAATGCGCTCGATAATCAGACCCGCCGGAGCAAAGGCACGGCGCTGATAGGTATGGTGCATGGGCATCTACCGCTTAGGAGACGATGCCACCCACCCTCAACCGCGTCGCCCAGGATGCCCTGCACCAAAAGTGAGTCAGACCCGAATGTTAGCCCCCCTTCTTCTGAGTCGTGCCAACACCCGACCTATGCTCGCATCCGTCCTTTACGAAAGCTGATTGCCGAATTCACGGATCGGCCTCGAACGTCGCAATCATCTGGACGAGCGCATTGATCGTGGGCGGCCCGCGCCGCCGCAGCTTCGCCAGATCGAAAACTGCGTCATGCGCAGCCGGACCGGCGCCAGGAACTTATCTAGGTGATCAGCCCAGATCATCGCAGCTTCTTGCAACACTATCTGCTACACGCGGGCAGACCAACAGGTCGATGATCTGGAGTACGCCCCTCGGGGTGGACGTTTTTCAAGCTGCCGGTTTGACCGTCTTCTGGGCGTGTTGATCGTCGAATTGCGCCGGGCTCAGGTATCCAGAGTGATGGGCGTGAACGATCCGCCCGGTCACCTGTCCGGCCCGCAACCGCTTCAGCCCATCGTTGATCCTTTCGATTGGCTCGTTCTGGATCGGAATAGGCTTCACCTTCCCGGCGCGCACGTGCCCGATCAGGTCGCGGAGATCCTGGGGCGTACCTACGTATGAGCCGCGCACGAATAGTTGACGCTTTGCGAGAAGAAGGAGGGGCACTTGCAAGAGCCCGCCGAAGAGCCCGACATTGACGTAGGTTCCGCCGGTGCGCAGCACCGACAAGGCCAAATTCGACGTCTGCTCTGATCCCACGAAATCAACGACGGCGACTAAGCCTCCTGTCGCCCCTTGAATCTGCTCACCGACGTCCTTGGCACGGCTGTCGAAGCTGAAGTCGGCGCCATAGGACTGCGTCGCCAGCGCCAGCTTCGCCTGATCGATATCCAGCGCCGCGACCTGATCGAACCCGGTGCCTTTGGCGATTGCTAACGCCATCAGGCCGAGGCCACCCATTCCGATGATGCCGATAGGACCCTCGCGGCGAATGATCTTGCCCAGAGCCGCGTAGGCGGTGAGTCCACAACACGCAAAGATTCCGGCGTAATGCGGATCGAGACCTTCCGCATCCACCAGGAACTTCGGGTCCCGTACCACGACCTTCTCGCCATGGCCGCCAGGCCGTTGCGCGCCCAGGTTTTCTGGTGTGGGGCATTCGTTGTCCCGTCCGGCGAGGCAGGCCTCGCAGTGGCCGCAGCCGATCCAGGGGTAGACGATCACGGGGCGACCGACATCCGCCGGCGTCAGGCCCGACTCCTGGCCGAACGCTGCGATGTGCCCGTAGATTTCATGGCCGAGGCTCACGGGCGTATGGATGCCCAACATGGCGACGGGCACCTTCTGATCGCCGCCGAGGCTGAGATGGCCCTGTTGGAAGTGTGCGTCCGAATGGCATAGGCCACAGCTCGCGACATCGACCACCACGTCTCGCGCCCCGGGCAGCGGGTCCGGGAGGATGCGAGACGCCAGCGGAGCGCCGAATTCGACGACTTGAAATGCTCTCATTGTCTGAATTCCCTGTTGGATGAGAGAGGCGCGCCGCGAAGGCGGCGCGCGTCCGTGATCACGCTGCCTCGCGACGGATGACAGCCTTGGTTTCGAGGAATTCGCCGAAGGCGATCTCGCCCCACTCTCGCCCGTTGCCGGACATCTTGTAGCCGCCGAACGGAGCCTCGGGGTCTTCGCCCGCGCCATTGATGTAGACGGTGCCGGCCTGCAGTCGGGCGGCGACCTCTTCGGCATGGGCGTCCGTAGCCGACTGCACGTAGGCCGCCAGGCCATAAATCGTGTCATTGGCGATGGAGATGGCGTCCTCCACGTCGCGGTAGCTGAGGATGCACAGCACCGGGCCGAAGATCTCTTCGCGCGCGATCATCATGTCGTTGCGCACATTGGTGAAGATCGTCGGGCGCACATAGTAGCCCGTCTCGAGACCTTTGGGTCGGCCCTCACCACCGACCGCAAGTGTGGCACCCTCTGCGATGCCCTGCCGGATCAGCTCCTGAATCCGGGTCCATTGTCGCTCGGACACCACGGGACCCATATAGACATCCTCATTTGGGTCGCCGACCTTGACGGATTGCACGGCTTGCACCGCGAATTCTGTGGCCTGTTGCAGCTTCGCTGCCGGCACCAAGAGCCGGGTCGGCGCATGGCAGGTCTGGCCGCTGTTCATCATTAGCCGGTAGACGCTTTCGGTCACGGCCTTCCGCAAGTCGGCATCGTCGAGCACAATGTTGGGCGACTTGCCGCCCAGCTCTTGGTGCACCCTTGTCACATGGTCGGCCGCGCGCTTGGCGACATCAATGCCCGCGCGCGTCGATCCGGTGAATGACACCATGTCGATGCCCGGATGACCCGAAATGGCAGCACCTACGGTAGAACCAGTACCGTTGACGAGATTGTATACCCCCTGCGGGACACCGGCCTCGTGAAGGATCTCTGCGATGATATGGGCTGTGAAGGGCGTGACCTCCGACGGCTTGTGCACCATCGTGTTGCCGGTCGCCAGAGCGGGCACGATCTTGCACATGATCTGGTTGATCGGCCAGTTCCACGGCGTGATCATGCCGATTACACCGATTGCCTCGCGCCGGACCGTCGTCCGTCCACCTTGAGCGTGCTCGAAGGCGTAGGTCTTGAGCACCTCGATCCCTGTCTGCAGGTGAAGGAAACCCACACCGACCTGCAAGTCTTTGGCGAATGTCGCCGGCGCGCCGAGCTCCTCAACGAGCGCGTCCGCCAAGTCCTGGTGGCGTTTTGCGAAGCTCGCGAGAACGCTCCCCAGCAGATCGATCCGCTCCTGCCGCGTGGTCCGCGAAAATGATCGGAAGGCGCGCCGGGCCGCTTCGACCGCGCGATCCACGTCCGCGGCTGTCGCTAACGTGATCTGCCCGATAGGCCGCTCTGTCACCGGGCTGATGACCTCCATCGCGTCGCCGCCCTGCGGGTCGACCCAGGCCCCATCGATATAAACTTGCCGATAGTCTCTCATGACGTCTCCTTTCGAACGTCGCGGGGCGAGACCGAATCGGTCCGGTGCGGCGCGGCGCTGTCTGGTGGCCGTCTTCGTCAAGGGCGGCCAAGTGTTGCCTCGGGCGACCATTCGCCCTCGACGATGATTGAGGCGACTGCGCTACTCGAACCGGACCTCGCTGATATCAATGGACACCATCAGCGGATCGAGTACTGGCCGGTGATCGGGTCCTCGTGTGTAGGCACGGCGCTGCGTCGGCAGCTTTACCCCGTCGGCCTCAACGTAGGCGAACACGACCTGCGCTGCGTCGAAGCCTCCAGCGACGTCGACGTTGTAGTCGTGCCGCCGCAGGAGCAGATCCTCGCCGAAGAAGAAATCCTGAACGGTGCTGTGGGTGGCGATCGTGCCAGGGAAGAGCACGCGCAGTACGCGCCAGGTCTCGTCGCCTTCACGCCACGGCTCGATTTCCGCCGTCTGCACCCCGTTCATCGCCAGCAGAAACGGTGTGGTCAGGTAGGTCCACAGCGCATAGCCGTTGAAATAGGCGCGATGCAGAGGGTCCCACGGAGTCTTTTGGTCGTGGCCTTCGAACGCCTCTCGCGGATTGGACCGTTCAGCAACAACTGTACCGTCGGTCTTCAGGATCGCGATCCTGGCGGGCGTGAAGTCCGTCAGCATGTCCGGCGCTCCGAATGGCCTGACCGACGACCACTCTTCATGCAGCTTGACGCGCATAAGGCGGGGTTTAGGGTCCTGAATCAGCCCCTTCATTCCCCAGAAGGCGCCTCCCGTGACGATAGTCGCCTGCACCTGGCGATACTGGTTCCATTGCTCCAGGCCGCCATGGACCTCCAGCACCCGGTCCAACAAATCACCCATGGCGAGCTCCTTTCAAAGCCGAGATCGCGGCCGTGATCTCCTGGCAGCGGTAGAGGAGATACGGCCGTCCACTATTCACTCGATGCCGAAATCGCAGCTAACCACCTGATCCATCATTTGCCGCATCGCTGTCACACCCTGCACACCGAAATGGGTTTCGAACTCGGCCTGAGCGCGATCCCATCCGGGCCTTCCCAACGTGATGCGCTTGAGGCCGGCGCTGGTCACCGACACGATGCGGGCGCGGCGATCTGTCTTGCTCACTTCGATGGTGACGAGGCCATCGCGTTCCAGCGGACCGAGATTGTGTCCGATGGTCGCGCGATCCATGGTCATCAGATGTGCTAGCTCCAGCATCGTCTTTGGCCCCCGATGTTTGAGATGCCCCAGGATCGCGTACTGGGTGACGCGCAGCCCCGACTCCGAAAGGCAGGCATCATAGAAGCGCGTAATGTGCCGCGCCGCGCGTCTGATTTTCGTGCAGTTGCAAAGTCCAGGGATGTCGATGGCGGTAATCATAGGCGCTATTTCTCCATAACGCTGCCTGACGGTGACCAGTTCTTTTGGTTGACGGCCGACCAATCCGTCGGACGGCCATCGAGGCGATGCATTCGCGCGCCCTGGCGCTGGCTGAGAACCGCAGGCTCTAATGGTGTCGTGAATACATTTTCGACGAGGGTGTATTCGGCCGCGAGGCGGCCGATGGGTGCCAGCGCCGCAGTGTCGATCCGCCCGCCTTCGAGGTAGACGTCGTCTCGTATATGAAAACGCACGACACGTCCCCATACGACATGGTCGTGGAAATCACCTACCGTGAACTCGCGCTCGAGTGTGCATTCCATGGCAACCGGTGCCAGCGCGACACGCGGCGGCTGAACGACCACGCTCGGCGCCTTTTCAAGACCGGCGGCCTCGAATTCGTCCACTTCCGGCGGGTGCTCGAATGCCGATTTGTGCATTCCATCGGCAAGGGGCAACGTCACAAGATTGGCGACAAACTCCCCCGTGTCCCGGATGTTCACATACGTATCCTTGAGCGTCACTCCATCGGAGCGGTGCTGGATGGTGACTGACAGGACCGGAGGCTTTCGCCCGACGACCGTAAAGAAAGAGAACGGAGCAAGATTCGGCACCCCGTCGGTGGACAGAGTGCTGATCCAGCCGATGGCGCGCGGCACGATGGTAGCGATCAGTAATTTGTACGTCTGGGCAGCGTCGAGTTCGTCTGCGTCGAGGATCATGGCCGTCAGCTCCGATTGGCATGCGGCAGGTTCGTCGCTGCCAGAAAATGAACCGGATCAATCACGCCCTGAAGGCGCTCGCCGATCCGTGTCGAAAACAACATGGCGGCATGGAGCGGCCGGTGATGGATGGCGAGACGGCATATCGCGCCGACTTCGTTTCGGGTGATCACGGTTACGCCGTCCAACTCGACGCCGCCGAATGCCCGTGCCTTCCACTCCACGTATTGGCGGCGGCCGTCCGCCGCTTGATCGGTAAAGACCAGGCTCTCATAGATCTTGCTGGCCGCTTCCATGACCTGCTTGACGTTCTCGCGACCGCTCACGGGTTTATGTAAGGTCGTTGCCTCAAGAACGACGTCATCCGCGAAAGCATCGGCGAAGGCCCCCGCGGATCGCTGTGCGAAAGCTCCCTTCCAATCACCCGCTCGGTCGGAGGCACTGGCCGTCCAGTCCATCCCCTCGAGGAAATTATCAATAAGCGTCGCGACCGCTTTTGCCTGCTCGACATGTGCCCAATGTCCCGCGCGAGCGATGGGTTCGGACCGGACATTTGTGAAGCGGGCGGCAATGCCGCTGGCCATCGCCTCGGTGACGAAAGGATCGGCCGCACCGCGTATCAGCATGACCGGGCCGTCAAACCGGCTTTGGTCTGCACCGGTCGGATGCCCATTGTTCCAGGCATCGACGAGTGCCGAGACGATCGACGGCCTTACCACCTCGCCAAAGCGGCCCAGCATGTCCTCTTCTGCTTGCGAAAGAGCATGCGAGAGATGCTTGCGGGTCTGGCGTTGCGCGTCAGGTTGGCCGCCGAGGCTCTTGAAGTTCTGCAGGGCTTCGGCAGGTGCATTCACGCCGCGAAGGGGAATGGGGGTGACCAGAACAAGGCCCAAGACCAGCTCCGGGTGCGCCGCAGCGACCAGCTCGGAAACCTGTGCGCCCATGCTTTGACCGACGATGACGGTCGGCTTGCCAAGTTCCTTCAAGACCGCGCCGACCTCGCTGGCATATCGCTCCAGCGAAATCCCGCCGTCGTCTGCGTTCCGCCCTCCCATCCCGGGAAGGTCGAGTGTCACTTTCTGCAGATCCGTTGTGGTCATGTTCGCGATGACTGATTCCCATACCGCCCCCGCATCCAGGAAACCGTGAACGAACAGCAGGGCGTGGGAACCGCCTCCCGACGTCTGGAATGGGATAGTGGATTTCTCTCTCGTGCTTTGATTCACGGTGCGCCACCTCCAAGCCTGGTGTCCGTGGGCTCCAGCCCTCTGAACGATTGCAGTTAGTCTCATATGCCCTTATATAAGTCTCATATGCCCGTAATTGCAAGAGGGAAGAAGCATGACCCAACGAAGAGACGTGGAGTTCGAAGTCGAAGGCGGCGAACATGTGAGAGGCTGGCTGTTCGCGCCGGATGGCGCGACCGGTCCCCTACCGGCCATTTCCATGGCCCACGGTTATGCGGGAGTCAAAGAGCAGGGTATTGAGCCCTTCGCTCGCGCCTTTGCTGAAGCCGGTTTCGTGGTGCTGTTGCATGATCATCGCAATTTCGGCGCAAGCGACGGGGCGGTGCGCCACGATATTGACCCATGGCGCCAGATCGCCGATTGGCGTCGGGCCATATCGTTTCTGGAAAATCAACCCGAGGCGAACGCTTCGCGCATCGGTGTCTGGGGAACGAGTTACGCGGGCGGGCACGTGATCGTGCTCGGCGCTACCGACCGGCGAATACGGGCGGTCGTCTCTCAAGTGCCGACGATCAGCGGCTACGAACAGGGGCTTCGCCGTATTCCCCCGGATGCCATTCCCGCGCTCGAAAGCGCCTTCGCGGAAGACGAACGCGCGCAGCTTCGTGGTGAACCGCCACGTCGCCAACTGATCGTGAGCACCAATCCGTCGGTTCCCGCATCATATCGCTCCAAGGATGCGATCGACTTTTATCTGCAGCCGATCCCTTCGGGCATCTGGGAAAACTCGGTGACGTCCCGCTCCTCACAAGCCGCCCGGATGTACGAACCCGGTATCTGGGTGCCCCGAGTATCCCCGACACCGCTGCTCATGATCGTGGCGCTGAACGACACGATCACCGTGACCGATCTAGCACTAGCCGCCTATGAGCGAGCGCTTGAGCCGAAGAAGCTAGTCACGATCCAGGGCGGTCACTTCGATCCCTATCTCGGGCAATTCCCGACGTCGAGTGCGGCGGCCGTTGCCTGGTTCCGCAAACACCTTAGCTGAAACAGGAGACACCAATGGCTCATCTCACCCACACGATAGAGAACAGCATCGCCGTCATCACCTTGGACAATGCGCCCCAGAACCGACTTTCGCCGCAAATGCTCGATGAGCTTGGCGAAGCGCTAACGGCGATCGGAAACAGCGACGCACGCGCTCTGCTCTTGCGCGCCGAAGGAGCCGATTTCAGCTTCGGCGGCGACATCGTTCCCTGGCCCGATATGAGCGCACGAGAGCTGCGCACGTTGTTTGAACGCTATATGAATGCATTCAATCAGTTCGAGCGGCTTTCCATCCCGACTGTTGCGGCCGTACAAGGTCTATGCTTCGGCGGCGGCCTTGAACTTGCGGTGCGATCTGACTTGATCATCGCCGCGGAAACGGCTCGCTTCGGTCATCCGGAGCAATCTTTGGCGATCGTCACGGTGCTCGGAGGGGTCTACCGTGTTGCAGAACGCGCCGGCCGTTCCAAGGCAATCGAGTGGGCGCTCACATCGGAACAGGTTCCTGCGCGGGTGATGGAACACCATGGCGTCGTCAATCGGGTCGTGCCGGACGACAAACTCCTCGAGGAGGCAAACGCGTTCGTCTCGAAACTTGCCGCAGGCCCGACGCGCGCTCATGCAGCTCACAAGGCGCTTCTACGGATTTGGGCAACCGCTGGCGTGACCACCGCAGATGAGGCGATATTCGACATCGCTCTTCCTCTATTCGACTCCGAAGACGTGAAACTGGCATTGCCGGCCTCTGTCGAGGCATTCAAGGCAAAACTTCCACGGCCCGTATTTGCATTCAAGGGACGGTGATCATCGAACTGCCGAGTCGATCGGAGCCGCCGCCCTATTCCGATCATCTTATCGCAGAGGTTCCGCGATGAATGAATTGCTAGAAGACGTCATTACCGCCCACGGCTGGGCTCGCTCGATGGAAAGCCTTTGGCAAGTGCAAGCGGCCATTGTAACCGGTGGTGCTCGGTGGGGTATGAAGGCCTTGTCCACGATCCCGACCCACGTGAGATGACCGTATCGTTGCACGACGAATGGGTATCGGTCACGCCCTTTGGTGGAGCGAATCAGCGAGCGGCCTTCACCCCTGACCGCATCGCCATCGCTCTGTGCCTCAAAATACGGGGGAAGCGTACGCGGCAGCCGCGGACCGTCCTGAGCTAATTGGTCGAGGTTCAGATGCCGGAGGGCAGCACGCGCCAACCCAATGCCCGTCGCTCTGCGCTTTCAGCGGCGCTTGCATTTAGTCTCATATGCCCCTATCTGCAATCCTAGGCCCGTAATTGTAAGAGGGAAGAAGAATGACCCGACGAAGAGACGCGAAGTTCGAAGTCGAAGGCGACAAACATGTGAGAGGCTGGCTGTTCGTACCGGATCATCGCAATTTCGGCGCAAGCGACGGCGCGGTGCGCCACGACGTCGACCATGGTGGCAGATCGTCGATTGGCGTCGGGCCATATCGTTCCCGGAATATCGACCCGAGGTCGACACCTCGCGCATCGAGAGGGCACGAGGATGCACCGGCTCGATGGCCCGCCATCGGATTGGTCTGCAGTGGGGCAGAAGACTTAGCCACCTCCCGAAGCGTTCTTGAAAGTAGGCCATCATGCCACTGATCGACGTAATTTTCGCAGAAGGGTCTTTGAGCCCCGAAGCGCAACGGCAACTGCTCAATACGATGTGGTCAAGCGCGCTGCGCTGGGAGGCGATCGAGGCGAATGAAGTGTCCGCGTCAATCGCGTGGGCTTATCTGGATGAGCGTCCCAGGCATCACATCGGCGTCGGCCCACGTCCGATGACCCAGAACATCTATCGGATAAATGTTCGAGTCATGGCTGGGTTTATGGATCAAGAGCGCGTCGATGGGATGTCGCGTGAATTGACGGAGGCGGTGCTGGCGGCCGACGGTGGTCCCGGCGACGGCACCGGTCCTCGGGTTTTCTGCATCATCGAGGAGATCCCGAGTGGGCTCTGGAGCATTGATGGCAAGATCTGGACGGTTCCGTTCACCGCTCAGACCCTGGGCCTTGATAAGAATAGAGTCCAGGCCATGGAAAAGGCGACACTCGATAGTCCGCGCATCGAGATCCAGGCTGAAGCCCTGAGGGTAAAATCACGTTCTCCATGATCGGCCGTCAATTCCCAGCCCGCCGGAGCCGTGGCGGCTGGCCAAGTTATCGCTGAGCGTCGCAACCCAAATTTCGCTGTCAATGGAGCCAGTGCATGACAGATCCTGTCACCCAATTGACCTCCGATCCGCTCATGGCGAGTGTCCCGCTGAGTTGGAAGGTCTTCGTGACGCCGGGCGTCCCCACCGTTTCCGACGATCTGCCGCCTGGCGAGGCGGTGCGTATTTGGTCGCCAATTTCTTCTACCCTCATCTATGGCGAACGCGATGCTATATTGGTCGATGCGCCGACGACCGTCGAGCAAGCTGCCGCCCTAGCCGATTGGGTCGTGGCCAGTGGAAAGAATCTGACGACGATCTATGTCACTCATGGTCACGGAGACCATTTCTTCGGCATCGGCGCATTGCAGGACCGCTTCCCCAGCGCGAGGGCGATCGCCACCGCCGACGTCGTAGAACTTATGCATCGGCAAGTCTCGCCAGAGGTCATGGAGGGGCTCTGGAACAAGCGGTTTCCCGGTCAAATCCCGGAGCGCCTGGTGATAGCGGAGCGCCTTGAGAGCAACACCTTTCACCTGGAAGGGCATGACTTAGTAGCCGTCGAGGTCGGCCATACGGATACGGACAGTACCACTTGCCTGTATGTTCCATCCATCGGTTTGGTCGTTGCCGGCGACGTCGCCTACAACGACGTCCATCAGTATCTGACAGAGTCCCGCACGCACGAAAGCCGCCTCGAGTGGATTGCGGCGCTCGACCAGGTCGAGGCGCTTAATCCAAGCACGGTGATCGCGGGACATAAGCGCGTTGGCAATGATGACAGCCCGCGCATCATCGAGGAAACCCGCCAATACATTCGCGATTTCGATCGGCTCGTAGAAGAGACGGCCACCTCCCGTGAACTCTATGATCGGATGCTGGGCCTCTACCCCAATCGGGTAAATCGTGGGGCGCTTTGGGGTTCCGCGCGCGCGATTAAAGGCTGACAGCGCCGGACCGATCCCTGGGATCTCATCGAGCGGTTTGCTCGTCTCATGAGATCGGTGCTAGGCCATGATCCTGCGATCGAACGCGAGGATCTGCGCTTTCAGCATCCGCAGCTTGGCACCAAGAGCAGTGAGACATGCGCGTGAGCGAGATCCGGACCCAGCAATTGCAGGAAGAGGTCGCGTCGCTGACCAGGGCGCGACATTTCTCTCAGCCATCATATGAAGCCGGCGTGATCCCGCTTACCGACGTGCTCGATGCTGACCGGCAGCTTCTCGCCGCCCAGGACGATCTGGCCTCCAATCGGGCCAACGCGGCGCGGGCCGTGGTGCGTTCGTTCCGAGCGCTCGGTGGGCGGATGGTCGGCGTGAGACTCACAAGCGTCGAAGCCTAAGCACGCGCGGCGATTGCGCAATGAATTTCTGAACATGACTGGGGCACTCTGCGAATTGCCCCGAGAACAGCACGAACATCTCCAGATCTGTGCATATACACAGGAACGTGCCCAGGTTTGGAATGCCCCAACTCTCGACAGAAGGAAATGCAGCATGGCAGGGTTACTAGAAGGCAAGGTGGCGGTCATCACCGGCGGCGCAACGGGCATTGGCTTGGCAACGGCCAAGAAGTTCGTAGCGGAAGGCGCCTATGTCTTCATCATGGGTCGTCGCAAGCCGGAGCTCGATGCGGCCGTGGCAGCGATCGGCAAGCAGGTTAAGGCCGTTCAGGGCGATGTTACTAAGCTGGCCGATTTGGATCGGCTTTATTCGGTTGTGAATGCCGAGAAGGGCAAGCTGGATATCGTCTTCGCTAACGCCGCGATCGCCGAGGGCGCCTCGCTCGAGCAAGTGACCGAAGAGCATTTCGATCGACATTTTGACGTCAACGTCAAAGGCATCGTTTTCACCGTGCAGAAGGCTCTGCCGCTGGCCGGCCAGGGTGCTTCGATCATCGTCACGGCTTCGATCTCTGGCGTCAAAGGGCAGGCTGGGCTCGGCATCTATTCGGCGACCAAGGCCGCGATCCGCAATCTGGTCAGGACATGGGTGCTGGATCTCAAGGGCCGCGGCATTCGCGTCAACGCGATCAGCCCAGGTACGACTGTAACTCCCGGCCTTGACGGGCTTGCGGGCCAGGGCGCCGATCTCAAGGGCTTCTACGATTACCTTGGCGGCCTGGTTCCAATGGGACGGAACGCTGAGCCCACGGAAATCGCTAATGTCGTCGCTTTCCTCGCTTCGGATCAGGCGAGCTACGTCAACGGCGCCGACATTCAGGTCGATGGCGGTCTGGCCCAAGTTTGACACGCTCCTTTTCGGGGCGGCGGCCTATGGCCGCCGCCCCGCCTTGATCGACAATCGCTTATTTTGGAGATGATGATGAGCAACCGTCCCCCAATTTCTCGATGCCCTGACCGATGATGTGGTCATGAGCGCAACGGTGCTGAAGGATCCCATGCCCCGATCACGCTCACGAAAACGGCCGATGGCAAGGTCTCCCACATTTCGGTGACGCACAGCGTATTGCAGATGTAACGCGTTTCTCTCCGACCGAAACACTCCCGTCACCTGCGTGCGGTGATCTGCCTGTTCCGAACTTGAAGGAGCGAGCAGGATGAGCGGTCTCTTGGGGCAGCGTGCGGTGGTGGTCGGCGCCGGCATCGGCGGCTTGTCGGTCGCCGGCGCCTTGGCAGGGTATTTCGAAAAGGTCGACGTCTTGGAACGCGACCGCCTGACGGGATCCGCCGCATCGCGGCCCGGTACTCCCCAGGATCGGCACCCGCACGGTCTGACGGCTGGTGGCCTCAAGGCGCTCGATGAGATTTTCCCGGGCTTCGAGAGGGATCTTGCCCGGGCTGGGGCCGTACCCGTGAAAATCGCACAAGACATCCGATTCGAGCGGCCGGATGTTGGCGCACTGCCGCGGCGGGACCTCGCCTCGACAATCCTCTGTGCGTCCCGGCCGCTGATCGAGTTCGTGTTGCGATCTCGCGCCGAGGCGATCGCGAATATCGCACTGCTGCCCGAGTGCCGGGTAACGGAGATCGTGCCGGCGACGGTTGGTGCGGCTGGAGACGCTGGAGGCCGATCTGGTGATAGACGCCTCCGGTCGCGGGGCGCTGACGTTGGCACTGCTCGACGGACTTGGCTGGGAACGACCGGAGGTGACCGAGATCGGCGTCGATATCAGTTATGCGACCGCTGTGGTGCGGATTCCGACCAATGCGCCGCCGGACTGGAAGCTCGTGCTGACGATGCCTGATCCCCCCGCGCTGGCGCTGAACGCGGGGTTGGTGCCTATGGAGGGCGGTCGCTGGATCGTCGCGATCGCCGACCGCGGCGCAACCGCGCGGCTAGAGACCTGGGACGCCTTCCTCGAAGCCCTTCGTCGCCTGATCACGCCAACACTGCACAACGCGCTCCGTCACGCCGAGCCGCCCGATAGCATCCGGCACCACCGCTTTCCCGCGAGCCTTTGGCGGCATTTCGAACGGCTTCCTAACTTGCCCCGCGGGGTGCTGCCGATTGCCGATGCGCTCTGCCGGTTCAACCCGATCTACGGCCAGGGCATGTCGGCCGCTGCCCAGCAGGCCCGCCTGTTGCAGGACGTGTTGGAGCGGGCGGGAGCGGAACCGGATCCGCTCGCGGCGTCACAGGCCGGGTTCATGGCGGAGGTCGCATCAGTGCTCCAGTCACCCTGGAGCATGTCCACGAGCGCCGACCTCGCCTTTCCCGGAACGCGCGGCGAACGGCCGGAGAGGTTCGAGGAAGGTCGACAATTCGAAGCCGCCCTTTTCCGCGCCGCCGTCGCCGATCCGGTCGTCCATCGCGCCGTGATGGACGTCATGCAGCTGCTGCAGCCTTTCAGTCGCTTGCAGGAACCGGACATGCTGGAGCGGATTGAGGCGGTTTCCGCCAAGCGGGCCGCCTGAACAGTCCGGTTTTCATGGGCGCTTGCCGGTTCGATGCCAGGGCCCGGGACGCGAGCGCAGCGAACTCGTCGGGCCGGGCCTGATGTCGATCGTCGCCGCGAATGCGTTCGATCCTGCATCCCTAGCACTACTTTGGCACTCTTGGTTCAGCGGTATCTGGAAGGAGCCCTTCACAGTGAGGGCATCGTCTGGGTGGAGGTCGTGCGAAGAGCTCGAGGATGGCTTGCCTGATGGCCGGCATGCTCGGTTGTGGTGGCGGTCCTGAGATTCTTTTTTTTCCGTCCCGCTGCTTTTAGGCGGCGGGATTGGAG
>WNFM01165997.1_pt1 | contig 16572 bp, 12 predicted proteins | sample 5400271 | NCBI WGS metagenome assembly WNFM01 (sample SAMN13153352, study PRJNA577476) | soil metagenome | isolation source: 60 cm saprolite on Douglas fir-dominated hillslope | place: USA:California | collected 2013-09-17
CTCGCGAAACGCCACGGTGACCAGCTCGGCTGTCGTCTGCATGATACGCGCATAACTGTCGCCCAAACGCCGGGCCAGCGCGCGCTTCACGTCGACCGGATAGTAATGTGGAACGTCGAGCTGAAGGTATGGCATCGCTGATTGGGCTATTCCGGTTGGCCGTGTCGACACGATACGTAATGCGTTTACACGGCCGGGATAATCGGTAATGAATTCCTGTCACTCATGAAGGAATTTCCGCTGTGGCCAGTTCAACAAGCGAGATGGCCATTTTCCAACGCGTGGCGGAACGCGGCAGCTTTGCGGGCGCGGCGCAAGATGTAGGCTTGTCGCCATCCGCCGTGGCAAAGCTGATCACGCGATTGGAGCAACGCCTCGGCGTGCGCCTCATCAATCGGACCACGAGGCATCTAGCACTGACCGGGCCATCGAGACGGCCGAATCCGAGGTCGCGTCGGCGCGGGCATCGCAGCGCGGACATTTGCGCGTGCACGCGTTTCCGGTCGTTGCGGCCCATGACCTTGCGCCCGCATTGCCCGAGTTCCTTGCGCGCTATCCGCACATAACCTTCGATTTCATGGTGACCAATCGCATGGTCGATCTGGTCGGCGAAAACGTGGACGTCTCACTGCGGATGGGCCCGCTCGAGGACTCCGGGCTCGTCTCGCGCAAGATCGTCGATCTCAGGCGCGTCGTTTGCGCGAGCCCGAGCTACCTCGCCCGTCATGGCTGGCCGGCCGAACCTGCCGATCTCGCTCATCACGCGTGCCTTATTTTGAGCCGGAACCCCGGCTCGGCGAGCTGGCCCTTTCGAGTGAACGGCAAGCTGACCCGGATCGACGTCAGAGGTCCGGTCAGTGCCGACAGCGCGGGTATGTTGCTGCAGTTGGCGATCGGAGGGGCGGGCATCCTGCGGCTGAGCGAGCACGTGGTCGCGCGCTCAATCCATGAGGGGCTGCTGCAGCCCTTGCTGCAGGACGCACAAGATCCGGAAATCTACCCGCTGTATGCTCTGATGCCGCCGGGCCGTCACCAGACGCTCAAATTGAGAGTCTTCGTCGATTTCCTGATCGAGCGCCTCGGCTCCGCGCCGTGGCAAAGCGGCTCCGGCGCCAATCAGACGCGTAAGCTCAGGCGCTGAGCGCTGCCAACTCAGCATCGCGAACGAACACGACGCTTGCAATCACGTGCGCTTCAACCCGTAACCGCCTCGGCAGGTGTCCAGTCTCCGGTCCAGTTTCCGTCGCGGAGGATCTCTTCACCCGTATGCGGCGTGAACTCGACCATGACCGTCCGCCGAGGTACACCCAGTAGCTCGACGCAGATGTCGACGATTGCTCTGCCCAAAGCCAGCCGTTTTTCCGCCGCGCGGCCGCGACGAAACTCGACCATGACCATGGTAATGGGCTCGAGGACGTCCGGACCGAGATGATAAAGATTGTGCTCGCCGAGTTCGGCGATCCCGACATTGGGTCGCCACGGCTGGGTCTCCATGACTTCCGCGTACAGTTTGCAAAGCCGCGTCGCCAATTCGCGTTTGACCTCGACGGAATAGGTGCCGGGTAAATCCAGGTGCAGGTAAGGCATGGCGATTCTCTTTCACGGCCGCCAGTGAGACGAATGCCCTGCGCAAGCCCTAACGAATTTGGACCCCCAGAGAGCGGGTCGCGCCCTTACCCCGGCTTCAGAGCATAGCCGCGTAGCCCGCATCGATCAGGATTGTGCTCTCCGCATGCCAGATGGTCAGGCAGCCTTAGAATCCTTCTCGGAGATGTGCGCACGTTGCGCCAAGCCGCGGCCGAACGAGATATTCTCGCCAGGCGTCTCGTAGAGGGTGATCAAGAGATCATCCGGCGAGATTCCGGCAGCCGCGACGACGCCTTCGTTCAAGGCCTTCAGCAGCGCCAACCGCTTCTCCTTCGGACGGCCGGAGATGAAGGTGATCTCGAGGATGATCAGGTCATCCGAGTAGTTGAGTCCAAGAAACGAGGGCGTATGGAGGAATTGGCCGCGCGGCAGAACATGAATGATCTGGAAGAAGTCTTCCGGCGGAATGCCTAATGCGCTAATAAGCCCGTCTTGCACTGCACTCGATACTTTGCCGAGACGAGCCTCGTTGTACTGTCCTTTGAGCACGTGGATTTTGGCGACGGGCATTTGTAGTCTCCTTTCAGTGTCATCAGTGGAATACCGTGTGACCCCCAATTCGGCCTACACTTGCGCGACGCCGCCATCCACGAACAATTCCGTTCCCGTGACATAGCTGCTGTCGTCGGAAGCGAGAAACACCACCGCCTTCGCAATCTCGTCGGGCGTGCCGAACCGGCCGAGCGGCACGGTCTTCGACATCGCCTTTCGGAGTTCCTCACCCTCTCCTGAGGCATCCAGCAGGCCGCCCAATCCGGGCGTAGCGGTGAAGCCCGCGCTCACCGCGTTGACGCGAATGCGGCGGTCCTTCAAATCCGCGGTCCAACTTCGCGCAAAGGAACGCACAGCGGCTTTGGTCGCACTATAAACGCTCCACGCCGCGGGTCCTTTGCTGCTGTTGATGGACGCATTCAGAATGATCGCGCCGCCATCGCGCATCAGCGCGAGCGCTTTCTGTACTGTGAACAGGAGGCCTTTCACATTGACATCGAAAATCGCGTCGTAGTGCTCTTCGGTGATCTTGCCGAACGGCGCAAGCTGCGCGGTGCCGGCATTGGCGAATACAACATCGAGCCTGCCCTTCTCGCGCTTGATCTGTGCGAAGAGGCGATCGAGATCGGCCAGATTCGCCACGTCTCCCTGCACGCCGGTGACATTGCGTCCGATGTCTTTGAGAGCCGCGGCCAGTTCGCGATCGCGACGCCCGGTTATGAAGACGTAAGCGCCTTCGTTCACGAATTGCTTCGCGGTCGCAAGGCCGATGCCGCTATTGCCGCCGGTGACGAGCGCAATCTTTCCTTCGAGCTTGCCCATGGCGGACCTCCTCGGTTTAGCCGCGAGTTATCGTTCTCCGGCGCTTCCGTCGGGCGGAATTCTGCGTCGGCCGCTTGATAAAAGCGTATGTGCGCCTAGATAGGCGTAAATGCACCTTTGTCAAGGATCCGCGGCTCAGTAATTCGAGAATTTCGGTCATGGATGACGGGAATTCAGTCATGCTTATTCCAGCAAGACGTCATGACTACTCTATCGCCGCGCTGACGAACCGGGAGTTTTTGACAAGCCACAGAGCGTCGCTCACCCAAAGGTGCGGAACATCAGCAAGATGAGGGCATAGCAATGGGCATTGTCCGATTTGCCTTGAGATTTCCGTACACCTTTTACGCTCTCGCCGCGCTGATTCTGTTTCTCGGAATCTCGGCGATCCGCGTGATGCCGATCGATATCTTCCCGGAGATCAACATCCCGGTCGTCAATGTCATCTGGCAGTATACGGGTCTCAGCACGCCGGAGATGGAGCAGCGCGTTTCCACCTATAGCCAGTACGCGATCAGCACGAGCGTATCCGGCATCAAGAATATGGAAGCGCAGACGCTGAACGGCATTTCCGTTCAGAAGATCTTCTTTCAACCGGACGTCAATATCGACCTCGCCATCGCACAAATCGTTTCCGCGACGAATTACATACGCATTCTCCTGCCGGCCGGAATCCAAGCGCCGATCGTCGTGAGTTACAACGCTTCCAGCATTCCGGTCCTGCAGCTCAGCCTGGCGTCCGACAATATCAACGAGCAAAAGCTCTACGATTACGGCTACTACAACCTGCGCCAGCAGTTGGCCCCCGTCCCGGGCGTCACGTTCCCGACGCCGGACGGAGGAAAATACCGGCAGATCATGGTCGATATCGATCCGACGAAGCTTCAGGCCAGGGGCTTGACGCCGACGGACGTCGTCAACGCGGTCAACACCGAGAACCTGACGCTGCCGTCCGGCTTGGCCAAGATCGGCGACAAGCAATACACCGTTCTTACCAATGCGATGCCCAAGACGATCGAAGCTCTTAACAACATTCCGATCAAGTTCGTGAACGGGGCAACGGTGTTCGTGAGGGATGTCGGACAGGTCCGCGATGCCTCGGCGGTACAGCAAAATATCGTCCGCCAAAACGGCCAACGCTCGGTCTTGCTGAGCGTCATCAAGAACGGCAATGCTTCGACGCTCGCCGTCGTCAAAGGAGTCCGGAAAGTTCTGGAGACAGCGCGCGCGGCGGCGCCTCCCGGGTTGGCTATCAACGAATTGTTCGATCAAGCGAAGCTCGTCTCGGACTCGGTCGCAAGCGTGGTCCGCGAAGGAGCCATCGCGGCCGGGCTGACCGCGCTGATGATCCTGCTGTTTCTCGGGTCATGGCGGTCAACCCTGATCGTGATGATTTCGATTCCGCTTTCCATCCTGACCTCGCTTATCGTGCTCCACTTCCTTGGCGAAACCATCAATACGATGACGCTCGGCGGCCTCGCGCTCGCGGTCGGTATCCTGGTCGACGATTCAACGGTGACCATCGAGAACACCCATCGCCTGCGGAGTGAAGAAGGATACAACCTGGCCGCAGCGACGCTGCACGGATCCGCCGGCATTGCTGTTCCGACCCTGGTCTCGACGCTCGCCATCAGCTGCGTGTTTACCTCGGTGGTGTTCCTCGAGGGACCAGCCAAATTCCTGTTCACGCCGCTCGGATACGCTGTGGTGTTCGCAATGTTGGCGTCCTACGGACTGTCGCGGACGCTGACGCCGATCATGATCGGTCTGCTGCTGAAAGGCGAGCACCACGGTGAAGCCGGCGGTTCGAGAAGTTGGTTTGCGCATCTGCATCGCAGCTTCGAGCGCGGCTTCGAACGCTTACGTCAAGCTTACGTCGACGTGCTCACCCTGTTGCTCAGGCGGCGGTCCATCGTCCCGGCGGCCGCCGTCCTGATCGTCGCGTTGGGCGCCGTCATGCTGATGCTGACCGGCCGCGATTTCTTTCCGGCCATCGACGGCGGGCAGATCAAGCTCCACCTTCGCGCACCCGCCGGCACGCGCATCGAAGCGACCGAAGCGGTGTTCCAAGCGGTCGAGGACAAGATTCGGGAGGTCATTCCCGAGCGGGAGCGCGAGCTCATCGTCGACGACATCGGGGTACCGCAACGTGTGTACAACCTTGCCTTCACCGATGGTTCGACCATTGGCCCCAATGACGGCGTGATCCTGGTTGCTCTGAAGGAGGGGCACGCGCCGACCGCCGACTACGTTCGCAAGCTGCGCGAGGTGCTGCCGGCCGCATTTCCGGAAGTGACGTTCTACTTTCAGGCTGCGGACATGGTCACCCAAATCCTCAATTTCGGACTGCCGGCGCAGATTGATGTGCGGACCGTCGGCCGGGATCGCGTGACCAACCTGCGCGTAACGCAGGAGCTGCGGCGGCGGATTGTTGCAATTCCTGGAGTTGTCGACGCACATCTTCAACAGGAAATCGATGGTCCGGCCTTCATGGCCGCGATCGATCGTGCGCGTGCTTTGCAGTTCGGGCTCAACGCTCAGAGCATCGCCAATGACATCAATATAAGCCTGAGCTCTTCCGCGCAGGTCACGCCGAACTTCTGGACCGATCCGGCAGCGGGAATTCCGTATTACATCACGGTGCAGACGCCGCAGCATCAGGTGAGTTCTCTGGGTGAACTCGGCAACACGCCGGTTTCGACCAAAGTCTCCTCCACGGATTCCCCGGTGCCGGGCCTGCTGAGCAACGTCGCCAAATTCACCCGCGAGAGCGTCCCGACCAATCTGAATCAGACCAACATTCAGCCGGCTTACGACGTCTACGCCAGCGTGCAGGGACGCGACCTCGGCGGCGTCTCTGAAGAGATCAGTAAGATCGTCGCGGAGCTGCAGAAAGAGCTCAAGCCGGGCAATTCGATCGAAGTTCGCGGCCAGATCCAAAGCATGCACGATTCCTTCAGGAATCTCGCCTTCGGATTATTGTTCGCCGCCGTGTTGGTCTACCTGCTCATGCTTGTGAATTACCAGAATTTCGGCGATCCGTTCGTCGTGATCCTGGCACTCCCGGCGACGCTGTGCGGAATCGTCACGATGCTGTTCATCACCGGCACGAGCTTGAGCGTGCCCTCGTTGATGGGCGCCATCATGTCGGTCGGCGTTGCCTCGGCGAACTCCATCCTGCTCGTCACCTTCGCGCGCGAACAGCAGCTCGCTGGCAGGACGGCGTTCCAGGCCGCGATCGATGCGGGACATACCCGCATTCGTCCGGTGCTGATGACGGCGGCCGCGATGATCGTCGGCATGATTCCGATGGCGATGGGTGGCGCAGGCGAGGAGCAGAATGCGGCGCTTGCCCGCGCGGTGATCGGCGGCCTGCTGTTTGCGACGCCGACGACCCTGCTGATCGTCCCATATCTGTTTGCCATGCTGCGAAGCCGCAACGACGGCAAACCAGCGAATGGCGTGTTCGAGGAGCTTCCCAATGCATGAGATCGATGCCCGCGATCGCGCCGACGAATCGGTCCTCGATCGCACAATCGGGAAGGCGCCGAGGGATTCCCCGGATACTCGGCGCAGTCGGGGGCCCGTTCTGTTCGGGCTCGGCGTGCTCTTGTTGCTCGCCGAGGGCCTAGCTTTCGGCGTATCCCGCTCCTATTCGCAGCAGCGGGTGGTCATGGCGACCGCCGAGCAGATTCGCGATTTCATACCGAGCGTGCGCGTGGCCACCGTGCAGGCGAGCGATGCGACCGTGCTCGTCACATTGCCCGCAACCACCTCCGCGTTCTCCATTGCGAATATGTACGCCCGCGCGAGCGGCTATATCGACAAGCGCTACGCCGACATCGGCGATCGCGTGAAAGAGGGGCAGTTGTTGGCCGAGATCATCGCGCCTGAGCTCGATCATCAGATCGCCCAGGCGGAGGCCACGCTGGTCCAGCTCAGGGCGGCGGTGGAACAGGCGCAAGCAAACCGGAACTTGGCGCAGGTGACGTGGGACCGGGACAAGGGGCTCGTCGAAAAAGGCTGGGTCACCCCGCAGCAGGGCGATATCGACCGGTTCACGCTTCATGCGCGGGAGGCCGCACTCAGCGTTGCCCAGGCCAACGTGGTGGCGCAGCAGGCGCAATTGAAGGTGCTTTATCAACAAAAGGCCTATCAGCGCGTCGTCGCCCCGTTCGATGGTGTCGTCACCCAGCGCAATGTCGACGTGGGGGACCTGGTGCACGCCGATACGACAACCGGCACATTCATGTTCACCATCATGCAGAGCAACGTGATCCGCGCCCAAGTCTACGTGCCGCAAGACTCCGCATTCGGGTTGGGCCCCGGGGTTGATGCCGTCGTGCGGGTTCCTGAAATTCCAGATCGCACCTTCCCGGGCATGGTGGCGCGTATCGCCGATGCGCTACAGCCGGGGACACGCACGCTGCTTACCGAAGTGGACATACCGAATCCCGACGGAGTGCTCACTGCCGGGATCTACTGCACGATAGAGCTCCATATCCCGCGCAAGGCGCCGAGCCTTTTGGTCCCAGCCGACGCAATCATTTTCAACCGTGACGGGTTGCAGGTCGCCGTGATCGAGGATGGCACGGCGCATATCCGCAAGGTGTCGGTGACGCGAGATTTGGGCACGCAGGTGGAAATAGCCGACGGGGTCAAACACGGCGACCAGGTTATCGTTAACCCGCCCGTTACTCTTATCGAGGGCAGCAAAGTACGCCCTCGCGCCGCGCCGGCCGCAGCAAGAACCTAGGCTGTCCTGGGCACACTCAGGCGGAGCGCCGGCTCAGTCGGCGCCGCGGGGCGCAGCATCGAGCTCCGTCTCCGTGACAGCGTGAAGCAGAGCCCGCAGCTGTGCGGCGCGCCGGCCGCCGAAGGATGTCTCGAATTTCTTCTGCGCTTCCGTCCAGCCCGCGCGCGCGGCGCGCAACCGCGCCGCGCCGGCCTCGGTCAAACGCACGACCTTGCTCCTGCGGTCGACGCTGTCCGGCACGATCTCGATCAATCCTTCGCGCTCGAGCGGCAGGATATTGCGGCCCAGCGTGGTCCGATCCGTCACCAAACTCTTGGCCAGGGCGTTGATCGTCATCGGCCCTTCCAGCCGCAGCCTGATCAAGATCGAGAATTGGGTGGTGCGCAGCCCGCTTGAGGCCAACAACCGATCGTAAAATTGCGTGACGTGCCGCGTCGCTTCGCGCAGCGCCAGGCAGTTGCAGACCTCGGGCTTCGGCCGGGCGTCGGAGGGCATTTCGATCCTCAAATCTTGACAAACACGTATATGCGCTTATCTGCGTGTAAATGCGCTCATTGTCAATGGGACGCATCGACCGAAATGCCGCTCGACCGCCGTTGGGGCCCGGTCGTGCAGGTCTCGAGCGAACCCAGGAGGTTCCGCCATGAGTACATCGCGCTCGGTCGTTCTCGCCGCTCCGATTCGCACCGCCATCGGCACGTTCGGCGGCAGTCTCAAAGACGTGTCCTCTCCCGATCTCGGTGCCGTGGCGATCGGCGCCAGCGTCAAACGTGCCGGTCTCGAGCCTCGCGACATCGGCACCGTCGTCATGGGGAACGTGATCCAGGCGGGCGCCAAGATGAATCCCGCTCGCCAGGCTGCAGTCCACGCCGGACTGCCGGTGTCGGTCCCGGCAATGACGGTGAACCGCGTTTGCGGCTCGGGCGCCCAGGCCATCGTCTCGGCGGCGCAGGAGATCTTGCTCGGCAACGTCGATGTCGCGGTGGCGGGCGGCATGGAGAACATGGATCAAGCGCCTTACCTGATCGCAGGTGGCCGTTGGGGCTATCGCATGGGCGACGGGCACCTCTACGACAGCATGCTGCGCGACGGTCTCAACGACGCCTTTTCCGATCAGCATTCCGGCTGGCACACCGAGGATCTGGCGCAGAAGTTTCAGATCACGCGCGAAGCACAGGACCAGTGGGCACTGCGCTCGCAGCAGCGTTTCGCTCGCGCGCAGGCGGGCGGTAAGTTCAAGGACGAGATCGTGCCCGTCGACGTCGCTGGCCGCAAAGGACCGGTGAGCTTTAACACAGACGAGCATAACCGTCCCGACACGACGCTGGACAAGCTTGCCGCGCTGAAGCCCGCCTTCCGCGCGGACGGCACTATCACCGCCGGGAATGCGCCCGGGCTCAATAGCGCCGCCGCCGCGGTGGTCGTGGCGGATCAAGGGTGGGCGGAAAAGCGCGGGCTCGTCCCGATGGCGCGTCTCGTTTCCTATGGCGTCGCAGCCGTCGAGCCTGGGATGTTCGGCCTCGGCCCGATCCCGGCGGTCCGTCAGGCGCTCGCCCGCGCCGGCTGGAAGGTCGGCGACCTGAATCGAGTCGAGATCAACGAGGCGTTCGCGGCGATCGCGATCGCCGTGAGCCGCGAGCTCGGATTGCCGGAGGAAATCGTCAACGTCGAGGGCGGCGCCATCGCCCACGGCCATCCCATCGGCGCGACTGGCGCGGTGCTCAGCACCCGCCTCATTCATTCGATGCAGCGCGATGGTCTCGAGCGCGGCGTCGTCACGCTGTGCATCGGCGGCGGTCAAGGCATCGCGCTCGCGATCGAGCTGCTGCACTGAAATACGCGTGCGCGTCAAGCGCACTTCCGTAGCGGTTCCAGCGCACAGCAACGCGCGCGCGAATCCTACATCCTCCCGTGTCCGCGGCCCATTCCGCGCCGCGTATGCGGGCTCACCACCCGATCCGAGACGTGGATGTTCCAAACCTCGGTCACGTCCTGCGCCGCATGGGCGGCGAACAGCGGCTTGAATTGGGCAAGCTCGGTGACGTTGGCCCCACGCAGGCCGAAGCCCTTGGCGATCGCCGCCAGATCCGTGCGGCCGAATATCGCGCCGGTATCGTCGATCCCGTCCGAGCGCAGCTTGTGGATCTCCGCGCCATAGGCGCCGTCGTTGAGCACGCAGATCAGGAGCTTCAATCGGTGCCGCTGCACCATCTCGAGCTCCTCGATGTGCATCAAGAGACTGCCGTCGCCTTCGAACAGCACGACCTTGCCGTTGTTTTTCGCCGCAGCGACGCCGATGGCGAGCGAGATGCCGTTGCCGATCGCGCCGAAATCCCTGATCGCGTGATAGTTCTCAGGTCTTCGCCCGCGCATGGTGGAGTGGAAATAGGATTAGTGGCCGGAGCCGCTGACGCAGTCGTAATCCTTCGGGATCACCCGGTCGAGCTCGTCGATGGCGCGGCGCGGATCGAGCAGGCCCGGCTCGATCGCAAACTGCGCGGCGTCGGCCGGCTCGTCCCTGATCCGTCGCGCAAGCTCCGCCGAGCGAATGCCCGCGTTCGTCTTGCCCCGCGCGCGCAATGCCTCGAGCACCGCCGCGGCCGCCAATTTCGCGTCGGCGCGCAGGTAGAGATCCGCGGCCTTCATGCCGTTGCGCAGCCCAACGGGCTCGGTGTCGATTTGCACCACCTCGGCGTTGGGAAACATGTTGCCGCCGTCGACCGTGTAATAGTTGAGGCTCGTGCCGATCGCGACCACGAGGTCGGCGCGCGCCCCCACCTCGTGGGCGATGTCGCGGGCGAAACCGCCGGCGATGCCGATCGAGAACGGGTTATGGTCGAACATGCCGCGCGCGAGCAGCGTGGTCGCCAGCAGGGCGCCGGACTGCTCGGCCAATTCCTCGACGTCCGCAGCGGCGCCTGCGCGCATCACCCCGCGGCCGGCGAGAATGATCGGGCATCTCGCCTGCGCGAGCTTCTCGACCAACGCGTCGATCTGGCGCGCCTCGGCAGGGATGGGGCCGGTGGCCGGCAGGACGGTGGATGAGGGCTGATACTCGCCGAGATCGGGCAGCGGCTGCTTCTGCAGATCGTAAGGAACGCCGAGCACGACCGGCTTGCGCTCGTGGCGGGCGACGTAGAACGCCTCGCGCACATATTGATACATGCGCTGCGGGCTGTGCGCGGAGACGTAGTGGGCGCCCGTTGCGGCGGCGAGCGGTGGCTGGTCGAACGCCTGATTGTACCATTTGGCGTTGATCGGCGCTTCGCCCGCGAACACGACGAGCGGGACGCGCCCGCGCGCGGCCACCGTGAGCGCGGTCGCGATTTGCGTGAAGCCGGGCCCGCAGGTGACTGACGCGACGCCGACCTTTCCGGTCGCGAGGTGATAGCCCATGGCCATGGCGCAGGCGCAATGCTCGTGCCGGGCGCTAAAGCTTGTCATGCCGTCGAGGTTCTTCATCGCGGTCGCCCAATGCATGTTGCCGTCGCCCATCAGCGTGAAGTGGGCGTCGACCCCTTCCGCGGCGAAGGCTTGGGCGAGCGCTTCATAGATCGGCACGTTCTTCATCATTGCAAAGCTTCGCTAATCCAGCCGCACGCCCGAGTGCCGCACGACCTCGCCCCATTTTTCCGAATCCGTGCGGATCAGTTCGGCGAATTCTTCCGGCGTGCCGCCCGCCGGCTCGTCGCCGATCGCGGCGAAGCGCTCGCGGAAGGTCGGCGACTGGATCGCCTTGTTGATTGCTGCGTTGAGCTTGTCGACGATCGGCCGCGGCACGCCGGCCGGCGCGATGACGCCGCTCCAGGTCGGCGCAGCGTAGCCGGGAACGCCCGCTTCGGCGATCGTGGGCAAGTCCGGAAATCCCGGCGAGCGGCGCGTCCCGCTGACCGCGAGCGCGCGTACGCTGCCGGAGCGCGCGTGCGGCGCAATCGAGTTGAGGCTCTCGAACATCAAGTGCACGCGCCCTGCGATCAGGTCGTTGATCGCCGCCGCGCCGCCGCGATAGGGCACATGGACGATATCGGTGCCGCTCATAGACTTGAACAGCTCGCCGCCCACGTGGCCCGGCGATCCGTTGCTGGACGAGGCATTGAGAAGCTTGCCCGGATTGTCCTTGGCGTAGGCGATGAGCTCCGCCACCGATTTGAACGACACCGTGGGCGAGACCGCGAGCAGCAGGTGCCCGCGGGTTGCGAGCGCAATCGGTTGCAGGTCGCGCTCGATGTCGTAAGGAAGCTTCGCCACCATGTGGCGCGTGATGGCGAGCGCGCCGATCGGCCCCATGCAGATCGTGTATCCGTCGGGGTCGGCCTTGGCTGTGAGGTCAAGGCCGATCGTCAATGCCCCGCCCGGGCGATTGTCGACGATGATCTGCTGGCCGAGCTCTTTGCCGAGCTCAGCGCCGAGAATGCGCGCGACCGTATCGGTCGCGCTGCCGGCAGCCTGCGGGACGATGAGCCGGATCGGCCGATCCGGGTACTGCGCCGCCGCGCCGGTCGCAACCACGCAGGCGAGCAGGGACAAAGTGAATCGGACAAAACGCATGTTGCGACCCCAAACACGTCACCAAGACGTTACGGCATTGCATTTCGACGACTGTAGTACAGCGTATTACTACTGCGCGAATAAACGAGCCGCAAACTCGGTGCGCTCCCTCTCCCCATTTGGGGAGAGGGTTGGGGTGGGGGGTTACCGGCGGTGCCGCCCTTCAGCCCGAGGCGCGTCGGTGCTAGCGTGACAGGACTTTCAATGCGCTCACTGATGCGAACTCGCCGACCCACGTCCAGGAAGGCGATTGAACGGAGGAAACGCCATGTTCCTCAGAAACTATTGGTACGTCGCAGCGTGTGATCGCGAGATCACCCGCAAACCGCTCGGCCGCGTCATTCTGGGCGAGCCGATCGTTTTCTACCGCTTGGAGGACGGCACGCCGGTCGCGCTCGAGGATCGCTGCGCGCATCGCCATCTGCCGCTCTCGATGGGGACGCTGGTCGGCGACACGCTGCAGTGCCTCTACCACGGGCTTCGCTACGACAGGACCGGCACCTGCGTGCGGGTGCCGGGGCAGGACACGATTCCGCGCTCCGCGCGCGTCAAGAGCTACCCCGTGGTCGAGCGCTATCACTGGCTGTGGATCTGGATGGGCGATCCCGCGCGCGCCGATCCCGACAAAATCACCGACTTCCACTGGTTCGACGATCCCAACTGGGGCGCCAAGGGCGAATACCTCCACGTCAAAGGCAATTGGCAGCTCGTCGTCGACAACCTTCTCGACCTCACCCACCTCGCCTTCGTGCATGGGACCACGATCGGCAATCCGGCGCTGGTGGAGCAGGCGCAAGTCAGGGTGCAACGCGCAGGCGACGACATCACGATCACCCGCTGGATCATCGACGCGCCGCCGCCTCCGACTTTCGTGAAAGCGGGCGGCTTCACCGGCAACGTCGATCGCTGGCAGATTATCAATTTCACCCCGCCCGCGTTCCTGCGTCTCGACGTCGGCGCCACGCCGACCGGCACCGGCGCGCCGCAGGGGCGGCGCGTCGGCGGCATCGGCATGTGGAATCTCAACGCCATCACGCCGGAGACCGAGACCACCAGCCATTATTTCTGGGGTCAGGCACACAACTTCGACATCCATAATCCAAAGACGACGGACATGTTGGTCGAGCAGATCAAGACCGCCTTTCTCGAGGACGTCGCCGTCTTCGAAGCGCAACAGCGCAATCTGCTGATAATTCCCAATCCGCCGCAGACTGACATCAACGCCGACGCCGGCGTGATCCAGGCGCGTCGCATCCTCGATCGGCTCTACCAGGAGGAGCAGACCGCGGCCACGAAGGTCGCGGCCGCGGAGTAATACGCGTAGGGTGGGCAACGGCGGCTTCGCCGTTGCCCACGCGAATCCGCGATACCGCACCGAAAGATCGCAGCACGCACAAAGGCGGTGGGCACGCTTCGCTTTGCCCACCCTACGCAGCTTCTCCGCCGTCGTCCCTGCGAAAGCATGGACCCATATTCCAGGCGTAGGGCGGGCAACGGGGGCTTCGCCGTTGCCCATGCGAACATCCACGATATCGCGACGAAAGATCACGGCACGGAGAAGGCGGTGGGCACGCTTCGCTTTGCCCACCCTACGCACTGGTTTAATCCGCCGCCTTCATCACTGGGACGAGCCGCCGTCGGCGCGCCGCCTCTCGTAATGCGTTTCGAGTGTGAGTTGGCTCACACCCCCCTTCGACAGTTCGGCATATTCTACCGCCAGGATGCCGGAGGTCGCGGGCAGTCTGCGAGACAACGCCACCGCCATTTCGGTTTCGCCCCGCTTCCTTCCTCCATTCTGCGCCTCGCCGGAGGCACAACAATCGTCAATGCACCTCCGGCTCGATGGGAGGTTGGCATGCAAAGCTTCAGCGATTCCATCTCATACTTCGTTCAGTCCGGCGAATGGATCGTGTCGGCGGGGATGCTCTTCGTCTACGCCTGGGTGCGCTTCAACTCGCCGCCGACCAACCGCTCGGGCACGACGTTCGCGCTGTTCTTCTTCGGACTGATATTTTACGCCGCGCTGATCGGGGCGCTGTGGCTCGTGGTGATCGTCGCCGTCAGGCAAGGTAGCATCAGCTTCGACAAGGCCTCCATTTGGCTGGGAACAGCCGACCCGAGAGCGCAAGAAGAATTCAAGCCATACGCGCCGCTGGTCGCCGCCCTCATCATCGTTGTGGCCGCGCATTTTCCGTGGGTCCGGCGGCTCGACAACGCAGCGCGGGCAGTCTGCATCAAGCTCGCGGCAATCCCGCGCGAGGCCGACCGCCTGGCGCTCGAGCTGGCGCAAACCGCCGATTTCCAGCCGACCTCCGCGCGGTTGCGCAGCCAGGTCATCAGGACCATCACCGAGGATATTGGCCCGCAGGCGCTGAGCTTCGAAACGGACGGTTCGCTCGCCGCCCGGTTCACGCGGGCAGTCGGCCTTTACTGGCTTTTCATTGGGCCAAACAACAATGGCACGCAAATCGAATTTGCAAACGCCAACGGCCGATCCGCCTACACCCGCATCATGCAACTCGGCGACGTGACGGTGGCGCGCGTGGCTGCACGCTACGAAGAACTGATGCAGGCGGGCTCCGCTTATTTCGCGACCGCACGTCCGAGCAAAGAGCTTAAAGAAGCGCTGAACCGCAGCATCGTCGAGGTGTCCATTCTTACCTGCAGCTTGATTGCGCGGTACGTCCTCTACTGCAACGCAACGAAGGGCAAGCGGCGCCAGCGGCTAGCCAGAATGGGATTCGATGCGAGCGGCACGATGACGATCCGGTTCGGTCTCGATCAATGGGTGGCGACAATCCTCGCCGTGATCGTGCTCAGCGCCGGTATCATGGCTTTCATGCCGGGGACGCTACCGCAGTCCGCCGGCAAGATTCTGACAATCTCGATTACCTTCGGTTTGTCGATCGGCTGCGCGGTCATGGGCGGTGTCGTGGTGGCACAGCGCTTTATGGAACACCACGAAGGCGAGATGTCTCCCTATCCGCCAATAGCCGAGCTGACTGCCGCCGCATTGATCGTCGCGGGGCTGTCGGTGGCGCTGCGGATCGGGATCCCAATCATCCCTCCCCTGCTCCTGGGGGATAGTTCCGACCTGCCCAGCGTGTTGACGCAATTCCGAGAGCGCCTGCCCGGAATCATCATCCCGTTCACCTCCACGATCTCGCTCGGGCTCCTCTGCATCTATCTGGGCGCACGACCATGGAGTCACATCCGCGTCGTAGCATTGGGAGCGCTCGGCAACGGACTCGCCTTCGTGGCCGCGGGGCTGCTTGTCGGTTGGATGCTCGACGACGAGGTGCTGGGCCAGTTCTATGCGCAGCCGGAGCACGCGCGCCTTCGCGTAGCGCTCACAACCGGCCTCACGGGTCTTGCGATCGGCGCGATGGTGCTCCTGGCTTTCAAGCGATCGGAGCGCGCCCGTCAGGATGAGGCGGAGCACGCGGCCGAACGCGCGCGCGCGGGCATTCCTCGGCTCCCCGCTCTCGAGCCACCGGAAGGGCTCGACCCGGTCGCCCCGCCGAGACCCGGCGTCGTCGCGCCAAGCTATGGTGGGTATTCATATGCGAACGTGAAGGATTTGGAGGGCCGATATGTGTGCTTCCGGCCGGCCTTCACCTCGGCTGGCGTCATTAGCGCCTACCTCATGGACCTGCGCTGGGACGACGCCGCGTCCTGCCTCACGTTCGAGGAAAAGGACCGCGAGGATGCCGGCCACACCCAACGCGGACGGATCTATCTACCCGACGGACGGCCATTCATGAATCTCGTTACCGTTGGAGGAGGAGGCATTCGGCTGATCACGGTGTCGCGTCCGGGCGAGCCGCAATCCGCCCGCGGCCTAGTTATGACGCTGTCGAATCCGAGCGGGATGCACTTCACGCCGGCGTGCGCGCCGATCGTGCTCAGGCGTGTGACGGACAGGATACCCCAACTCGGCTTCATCCGGCCCGGCGCGCCAGACTACGAGTCCTATCGCCAGGAACTCGAGGCTGTCGCGCCTGAGTTCGGCTTCTTCGCAACCGCACCGCGACCGGTCGGGGACGCGGAAGCAAGGCCCGCTGAGGAGCCGCGCTTGTCCCTGGTGAGCTGAAAGCGCGCTTGCCGCGCCGCGTTCTCACTGCGGCTCGAGGCCGGCGGCCTTGACGACCTGTTGCGCAAGCGCGCGATCGCGTCGGATCTCGGCGGCGAATTCGTCCGGCGTGTTGATCGCCGAGACCAAACTGCGGGCGGTGAGATGACGCTCGCGGAATGCCGGATCAGCGAAGATAGCGGCGACCTCGCCCGCGAGCTTGTCGACGATCGGC
>WNFM01300172.1_pt8 | contig 16572 bp, 16 predicted proteins | sample 5400271 | NCBI WGS metagenome assembly WNFM01 (sample SAMN13153352, study PRJNA577476) | soil metagenome | isolation source: 60 cm saprolite on Douglas fir-dominated hillslope | place: USA:California | collected 2013-09-17
GCGGTGCTTCTGCATGTTGCCGGTGAACGAGGCGCAGGAGGGAGCGTTCTTGATGAGACTCTCCAACTCGGGTCCGTCGAGGCAGCCCGGCGCGCCGATGGCCGACACCGCCATGACTTTGATGTCCTTGAACTTGCACTGCAGCTTCCACTGGTTGTGCGCGAACTCGATGGCGTCGAGCATCGCATCGTGGAAATCCTGAAAGTCCTTTCCGATCTTGTCGCAAGTGTCCTGCTGCGGCTTGTAGCCCGACTTCTGCGGCATGAAGAACGGGATGGGCAGCTGCTGCGGCACGCCGTTCATCTCGGCCTTGTCGCGGTCCTTGAAGTACTTGTCCGACCAGCCCTCCTTGGTGCCGCTGGCGTTCTTCTTGTCGGGGAGCTTGATGCTGTGGGACATGAACTTCACGTGCCCCAGGATCTTGATGACGCTCATCATTCCCATGCGGGGATCCCCTGCGCCGACAAGTTACGCACAGCGTACTCTACCATGCGAGGGCGCAACCCGGCTACTTCTTCTTCCCACGGCCCAGCGTGGGGTCGCGCCGCAACTCGTCGATGGTCTCCTTCAGCTCCGGCACGTTGAGCGCCTCGAGCTGCTTGATGATCTTCTCCACCTGCGTCTTCGTCTCGGAGATCAGCCGCAGCCGCGCCGCCTCCTTGGTGGCCTCCTTCTCGATATCGCGCGACGACACTTTTCCGATCGAGAGCTCGTGCGACCAGACGCGCTTCGACGAATCGTGCAGGGTGACGACCTCGATGCCCACGCCGGTCTGCTCGGTGATGCGCTGCTTCTGCTCGGGCGTCAGCTTCACCAGCACTTCCGGCCCTTGAGGATCGGACGGCGTCAGCGCCGCCTCGAACCCGCGCGCCATCTTCTCCAGCGCGACGCCCAGTTTCTGAACCTCGGCCGCCATGGCGAGGATCTTCTCCGGATCCTTCTCCTCCGCGATCTTCTGCGCGGCCTTCACCATCTCGGCCTGCTTGCGCTCGATGTCCGGCAGATCAGCCATGCCCTCATGATATCAGGGAGCGATGGATTCCCGGCAGCACAAGGACCGCGGCTCGGCGCTCCTCGCCAAAGGGAAGCTGCCCGCCGCGCTCGAAGAGTTCAAGAAGGCGGTGGCGATCGACCCGCAGGATCTGAACGCGCGCCGCAAGGTCGCCGAGGTCTTCGCCCGCATGGGCCGCGTCGAGGACGCCATCGCCGCGTATCAAGGTCTGGCCGGGCGGTACGCGGTGACCGGGCGGGTGCTCGAGGCCATCGCGGTCGGCAAGGTCATCATGCAGCTCGACCCGCACCACAACCAGACGCAGGAGGCCCTGGCGCAGTTCGCGGCGCGCCGCGCGCGGGAGGAGGAGTGGAGGGCGCTCCTCCCGTTGACCATGACCTCGCTCATCGACAAGGAGCGCTTGCGCGAGGCGCCGGCGCCGGAACCGCCGGTGCCCAGCATGGAAGTGGGGATGACCGGCGGGCTGGCGGAGGAGTTTCCCGAGCTGCCGCGCGAGGTGATGGTGGAGCTGCTCGAGCGGCTGACGCTGCGCTCGGCGGCGCAAGGCGAGGCCATCGTCGTCGAAGGAGAGAAAGGCGCGTCGATGTTCGTGCTGGTGCGCGGCTCGGTGAAGGTGGTGCGGCAGGTGCCGGGCGGCGAGCCGCGGGTGGTGGACGAGATGCGCGACGGCAGCGTCTTCGGCGAGATCGCCCTGCTCGCGGACGTGCCGCGGGTGGCGAGCGTGATCGCGTCGGAGGATTCGCTGCTGCTGGAAGTCTCGCGCGCGTTGCTCGACGAGCTGTCGACGCGCCACAAGTCGCTGCCGGCGGTGCTGCAGAGGTTCTACAAGGAGCGGCTGGTAGCGAATCTTCTCCGCTCGAGCGATCTGTTCCGCAGCTTCTCGCGCGAGGCGCTCTCGCGGCTGGCGGAGAAGTTCGAGCTCAAGACGGCGGAGCGCGGCGACGAGTTGGTGCGGCAGGGCGACACCGGGCGCGGCTTGTTCGTCCTTCTGCGCGGGCGCTGCGCGGCGTTCGACGTGCCGACGGGCGAGGAGTATCCCGAGTTGTCCGAGGGCGCGGTGCTGGGCGAGATTGCGCTTCTGGAGCTCTGTCCCGCCACCGCGACGGTGCGCGCCGAGACGCGCTGCGTGCTGCTCTTCCTGCCCCGGCAGGCGTTCGCGGAGGAAGTGCTGAAGAACGCAGAGGCGGCGAAAAAGCTGGAGGCCCTCGCGCGCGAGCGCCTGGAGCGCAGCGCCAGGCTGCAGGATGATCTGCCTCCGGCGCTGGTGTAGCCGCGCGCTAGATTCGCGTTCCCCGCTTGCGCTCGATGTACGCGCGCTTTGCCTTCGCGCCGCGCCGCTCCATCGACGGCCGCAAGAGCCCCATCAACCCCGGCGCGACGTAGCCGAGCGTGCACAGCTTCCCCGAGAGCCAGGGCACCGCGATCTCCTCCGGTCTCTCGCGGATGGCGGCCATCACCGCTTCCGCGACCTCGTCGGCCGTGCTCATCGGCTGCGAGAAGGTGATGTCCGAGACCTTCTCCAGTTCATCGCCGAAGAAGCCGGTGTCGACCGGCCCCGGCGACACCACCGAGACGGAGATTTTCCGCTCCCGAAGCTCCCGCCGGATGGCCCGGGAGAACGCGCGCAAGCCGGCCTTCGTTGCTCCGTAGGTGGCCGAGAGTGGCACCGGAACCATGCCCGCGAGACTCGCCACGCTGACGATGCTTCCGCCGGGGCGCATCAAGGGCGCCGCGGTCCGACAGAGCACGACGGGCGAAGAGAGGTTGACCGTCACCATGTCGGCGAGCTCCATTGGCTCGCGGCTGAGGAACGGGCCGCGGTGGTGGAGGCCCGCGTTGACCACCACGATGTCGAGCGCACCCATCCGCGCGACCACCTGCGCCGGCAGCGCGGCCACCGCGGCCAGATCCTTCACGTCGAGCGGGAAGATCTCCGCAACGCCGGGCCCCAGCGAATCGGCGGCCTCGCGGAGCGTGCGCTCGGTCCGGGCCACCAGCGCCACGCGCGTCCCAGCTGCTGCGAGCTTGCGCGCAACGGCGAGTCCGATGCCTGCCGAGCCGCCGGTGACGAGTGCAATTTTATCCGCGGGCACGTCAGCCTCCTGACCGACTCCATGGCCGGCGCAACCTGATAACCCGCTGCTGCAATGCGCACCAGCCTGATCGCTCTGGCTGCACTGGCGCTCGCGCTCGCGTGCGGGCGCGCGCAGGTGCGCGGTCTCGCCGGGACCGACGGAGGAAGCGACGCCGACGCGGGTGCCGACGCCGGCGCGGACGCGGGCGGCGATGGCGGCGCGGATGCGGGCAGCGACGGCGGCCCAGACGCGGGCGTCACGTACTCGGTCGCGCGGGTCGCGTTGCACGTGCACTCGGCCATCTCGCACGACGCCTGCGATCACCACGGCGCCGACGGCGGGCCGCTCGCTTCGCTCGACCAGGATTGCCTCGATCAGCTCGAGGCCGCGCTCTGCGACAGCCGCATTGACGTCGCCTTCCTCACCGACCATCCGCGCTTCATGGACTCAAAGCCCCTGCCCGACGATCTGCTCCTGCGCGGCCGCGGCGAAACCGCCATCACCGACGGCGCGGGCACGGTCACAGGAATGCGGCTCCCCTGCGGCACGCAAGTCGCGGCCGGCTGGGAAGGGACGCACACCATGCCGCTCGGCCTCGTGCGCCTGCCCTCCGACGACAACGCCTACGGCACGCACGTCGACGTCAACACCTCGCTCGCCGACGAGCAGGCGATGGTCGCAGCCGTCCACGACGCGGGCGGCATCGTCTGGACCGCGCACAGCGAGGAGCCGGACATCGCCGCATCCAATCTGTCGGCGCTCGGGACCGACGGAATGGAGTGGTACAACGTCCACGGCAACTTCATCGCGCTCCTCGGCGGCCAGGGCGATCTGGTCGGCGGCAACTTCGATCTCGGCAGCATCGGCGCGCTCTTCGACGCGCTCAAGGGACTTGAGCCCTTCCTGCAGGGCGGCTCCGGTGCCGCGGACCTCGCCTACCTGCCTTTGCTGCAAGCGCACTTCCCCGAAGTGGGCCTGCAGAAATGGCACGAAGTGCTCGGCGCGCGGCGCATCTCGGCGGCGCTCGGCAACGACGTGCACCGCAACGTCTCGGTGAAGCCGCTCTGCAAAGGCGCGCTGGCGATGGCGGCGTGCCGGGCGGTGGCGGCGGCTTATCCGAACTTGCTCACTTCGCTCGCGACGGGCGGGCAACTGATGCTCTCCGACGGCGAGCGGCTCGATTCCTATGCGCGCGTCCTGCGCTGGCTGAACAACCGCGCGCTGGTGAAGTCGCCGGGCATCGACGGCGCGCGCGAGGCAATGGCGCACGGCCGCGCCTACGGCGTGTTCGCGGTCTTCGGCGAGCCTGGGCCGGTCGCCTTCCAGGCGCGCGCCGCATCCGGTGAGCTGCTGGAGATGGGCGACGAAGGTGACGCCAACGGCGCGACGCTGCTCGTGCGCCTCCCCGATCCGCCCGCGCCCGAACTCGGCCCGCAGTGGACCGCGGCCGACGCCGCGCGCGCGCAGGTGCATACGCTCCTTTGGCGTACCACCGTCGCGGGCCCGCAGCTGGCGGCGGAATGGCGACAGAATTCAACGCGTGTGGAATTCGCGGCGCCCGGGCCGGGGCTCTACTCGGTGGAGATGCGCATCGTCCCGCGCCATCTCGACGGCCTCGGCGCTTCGGCCTTCCTCGCGGCGGCGGAGTACCGCTGGGTGCTGATGAACGCGATCGAGCTGCGCTAGATCGGGTCCAGCCGCGCCAGCGAACGGGCGTAGTACTGCAGCAGCTCGTGGCCGTGCGGATGGTCCCCGGCCGTCACGCGCGTTCCCGTCCGCGAGAGGATGCGCCGTCGCACCAGCCGCTCGAGCGCGAGGCGGACGATCTGCTCCGCTTCTTCGCTGGCCAACAGATCTCCCTCGAGTCGCGCCAGATCGCGGTTGCGCTCGACGTTCTCGCGGAGGTCTTTGCGGGCCGCCCGCTGCGGATCGAACTCGCGTCCGAGCGCGGTGGGCACGCCGCGTTCCTCGAGCGTGGCGCGCAGCTCGCGGACGCGCGTGGCCAGCTCACCGACCGTCGCCTCGCAGCGCAGCTCCAGCGCAGCCCGCGCCAGCAGCGGCACCGGCGTCGCGGGAATGGTGCCGGCGATGCGGGTCATCAGCGCCGAGGCAACTTCCTTGGCGAGCGCACGCCGCTCCTCGTCGGTGAGCGCGGAGAGTTTTTGCGACTGCGGCAGATCGCGCAGCCGCACGGGCTCGCCGAACGCCACCGCGACGTAACCGTTGCGCTGCAGCCGCCCCGTGGCCACGCGCAGGCCGTTGATCAACCCGCGCGACGGCAGGACCCAGAGCAGCCGCAGCGCGCCGAGCAGCTTCTCGGCCGCGGTCGGCGGATTCGCGCGCCCGCGCTGCTCGGCGAGCAGCGACTCGTCCTCCAGCACGCGGTCGTAGTTGATCCCCACCGGAACGAAGAAGAGCTCGCGATCGAAATCCGGCTCCGCCGACAATTGCAAGATAGCGTCGAGCAGACCCACCTTGGGCGAGCGCAGCGCGCCGTCGCGGGTCAGGCCGCCCTCTGGGAAAATGCCCTGCGTGACGCCGCGCCTCGTGATCAGCTGCAGGTAGCGGCGCAGCACCGTGTGATAGAGCGGGTCGGGAAATCCGCGCCGCACGAAGAAGCCGCCGAAGGCCTTGAAGAGCGCGTCGAGCGGAAAGACGCGCGCCCACTCGCCGACCGCGTAGCTGATGGCCACCTGCCGGGCCAGCGCCCAGCCGACGACGACGTAGTCGAAGTTGCTCCGGTGGTTGATGAGAAAGACCGCGGTCGCGTTGGCGGGCATCTCGGCGACGCGCTTCAGGCTCGCCGGATCGATGAGCGGCTTGTAGACGGCGCGGACTGCGGCGCGCGCCAGCTTCATGCCGAACTCGAAATAGGCGGCGAGCGAGAAAGCGGGGACGATCTCGTCGATGTACTCCTCGACGCGCTCGCGCACATCCTCCGGCCGCTCGCCCTTGTCAGCCGCGGCGGCCATCGCCTGCAGCAGCGCGCGATCGTTGAGCAGCTCCTCCCGCACCAGCAGCTTGCCGCCGAACTTGAAGAGATCGATGCGCACGCCGTGGTGCTCGGCGTAGCTGCGCGCGCGCTTCTGCAGGCGCTCGCGCATCGCCCGCAGCGCCAGGTGGCGCGCGACTTCGTAGAGCGGAATCGCCAGCGCCACGGCGAAGAGGACGTGCAGCATCGAGAAAGACTACCATTGCGCTGATGTTCCTTCCCTTGAGCGCCCTCTGGACGCTGGCGCACGGCGCATACCGGGCGCTCGGATTCCGCTCGCGCCTGCTGCGGGCGGGCGAGCGCAACGCGCACCTCTACGATCGCCACGGGCAGGGCGCGGGTCCTCCCGTGCTGCTGGTGCACGGCATGGGCGGAAACGCCGCCGGTTTTCTGCCCATCGTGCGGGCGGTGGTGCGCGTCTCGCGCCGGGTGGTCGCGGTGGAGCTGCCGGGCCACGGGCGCGCGCGGCTCGATCCCGGCGAAACGCCCGCGTCGATGCAGGAGTGCGCGCAGGCGGTGGGCGCGGCGCTGCTCGAGTTGTCGGAGCCGGCAGTGTTGATCGGCAGCTCGCTAGGCGGCGCGCTCAGCCTCTTCACCGCGGCGGCGCTTCCCGACAGCGTGCTCGGCGTGGTCGGGCTGAATCCTGCCGGCGCTCCCCTCACCGGAGCCGATCGCGAAGCGGTGCTGCAGGCTTTTCGCGGAGGGAGTCCACAGGCGGCGCTGGAGATGAACCGGCGCCTCTACCAGCGGCCGCCGCGGCTCGGCTGGCTCTTCGCGCGCGATCTCGGCCGGCACTGGGCTTCGCCTCCGGTGCAGCAGTTCGTCGCCGAGCTTTCGAGCGACGTGCCGGGGATCGATCCGGAGCTGCTCGCGCAGATCGACAAGCCCGTGCTCATCCTCTGGGGCGAGGCGGATCGAATCCTGCCCGCTTCCAGCGTTGACTACTTTCGAAAGCACTTGAAGCGCGGCGCGGTCGAAGTGGTGGCGGGGAGCGGCCATCTGCCCATGGTGGAGCAGAGCGCACTGGTGGCGGCTCGGGTAGTACGGGTTTTAAAGGAAGTGTAAATGTACCAACCTGCGTCCTGGCTCTTCGGGCCCAATCTGATGACGATCTTCGGGCCGCTCTTCCGAAGCGGCCCGCGCCTGCCGCTCAAGCGCGAGCGCTGGGAGCTCGCGGACGGAGACTTCGTCGATGTCGATCGCCTCGAAGGTCCCGCGGGCGCGCCGCTGCTGGTCGCGCTGCACGGCCTCGAGGGAAGCTCGTCGGCGCACTACATGCGCGGGCTGCTCAAGCAGGCGCAGCTGCGCGGCTGGCGCGGGCTGGCGCTGAACTTCCGCAGCTGCTCGGGCGACATGAACCGGCTCCTGCGCTCTTACCACTCGGGCGAGACCGGCGACCTGCACGAGCTGATCCAGCGCGTGCGCGTCGAGTCGGATCGCATCGTCCTCGCCGGCTGCTCGGTGGGCGGCAACGTGCTGGTGAAGTGGCTGGGGGAGCAGGGCGCGTCTGCCGTTCGATCTGGCGGGCTGCGTGCGCACGCTCGACTCGAGCGGCTTCTGGCGCTGGGTGTACCGCACGCGCTTCTTGCGGACGCTGAAGAGAAAGGCGCTGCTCAAGCAGGCGAGGTTTCCCGAGGCGCTGGACGCGAAGCGCGCGCGCGAGGCAGCCACGCTCTTCGAGTTCGACGATGCGGTGACGGCGGCGGTGCACGGTTTTGCGGGCGCGCCGGACTACTACGCGCAGTCCTCGAGCGGTCCTTTCGTCGAGCGCGTGCGCGTACCGCTCTTGTCGCTCTCGGCCGAGGACGATCCCTTCATTCCGCCCGAGACGGTGCCGCGCAGAGCGCAGAACGCGCTGGTGACGTGGGAGATCTGCCCGCACGGTGGACACCTGGGATTCGTCGAGGGTCCGCCTTGGTGGCCGCGGTTTTACGCCGAGCGCCGCGCCGTCGAATTCCTGGCCCAGCACGTCTGATCGCAAACGCACCGATCCGATAGATCGCGTCGCGAGGCCGCGCGTTGAACCTGCGCGGAGGCCCCATGCGCCGCACACTCGCTCTCGTCGCCGTCGCACTCTCGTCGATCATCGCCGCGGTCATCGCCGCGCTCGTCCGTCCCGCGCCGCGTCCGCAAGCGCCCCCGCAGTCGGTTCGCGCCGGCGCCCTGCAAATGACCACGCAGCTCGATCGCCGCTACCTGCCGGAGAGCGGCGGCGGCGAGACGTATCTGCAAGTCGATCTCATCGCGGACGCCGATCCTGCTGCGCGCCGCCGCGTGCCCGTGAACGCCGTGCTGATCCTCGACCGCTCCGGCTCGATGACCGGCGCCAAGATCGACCGCGCCCGCGACGCGGCCCGCGCCATCGAGTTCTCCAGCGACGCATCGGTGATGGTGCGCTCGACGCCGATGACCGAAGCCACGCGCGCGCAGGCGCTCGCGGCCATCGATCAGCTGCAGGCGGCAGGCGGCACCAACATGTCGGCCGCGTTCGACCTGGCGGCGATCGAGTTGCGCCAAGGCCGCGCCGATGGACGCATCGACAAGGTGTTCCTCGCTTCCGACGGGCAGGCCAACGAAGGCGTCTCGGATCGCGCGGGCCTGCTCTCGCTTGCGCAGAGCGATTTCGGCCGCGCCACGCTCTCGACCTTCGGCATGGGCGACGACTACGACGAGGACTTGATGACAGCGTTCGCGTCCCAGTCCGGCGGACGGTCGCGATACATCGCTTCGCCCGAGGTGCTGCCGGGCGCATTCCGCGACGAACTCAGCCGCGCCTCGAGCGCGGTGGCGCGCAACGTCCGGCTGCGCATCGACGGCTCTTCGGGCGCGTCGATCGATCGCGTGCTCGGCTACCAGACGCTCGAGGGCGGATGGGTGCGCCTCCCCGACTTTTCGGCGGGCGAAGTGGGCTCATGCCGCTGGCGCAGGTGGAGCTGCAGCTCGACGACGTCGCCTCGAGCGCGGCCGCTTCCGCGCGGGAGTCGGCGCAGGCGACCTTCACATCAGACGCGGGCTTGCTCGCGCTCGCGCCGACCGGCGCCGCCGTCGAGGGCGCGAAGGCGGAGATGGCGGACCTCGCGCAGCAGGCTGCGCACTTTCAAGAAGAGGGACGGCGCGCGGAAGCAGTGGCCCGCGTCCAGGCGCTCCGCAGCGTGGCGATGCAGGCCGGGCGCGATGCTCCCGCGGCGATGAGCGGGATGTTGCAGACGGCCCGCGAATACGAAAAGGACGTTTCGGCCATCGACGCGCCCGGAGTCGCGGCCAGCAAAGCGCTCAAGCAGAAGGCGTACGACGCGGTTCGCGCGCCGGTCGCGGGGTGGTGACGCCATGGACGTGCGCTTCGAGGATCACGCGCAGTTCCAGCGGACGGCGGGTCTGGCGGCGCTGGGCGCAGGCGTCCTCGCGGCGATGGCGCCGCAGCTTGCGCTCGCTCCCGCCGCGGCTGCAGGCAGCGCCATCGCAGTCGCGCTCGCGCCGGGGTTGGTCGGTCCGGCGCGCAGGCGGAGGGTCGCGGCGGCGGCGGCGTGCGTCCTCGCTGCTGGAGCTGCAGTCGTGAATGCGCGGGCCGCGTGGCTGCTTCCGCTCTGCGGCGCGATGCTGGGCGTGCTCTTCGCCATCGCCCGCCGCGATTCTACGCAGGAGGCCGTGGTCCAGCCTGGCTGGGTCATGGCGCTCGCGGCCGCTCTGGGCGCGGGCGCGGCGCTCCTCGCCTCGGTGGCGCTCGCTCCGCTGGCGGCGGCGCTCGCGGCGCTCGTGCCTGGCTGGCTGGCGAACGGGGCTTCAGGCGCCGCTTTCGGACTCTGGGCCGGACTGGCTGCCGCGCCCCTCCACGTGGCCGCCGGCGCTGATGCCGTCGAGGCGCGCCTCAATGCGCTGCGCTTCTCGCTGCCACAGGAAGTACGCGGGTTGGCGGAGCGCGCGGTCGCTGCACGTCGCGGCGCTGCGGAGGAACTGCCTGCCGGAGCGCGCGGCGACTTGCGCGGGCTGATCGACGCGCTGGCGCTGGCGGCGCTCGACGTGGCCGAGCGGACCTCTCAGCTTTCGCGCGCCGCCGCGCCGGCGCTGGAGGAGGAGCTGCAGCGCCGCTTCGCGCAGCTCCAGAAGAGCGCGGCCGAAGCAGAGGACCCGTCCGCGCGCAGCAGCTACCAGCGCGCCGCCGAGGCACTCGAAGGACAGCTCGAACACTTCCGGCGCGTCCGCCGCGCCCGCGAGCGTGCGCTCGCACGGCTGCACGAGGACGTGGCCAATCTCGAGCGGGCGCGCTTTTCGCTCACGCTCCTGCACGGCAGCGACGCGGCGCGCGGGGCGGCCGAGCTGGATCTGCTGCACGATCGCCTGCAGCACGGTGCGCTGGCTTTCGAGGCCGAGGAGGATCTGGCGGTCGCTCCGCCGCGGGCCAGGGCTTAGAATCAGAGCCGTGCCCGACGTCTGGGATCCGCGGCAGTACGAGCGCTTCCGCACGGAACGCGCGCAGCCCTTTCATGATCTCCTCGCGCTGGTCGAGCGGCGCCCGGGGATGCGCGTGGCCGACCTCGGTTGCGGCACCGGCGATGTCACGCTGACGCTGCATCGCACGCTCGCCGCGCGCGAGACCGTGGGCGTCGACAACTCGGCGGCTATGCTGGCCAAGGCGCCGCGCGAGGCGGGGCTCCGATTCGTCGAGGAGGAGATCGAGCGCTTCGCGCCGCCCGAGCCGTTCGATCTGATCTTCAGCAACGCCGCGCTGCATTGGCTTTCGGACCACGGACCGCTCCTGACGCGGCTCACCGCAGCGCTGGCGCCGGGCGGTCAGCTCGCGGTACAGATGCCGATGAACGACGAGCACCCGTCACACCAGACGGCACATCAGCTCGCGCGATCGCCTGAGTTCCGCAGGCTGCTGGGTGGATTCGAGCGCCGGCCGCCGCTGCTGGAGCCCGCGCACTATGCAGCGTGGCTGCAGAAGCTCGGCTTCGCGCGGCAGTTGGTGCGCGTGCAGGTGTACGGCCACTTGCTCGAAAGCCGGGAGCAGGTGATCGAGTGGGTGCGCGGCACGCTTCTCACCGACTACCAGAAGCGGCTCTCGCCGCCCGACTACGAGCGATTTCTGGAGCGCTACCGGCAGCTGCTTTTGCCGCAGCTTTCCGAGGAGCGGCCTTTTTTCTACACCTACCCGCGCATTTTTCTCTGGGGCGCGCTGCCGTAGCGGAAGAAAAAGCGGGCGCCCGAAAGCGCCCGCCAGAAATTCCCCGACGTCAGATGTGTGGTCGTGCTGTGCGGGCTGGATGATCTGGATGTGCGAGCAGCGACGCCGGGAAGCGAAAGCGAGCGCCTCGTAACACGCCGTCTACGGCCCGACAAGCGCGGGCGCACGGCATCGGATCAACGACCGATGCGCGCGCGCGCCTCCGAGAGCGCGCGGTGGACTTCCTCGAGCGCATCGCGACTCTGGGCTGCCTCGTCTACGGCAGCGGTGGCTGCCAGCAACTCCTCGGCGAGGCGGTCGCGATCGGTCCGCGAGGCCAGCAGATCGTTGCGCGCCTGGTCGCGCTCGCGCGTGCGATCGGCCAGCTCCGCCGTCAAGCGCTGCGCGGTCTCGCGAGCGTGCGCCGCTTCCGCACGCGCACGCTGCACGTCCTCGACCGCCGCCGCCGCGCGTGCCTTGCCTTCGCGCAGCTCGCGGGAGAGGCGAGCCACCTGGGCGAGCGCCCCGTCGCGCTCGGCCTCCATCAACTCCAGCTCGCCCAGCAGATCGCGGGCGGCGCCGGCGCGCTTCTCCACTTCGGCCGCGAGGCGCTGCGACTCGGACTGCTGCTCGCGCGACTCGTCGGCGGCCTGGCGCAGCGATGCGAGCGCGGCGTCGAGATCGGCCTTGAGCCGCGCGTTCGTCTCGGCTGCGCGCGAGAGATCGCCGGTCAGCTCGCGGGCGAGGTCGGCGACCTCCGCCGCGGCCGGACTGGCGCGGCGGCGCCTCGGTTCGACCCTGGCGGCGGGCAGAACCTCGGTGAGCGGCTCAGCCGCGACCACCGCCCGCTGGCGTACTTCCGAGAGCCGCGAGGGCGGAAGATGGTGCTGTTCGGGTTCCGCCTCGGGCACTGCCGCGAGCGGCGGCGGCTCGGCGTCGTGGACGGCCGGCGCGATCGGAGGCCCGGCCGATTCGGAGGCCGCCACTTCCTGCGCCTCGGCGTACTGCTCCTCGAGCGCGCGACCGAGCCGCACGCGGGGCCGCACCTTGGGGACGTTCTCCTCGAAGCCGCGCTTCATCGGTCGCTCCTCATGCCGGCTCCGCCAGCTTCAGCTTGCCCCACTCGCCGATGCGCCCCTGCACTTCGTCAAGCACGGCCTGGATGTCGGTCGCGCCCTTGCTCTCTGCATCGTAGGCGAAGATGGGCACGCCCTCGCTGGACGCCTGCGCGAACTTGGTGCACTGCCGGATCACCTGCTTGAGCAGGAAGTCGGGATAGTGCTTCTCGAGCGCTTCCTTTGCTTCCTTCGCAATCTTGTAGGTCGCGTTGTAGGCATTGATGACGATGAAGATGTGATCGAGCACGTGCTCCAGATCCTCCTCCAGTCCCTGCACCGTCTCGAAGAGCAGCTTCAATCCGTGGAAGGAGAGAAAGTCGGCCAGGACCGGCACGAAGAGATCGTGCGCGGCCATCAGCGCGTTCAGGTTCAGGAGGCCGAAGCTGGGCGGCGCATCGAGCACGGCGAAGTCGTACGCGCCCTCGACTTCCTTGAGCACGTTGCGCAGGCGGAACTCACGCGCCGCGAGCGGCATCAGCGAAAGATCGATGGTGCTCATGGTGAGGTTCGACGGAACCAGATCGAGTCCCGGCATCCCCGTCTTGACGATCACCTTGTCGAGCGGCGTCTTCTTGATGATTGCGTCGAAGAGCGTCTTCTCCAGCTCCTCGCCGGCCACGCCCAGGCATTTGGAGGCGTGGCCCTGGGAGTCGAGATCGATCACCAGCACGCGGTGGCCCATCTCGGCGAGGCGGAAGGCGTAGCTCGAGGAGACGCTGGTCTTGCCGGTGCCGCCCTTGAAGTTCAGGAAGAGCTGCCGGCGCATCGGGCGGCGCGCGGGGATCCGGTTGAGCGCCGTGCGCGCCGCGTGCAGATCATCGACGGAGTAGAGCGTTTTCTGCGCGGAGCTGGCGCCCGGGGCGACAGTCGAATGGACCTGGCCGCGCTGCTCGGCCTGCAGAAGCTCGCGGGAGGAGAGCCCCAGCACTTCGGCGAAGCGGCGGCCGGAGTAGCGGATCTGTTCCATCACCTGGCACCTCCCTCTGTGAGCACCAGCCGCTTGCCGCGGCGTCCGAGACGGCCGGCCGAGAGCAGCCGGCCCGCGAGCGCGCGAACCTGGTCGGCGGGGACGCCCATGTGCTCGGCGAGCTCGTCCTCGGTGAGTCCGAAGAGCGCGGCCTGGACGGCTTGCAGCACGTCAGCCGCCGGGTCGCGCGGCGTCGACGATCGAGGCTCGGCGGGTGCAGGCGCTTCGCGGCGGGCGGCCTTGCACGCGGCGCGGACCGAGGAGTCGCCATCTGCGCTCAGCTGCGTGAGGAGATCGTCGAATCCCTCGGCCGCGGCGAGCGCGGCAGCGCGCCGGCGGACGGCAGGCGCGGGATCGTGCGCGGCGACGGCGACGGCGGTGCGCGCGCGGGCAGGGATCATGCAGAGCGCTTCGACGGCGGCGAGGCGCACCAGCGGCGGCTCGTGCGGCGCCTGGAGGTGCGCGACCATGGATCCGCTTCGGTGCCCAGCGCGGCGGCGAGCCCGGGCGCGGCTGCCGGGAGCGGGACGGCAACGAGATGCCGCGCGGCCTGCTCCCGTCGCGATGAGTCGGACGTCGAGAGATTGCGCAGGCATTGATCGGCGAGCGCGCGGGCCGCCACTCCCGAACGCCAGCTCTCGGGGGCGCCGGGCTCGTTCACTTCCGCGCGTGCCGGCTGCGGGGTCGCGAAGTGGGTCGTGTGCACCGGCGCGGCGCGGGCAGCGAGCTCGGCGTCGCCCGTGCCACCGATGCGGCCTTCGGCCCAGAGCTGGCGCGCCTGCTCGACCGGCTCGGATTCACGCTGCGGCGCGGGCGGAGGCACGGAGTGAATGAAGACGGGCGGCGCGATTCCCGCATGCGAGAGGAGCGCCTCGGTCTTCTTCTGGTGATCGCGCAGCGCGATGATCTCGCCGCGCAGCTCGCTGATGAACTGCGCCAGCGCGGCTGGCGCTTCGTCGCCGCTCTTGGCCTGCTCGATCATCTCGTTCAGCCAGCGCTCGCGTTCGGCGCGCCCGGCGGCGAGCTTCTGTCGCGCTTCCTCGAGCTCAGCCTGCAGTTGGCCGCTCTTGGCGCGTTCGGCCTCGAGCGCCGGCCCGTCAGCAGAGGGCCCGCGGGTCGAATGCGAGAGCAGCGCCGCCAGTCGTGCACGCTCGGCTTCGAGTTCCGCCAGCTGCATGCGCGCGGTCTTCGCCCGCTGCTCGGCCGCCCGCGCAGTCTCCTCGGCGCGGCCGCGCTCCGCTTCCGCCGAGGCGCAGCGCGATTGCGCTCCCGACAATTCCGCAGCGACTTCGGAGAGACGCCATTCGAAGAAGACGATCTTTTCCAGCGCGGCGCGCAGCAGCTCCGCGGGAGTGGGCGCGCCCTGCGCTTGTGCTGTGGAAGGTCGCATTCGTGGTTCCGGTGGATCGAGCGCTTGGCGGCAGAGTATCTTGAGTGGATCGATCGGTCAAGCCCCTCGATCGACAGCACAAAAATCAGCCTGCCATTGTCATTGCAGCGCAGCCGGGGTAGAACGCGCTCCCTTTTGGAGGAAGCACGCATGGCAGAGACCACCGGACAGCGCCGCAAGACCCACGCCCCCACGCCCAAGGGAGCTGCAGGAAAGAAGTGCAGCATCGAAGCCTGCAAGCGTGCCTATCAGGCCAAGGGCTACTGCTTCTTCCACTACGACAAGTGGAAGGCCGGCGATCTGCCCAAGGGCCGCTACAACACCTGCAGCAAGGAAGGCTGCCTCAAGAAGGTGGTCGCCCACGGCCTCTGCGCCGAGCACCAGCCGAAGAAGGCCGGCGAAGTTGCCGCCGCCGCTCCGGCCGCCCCGGCCGCTCCCGCCGCCTGATTCAGCTCGGCGCGCGGCGAGCATCGCGCGCCGGTGTCTGAATCGTCGCCATCGCATCCAGCAACCGGCGATCGGCCGCGAGCTTTTCGCGTTCGGCGGCGAGACGCGCCTGCTCTTCTTCGCTCGAGCCGTGGAGACGAAATGACTCCCCGCGGGGGTCGAGCTGCTGTTCGCGCCACGCGATATCGGCCCGGTCCTCGTCGAGCGCGCGCTTCGAAGGCCCTGATTCGGACGACGGACGGTACCGCAGCAGGAAGACCAGGTCCTCCGCGCTGACGAACGCGCCGGCCACTTCACCGCGACGCAGGATCACGGTCCTGCGTTCCTGGTAGTCGGCTCCATTGAGGACCTGGGCGAAGGTGCGACGCGCTTCCCGGACGGAGAGAAATTGTGCCATCCGCGCATGCTGCCACGGGGGTCTGACATCTGACTCGGCGAACGGGCAGGGGGAAGACTCTTCAGGCCCGAGGATTGTGTACACCGTGTACACAACGGCGGTCGGGGACAACGCACCCCCTCCAAAAAAAAAATTTTTTTTACAAAATTTCCGGTCGCCGGGGACTCGTTCTCGGACCGCGGGGAAGTCGGGGATTCGTTCAAAAACCTCGGATTTCCGGAGCGTGAGCTGCTCGCGGCAGCGCGCTGTGTACACGGTGTACACAAGGACGGGGGGCGAACACTGTTCCCCGACCACCTCCGGCGATCGAGTCCCCGCAAGGGCTGGGCTGCGATCTTCGCTATGTGGCTTGGCCCCGCTGGAGTTGCGCCGTTGCGGCGAGGAGCAGCTCAGTCTCCCGCTTTGTCGGATGGGCGCGGCGGAGCAGCGAGAGCAGCTCGTCGAGCACCATGTCCGGCTGCTGCGGATTCAGGAAGCCAGCCGCGAGCAGCAAGGAGCGGCCGCGGTCGCGCAGCAGCGTGAGCATCCGCTCGTCGGCGAGCGGCTCCGGCGGCGGAGGCGATGGCTGCGTGGCGCCGCGCGCCTTGAGCACCTCGTATCCGTAGACCATCACGGCCTGCGCGAGGTTGAGCGAGCTCTTCGCCGCCGTCGGGATGGTCGTCCCCGCGCCGGCGCGCCGCAGTTCGCTGTTGGTCAGGCCGCGAACTTCGTCGCCAAACACCAGGGCGGCCGAGCCAGCGGCCGACAACAGGCGGGCCGCCGCTGCCCCGGGAAGAAGCGCGCCCGGCGTTTCGCGGCCAGTGGTCATGACCACGTCGATGCAATCGTCGAGGGCCTCGTCGAGCGTGCGCACCACCTTCATCGACTCCAGCACGTCGTCGGCGCCGGCCGCGAGCTTGGCCGCCTGCGCGCGATCGAATCCGAGCGGCTCCACCACCCAGAGCGCGCCTCCGCCAGTGTTGGCCAGCGCACGCGCCGCCGCGCCGATGTTCTGCGAACTTCGCGGGCGA
>WNFM01355555.1_pt1 | contig 16572 bp, 14 predicted proteins | sample 5400271 | NCBI WGS metagenome assembly WNFM01 (sample SAMN13153352, study PRJNA577476) | soil metagenome | isolation source: 60 cm saprolite on Douglas fir-dominated hillslope | place: USA:California | collected 2013-09-17
GGCAACAGGTAACTATCCAGGTTGCTCCTTCACTCGCGGGCATAGGCCCCGGCACCTATACTGCTAAAGTCTCAGTAACCGCTACTGATAACTCCGGCACGCAGGCACAGGCAAGCCCACAAACATTCTCTGTCACGCTGACTGTTTCGGAGCCCTGCGTGCTGCACGTCTTGTCGCCTCCACCCGCGCTTTCTTTTACAGTGGCACAGGGACAAGCGGCACCGCCAGCACAGAATTTGACCTTCAGCGAGACAGGGGACTGTGTCCACCCGGTCTCGTGGAAGGCTGTAGGGGATACAGGCAGTAATGCATGGCTCGTGCTCTCCTCCACGACGGGCACGGACAGCGGCACTGGCAGCACGGTGAGTGTGAGTGTCAACCCGGCAAATCTGGCGCCTGGCACCTATAGCGGGCAGATTACGCTATCAGCCAACGATAGCAATGGGAACGCCTTGCAGAGCAGCCCGCAGATCTTCAGTGTGACGCTAGTTGTCACAGGCACGTAGGAACCACAATGGAGATTAACCAACGCCATGTGCAAGTTTTTTCTCCGCGTGCCGCCTGAGGCGGCGAGAGGAGGAAAGGGGATTGGGGACACCCCAAACCCCGTCAGGGGCGGCAGCCCCTGAACCCTGCTCAGAATAACTTGCATATCGGGTTTGTTCAAAGAGAGGCGACTAGCGATACGCCTCCGCCTGGAGATTGAACAATTCCGCGTAGCGACCACCGAGGGCGATGAGTTCCTGGTGCGAGCCGTTTTCTATGAGGGCGCCGTTCTCCAGTACAAGAATACGGTCGGCCAGTCGCACGGTACTGAAGCGGTGGCTGATAAAAACAGCGGTTTTTCCCTCGGTCAGGGCGCGAAAATGCCTGAACACCTCGTACTCGGCCTGGGCATCAAGTGAACTGGTTGGTTCGTCCAGCACGAGAATAGAGGCATCGCGCATAAAAGCTCGCGCCAGGGCGATCTTCTGCCACTCACCGCCGCTCAACTGAGTGCTATCCTTGAGATCCTTAAACCAGCGCCCAAGCATCGTCTCATAACCCTGGGGGAGTCGCTCAATTACCGCGTCGGCTCCACTCTTGCGCGCAGCACTGATAACCAGTTCTTCGTGCTCGATCTTGTCCACGCGCCCTACACCGATATTCTCGCGGGCAGTCATATAGTAATTCACATAATCCTGGAAGATCACGCCAACCTGTTCGCGCAATTCCTTCAGGTCATATTCCTTGATATTGCGTCCACCGATCAAGATTTCACCTTCGTCCGGGTCATACAGGCGCGTCAACAGCTTTACTACGGTCGTCTTTCCCGCACCATTACGCCCAACCAGAGCAATGGCTTCACCCGCTTGCATGGTGAAACTGACATTTTTCAGGGCCGCTTGCGTCTCCGGGTCCTTCCCCGGATAGGTGAAACTGACGTCGCGAAACTCTATATCGGGTCCCTTGATGTCAAGGGGAGGATCTATCGGCTGTGGGCTCGGCGGCGACACGATCCTGGGTTGGTATTCGAGGAACTCGAAAAGTGTGTTCACATACAACGTATTCTCATAGGTATTGGAGATACCACTCAACAAGCCCTGGAAGCTCTGACCTGTTTGCACTGCTGCCTGGGTGTACAATGTCAGCCCACCAAGCGTGATACGACCTACTACAGCTTGCAGTGCGACATAGAGGTAGATGGCACTGTTTGCGACACCCGTTAGACTTGTCCAGCCAAAGTTGGTCAAATAACGGCGTATGAGCAACTTTTTGTCCTGCTCATACAGTTTAGTAGCAAGAGCCCAAAATTTGTCAATGAAAAAGTTGCCCAGATTGAAGAGTTTTACCTCTTTGTTGTAGGTATCAGTTGTCATCAAAGAAACGAAGTAGGCCATGATGCGGCGCTCCGGCGATTGACGACGCATCAGTTGATAGCCTCGCCAGCCATAGCGCGTGCTGGAGAAGAAGGCTGGAATAGGCACGATCAGCGCAACAAGAGCCAGCCACCACGCCAGGTGCAGCAGCAGGAAGATCATTGAAAACAGAGTTACCAGGGTACGGCCCAGGTCGAAGGTCTGAGAGATCATCGAGACAGGTTGATAGGTGGACTGATTGGCGGCCTGGCGCATCTTATCATAAGACTCGGGATTCTCAAAAAAGGCCAGGTCCAGCGTGTTGGCTTTCTTGAGGATATCCAGTTGCACGCGGTTTGATACCTGCTCCTGCAAAAGCTGCTGCACGGTATTGCTGAACGTACTGAGCAGGCTGGATAGAAGCGTGATCCCTAATTGCAAACCGACAGGCAACCAGATAGGAGTCGTACTGTGTATGCGAATCGCCCTCACAACGCTGTCGATTACCAGAGCAGTAATCGTAACGCTGACGGCAGGAGTGAAACCTTGTAAGAGGCTCAGGAAGCCTAGCAGTGTAGTCAGTATCGCGCTGGTCGACCACACCAGGCGCATTACTCGCGGTAAACTCGCAAGGGCGCCTGGAACTTTCCTTATGCTGAACTTCTCATCTGTTCGCGACCCTGGGCCCCCTGAGGAGAAAAGGATACGTTGTTTCATATCTGCCCTTTAAATCAAGTATGATCAGCAGTCCATTAGTCAGAACCGGGCGACCCTTGCGGTCGCCCCTACATTAGTGCAGGCTAAAGTAGGTCTTTACCAGAAAGTATAACTCTTCGGGTTTTTTAAAGTATACGCTAAAACAGACCACAATACCTCGTCCTTACTGCCAGTTTTCCAGGCAGGCAAAACTGCTGGGTACAAACTGTCAATTTCTACAGGTGGCGAGGGCATACAGCTACTCCATCTCGTTATCCAGCGAAGCTATCCAGGCATCTACACTGTCTTCCAGCTTCAAGCAGAGGGAGCTTCCTCTACTCAGCGGTAACTTTTACGAATACCTGCTCCTACGTCTCGAAAGCCTTTTTTCTTATAGAAAGACAGGGCCCCCTCCGTCGAGATCAAATCAAGCCGTGTGTGCGGGTGGAGCGCGTGGCAAGCTTCTAGCAGCAGGCGACCCAGGCCTTTTCCCCGGTAGCGCGGGTCAACGAGCAGCTCCGCAATGTAGGTGGTGATTTCTCCATCAGTTAACCCGCGCACGAAGCCGATGACGTTCTCTCCTTCGAGAACGACCAGCGTTGGCCATGAATGTCGCCAGGCAATAAGCGACTCCTCTGGCCTGCTATTCGGAGTCGGCCATCCTTCGAGTGCGGACAGGCGTTGGATCGCGGGAAAGTCGGCCTCGCTCCAGCATCGAAGCTGGATGCCTGGAGAACGTGGTATTGCCTCCAGCACCGCTTCGAGTTGTTCCCGTTGAGGACGAACATGAGACGACATATCAGTTGCTTTACATTATCGTCTTGATATATTGCGCCGCCCGGTGGGCCAGTCCCATAATCGAAAGCATGGGGTTCACGCCTGATGCTGCCGGGAAGAGGCTGCCATCACAGACGAAGAGGCCTTTGACACCATGAACTTCCGCGTGCTCATCAGTTACAGAGGTTTTAGAATCTGCTCCCATGCGGCAAGTTCCCATCTGGTGGGCCGTAAACATCATGACACGGTTCACACCCAGGCCATGCCGCTCCAACTGGCGATCAAATTCGCGGAGCTGCTGTTCATTTATCGATCCATCAGCCTGTCGATCCAGGCGGGTACGCCTGGTGTGCAGCGAGATGACTGCTTTGGCGCCTGCCGCGAAGTGGATGCGCGCAGCCTGGCGCAGGCCATGCAAAAGGTGTTTACGGTCATAAACCGAGACAATATAATCGATCACAGGCTCACCATCGCGATCTACGGTGACGGTCCCTTCACCTTTGTCACGGGTGAGTACGATAATCGTAGCAATGTAAAGCGCCTGGGACAGCAGTTGCCGGTATTCACGCGCGGAATACCACGGCGCTGATAATCCTATCAGGCCGGGATGCGTGGGTGGAACCTCCAGCTTATAGCCGTAGTTGCCATCGAGATGCGCAAACTGGTCAGAATAGGCAGACTGCATTACCCCTTGCCAGGGATAGACCTTGTCGGGATAGATACCGATAATGGTGGAGACGGGATGCAGGTGCAAGTGGCGACCAATGTTTGGGTTCTCAAGTCCCGAACGTAAGAGTACCGCCGGAGAGTGAATCGAGCCTGCTGCTACGATTACGGCTTTGGCATGGACGGTCACGCTGTGGGTTTTACCGGTCTCCGTATTCGTCACGGTGGCTTTGACGCCTACCGCTTGCCTATTCTCGATGAGTACTTTGTCGGCGCTGCAACGCACAATGATGCGCGCGCCATGCTCATAGGCATCCTGTACATAGGTCTTCAAGGTAGATTGCTTGCACCCGTAGCGGCAGCCAAAACCACAGAAGCCGCAGCGCTGCTCACAGCCTATGGCGTTGCGGCGCAGGACGCCCGCGTGATACCCTAGAGCGGCTGAACCATCCAGCAGCAAGCGATTCTGCGTGTTATGTCCACTGTTCTCGGCGTTGACGCTGATGCGCTGCTCTACGGCGGCGAAGCTATCCTGCAACTCCGTGCCTGTGAAGCAGCCCTTCAGGCCGGACCTTTGATCCCATTCCGCGAGTACGTCTTCAGGAGTGCGGAAAGAGGTTGTCCAGTTGACAACGGTGCCACCGCCGAGGGTGCTACCTGCAAGCATAATCACACCCAGGTCTTTCGTCGTCAGTGTGCCGCGCTTCAAGAAAAGTTCGGGGGTTGCCTGCGCTTCCTGCCAGGTAAAGTTTCCCTCATAGTTATAACCGCCCTTCTCCAACACAATCACACTCTTGCCAGCCTTAGCAAGTTCACCGGCGACGACTCCGCCTCCCGCGCCGGAGCCGATAACCACCACATCAGCCTCTAGCGTCGTATCTTCGGCAATGGCTAACGGCTTGATAGGCTGAGGCGCATCAGCGGGCGGCGGAGTTGGAGCAGCATAGTCAAGCACCTCCCAGTTCGGATTGACTCCCTGGCCATCAGGGACGGAGAAGTAGATGAAGCCGGCAAGGCGTTTCATCGCCTGGTAGCCCTGGCGCAGTTGTCCCAGCGGGCCATTGGCCATGGCTCGCAGGTATTGTTCACGCTTTTCCTGCGGGAGTGCTACGAAGGGGCGCGGGCTGCCAGCCAGCATGAGACCGGCAGCCGAACTGGCCAGGAGCGCCAGCAATTGACGGAATTCGGTCTGTGCCTGTGGGTTCTCCTGGGCAAGCGTTTCGGCGACGAGATGCGCAACGTTCAGGTCACGAGCCGATCTGCGGTAATAGGCCGCTTCTGGCTCAGAAACTCCTGGAGGAGGCTCGAGCGAAGGGAGCAGCGTTTCGCAGACTGCTTCCAAAATAGCAAATTCGCCGGGTGTGAGCCAGCCAGCGACACGACTCTCGGTTGTGGTAGCCTGGGATGACGTTGTGGTGGCCATGACGCCTCCTGCTGATGGAGCTATAGGTGCAAATATTTGATGATACAGGTGAAGTATAGCACATCTATATAACGTGTTCTTTTGGGAGTATTTTCCTTGACTTCTGTACTTCGTTGTTCCTCTTGAACGCCCTTGCTGAGGAACACCACTTCTTCCTCTATCCTCTGGATACCGAATGCGGCAGTGATGACAGGGGCAGCAGTTTTCATCTATTGGGGGATTAGCGGTCATTCAAAGGAAGAGTATACTATAGCCTGGTCGCCTGGCGGGAAATTCATTGATTCTGCAGGTGAGGATAAGACTATTGGCATCTGGGATGCAGTTACAGGAAACACCACATACATCTACCATTGCCACACGAATGTAGTATGCGCAATCGCATGGTCCCCTGAAGGTACGCGTATTGCATCTGCCAGCGATGATAAAACAGTACACATATGGCAAGCATCCTGAGGCCTACTCATGCAAGCAAAAGAGTAGTGATCATGCGCTGTTCTATTAAAGAAGGCGTGCTTGTATTATTACAAAGCACGCCTTTTCCAGTACTTACTCACAAGTGCGGACAACTTGATACTAGAAGCGAGCGCGGCGTCGCTTCCGGCGTTGAGCCTCTGCTTTGCGCTTGCGCCGAGCCTGGGGACTCTCATAGTGCCTGCGACGACGGGCCTCAGAGAGTATACCCGCCTGCTGCACTTTGCGGTTAAACTGTTTCAGTGCTACATCAAATGGGCTATCAGGGTTAACAATGATTTGGGTCATCGGCATTACCAGCGCGATCTACTGGTACTTGCGCGACGGGTATCTCGCGGCTGATAACACGCTTGACAATAGACGGGGCGATCGTCTCTAGGCTGAAAGGGGACTGTGGCTTCATTCCCACAACTCGCGCAGGTGGTTGTATACATCGGACGCGCTTCACGTTCACGAAAACCGCCGCGAGAACTCCCGCCTCTGTCTTGATAGCCACCTGCCTGTTTGCGAGCAGCCCGGCAAGATGGGCAGCGACTTGGTGCATTGGTCAGTCCGCGACTCGCAAAAAATTCCTGCTCACCCTGTGTGAAAGTAAATTCCTGGTTGCAGTCGCGACAATACAGTGTCTGGTCAGTCAATGAAAACTCTCTTTCTCAATTTCCGCCTTGCGGATTGATATGTATTCCTGTATCGCGCAACATCACCTAAGTCGATCTTCTCTGAGCAACAATGCACTATACAGCATTGGTCTAGTATAGCATATTACCATGCATATTACTATGGCTTTGCAGGCGCTAGGAATAGCTCGCACAACTTGACAATTTAGAACTTACATTCTATACTTCTCCTGGAAGCTTAACATCTGTTCTAAAAATGTGCAAGTGCATACCACAAAAGGAGAATATGTCATGTCAAATCATTCCGTTGTCCACATCGAGATTCCAGCCAATGACCCCGCAGCGGCAGGGAAGTTCTATGCAGACCTCTTCGACTGGAAAATTCAGGTTGACCCGTCATTCGATTATCACATGTTTCAGGCGGAGCCTGGTCCTGGCGGCGGTTTCGTCAAGATCGGCGGAGAAGGCGACTATAAGGCTGGCGAGGTGTTGATATACGTTTCGAGCGATGACATCGATGCCACGCTGGCAAAAGCCGAGTCGCTGGGCGCCAAGACTCTGGTACCCAGGACCGAAATTCCTCACACGGGCTGGTTCGCTATCTTCGCCGACCCATCGGGGAATCGCATTGCGCTATATAAGAGTATCAGTCAGTAACGCTACTGACACTTATGTAAGTGCTTACTATGGCATCAGAGAGGTAAGTAGAGACCAGAACATGATCTCGCAGTTCCTCTCGATTCCATAGTGAGATCAGACCTGTGCAGGCGATCACAAGCGAAATTATTCCCCAATCGCGCTCCTGTTAGACACTCCAACTGGCTGCATGCTATACTGCTCTTGATAGAATCCATTTATTCCCTATTCTACCGATGGAGATATGATCATGACCACGAGTGAACGCAGCTCAGCGGAACCAGCAGGACTCAAGGGAACGCAGGGAAAGCTTACAGAACTACACGCTTTAAAAGAAGCGGCAATGCTGGGCGGCGGGAAAAAACGCATCGAGGCGCAGCATAAAAAGGGCAAACTCACGGCACGAGAACGACTCGACCTGCTGCTAGACCCGGGCACATTTAATGAACTGGATATGTTTGTGACGCATCGCTCCACAGATTTTGGCCTGGACGGGCAAAAGATTCCGGGCGACGGGGTTGTTACCGGCTACGGGCAGATTGATGGGCGACTGGTCTACGTGTTCTCGCAAGATTTCACGGTCTTTGGCGGTTCTCTCTCCGAGGCTCACTCCGAGAAGATCTGCAAAATCATGGATCACGCCATGAAGAATGGCGCGCCAGTCATCGGCCTGAATGACTCCGGCGGGGCGCGCATTCAAGAAGGTGTTGTGAGCCTGGGCGCATATGCAGATATCTTCTTGCGCAATACACTGGCCTCGGGCGTGGTACCACAGATATCCGCGATCATGGGACCTTGCGCAGGTGGAGCGGTCTATTCCCCTGCGATCACGGATTTTATTTTCATGGTAGAACAGAGCAGTTATATGTTTGTGACAGGGCCAAACGTGCTGAAGACGGTGACGCACGAGGACGTGACCTTTGAAGAGCTGGGCGGGGCAATGGTTCATAACAGTACGAGCGGAGGAGTAGCTCATTTTTCCAGTCCCAGCGAACCCGACTGCATCCGCATGATTCGCCGCCTCGTGACCTATATCCCTTCGAACAATGTCGATGACCCACCAAGAATCACGCCGGTTGACGTGCCCACACGAGCTGAGGAGGCGCTGGATAGCATCGTGCCCGATAATCCGAATAAACCCTATGATATGAAGGAGGCCATACGGTATATCGTCGATGATGGCGATTTCTTCGAGGTGCAGGAGTATTTTGCGACCAATATCATTATTGGTTTCGCACGCCTCAATGGGCGCTCGGTTGGCATTGTGGCTCAACAGCCAGGAGCGCTGGCCGGGGCGCTCGATATCAACTCATCGGACAAGGGAGCACGTTTTGTGCGCTTCTGCGACTGCTTCAATATCCCCATTATTACGTTTGTGGACGTACCAGGTTTTTTACCAGGCTTGAGCCAGGAGCACAACGGCATTATCCGCCACGGCGCCAAGCTGCTCTATGCTTATTGCGAAGCGACCGTGCCAAAGATCACGGTGATTACGCGCAAGGCTTATGGCGGCGCATATGACGTGATGAATAGCAAGCATGTGCGCGGTGATATTAACTATGCCTGGCCCACGGCGGAGATCGCGGTGATGGGTGCGGAGGGCGCGGTAAATATTCTCTTCAAGGATGAGATCGAGCGAGCCGAGGACCCAGAAAAACGGCGCAAGGAACTGATCGCCGAGTATATTGAGAAGTTTGCCAATCCCTATATTGCCGCCGCTCGCGGTTATGTCGACGAAGTGATCGAGCCCCGCTATACCCGCACCAAGTTGATTACGGCACTGGAGATGCTGAAAAATAAGCGCGATTCCAATCCACCAAAGAAGCATGGGAACATCCCATTGTGATGAGATGGGCGACCACTAGGGCCGCCCGTGAGTTTATTTGCGATCATAAGGGATGCGCTATGCCGTGCAGTAGAGAGTTTCAAGAATCGCGTTCCACCAACTCTAACAGCACCCCGTGAGTTCCCTTTGGGTGGAGGAAAATGGCGCGCCCTTCGGCGGCGCGGCGCGGCTGATTATCGAGCACAGGGGCGCCTCTTGCCTGCAAGTCGGCCAGCGCAGTGTCGATATCATCTACTTCCAGGCAGATATGATGGAGGCCTTCGCCACGTTTCTCGAGAAATCTTGCCAGGCTGGAGTCAGGGTTAGTCGGCTCGATGAGTTCGATTTCGCTGCCGCCAGGACCACCCATGGGGAGAAAGGCGATGCGTACCTGCTCTGTCGGGACCTCTTTGATTTCGCGTGGAGTGATACCCAGGGTGTCGCGGTAAAAGGCTAAGGCCTGTTCAATGTTACGCACAATAATGGCTACGTGGTCGATACGCCTGGGCATATTAGCTTCCATTTCGAGGTACTCGCAGCCTATTTATGGCACTCGGCCAGGTGAAAATCCGCCTGACGCAATCTCTGAGGGATAGTTGCAAAGAGGCCAACACCGAGCTGGACCGAGCTGATGAGCGTACGCAGGGCCATTAAAGCGCTGATACGCGTTTCCTCACTATACCGCAAGCTCTCCGCCGCCTGCTCAAATTCGGCCTGGGTAAGCACTTCGTAGCTCAAATCTGGCTCAACCAGGATACTTAGATCCAGATCGACGTAGCTTAAACGATCAAGTTCAATGGTGGCAGGTTGAATGATGTTGGCATAGGTATGCACCAGCGAGGGACCATCGTAAAAGGCGCTGAGCATGTACCAGCGCTGAGGCCAGAAAAACTGTAAACAGTTGTAGCGTAATGGACGTACTTGTGTAGACCAGTGCATCGGCGTGCCCGCGGGCAACCAGAGGCGTATACAATCGCTCGCTGCTTCTGCCGCGCTTTCATCACTGAGTTGTATCGTTTCATCAAGTCGATATGCCTGCCACGATCCACGTATCACCTGGTCATAACTGCGGCTCTCCACCCGGAAATCTGGCTGCATGATTGCTCTCCCTTCCTTCCTGCTTATAGTACGCAAATTCAGCGATATCGTCAAGCGTCCTAGCAAATAGTCCCCTATCAGGCTCTTTAATAATAAAGAATAAACGAGCAGGGAGCAAAAAGCGGCTTTTCTCTTCTGCATTCTTTTCGTTGTAGAATATAAGAGAGTTGCTCAACAATAGAAGATAAAGAAACAGCTAAAACAGGGTAATTATGCGCTGTCCAAATTGCCAGACTATCAATCCACCAGAAGCCAGGTTCTGTCTCGAATGTGGCAGGCGTCTTGTTGTCTGTCCCCACTGCGGCACGGTCAATGTTCCAGCGGCGAAATTTTGCATCGAATGTGGAACGGCATTAGTGTCAAAGGGCGAGAGCACGGAACCACTGCTGGAACTGGTACCACCGACGCCCATGCCACAGGAGGCCGTGAACACTGAAAGCAAGTTGACGCCTCCAGAGGAAAGACGTGTCGTTACCATCATGTTTGCAGACATTATTGGCTCAACACCACTGGCTGATCGCCTGGACCCTGAAGATATGCGGGCCATCCTGGTGGGGTACTTCAACCTTATGACGGAGCAGATACGGAGACACGGAGGAACGGTCGAGAAGTATATCGGCGATGCGGTTATGGCCGTATTTGGTATGCCAGTCGCTCATGAAGATGACCCCGACCGGGCTATACGCGCGGCGCTCGATATGCAGAAAGCCCTCCACGATTTTAATCAACGGAGGCAGGCACAAGATGCAGAAGCAACGCAGTTACAGATGCGCATCGGCATTAATACGGGCGAGGTGGCGGCGCCAGGTAACTCCCGATCGAACAGGAATGATTTCCTGATCACAGGTGACGCGGTCAATGTAGCGGCTCGCTTACAGCAGGTGGCAGCACCCAATACCATTCTGGTGGGCGAACGTACCTACCTTGCGACCAGAGAGGTATTCGATTTCTATCCCATGGCGCCTTTACGCCTCAAAGGTAAGGCCGAACCGATACCTGCCTGGGTGGTTGTCGACCTGCACAAACACGCTTCCGCGATCATGCAGCATCCACGGGGAATTGAGGGGCTGCAGGCGCGGCTGGTGGGGCGCGCACTGGAGTTAACGCTGATGCATGCCACATATGCACGCGTCCAGGCTGAAAGACACCCACACCTGATCACGCTGCTGGGCGCACCGGGAATCGGGAAATCACGCCTGGTGCGCGAATTCATTACCCGCGAACAAGAGGCTGCCAAAAGCGCTTCCTCTGATGGAGGGCTGACCCGTCCCAGGGTGCTGGCAGGGCGCTGTCCTCCATATGGCGAGGGTATCACTTACTGGCCTCTGATCGAGATTTTACGCTCGCTGCTCAATACACAGGGCAACCCGGATAGTGGGAAATTGCCAGAGCGCTTTACAGAGTTTGTGCGTGATACCCTCACAAAGGCCAGGCGCACAGAGAAGCCAGAGCAGATTGCCAGCGCTATTGCACGCAGCATTGGCAGAGGATTCGGCAGCGGTACAGATGAACAAAACTACCCAGATCGGCCTGAGCGGGAATACCAGCATAGCGAGGAGATGGGGAAGGTTGTTGGCGTTATCCCGGCTGGGGGCAGTGTCATTTCATCTAGTATCGGATGGGGACGGGGTGGCGCGGTGGATGAACAAGGTTACCTGGACAGACGAGAACGGGAATCCCAGCGAGGTAAATACAGTAAAGAAGCGGAACAGAGCGGACCGCGCATGGCACTCATGCGTGCATGGCGTGTTCTTCTGGAGGCACTGGCACAGCAACAGCCACTCATTCTTGTGATAGACGATCTCCAATGGGCAGATGAAGCGTTGCTCGACCTGTTGGAGTACTTAACTGACCGCGTGACGAATGTACCTGTGCTTTTTCTCTGTCCTGCACGACCGGATTTCTTTGAACGACGCCGTGATTGGGGCGGTGGCCGGCGCAATTTCACTACTATTGCACTCGAATCGCTCTCAAGAGAGGAGAGCAGCGAGCTGGTCTCTGAGCTTCTCGACAGCGAGGAATTGCCGGAAGTGTTGCGTCACACCATCTTAAGCAGAGCCGAGGGCAATCCCTTCTTTGTCGAGGAGATCGTGCGCATGTTGATCGATCAAAAAAACCTCATTTATGAAGAAGGAAGCTGGCACATTGGTACGCAGAAAGAGGGGCTGCTTGAGGAACTGGCAAATCCAGCAGGTCTGCCTGATGATACTCTGCTTGATCAACACTATGTTCTGCCGCTTGCACGCATACCCATACCCGATACTGTTCAAGGGGTACTAGCGGCACGTGTCGATCTGCTGAATCCAATAGAGAAGCTGGTCCTACAGCATGCAGCTATCATTGGCCGCACTTTCTGGCTGGCGGCTCTTTTTGAACTGGCTGGCAATCTCAATCCCGCTACGCTTCTTGAGACAATCGATACGCTGGTGAAACGTGATTTTATTGTTGAGGTAGAGAGGCCGGAGCTGAGTCTATCCGAGCATGACAGGGTATTTAGCTTCAAACACATTTTGATTCGCGACGTGGTGTACAACAATATTCCGCGCATGCGTCGCTCCTATGAGCATACGCGGTTAGCCGTGTGGTTAGAAAAACAGGTTGGGGAGAACAACAAAGATTTTGTAGAATTGCTGGCCTATCATTACCAGCAGGCACTGGTCACATGGTCACCATCGCTGTTCACAGGGCCTACAAGCGCAAGTGATGTCCCTGATCCAGCACGTTTAACGCGGCTTGAATTACGCAGCCGCACGATCATCTACCTGGGGAAGGCAGGAGATCAGGCCCTTGAATGCTACTGTACGATTCGCGCTATTCAAGCCTACAGCGAGGCACTGGACCTGTTAACCACCAGTGAGGCGGACGCACTGACACTGGCGCGCATGCATGAAAAGTTGGGTGATGCCTACTATCAACGTATCGATATAGACAAGGCATTGAAGGAATATCGCAAGGCGCTAGAGTTGGAGATGGAGGCAGAGCCAGAGGGGAACGACGGAGCCCGGTTGCGCCTTTATGATCGTCTGGCAGAGCTTTCGACGCGCTGGGCGATCTGGAAGGACACTCTTGATATTCAAGAGGTACGCTACTACATCGATGCAGGGTTAAAGCTATTAAAAGATAGGGAAAAAAGCGGTGATTACGCGGCCTTTCTCACCTACCAGGCCGGGTGGTATATCCGCCAGGTAGACCTGGTTGATAGCAGCAGGCGGGCCGAGCTTGCCGAACAAGCGCTACAGAGTGAGCAAGCAGCATTGCGCATTGCGGAAGAGGTGCATGACATCGATGCGCTGTGGCTCGCGATGGATATGCTTGGATTTATCTACACTTACCAGGGAAAGTATCGAGAAGCGCACAAGGCACAACATGACCGGCTCACATTGGCCGAGCAGATGAAGAGCCGCGAGGAACTGTACGATCTCTACCATATGTTGGGGTGGACGCACGAACAGATCGGCGATTACGCGACAGCCGTTACATGGTTTGGGCGCGCCTGGGCCGTTGCTCAGACTATGGAAAGCCCTTCTCTGCTCCTAAGAAGTAGGATCGGGCGTATGTCTGTCTGGTATGCGTGGGGACGCTGGAATGACGCCTATGAGGCGGCTCAGCAGGTACTGCAAATGATCGAACAATATCAACAGAGCGAAAAATGGCAATCCTATGCCCTGCTGCCGCTGGCAGTTATTGCTTACCAGCGCGGCGACCAGGAACAAGGTGATCGCTATGTTCGCCAGCACAAGCGGTTAGTTGACCAATATGGGGCCAATCCAGAACTTTCAGAACTCGAGTCACTCTTATACCTGGCGCGCGAAGATTGGGCTCGCGCCATGGCCGATTACAAGGACAAGCTGCAACGAAGTGAGCCATTTCCGCAGCCGGAAGCGCTTGCTCGATTGGCTGAACTTGCCGTAATTACAGGAGAGAGTCCAGAAGAGCAGGAGGCCTTATGTGAGCGAGCAGTAGCCGTTGCCGGGGAGTCGGGGAGTGGAAAAGGCCAGGCAAACGCTCTACGCGCTCGTGGGCGCATGCACCTGGAACGAGAGAACTGGATAGCGGCGGAACTGGATCTCCAGCAAGCCCTGCAGAAGTGTGTGGAAATGGATATACTATGGGAGCGCGGACAGACGCTTTATTGCCTGGGGATTTACTACCGGCGCCGCGCTGCAATTCTCAATCAGGACAATGATGGCGAGCGCACTGCCGACCTGGGTCGCGCACACCAACATTTCGAGCAGGCCCTGGGGTTTTTCGAGGCGCTAAAGGCGGTACATGATGCAGAGCGTACGCGTGCGGCGCTTGCGCAAGATAGTAATGCCCCGGTGTGATATGAGTGTAATCTTATCCCTGCATCTCCCATAAAGTCTGGCTTTCCCATAGTTGGGTCGAGTCCCAAGTACTGCCAATGCCGGGAGGTAAGGTGGTCAAATGTACCTGGGCAGGGTTGGCTTGCGCAAACTCGATGCGGCTACGGACGATGTCGAGAGCAATCGCAGGAGTATTATTGACGAGGCTCAAGTGCGAGAGCCAGACCCAGCGTATGCTGTCGGGACGCCAGGTATGCAGCAGAGCTTCAGCCGCCTGGTCGTTAGAGAGATGTCCCAGGTTGCTGAGAATGCGTTGTTTCAGGATATATGGATAGGGGCCGCTCAGCAATCTCTGGCGATCGTGGTTCGCTTCGATGACGAGTAAGTCAGCACGGCTCATCATCTCAAGCATGGCGGGTGTTACCTCACCGCTATCGATAGCAATGCACACGCGACAACCACCAGCTCTGAGCAGGTAGCCGCACGGAGCTACTGCATCATGTGATACCGGAAAAGACTGCACTTCGATGTCGCCAATGACTAAACTGGAACCAGCAGCAAAGGCGGTGGCATAGCGCAACTTGTTTCCCCGCCAGGGACGGGCAGATAGCAAGACCTGTTGCCCAGCAGGCGAAGGAAGCTGGGTTAGGATATCTTTTCCTGGTACCTGTGTGCATGACTCTATGGCTTGAGCATTTAACGATGCTCCTTGCAGCTGCCCGCCGCTGTCTGTACGGTATATACCAGAGGTAAAGATTTCCTCTAAGGCATCAAGCGTGCGAGGATCGGCAATTGCCGGTATGGCGTAACGATACACCAGGCTGGGAAGGCCGATTATGTGATCGCTATGTTCATGGGTTACCAGGATCCCTTGCAACTGGGAAGGAGCAACTCCGACTTGCCGCAAACGCTCCAGGAGGACGTGGCTACTCAAGCCCGCGTCCACAAGTAACCTGGTTCGCCTGCGGGGCCCGGCCTCTACCAGAAGGGCATTACCCGTACTTCCACTCCCTAACGAGGTAACTCTCATTGTGATGTAATCCTGTCAGTTTCAGTTTCTCCGTCTTTCCATCCGTGCAAAGGTCTACCTCCATTAGGGGGTGCGAACGGGCGACCATAAAGGCCCTCCCAGCCACTCCTCCCCATTCTCGCCCCTACGGGAACCGAATTTCCCCCGGAAGGCCGAGCAATTGTTGTGCATTGCCACCGAGGATCTGCGCTATGGCAGCCCTGTTGAGGCCAGATTGTGTGATATGGTCGATCACGCGGCGCTGCGATAGCAGTCCGTAGTCGCTGCCAAAGAGAATACGATCCGCGCCAATTATGCCCGCTACTATAGGGAAGATGGCACTGCGGTAGAGATAAATCGTCGCGGCTGTATCATACCATACCCGGGTGGTAATGCGGTGTATCTCCGGCATGAGAGTATAGAAAGGGAGCCCGCCACCCCAGTGTGCAGCGACGAAGCGTACGTCGGGAAAGGCAGTGAGAAAAGCAACGATATCCGGTAACGAGACGTTGCCCTTGCCAGGGTAGATATGGCCAACCGGTTCGCTGCAGTGCGAGAGTACTATCAATTGATAGTGACGCACAACCTCTATAAGTGGCGCGAGGAGCTGGATATCACTCAGCCGATAGCCCTGGCCGTGAGGCATGAGCTCGCCGAGGCCGATCATACCGGATTGGGCGCAGCGATCCAGTTCTCGAACGGCACGCGTACCAGCGAGCGGTTGAAGGACTGCCAGGCCATAGATACGTCGCGGGTAGCGCCGCATGGCATCAATAATGTAGCTATTCGTTTCCTCAATCAGGCCTTGATCGGTCCAGCCAAATGAGAAAGTGACGGAGGCATCGACACCCGCGGCATCCATCTCTGCAATCAGATCCTCCGCGCTAGCAATACCTGCGCGGGGATCACTATATAGTTGGTCGAACCAGGGATCACGGGCACAGAATTTCGCTCGATGATCGCGGATTTCAGGCGGGAAGAGATGGGTATGAAAATCGATGCGCATAAGATTATACTTGTAAAAAACAAACCAGAGAGCTAAAAATAAAGAACTCACTCCAAATTATAGAGTGAGTTCTTGTCCTTCGCAATAGCATTATTACCTCAATTTTGCCGGGCAGGCACGGAGGAGCCGAGCCGAAGCAGTGGCAGAGATCAAGCCGTACGATCATTAGGGCCGCTTGGCTGCACCGGTTACCCGGCGTCCACCTG